>Ga0157369_10002333_pt1 | contig 22840 bp, 17 predicted proteins | sample C25metaG_FD_113461 | JGI IMG/M metagenome (GOLD analysis project Ga0157369, IMG submission 113461) | Corn rhizosphere microbial communities from Kellogg Biological Station, Michigan, USA - C2-5 metaG | ecosystem: Host-associated > Plants > Roots > Rhizosphere > Soil | place: USA: Michigan... | reverse complement strand
GGGCGTACGTTAACGGCGTGCTGCGCGGGTCGCGCCGCTGGTGTGTCGCTCTTGTGCTTTCGCTGACGCTGTTGCTGTACACGCATCTCTGGGCGCTCTTCGTCTGCGCCGCACTTGCTGCGACCACTGCGATCGTCGCGCGCGAACGCTGGCGGGAGTTTCTCGGAGTCGCGGTCGGTGTCGCGATTCTCTTCGCGCCGTGGCTGCCGACGCTGCTCTACCAGGTGCGCCACACCGGCGCGCCGTGGTCGACGTCGCCGAACATCCACGACCTCGTGCTTGCGCCCGGTGCCGTGCTGCAGGGCGACGGGCCGTTGATGGCGTTTGCGCTCGTCGGCGGAGTCGGGCTTGCGGCGCACATCCGCAAACGCGACGACGCTGAGCGCGTCGTGCTGCTCGGCCTGCTCTGGAGTGTCGCGATCACGGTGCTGCTCGCCTGGGTCGCCTCGCAGGTCTCGCCGGCGTGGACGACGCGCTACTTCGCAGTCGTGGTCGGAGCGGTGCTGCTCGTCGCAGCGCGGGGACTCGTCGAAGCGCGGCGGCTCGGGCTGATCGCGCTCGTCCTCATCATCTTCGTCTGGACGGGCTACTCCGCGCACAACGACAAGGAGAACGCGCGTCAGCTCGCGGCGGCGCTGACCACGCACCCCGGCGAGCTGCTGATCTCGACGCACCCGGAGCAAATCCCGGTGCTGCGCTACTACTTCGGGCCGAGCCTGCGCTACGCGAACACGTTCGGCCCGGTGAAGGATCCGCAGGTGTTCGACTGGGCCGACGCGGTCTCACGGCTGCGCGCGTCGCCGCCGCAGAAAACCCTCGACGAGCTGCTCGCCACGGTGCCGAAAGGGCAGGACTTCATCGTGATCACGCCGGTCTTCCGCGACTACCGGGCATGGGATGCGAAGTGGACGAAGCTCGTGTGGCAGACGTCCACCGTGTGGACTTCGCTGCTCCAACACGATTCGCGGGTGCAGGAGGTTGGGCACGTCTCGACCAACGAAATCGCCCTCCACCTGAACTACTTCAAGCCGTTGCAGGCGTTTGTATATAGGCGGCTGAGGTAGTAGACGGGCGGCTCACGCGCTGACTGGGCGCGATGGTCGTTCGCGATGTAAGGACGCAGGGAGCGCACGCATGCCTGTCATGCGGGTGCGACCGAGGACGCAGCAGCGCCCCGTCCAGTGCGACCAGGCAGTACGTACGTCGTCTGTTTACTGCCTCTTAGTTAGAGTCCTAGGGCGCAGGCGGACGCGCGCCTCATGACGAACGGAAACCGGGAGACACTCCAGACGATGCTCGTGCTCGGCGGCGGCCCCGCCGGGCTGACGGCCGGGTACCTCCTGGGACGGAAAGGCCGCGACGTCGTCGTGCTGGAGGCCGAGGACCAGGTCGGCGGGCTGGCGAAGACGGTCGAGCGTGACGGCTATCGCTTCGACCTCGGCGGCCACCGCTTCTTCACCAAGTCCACCGAGGTGAACGAGCTCTGGTGGGAGGTGATGGGCGACGAGTTTCTGCTGCGCCCGCGCATGTCGCGCATCTACTGGAACAACCGCTACCTCGACTATCCGCTGCGCGGCGCCGACGTGATCAAGAAGCTCGGCCCGATCGAGCTCGCGCGCTGCATGGCTTCGTATCTGCGCGCGGCCGTACGCCGCAACAAGAGCGACGACACGTTCGAGGACTGGGTGTCGAATCGCTTCGGCCGCCGGCTGTTCGAGCTGTTCTTCAAGTCGTACACCGAGAAGCTGTGGGGCGTGCCGACGACGGAGATTCGCGCAGAGTGGGCGGCGCAGCGCATCAAGGGGCTGTCGTTCTTCTCTGCGGCGAAGGCGGCGTTCTTCGGCAACAGGGGAAACAAGGTCAAGAGCCTGATCTCGGAGTTCCACTATCCGCGCTACGGGCCGGGGCAGATGTGGGAGACGATGGCCGCGGCGATTGCCGATGTCGGCGGCGAAGTGCGCATGCAGGCGCCGGTCGAGCGCATCGAGCTTGCGGGTAATCGCGTCGTCGAGGTCGAGGCGGGCGGCGAGTTGTACGAGCTGCCGGCCGGGGTCATCTCGTCGCTGCCGCTGCGCGAGATGGTGGAGATGATCCATCCGCATCCGGCGCGCGAAGTGCTCGACGCGGCGCGCGGGCTTCGCTACCGCGACTTTCTCACGGTCGCGCTCGTGGTCGACGGCGAGGACCTGTTCCCCGACAACTGGATCTACATCCACGAGCCGCGCGTGCGCGTCGGGCGCATCCAGAACTACCGCTCATGGTCTCCGTGGATGGTCCCCGACCCGAGCAAGGCGTGCGTCGGGCTCGAGTACTTCTGCTTCGCGGGCGACGAGCTGTGGACGATGTCGGACGACGATCTCGTCGAGCTGGCCGCCGGCGAGCTCGAGCAGCTCGGCCTCGCGTCGCGCACGAAGGTCGAGCGTGGCTTCGTCAGCCGTGTCCCGAAGGCGTATCCGATCTACGACTCGAACTACGCGGGCCGCGTCGCGACGATTCGCGCCTGGCTCGACGGGATCGAGAACCTGCAGCAGGTGGGGCGCAACGGCCTGCACCGGTACAACAATTCCGACCACTCGATGCTCACGGCGATGCGCGCGGTCGAGAACCTGCTCGACGGCGCGCACCACGACATTTGGGAGGTCAACGCCGAGAGCGTCTACCACGAGACGCACGAAGAGGACGAGCACCCGTACCGGGTCGCTCCCGTGACGCCGGAAATGCGGCGTGCTCTCGCAAAGCGCCCTTAGACCGAAACTCCTGCCGGCTGCCGTTGCCGGCGCGGTTGTCGCGGTCGTCATCCTCGCGCTGCCGACGGTCTGGTGGTCGCCGCTCAACGTCGACGAAGAGCTGACGCTTCGCGTCGCGCAGTTCTCGTTCGGTCACATCTTCCATGTCGTGTCGACGCAGCGCGGCGGCGGCCCGGTGCACTTCTGGCTCGAGGGTGCGCTGCAATCGGTGTGGCCAGGGCTGCCGTCGTTGCGTGTCCCGTCGCTCGTGTTCTTGTGTCTCGCATTGCCGGCAGTGGCGCTGATCGCGCGACAGCTCGCAGGCGATGAGGTTGCGGCCGCGGTCGTGCTGCTCACGGCGGTGTCGCCGATCCCCGTGTCGTACGCGACCTTCGGCCGGCCGCACACGCTTCTCTTCGCGTGGCTGATGTGGGGGACGGTGCTCGTGCTGCGCGCCGCGCGAGACGGCGACCGCCGCTTCTGGATCGCCGGCGGCGCGGCGCTTGGGCTCAGCGTCTTTGTTCATCCGACCGCACCCCTCTATGCACTGACCGCGTTTGGCGTCGCGCTCATCTACGCACCGCCACCGGTCCGCGATCTTGCGCGCACAGCCTGGCCCGGCGCGGTCGCGTTGCTCGTCACGTTTCTGCCGTACTACGCGACGACGCTCCATGTGCTCGGCGACCGCTACGGCGTCGGCTCGGGCAACGGCCAGGCGGGGCGCACCTTCAGCGGCCGGCCGGTGTGGGAGGACGCGCTGCACTTCGTCGCTCCCGGCGCGCACGACATCAACTACTTCACGGTGTTGTCGATGGCCGGCATCGCCGCGCTCGCGGTCGCGCGCCGCTGGCGGCTGCTGCTTCTTTGCGTGCTGACGGTGGCGGCGCCGGTCGTCTTCTTCTCTGTCGTGCCCACGAGCGGCGACTCGGCGCTCTTCTTCGACCGCTACATGATCCCGGTGACGCCCGCGTTCCTCGTCGTCGTGGTCTCGGGGATCGCGCTTGTCGCGCGGTGGGCGGGACGGCTGCGCTCCCTCGTCTTCGTGCTGCTCGTCGCAGGACTGCTCGCAGTCGAGCTGCGCTACGACGTCGACCGGCGCGACGCGGTGCAGGGGATCGCGCTCAGTACGGCGACGCACAGCATCGAGCGCGCGGCGGGCAGCGTGCTCTTCGGCTCGACAGGGACAAGCGGTCCTGCGTTCGCGTCGTTCGACTACGGCCATCCCGCGAACCTGTTCAGCCACTACATCGCGTTGCGCGTGCCGATGCGCTACGTGCCCGACGACTCGTGCGCACGGGTCGCGCCGTTCCTCGCGAGCGCCGCGGCGCCCGCGCACGGCCTTTGGCTCTTCTACGCGAACACGCCGGATCAGTGGGAGGCCGGCGCGCAGGCGCTCTCGCGGATTGCGGGGGTGACCGTTGAGCGGCCGACGCCACGCTTCTTCGTCGTCCGCTCGCAGGAGGCGCTGTCGCCGCGCGTACTCGTGACGCTCGCGCTGAAGCTGCGGAGTGCCTGGCGGGACGCCGTGCCTGCGAACACACGGGTCGCCGAGCTGATCGCCGCCGACCAGCAGGCACTCGCGGGCTCATGCGCCAACTATCCGGCGAAGGAAGAGCTCGGCGACCCGGGCACCTCGCCGCACTGGCCCCCGGTCAAAAGCCCGCAGTAGGTTTCGGCGCCGCGAGAGCCGGAGATGCACGGAGTGTGCCTCTCGCCGCTCTTGCAGCCGTCATAGGAATTTGCTTCGCGGGGGCGATCGTTGCGATCGCGTTCGGTCTTAACGATCGCTACTAGGCGACCGCACCTCGACACAGTATGTTGGGCGCGTGGAGGTGTTCCTGGGGGTTGCCGCTGTCGCTGTTGCTTTGTTGGTGCTGATCGAGATTCCGATCTCGCGGCGCATCCGAAAGTGGCGCAAGCGCCGCCGGCGCCGTTCAGCTCAGGCCTGAAGCGACGTCAGCCAGGGCGGCCGGTGGGCGAAAGTGCGCTTTTCGATCGCTGCGGCCCCGGTGTCTTGCGCGCCAGCCGTGGATGCAGAATGAGAACCGCCGGAGCCATGCCGGCGCCAGGCTAACCCGCGAGCCCTGCCTCGCGAAGCGGGCGCCGCCCCCACGCGAACTCGTGTCGGTACCAGCCGTCGAACGGAAGCAGCGTCACGCCTTGGCCGGAGGACTGGATGAACCAGTTGGCACCCATGTAGATCGCCGTGTGGTCGACGATGCTCGGGCTCGAGCGCGGCCCCTTCCCGCCGAAGAACATGACATCGCCTGGTTGGAGTTTCCCGATTGGGATCAGCTCGCGGCGCGGTACTTCGCCGCTCATCTGGTAGGTCGTGCGTCCGCGCAGCACGGAAGAGAGGTCGCGGCTGCCCGCGTAGGAGGTCAACTTGTAGATGCGCCACACAAACCCGGAACAGTCGAAGCCGCCCGCCGACGGCACACCGAACTCGACCTCGTGCGTTGGGCTCGTGCCGCCCCAGACATACGGGTAGCCGACGTAGTGCACTCCAGTCGTCAGGATGCGCCGTTGCCAAAGCGAGTAGACCGGCAGGCTGAGACTGTCGGCGGCTTGCTGCGCGTATTGCACTGCCCAATCGTCGAGATGCAACACGTGTGCAAACGACCACGCAGCTTCTGCTCGCGTTGCGGCCTGGTTGGGAAGAAGCTCGAGGAAGTCCTGGCTCGCCGGGTGGTCGAGGCGCAATCCGAGAAGTCGTGCGATCGCCTCCGTTCCGGTGTGCGCCGGCGGCCGAAGTTCCGCGGCGGCAAGCTTCGTCTGAATCTCATGGGCGGCGCCGCCGAGACCGAGATACATCACGAGTGCTGCGTCGAGCTGCTTGATCGTCACGGACTGCGACGGCGCGCTTGCCTTGAAAAGCACTGCGCTTGGCTGCTGTACCTGCGCAGGTGGTGCGGGCTGCCAAGCCCTGACAGTCGGAACGGGCGCGAGATCGCCCGCGCCATATGACACTCCGGGGTTCGTGGTGTTGTCCACGTTGATCGTCCATACCGCGATCGCGTACCCACCGTCGACGAAGTGCGCGTTCACCGCAACCTGATGCGGGCCGTTGGCGAACTTCGTCGTATCGAGGGCGATCATGAACGGGTCGGTTGTAGCCGTGAACAGCCCCGTGCCATCCACCGCGAAGTCTGCGTGGTCGATATTCAGACCGGGCGCATCGACTTGCCAGGTAACGGTGCCGCCGACGGTTGCGTTCTCGGCAAGCGTGGAATCGACCTGGACCGGTGTCGGCGCCGGCGCGGGCGGCAGTGGCGGATGCTGAATGGTGTTCGTCTCGCCGATCGCACCCGCAAGAGCGGCCTCCGTCAGTGGCGCCATCGGTCGAAACGTCGCCGGCGATTGGCCAAGCACGCCTGCGCGAGTGACTGCGCGGATTTCCGGGGCCGCCCAGCTGCGGCTCGCGGCGAAGCTGGAGGGCGCGGCCGCAAGCACCACGGCTGCCCAAGCGAGAACGACAAGCGCACCCTTCACGAGTGCGTGACGGTAGCGCCGAAAGTCGGAAACGTCTACGCGATTTTGGGTGACTGCCTGCTTTACATCCTGTGATTTGACACTCTCCGAGGCCTGTGCGATACCTGTTAGGCCCTTTTGCGGGGGATGGTTTGGTCGTGGAGTTCGAGGGAGGTCGTTGGGGATGGGCCCGGGTGAAGGGCGCGGTGTGGTTGGCCTGCGGGATTACCTGCAGGTCGTAAAGAGGCGGAAGTGGGTGATCATCCAGGCGATTGTTCTGGTCCCGCTTGCCGCGGTCCTGTACTCGCTCCACGAGCAACCGGTGTATCGCGCGTCGGCGCAAGTTCTGCTCTCCGACCAAAATCTCGCTGCTTCGCTCAGCGGAACGCAGCAGACTTCGAGCAGCAGTATTCCGAGCGCAACGCTCGTTGCGACGCAGGCTCAGCTTGCTCGTGTGCCGAGCATCGCCCGGCATGCGGTCGCACGGTTGAAGTCGGGCAAGGTGAAAGCCGGGAAGCTGCGCTCGAGCTGCGATGTCGCTGCGTCGCAGTCGACGTACATCTTGACGTTCAAGTGCTCGAGCAACAACAAAGTGTTGGCCGCCGAGATGGTGAACGCGTACGCAGAGCAGTACACGTTGTTCCGCCGTCAGCTCGATACCAACGCGATCGAGTCAGCGCGGCGTCAGGTCGCTGCCAAAGTGCACCAGCTCGTGGCATCAGGACAAAAGGGCACGATTTTAAGCGCGCTCGAAGAGCGCGAGCAGGAGCTGCAGACGCTCGCCGACTTACAGACATCGAACGCGACAGTCGTCCAGCTAGCGACGCGCGGCGGACAGACCGCGCCGCGAACCAAGCGGAACGCTCTGATTGCGCTGGTCCTCGGAATCCTGCTTGGCGCGGCCCTCGCATTCCTTCGCGAGGCGCTCGACACGCGCGTGCGGAGCGCGCACGAGGTAGCCGAGAGGCTCGGCCTGCCGCTCCTCGGCCGGGTACCCGAGCCGCCGAAGCGGCTGCGAGCCGAAAACCAGCTCGTTATGCTCGAAGAGCCGTCGAGTGTCGCCGCCGAGGCGTTCCGCGTGCTGCGCACCAACCTTGAGTTCGCGACCCTCGACCACGACGTGCGCACCGTGATGATCACGAGTGCCGTCGAGCAGGAGGGGAAGTCGACGACGATTGCCAACCTCGCGGTCGCGCTCGCCCGCGGTGGTCAACGTGTGATCCTCGTCGACCTCGACTTGCGCCGTCCCTACCTCAGCAAGTTCTTCGACCTTGAAGGACGGCCCGGCGTCACGCAGCTCGTTCTCGGCCGCGCGGCGTTCGCAGACGCGCTTACGCGCATCCCGCTGTCAAGACTGGGTCGCACGGAGGCGGACAACGGTCGCTCGGTCTCTCGGGGACAACTCGCGGTGCTTGGCTCAGGGCCGATCCCTCCGGACCCGGGCGAATTTGTCTCCTCCGCCGCCTTGAGCTCGGTGCTCGAACAGCTTCGCAAGGTCGCCGACATCGTGCTGATTGACGCCCCGCCGCTGCTGAGCGTCGGCGACTCGCTGGTGCTCTCGGCCAAGGTCGATGCCGTGCTGCTTGCGACGCGTATGGAAAAGGTGCGGCGCCCCATGCTCAGTGAGCTCAAGCGGTTGATCGACACCGCGCCAACCCGTCCGCTGGGATTCGTTGTCACCGGGGCTGAGTCGGAGTCCGGCTACGGCGAAGGCTACGGCTACGGCTACTACGGCTATGGCTACTCGGCGAAACCGCAGCCGGACGTCAAAACAGAAGACGTCGCGACGTGACCTCGGCTGCTCCTGTCGCGTTCGACGTCGAGGCGAGCGCTGAGCTTTTCGAAGAAGGCAGCGCTCGGGGATACCGCCGCCGCGGCTGGCTGGTGCGGCGCGCGCTGCTTACCGCTGACGTGGTCGGCCTGCTGGCCGCTTTCATCACGACAGAGGCGGTCGTGCCGGGCCAGGGCAGCCCCGTCAACGCCGTTAGCGCCACCGGCGAATACCTGATGTTTTTCGCGACGCTGCCCATCTGGGTCGTCGCCGCAAAGCTGTACGGGCTCTACGACCGCGACGAAGAGCGGACGAATCACTCCACCGCTGATGACTTCGCAGGGGTCTTCCAGCTCATGACGATCAACATCTGGCTTGTTCGCGTCGCTGCGTATTTGGTCGGCTTTGGGCATCCTGACTTCCGAAAGCTGCTCGTGTTCTGGATGCTTGCGATCACGTTCGTGCCGCTTGGCCGAGCGACTGGTCGCGCGGTTTGCAGACGCCACCCGGGGTACACGCAGAACACGTTGATCGTGGGGCTCGACGAGCTCAGCCAAGGTCTCGCGGAACGGATCGCGCGTCACCCCGAATATGGACTCAACGTCGTTGGGTTCGTCTCGGCGGACGAGGACAGAGAGGGCTTCGTGCTCGGCCGCGTGCTGGGCGGCGTCGAGGACCTACCGCAGCTTGTCTCGCGTTTCGAGGTCGAGCGGGTCGTCGTCGCCTCTGATTCACACGGTGACGCCGACTTCATCCGCGATCTTAACGACACAGGCGTGCAGGTCGACGTCGTTCCTCGCTTCCACGAGGTCATCAGTGGCGATATCGACATCCACATGGTCGAGGGCATCCCGGTGATCGGCGTTCGTGGGTTCGACCTTTCCCGATCGTCGGCGCTCATGAAGCGCGGCATGGACATCGTCGGAGCATCGGTGGGCCTGATCATCCTTTCGCCGTTGTTTGCTCTCGTCGCGCTGGCGATCAAGCTGGATTCGGCCGGCCCCGTGTTCTTCCGGCAGGTGCGCGCAGGTGCGCGCGGCCAGCAGTTCCACATCATGAAGTTTCGGACGATGCGCAATGATGCAGAGGAACGGAAGCGCGAGTTTGCGCACCTCAGCAAGCACAGCACCGATCGCGCCCGGACGATGTTCAAGATCACGGACGATCCACGTATCACTCGCGTGGGCATGCTGCTGCGCCGTTCCAGCATCGACGAGCTGCCGCAGCTCTGGAACGTGCTCCGAGGCGAGATGAGCCTCGTCGGCCCCCGGCCGCTGATCCTGGAGGAGCACGCACAGGTGCGCGATTGGGAGACCAAACGTCTTGGTCTTCGCCCCGGCATGACAGGGTTGTGGCAGGTCCTCGGCCGCGACGAAATCCCGTTCGTCGAGATGGTCAGGCTTGACTACGTGTATGTCACGAGTTGGTCGCTCGGCGGGGACTTCCGTCTCCTTCTGCGCACGCTGCCTGTTCTCATCCGCGGCATCTGAGCTCTGGCACGAGAAAGGGCCGGGAGTCCCGGCCCTTTCTCGTTGCGGGTGGTTCGGTCAGGCACGTATCAGGGGCCGCCCGGAGCTTTGGTGCTCGGACAGTCCTACCGAGGTAAATACCGCGATGCCGAGAGATTCCTTACGAGTATGTTCCTAGCGCCGCGGATCACATCCGGGGCGCCGGCCGAATTGAGCGGCCAAGGGGATTTTGAGACGGCCGGCCATTTCGCCGCGACCTATAGAGCAAACGAGCGTCTTGCCACCGTGCGCGCCGCCGATCTTTGGATCACGACCTGCACGCTGACAGGTCGCTTGGCGCCGGCGTAGGGCACCTCGATCACTCCGCGCGCGCCTGGTAGAAGCTCACGCGCGGCTGGATGGAAGCGCGCTGCTAGGCGGCTCCCACGCCAGACCGTGATCGTGACGCTGGCCGGCGAGAGCAGCTCGATCACGTTCCCACGGTTCGCAAGTGAGATCCGGACGCGTCGGCCCAAGACCCGCGCGCCGTTGAGCACCAATCGATGCACGACGCGGCCCGGCCCGCGCAGCGAGACGACGACCCCGATCCGCGTCCGCACGGCGAGCCCGCCGCGCACCACGGGACGCTGCGTGAGAAGCAGCAGCCCTGGATGGTCGCCGGGCGACAGTCGCAGCGATCGCGCCTTTACGGTCACCGTCGCCGTGCCCCGCGCGCCGACGACGAGACGCCGCGGCGCGAATGCCAGCCACGCCGCTTTGCTCGCCACGATCCGCGGCTGCCCGCGCAACGTCAGCGCGAACCCCGCGCGTGTCACGTTGAGCACTGCCGGCGCCGAGCCTGCATTCGTTATGCGTACGACCTGCGTGGCGCCCGCGGTGAGCTCGACGCGCGCCGGCGACACCGTCAGCGCGATCGCCGCGACGTGCGCGGCGATCACCTGCCCAGCACCGTGAACGTGATCGTCGCGGTGTAGTGCCCCGGCGGCACCACCGGCAACGCGGTCGCGAAGCCGAAGCTCGTGTTCCAGACGTCGCCGCCCGCGCCGCTCGCCGCCGACGTCGACCCGAGCAGCAAGTCGGCCGCCGGCGCGACGGGGATCCGCGTCAGTGCGCCCGCCCCAACCGAGACTGCGAGCGGTAGGTCTGCCGGCGCGAACGCCGAGCGGTGCACGGTCACTGCGTAGCCGGTCGCGCTGTTCGAGACGACCGTCAGCTTGTCGCCGAGAGGCGGGGGCGTCTGCCCTGCGGCCGCCGTTCCGAACGAGAGGCTCGCGTGCTCAAGGGTCAGGGAGAGGGCCGATGCCACGTCGACATCGACCGACGCGTTCTGCGTCGCCGGCGAGCTCGAGCCGGAGCACACGGCAGCCGGTGACGACGCATTGCGCGGCGCGGGCGTGTCGGCCGTGAAGTCCGCCGCATTCGAGTCGGTGTCGGTGCAGCCTGCGTCTGTGCGCACCGCAGCGAGCACGGCGCTCAACGCGGGACCGGCAGCAGAGCCTTCGTAATCGGTGGCTGAGCCCCAGCCGACGAAATCGACCGCTGAGCACGAGCCGGCGGAGGCGCCGCAGGTGAGAGCGGTCGTGTCGTGGACGAGCGCGACCTTGCCGCCCGAGACCGCCATGTTCGCGGTGCCGGTCGCGTCCGCAGACGGAAGCGCCGCGCCCGACGAACCACCCGACGCCAGCGCGACCAAGAAGTACTTGCCCGCCGGCACGGTGCCCGACAGCGGGACGACAGACCACGAGGTCGACGAAGCTGATGCGTACTGCAGCGACCACCCCGACAAGTCGACGGAGCTCGAGCCGTGGTTCAGCAGCTCGACGAAGTCGTTCGTGTACGACGCGCCGGCGTTACCGCCGCCCGCATACAGCTGCGAGATGACGAGCGACGAGGACGTGCTGCGTGCGAGCGGTACGAACACGAGCGTGACAAGCGCGAGCAGGAGGAGGATGCGTTGCATGCATCCGGTGTACCGGCGGCGCGCGCGATCCGAAAGTGTCCGTGTGCCTTTCGGCACACAAGCGTCACTCTATTTCCAGTAGCCCCAGGTCATGAGCGATGTCTTCAGCTTCGTCAAGAAACTCTGCACCGTGCCGCTGCGCCTGTCCGCGGGGCCGTTCAGCTTCGACGCGAGCGATTGCACGGTTGCGTACGCCGCGTTGCAGCCGCCGGCCAGGCAGTTGTCCGCGGTCCACGCCGCGAGGATCGGCCGAAGCGCCGTTCCCGGCTGCGCCGTCTTGAAGCGATGCCAGTTCTTCTCGAGATCCTGGGAGACCTCGCTGCCGTACGTACGCGTCGCGTCGGTGAACCGCCCGTTCTTGAACACCCACACCTGCACCGGCAGCACGGAGCCCGCATACGACGAGAACGCGTACGCGAAGCGGTCGTCCGCCGAGATCAGCTGCAGCGAGTTCGTATGCGCGAGATCCGCGAGCGTGTACAGCGGGTCGCCCCAGATGTGCGCCGTGCGCGACCACACCAGCTTCTTCGGGTTGAAGTGGTACGCCCACGTCCAGTTGCAGCAGTGCGCGCCGCCCGTGTAGAAGTTGACGAGCACTTCGGCAACGCCGTCACCGTCAAGATCGCCGAGCTCGAGCGTGCTCGCGCCGCCGACCAGCCCGAGCGGCTGACTCGGCCCGGTGTGCGCGAACGACGTCGGCACCGCCTTGTTGTAGGCGGGCTTGCCGTCCTTGACGATCTTCAGGCTCACCGCGTAGTGCGTCGCGTCGAGCTGCTGATAGCTGACCGTCGCCTTCACGTCGCCGCTCGACGCGGTCTCCTTGCGCAGCGGAGTCCCGGCGTTTGCGCTGCCTGCGAGGACGCCCAGGAGCGCGATGGCTAGAGCGATCCGCAGCACCAGGGAAACGGTAGCGCCGAGATTTGACGACCATGTAACGACCGTTTCACCCGGATCGGGGAGGCTCGACACCCGCGATCCGTGATCTCCGCCGCCCCGGCGACGCCGATGTCTGTAGGCAGATGCGGCCATGAAGAGACTTCTCGTCAACATTGCAACGGTCGGCCTGATGGCGGCCTCCGGCTTCGCGGGTCACGCGCTGGCCGCCGGGCGGACGATCGCGGCCCTGCCCGACCCGAGCGGCTTCGGCAGCAACGTCCACGAGCAAGTCCTCGTCGGCGCGCCGGAGTACGTGCTCGACTCGTCGGGAGCCACGCTCAAGCGCGTGCGCTGCTCGGTCGCGCAGACACGGACCGTCTGCTTACTCCGCTAGGCCGTAGCCGACGACGCAAGCGCCCGGTGCTTCGCGTCGAGCGCGGTCACCGAGACGACGTGCGGCGTGCCCGGGATCGAGATCGCCGTCTCGAATCCCGTCCGGCTCACCGTCTTCACGACCTTCGCCGAGGCGGCGCTCGGTCCCGCGTGCACCGCCCAGTACACCGTCTCGGTGCCGCCGTTCCAGCTCGCGTAGACGGTGCTGCTCTTCGCATGGCGGCGTACGGCGATCGCGGGCCGCGTCTTCGGCTTACCGACCCAGGAGTTGCGGAACGTGCGGTAGTTCCAGGCGGCGCCGTCGAACGTCGCGTCGAAGCGGACGTCGCCGAGCGGCCCGAACTCCGTCAGCCACGGCTCCGTGCCCCAGCCGACCATGACGCCGCCGTTCGGCAGCTGCTGCGCATTGCCCATGGCAAACGAAGCGAGCGCGTCGGGATGCGTGTACGCCTGCAGCAGATCAGCGCGCATCCCGCCCGGGTCGAGCCCCAGCCTGATCGCCCGGGATTGCTGCGACGAGACGGACGGCCCGTCGTCGTACAAGGTCACCGTGCCGTCGACGTGCGCCTGCGCATCGTGCTGGTACATGAACGACGCGGCCGGCCCAAGCTCGAAGTCGCTCGACCTACCACCCAATGTCCAGATGATCTCGCCGCTCCTGCGATCGAGCTTGTAGACCGCCGACGTGTTGCGCGCCGAGACGATCAGGTTGCCGTCCGGGTGGAGCCCGATCGAGTTGACGTGGAAGTAGTCGTAGGGCGGCGTGAGCGGCGCATAGGAGTCAGTGAACGGAACGTGGTCGAGGCTGTGCCACTCGAACAGCACCGCGCCCGACTTCACGTCGATCTCTTGCACGATCGAGTCGAGTACGGGCGCCGCCGACGCGCCGCCGACGCTCGTCAGGTCTCGCGTCACTTCGTTGTACACCGTGATCAGCGCCGTGCCCCGCGGCGTGAGCAGGAACTCGTGGACGTCGGCGAAGTAGCCGTTGCCGGCCTGCACGCGCGCGATCTCGGTGTACGTCTGGTCGACGATGACGCCGTCGCCCTGGCCGGTGCCGATCTGCGAGATCTCGCCCTCCCACCAGGTCAGCACAGGCTTGCCCTCGTAGATCTGGCGGCGGAAGTCGATCGCCACCTCGTTCGTGCGCCGGAACCAGACGACCTGGCCGGCGTTGTCGAAGATGATCGGCCCGCGCTGGCCGGGCCCGTTCAGCGTCGTCACGAAGATGTAGCCCGGTTGCGGGTCGTTGACCGACTTCACCGACAGCGTCGGGATCTGCAGCGACGGCTGGGTGAAGAACGACGCGACGCCGGCGGTGCGGGACAGGGCGCGGCCGAGGCCTGGGAAGGCGAGCGCGCCGGCACCGGCAGCGGCGGCCGTGAGAAATTCCTGGCGAGTCAGGCGCCGCGTCAACCCGGCCGCATTCAAGCATTCCTACCGAGGTCACACCAACTCCAGCCAGGAACCCAACCCGAGGCTGCGAATCTCACCACGTCATGTCACGCGTCATGCCCGTACTCATCGTCTGCTGGCTGATTCTGGTCGTCTCCGCCGTCGCGCACGGCTAAGGACGGCTAGTTAGCCTCTAGGGGTGGCCATTTCGGCTCCCCGTATTGTCCGCGCACCGCGCGGCCCCGAACGCAGTTGTCAGGGCTGGGGCCAAGAAGGCGCGCTGCGGATGCTCATGAACAACCTCGATCCCGAGGTTGGCGAGCGTCCGGAAGAGCTCGTCGTCTACGGCGGACGCGCACGCGCCGCGCGCACGTGGGAGGCGTTCGACGCAATCGTCCGCACGCTCCGGGAGCTTGCGAACGACGAGACGCTGATGGTGCAGTCCGGCAAGCCGGTCGGCGTGCTGCGCACGCACGAGTGGGCGCCGCGCGTGCTGATCGCCAACTCGCTGCTGGTTCCCGACTGGGCGACCGACGACGAGTTCAACCGGCTCGAGGCGCTCGGCCTGACGATGTACGGCCAGATGACTGCGGGCTCGTGGATCTACATCGGCACGCAGGGGATCGTGCAAGGGACATACGAGACGTTCGCTGCTGCGGCGCGCCGCTTCGGCGGCACGCTTGCAGGGACGCTCACCGTCACTGCCGGCCTCGGCGGCATGGGCGGCGCGCAACCGCTTGCCGTGACGATGAACGGCGGCGTCGCCCTCTGCATCGACGTCGACGAGACCCGCATTCGCAGGCGCATCGAGCATCGCTATCTCGACGTGCAGGCGGACGACCTCGACGCCGCGATCTCGCTTGCGTTGGAAGCGAAGCAGGCGAAGCGCGCGCTCTCAATCGGGGTGCTCGGGAATGCCGCCGAGGTGTTGCCCGAGCTCGTGCGCCGCGACGTTCCCGTCGAGCTCGTCACCGACCAGACCTCGGCGCACGATCCTCTTTTCTATGTTCCGGCCGGTGTCGAGTACGGGGACGCTGCTCGGTTGCGGCGCGAGTCGCCCGAGGAGTACGTGCGTCGCAGCTACGCGAGCATGGCGACGCACTGCGCGGCGATGGTCGACTTCCTCGACCGCGGCGCCGAGGTGTTCGACTACGGCAACGCCCTGCGTGCCGGCGCCCAGAAGGGCGGCTTCGAGCGTGCGTTCGACTATCCCGGCTTCGTGCTCGCGTACATCCGGCCGCTCTTCACGGAAGGGAAAGGCCCGTTCCGCTGGGCGGCGCTCTCCGGCGATCCCGCCGACATCGCGGCCAGCGACGAAGCAGCGCTCGACGAGTTTCCCGACAACGAGCCGCTCGCGCGCTGGTTGCACATGGCGAAGGAGCGCGTCGCGTTTCAGGGGCTGCCGGCACGGATCTGCTGGCTCGGCGCGGGCGCGCGCGCGCGCATGGGCGCGCGGCTGAACGAGCTCGTCGCGTCGGGGAAGGCGAAGGCGCCGTACGCGATCGGGCGCGACCATCTCGACACCGGCTCGGTGGCGTCGCCGTACCGCGAGACCGAAGGCATGAAGGACGGCTCCGACGCGATCGCCGACTGGCCGATTCTCAACGCCCTCGTGAACACCGCGAGCGGCGCGAGCTGGGTGAGCGTGCACCACGGCGGCGGCACCGGCATCGGCACGTCGATCCATGCCGGCCAGGTGTGCGTCGCGGACGGGTCAGAGCTCGCGGCCGCGAAGCTCGAGCGCGTGCTGACGAACGATCCCGCAACGGGTGTCTTCCGTCACGCCGACGCGGGCTACGAGGCGTCGTACGCCGTCGCGCGGGATCAGGGCTTGCAGATCCCGATGGCGCCCGACTAACTCACCCCGGGATGTAGACGACCAGATCCCGGTAGGTGTGCCGGGTATACCCGTGTTCTCCGAGTTGCTTTTGAACGGCGAGCCTCTTTGCTCGGTTGGCGTCCTTGGCCCAGTCGATGAACACGAACCCGGCGCGCGGTGCAGCGTCAACCTCGCGCTGATACGGCGCCCAGCGGATGTGGGGGTTGGCGCTGGGGACCGGCCTGCCGTCGACAAAATGCACGTCCTCGAGCCTGCTATCGGCGGCAATGATGCGTTCGTCCGTCTCGAAGTCGATCCGATAGGCGACCCAGTACTGAGCGAACACGCGGTCGATGCCCGCGCGGTCGAGGAGGCGCAACACCGGTCCGATGTCACGTGGCGCGACGGCCGGCTCGCGGGGGTTGGCATCGCGCCAGGAGCTCATCTTTGCGAGTGAAACGCTGGAGAGCGCGAGGAGCGCGGCCATCACCAGCACGGCGACGCCGCGCGCGCGACGTTGCGCGCTCACCGCGTGCCCGAGGAGGAGCACGAGAACCGGGCTTAGTTGGAGCAGATACCTCGGTTCCTCGGTCAGGAGGGTCGCTTTCGACAACGCGTAGACGAACGGGAACGCAAACGCAACGACGTAGAGGATCGAGATGTCGCGTCGGTAGCTGCGATAGGCGCCGTACACGGCGAGCCCGATCAAGGCCAGGTAGATCAGATCGGTGAGGGCTGAAGGGAATATCGCCTGTTGGGACAGCGGATTCCGCAGCCCCAACAGCATCGGAAGCAGCGGCGAAACAAAGACGCGCAACCGGTGTGAATACGAACTCGACGCTTCGATGTGCGTATTGAATGAACCGAAGTCGTGTCTGATGTTCCAAACGATCCACGGCGCGGCGCCGATCAGCACCAGCGGGACGGCAAGCCACGCCTGGGCGAGCACGGCCCGTCGCCGCCAACACAGCCACGCGACGAGCGGCACGATGATCGCAACCAGTTGGATGTCGTTCCAGAGCGCGACCCCGGTGACGAAGCCGAAGAGTGCGACGCGTCCTCTGCTTGGAAGCTCGGCGGCGCGTAACGCGAGCAGGATCAGCGCAGCGCAAAGCACGAGCCCGCTGGCGTAGAACCCGCTCTGTTGCTGTACGAGGTGCGCAACCAAAAACGGCGGCCAGAGCCAGAGCATTGCGCCGGCAGCGCTCGCGCCCGGCTCGCCGTAGAGCCGACGCCCAATCCGCCACGTGGCTACTGCGGCGACGCCGGAGAGGATTATCGGCACCATTCGCAAGGCGAGCCAGCTCGACCCGAAGATGGCAAAGATCGGCGCCGTCAGGATCGACTCGATCGTCCCGCCGTACCCCGAGCCCCAGTAGAAGATGGAGAAGTGGCCGTCGAGCACGTGGCGGGCCATCAATCCCACTACGGCTTCGTCAGAATCGGGCACCCCGAGCGACGAGCGGTAGACGAACACGCGCTCGGCGACGCCGGCTGCTGCCACTGCTGCGAGTGCGACCATCGTCAGCGAGGGAGCTCGCAGCCGCGTTCTCATCGCAGATGACCCTATTCGATTCCGTTAAGGTCGTTGCCCGTGGCGGCGCGTCCTGAGCCGGTACCAACCGGATACGCCGAACTCGCGCGCTTCTTCGATGACTTCGCCCGCGTCGAACCCGTGTGGGCGGGCCGCAACCGAACCTACCACCGACTGATCAGCCGGCTCGCCCGTTTCCACGCGGCCGGCAGTCACAGCGTGCTCGAGATCGGGTGCGGATCCGGCGACCTGCTGGCCGCCCTTTCGCCTGACGGAGTAGGGGTCGACGTGAGCCCCGGCATGATCGAGGAGGCGCGGCGCCGTCACCCCGGGTTGGAGTTCATCGTTGGAGCCGGCGAGGAGATCGAGCTCGGGCGCACTTTCGACGTGATTGTCCTCTCCGACCTCGTCCCGTACGTTCACGACCTCGTCGCACTCTTCGAGCGCGTAGCCGAGCATTCACATCCGAGGACGCGCATCGTTATTCACTCGTACAACCGCCTTTGGAAACCGATCATCCGGATCGCAGAGCTCCTTCGGCTCAAGCCGCGGAAGCCGCTCCGGAACTGGGTCGCACCCTCTGACGTCCGGAATCTCCTTCAACTCGCAGGCCTCGACGTCGTTGCGGAGACCCGTCGAATTCTCATGCCGAAACAGGTGCCGGTCCTGACGGGGCTGCTCAACGGCGGACTCGGGAATCTGTGGCCGTTCAACCACCTCTGCCTCAGTCACTGGGTCGTCGCGAGACCTCTGCCGCGGGAGAAGCGGGAACTGTCGGTCTCGGTCGTCACTCCTTGTCGCAATGAGCGTGGCAATATCGGCCCGCTGATCGAGCGGCTTCCGCTCATGGGATCGACGACGGAATTGATCTTCGTCGAAGGCGGATCGACAGACGGCACCCGCGAGGAAATCGAGCGCCAGATCGATCTCCATCCCGATCGCGACATCTCGTTGGTCTCGCAACCCGGTCGAGGGAAAGGCGACGCTATGCGCGCCGGTTTCGCTGCGGCTCGAAACGACCTGCTGATCATTCTGGACGGCGATCTCAGCGTCAGACCGGAGGATCTGCCGAAGTTCTACGACGCGTGTGCGACTGGGAGGGCAGAGCTCGTGAACGGCTCGCGGCGCGTCTATGACATGGAGGCCGGCGCGATGCGGTTTCTCAACATGATTGGCAACCAGGTCTTCAGCTGGCTCGTGAAGGCCATGATCGGCCAACAGGTCAAGGACACCCTTTGCGGGACGAAGGTGCTGCTACGCGCGGACTACTCACGGATTGTCGAAGGCCGCGCGTACTTCGGCGACTTCGACCCGTTCGGTGATTTCGACTTGCTGTTCGGCGGTGCTCGGCTGAATCTGAAGATCGTCGACCTTCCGGTCCGCTACCAGGCACGAACATATGGCACGACCAACATCTCGCGGTGGCGGCACGGATTGCTCCTGTTGCGGATGTCGATGGTCGCATTTTGGAAGTTCCGCGTCGAGCCTGTTCGGTGACTCGGTCAGGCCAGGAGCCCGACGCCGCCCGAGTAGAGCGCCGTCCCGACGATCGCAGCTTCCGCGATTCCCTCGAGCGCCTCAAGGTCGTCGGGTGACGAGATGCCGCCGCTCGCGATGAGCGCCGCATCCGTTACGTCGCGCACACGGCGAAGCAGGTCGAGGTTCGGCCCTGTCAGCGCACCGTCGCGCTCGACGTCCGTCACGACGTAGCGCCGTGCGCCGATGCGTGGCAGCAGCTCGCCGAGCTTGCCGACCCTTGCACGTGTCCCGCGCGGCTGCACGTCGTCACCGCGCACGTCGAGCGCCACCACGATGGCGTTCGCCGAGTGCGCGACGACGCTCGTCACCCACTCGGGGTCCGAGAGCGCGAGCACGATCCGGTCGGCCTTCGTCGACAGCGCGAACTCGAGCGGCCCGTCCGACGCGATGCCGCCCGACAGCTGCACCGGGATGTCGAGCCGCGAGATGATCGCGTCGATCAGCTCGTGGTTGTCCCCACGCCCGAACGCACGGTCGAGGTCGACGAGATGCAGCCGGGTTGCGCCGCGCGCCTGCCACGCGAGCGCCGTCTCGATCGGGTCGCCGCCCGACTGCGCGACACGTCCCGAAGCGACATCGACCGCAGGGATGATCTCGATCATCGGAGCGCCGCGATCGCGGACTCGAGCGCCCCCGCGATGTCGCCACGGACGACCTTCTTCCCGCCGACGACCACGTCGCTCACGTCGGCGGCGCCGGCCACGAGCGGCAGCTGGGCCGGATCGGCTCCGGCGGTTCGTACCGTGTCGGTACGGAGCGTCACCAGGTCACACAGCATCCCCGGTTCGATGCGGCCCGCATTCCAGCCAAGAGACTCGTGGTTGGTGAGAGCATCGACGAGCTCGGCCGCCGCGAAGTTGCCGCGGCGTCCTGACGCGAGCCGCTCGTTCATCTCGAGCGCCTGCGCTTCGGCCAAGATGTCGATCACCGCGTTCTGGTCGGTGCCGAGACTCAGCCGCCCGAGCCGCCGCGCCGGGCCGATGCCGTCGGCCAGGTCCCGCTCGGTGGTCGGGCAGAGGCAAACGTTCACGTTGCCGACCAGCGCGACGTCGGCATCGGTGAGATGCGTGGCGTGCACGACGGTCGTGTTCTCGCCGAGAAACCCGTGCTGCGCGAGTAGTGCAGCGGGCGTCACGCCGTACGCCTTCAGACACGCCTCGTTCTCAGCCGGCTGTTCCGAGAGATGGATGTGCAGCGGTCGTCCGGCCGCGGCGTCGACGATTGCGGCGAGATCCTCCGCAGGCACCGCGCGCACCGAGTGCGCCGCGACGCCGATGCGGGTATTCGCGTCCTCTTCGAGTGCGTCGACGCGCTTGCGCCAACTCGCGACGTCGCCGTCCGAGAAGCGCTGCTGCTCGCGCAAGAGAGGTTCCCCGATGCCGCCGGCGAGGTAACACGCATCGATCAGTGTCAGGCGCACGCCCGCGTCGCGCGCCGCTGCGCGCAGCGCGTCCGAGTGGTGGATGTAGTCGAACTCGCCGACGGTCGTGATGCCGGCCAGCGCCATCTCCGCGTAGGTCGCTCGTGCGAGCGCGTAATAGTTGTCGGGGTCAAGCTTCGCGGCCAGCGCGTACATCGTCTCGCGCCACTCCCAGAAATCGCCGCCGGCTGCGCGGCCGCGCAGCGCCCGCTGGAACGCATGCGAGTGCGCGTTCGCAAAACCCGGCAGAACAAGTCCGCGCAGCATGTCGCCCGCCGGCTGCGCATCGGCCGTCACGTTCGTGATGACGCCGTCGTCGCATTCGACCAAGACGCCGCTCGCGATACCGCTCGGCAGCCACGCGCGCTCGCACCAGAAGGTCAGCACGCGAGTTCCTTCAAGATATGCGCGAGCGCGCCGACGGCGACGAGGCAATCCTCCCTCTCTGCGTGCTCGCCCGGCGCGTGCGAGACGCCCGACCGGTTGCGCACGAAGATCATCGCGCTCGGCACGCCGGCCATCGCGAGGATCGCCGCGTCGTGGCCGGCCGCTGTCGTCATCAACGGCGCGCCCAGCAGGTTCGCGATCCGGTCTCGCAGCGCCACGTCGAACGTGACCGCGGGCGTCCACGACTCGCGCACCGGCCGGCCGCCAATCGCCGCGACGATCGCCTCGACCGCGGCGCCGTCCGGGCCGCGCGCATCGAGCCACGCGCGCACGAGCGACGCGATCGAGTTGGTGCTGTTGGGCTCCACATGCACACGGCCGAACGTTGCGAGCCCGCCCCGCGCTTCCGCCGCCTTCCGTGCGGCGAGCGTCGCGCGTGCGAAGTCGAGCATCGCGTCGTGTCGCGCGGCGATCGGCGTCGTGCCCGCGTGATTCGACTCGCCGAGAAAGTCGAAGCGGAAGCGGCCGTGCGGCCAGATCTCAGACGCGACGCCGAGCGGAACATCGAGGAAGCGCCCCTGCTCGATATGCACTTCGACGTACGCGGCTGGCAGCGGTCCGGGTCCCGGATCGGCGAGGTACTCGCCGAGCGCAACACCGTCTGCATCGTGTAGCGCACGCGCCTCGTCGGGATCGAGCTGACCCGTCAGCAGCTTCGAGCCGAGGCAGGCGCGCCCGAAGCGCGCACCTTCTTCTTCGTTGAACGCGACGACCGCGATCGGGCGCTGCGGTTCGACATCTTCGTCGCGCAGCGCATCGACGGCGGCGAACGCGCAGACGACGCCGAGCGCGCCGTCGAAGGCGCCGCCGTCGGCTACCGAGTCGAGGTGGCTGCCCGTGGCGACGACGCTGTCGCCCTCGCCCCAGCGAGCCCAGAGGTTGCCGTTGCGATCCTGCTCGACGGGCAGCGCGCGCCGCTCCGCCTGGCTGCGAAACCAGTCGCGCGCCTCGAGCTCGGCGGCCGTCCACGGGAGCCGGTTGGTCCCTGAGCCATCGCGCCCGATCGCGGCGAGCGAGCTCCAAAGCGCGTCGTATTCAGCGGTCACGGCGGTCATGCGACGTACCCTAGACCGATGTTCGAAGGGGGTCGTCGCAGTCTCATGAAGCCGCCCGAGCGGCCCGACCGCCCGGCCGATCGCGAGGTGCGGCGTGCGAACCTCCGCCGCGTCCGGCGCCTCTTCATCCCGTACAAGCGGCGCCTGTCATTCCTGCTCGCCCTGATCGTCGTGTCGGGTGCGATCGGCGTCGTGCCGGCGTTCCTGCTCCGGAGCATCCTCAACCGGGCGATTCCGCACGGCGACACGACGCTGCTTTCGTGGCTCTCCGGCGGGATGATCGCGGCGGCTGTACTCGGCGGCGTGCTCGGCGTGATGCAGACGCTGCTCTCGAACCAGGTCGGCCAGCGCGTGATGCACGACCTGCGCGTGTCGGTCTTCGAGCATCTGCAGCGGCTGTCGTTTGCGTTCTTCACGCGCACGCGCACCGGGGAGGTGCAGTCGCGTATCGCCAACGACATCGGCGGGGTCGAGAACGTCGTCACGAATACGGCGACCTCGATCGTCTCGAACGTGACGACCGTGCTGGCAACGACCGTCGGCATGATCCTGCTCGACTGGGAGCTCGCGTTGATCGCGTTCGCGTTGATCCCGTTCTTCACGATCCTCACGCGGCGCGTCGGACAGGAGCGGCGGAAGATCGCGACGAAGACGCAGCAGTCGCTCGCCGAGATCGCGAACCTCGTGCAGGAGTCGCTCTCCGTGTCGGGGATCTTGCTGGGCAAGACGATGGGCCGCACGGACGAGCTCGCCGACCGCTTCCGGGCCGAGTCGGAGAGCGTGGCCGATCTCGAGGTGCGGCAGCGGATGGCCGGCCGCTGGGTGATGGCGTCGATCCAGACGAGCTTCGCGGTGATGCCGGCCGCGATCTACTGGCTCGGCGGCCTCTCCCAGGCGTACGGCTGGCACGCGGTGTCGATCGGCACGCTCGTCTCGTTCACGACGCTGCAGACGCGGATGTTCTT
>Ga0157369_10002332_pt1 | contig 22844 bp, 18 predicted proteins | sample C25metaG_FD_113461 | JGI IMG/M metagenome (GOLD analysis project Ga0157369, IMG submission 113461) | Corn rhizosphere microbial communities from Kellogg Biological Station, Michigan, USA - C2-5 metaG | ecosystem: Host-associated > Plants > Roots > Rhizosphere > Soil | place: USA: Michigan... | reverse complement strand
CTCGCAACATCCGGACACGTGGCGAGCGTGACCGACGTGGGCGACACGGTGAAAGTGGCCTGCGTTGGAGCGGGCGTCGTGGAAAGGGTGTTCGTCACGGTCACCGTCGTGCTGGCTCCCGTCGTATCCACGATGCCGATCGCCGAACCCGCTGAGCACGTCCCCGTCGCCGTGACTGTGAATCGGCCCGGATTGCTCGTGACGATCGTGGGAGAGACGATGAAGCCGGCGGGCTGCGACACCGAGTAGGGAGGCAGGCCGCCGAAGATGATGACGTCGGCCGAAGTTCCGCTCGCGCAGGTGTTGGCCGTCGAGCCCTGGAATGCGATCGTCGTGGGACTCGCGGTGAGCGGCACGTTCGCCGAAGGCGACACCGCGATGCCGGTACGCACCGTCGCCCCGGAAACCTCATCCGTCGCATCGAGGAGTGCCGTCTGCGGAATCGACGTGTTGCCCGCGCGCACGCGGATCGTCGCGGTGCCGGTCGCGTCGGTCGTGGCCTCGGCCGTCGGGGCGAGGGTTTCCGTGCTCCCGTTCGCGGACGTGATGATGCCGACCGGTCCGGAGACCACGTTGAAGCGCACGAGCCGTCCCGCCAGCGGCACGCCCGCCTGCGAGAGCCTGACACTCACCGTCGCATCCCCGCCCGCGCAGATGGCGGCGCCGCAGCTCGCGGGCTGGCTCGGATTCGGCGTGACGGTCACCACGTTGCTGATCGTCTGCGGCTTCACCGTGACCGCGGAGGACACCGTCGTGGAATGCAACGCGTCGGTGACGGAAAGTGTGACCCCGGTATCCGTGCCGACGTCTCCGGGCACCACGATCACCTTGTTGTAATTGACCGGATCCGAAGGCACCGGCAGCGCCACGCCGTTGCTCGTGCTCACGAAATAAGGGGCTGTCCCACCGGTCACCACGAAGGTCGCCGGCACGCCGCTGTACGCCACAGCCGAGGTCGGCGAGATCGCGAGCGTCCCCGTCGTCGTTGCGGGCCCGGAGACCGCACCGCTGCAAGCCGCGAGCACGAACAAACAGAGGACCATCAGCGAATCGGCTAAACGTCGGGCGGCGTGGCGGGTCACGAAAGTCCTTGGCGCGGTTCGTGCGTCCTTGGTCCGGGACGCGGGCTGCCCCGATTCTACTCAAGGGTTGCGCGCGCGGTCCGTGAATTCGGCAACTTTTTCGCCGCTTTTATTGCGGTGCAATAACGCGCTGCGATATCATTGGAAGGTTTCGCCCCATAACCGCCGTTCCGCGGAATTCTCCAGCGGAATCAAGGAGCCGCCCAGGGTCACAAGCCCGGCAGGCCTTCGCCCGGCGATGCGGCGCGGCGCCTACCGGCCCCAGGCTGTCACACGCGTTTTCCCGAAGAGCGGACAAACGCCACTACCATTGCATGCAGAGGTGCCACGAATGGATCTGAACGCCGGCCCCCCGCCGAAACAGGGACTCTACGACCCCAGCCACGAGCACGACGCCTGTGGCGTGGCCTTCGTCGCCCACATCAAGGGCACGAAGTCGCACGACATCGTGGAGAAGGGCCTCGCGATCCTGAACAACCTCAAGCATCGCGGCGCGACCGGTGCGGATCCGCTGCATGGCGACGGCGCCGGAATCCTCACGCAGATTCCGGACGCGCTCTTCCGCGAGGAGATGGCCAAGCAGGGCGTGAAGCTTCCCAAGGCCGGCCTGTACGGCGTGGGCATGATCTTCCTGCCGCGCAATCCGGCGGCGCAGGCGGCGTGCTCCAAGGAGATCGAGCGCGCGATCGCGAACGAGGGCCAGACGCTCCTCGGGTGGCGCGAGGTCCCGGTCGACACTTCGACGCTCGGCGAAACCGCGAAGCAGACCCAGCCGATCATCCGCCAGGTGTTCGTGGGCGCGGGCCGCGGCTCGCTCGACCGCGACGCGTTCGAGCGCAAGCTCTACATCATCCGCAAGGAAAGCGGCCACGCGATCCGTGCGCTCGGGCTCTCGAACGCGCGCGACTTCTACGTGCCGTCGTTCTCGCATCGCACGATCGTCTACAAGGGCATGCTGCTCGCCGAGCAGGTGGGCGCCTTCTACAACGACCTGCGCGACAAGCGTTTCGTGTCGGCCCTCTGCCTCGCGCACCAGCGCTTCTCGACGAATACGTTCCCGACGTGGGACCTCGCGCATCCGTTCCGCTTCATCGCGCACAACGGCGAGATCAACACGCTGCGCGGCAACCTCAACTGGATCAAGTCGCGCCAGGCGACGATCCACTCGAAGCTGCTGGGCGACGACCTCGACAAGATCTGGCCGATCATCTACGAAGGCCAGTCGGACTCGGCGTCCTTCGACAACGCGCTCGAGCTCCTCGTGATGGGCGGCTACCCGATCGCCCACGCGATGATGCTCATGATTCCCGAGGCGTGGGCCGGCAACCCGCTGATGGATGCCAAGCGCCGCGCGTTCTACGAGTACCACGCGGCCCTGATGGAGCCGTGGGACGGCCCCGCCGCGGTCGCCTTCACCGACGGCAAGTTCATCGGCGCGACCCTCGACCGCAACGGCCTGAGGCCCGCGCGCTACTTCATCACCGACGATGATCTCATCTGCATGTCCTCCGAGATGGGTGTCCTCGACATCCCGCAGGAGAAGATCGTCAAGAAGTGGCGCCTGCAGCCGGGCAAGATGCTGCTGGTCGACATCGAGCACGGCCGCATCGTGTCCGACGACGAGCTGAAGCGCGAGCTCGCCTCGCAGCGCCCGTACCAGGACTGGCTCGACCGCACCCAATTGCGCCTCGAGGACCTGCCCACGCCGTGGGAGATCCCGACGCCCGACACGGACAAGCTGCTCGACCGCCAGCAGGCCTTCGGCTATACGCAGGAAGACCTGAAGATGCTGCTCACGCCCATGGCGATCGCGGGCGAGGAGCCCATCGGCTCCATGGGCGACGACACCCCGATCGCCGTGCTGTCCAACCGGCCGAAGCCGCTCTATTCGTATTTCCGCCAGCTCTTCGCGCAGGTCACGAACCCGCCGATCGACCCGATCCGCGAGCAGCTCGTGATGTCGCTCGTGTCGTTCATCGGCCCGCGCCCGAACCTGCTCTCGCCCGACACCACCGAGCCCGCGATGCGGCTGGAAGTGTCGCAGCCGATCCTCACGTTCGAGGACATGGAGAAGCTGCGCCGTGCGTCGACCTTCACGCAGGGCCACTTCAAGAGCGAGATCCTGTCGATGTGCTATCCGGCCGAATGGGGCGCGGAAGGCATGGAGCCCTCGCTCGCGCGCCTCTGCGCGGACGCCGAGGACGCGGTGCGCAAGGGCACCAACATCATCATCCTCACCGACCGCGAGGTCTCGCCCGAGAGGATTCCGATCCCGGCGCTCCTCGCCACGGCCGCCGTGCACCACCACCTGGTGCGCGCGGGCCTGCGCACCCGCTCGGGCCTCGTGGTCGAGACCGGGAGCGCGCGCGAGGTGCATCACTTCGCGTGCCTCGCCGGCTTCGGCGCCGAGGCGATCCATCCGAATGTCGCGTTCGCCACGCTCCTCGACATGCGCGACGCGCTGCCGCAGAAGGTCGACGAGAAGGAGATCGTCAAGCGCTACATCAAGGCGATCGGCAAGGGCCTGCTCAAGGTGATGTCCAAGATGGGCATCTCCACGTACCAGTCGTACTGCGGCGCGCAGATCTTCGAGGCCGTGGGACTCTCGCAGAAGTTCGTCGACCGGTACTTCATGGGCACGCCCACGCCGGTCGAGGGCATCGGCCTGCGCGAGGTCGCCGAGGAGGCGGTGCGCCTGCATCGGCTCGCGTACTCGGACGCGCCGCTCTACCGCGACCAGCTCGACCCGGGCGGCGAATACGCCTACCGCATCCGCGGCGAGGCGCACATGTGGACGCCGGACTCGATCGCGAAGCTGCAGCATGCGACGCGCGCGAACAACTTCTCGACCTACAAGGAATACTCGAAGCTCATCAACGAGCAGAGCGAGCGGCTCCTCACGCTGCGCGGGCTCTTCAAGATCCGCGAGGCGGCGCAGCCCGTTCCGCTCGACGAAGTGGAGCCCACCAAGGAGATCGTGAAGCGCTTCGCGACGGGCGCCATGTCGCTCGGCTCCATCTCGCACGAGGCGCATTCGACCCTCGCCATCGCGATGAACCGCATCGGCGGCAAGTCCAACACGGGTGAAGGCGGCGAGGACCCGATCCGCTACCAGAAGCTCGCGAACGGCGACTCCATGCGCTCGGCGATCAAGCAGGTCGCGGCCGGCCGCTTCGGCGTGACGACCGAATACCTGGTGAACGCGGACGACCTGCAGATCAAGATGGCGCAGGGGGCCAAGCCCGGCGAGGGCGGCCAGCTTCCGGGCCACAAGGTCTCGAAGTACATCGCCCGCGTGCGCCACACCGTCCCGGGCGTGGGCCTCATCTCGCCGCCGCCGCACCACGACATCTACTCGATCGAGGACCTGGCGCAGCTGATCCACGACCTGAAGAACGTGAATCCCGCCGCGCGCGTCTCGGTGAAGCTGGTGAGCGAGATCGGCGTGGGCACCATCGCCGCCGGTGTCGCGAAGGCGAAATCGGACCACGTCACCATCTCGGGTCACGACGGCGGCACGGGCGCCTCTCCTCTCTCGTCCATCAAGTACGCCGGGAGCCCCTGGGAGATCGGCCTCGCCGAGACCCAGCAGACGCTCGTGCTCAACAAGCTGCGCAGCCGCATCGCGGTGCAGGCCGACGGCCAGATGAAGACGGGCCGCGACGTCGTGGTCGGCGCCCTCCTCGGCGCCGACGAATTCGGCTTCGCCACGGCGCCGCTGGTGGTGCAGGGCTGCATCATGATGCGCAAGTGCCACCTGAACACGTGCCCGGTGGGCATCGCGACCCAGGATCCGGCGCTCATCAAGAAATTCCAGGGCAAGCCCGAGCACGTCATCAATTACTTCTTCTTCGTGGCCGAGGAAGTGCGCGAGTACATGGCGAAGATGGGCTTTCGCACCTTCGACGAGATGGTCGGGCGCGCCGACATGCTCGACGTACGTGCGGGCATCGAGCACTGGAAGGCTCGCGGCCTCGATTTCTCGAAGCTCTTCTACCAGCCGCCCGTGGGGCCCGAGGTTCCGATCCACCAGTGCGAGGCGCAGGACCATGGCCTCGCGCACGCGCTGGACCACGAGCTGATCGACAAGGCGATGCCCGCTCTCGGCTCGAAGAAGCCGGTGACGATCGAGAGCCGCATCTACAACCGCAATCGCACCGTGGGCGCCATGCTCTCGGGAGAGGTCGCGCGCCGTTACGGCCACACGGGGCTCCCGGACGACACCATCCACGTAAAGTTCAAGGGCACCGCCGGGCAATCATTCGGCGCATGGCTCGCGCACGGCGTGACCTTCGAGCTCGAGGGCGACGGCAACGACTACGTCGGCAAGGGCCTCTCCGGCGGGCGCTTGATCGTCTATCCGCCCAAGGAAAGCCCCCTCATCCCGGAGGAGAACATCATCATCGGCAACACCGTGATGTACGGCGCGATCACGGGCGAGGCCTATTTCCGCGGCGTCGCCGGCGAGCGCTTCGCCGTGCGCAACTCCGGGGCCACCGCCGTCGTCGAGGGCGTGGGCGACCACGGTTGCGAATACATGACCGGCGGCACGGTGGTCGTGCTCGGCAAGGCGGGGCGCAACTTCGCGGCCGGCATGTCGGGCGGGATCGCCTACGTGCTCGACGAGGAAGGCGACTTCACCCAGCGCTGCAACATGGCGATGGTGGAGCTCGAGCCCATCGCCGACGAGGAATCGGCGGGTGCCGCCGTGGGTGCCACGGACCTCGAGGCGCACGGCAAGGTGCAGATCGACCACGTCGCGGGCCACGATGGCGACATGCTGAAGGGCCTCATCCAGCGCCACCTGCTCTTCACCGGGAGCGACAGGGCCCGCCGCGTGCTCGAGAACTGGAGCACGTACCAGTCCAAGTTCGTGAAGGTGATGCCGACCGAGTACCGCCGGGCGCTGAACGAGATGGGCCAGGAGCGTGCGGCGCGGGTCGAGCAGCCGGCGATGCCGTCGGCGGAAGTCCGGGCGAACGATTAATCAAATCGGACCCCGGCCTGCGCCGGGGTGACAACCAGCAGGGGATCCGGCCGAGCGCCGATCGACAGGACGAATGGGAAAGATCACCGGCTTCATGGAAATCGAGCGCCGGGACAGGCCGTATGCGCCCGTCCCCGAGCGCGTCAAGTTCTACAAGGAATTCGTGCGCCCCCTCTCCGACGAGGAGATGGGCAAGCAGGGCGCGCGCTGCATGGATTGCGGCATCCCGTTCTGCCAGACCGGCTGCCCGGTGAACAACATCATTCCGGACTGGAACGACCTCGTTTATCGCAACAAGTGGCGCGACGCGAGCGAAGTCCTGCACTCGACGAACAACTTTCCCGAGTTCACCGGCCGTGTCTGCCCCGCGCCGTGCGAGGCGGCGTGCGTGCTCAACATCAACAACGACCCGGTCACCATCAAGTCGATCGAGCAGGCCATCGTCGACAAGGCCTGGAGCGAAGGCTGGATCGGCCCGCTCGTGCCGCAGCGCAAGACCGGCAAGAAGGTCGCGGTCGTGGGCTCGGGCCCGGCGGGCATGGCGTGCGCGCAGCAGCTGGCGCGCGCCGGACATGACGTGACGCTCTTCGAGAAGAACGACCGCATCGGGGGCCTGCTGCGCTACGGCATCCCCGACTTCAAGATGGAGAAGCACCTCATCGACCGCCGCATCGAGCAGATGGCGGCCGAGGGCGTGACCTTCCGCACGGGCGTGCATGTCGGCGCGAACCTGGCCGCCTCGACGCTCATGGAAGAATTCGACGCCGTGGCCCTCACGGGCGGATCGGAAAAGCCGCGCGACCTGCCGGTGCCCGGGCGCGAGCTCGCGGGCATCCACTTCGCGATGGACTTCCTGCCGCAGCAGAACAAGGTCAACGCGGGCGACAAGGTCGCGAACCAGCTCGTCGCCACCGGCAAGCACGTGGTGGTGATCGGCGGCGGCGATACCGGCAGCGACTGCATCGGCACCTCGATCCGTCAGGGTGCGGCCTCCGTCACGAACTTCGAGCTCATGCCGCAGCCGCCCGACCACGAGAACAAGCCGCTCACGTGGCCATACTGGCCGCTCAAGCTGCGCACGTCGTCCTCCCACGAGGAAGGCGCGGAGCGCGATTTCGCGGTGGCCACCAAGCGCTTCGAGGGCAAGAACGGCAATGTCGAAAGCCTCACCGCGTGCCATGTCGAGTGGGTGAAGGACGAGAAGGGCGGCATGGCCATGAAGGAAGTGCCGGGCACGGAATTCACGATTCCGGCGCAGCTCGTGCTGCTCGCCATGGGCTACCTGCATCCGGTGCACGAAGGGATGATCGAGCAGCTCGGCGTGGCGAAGGACCCGCGCGGCAACGTGCGCGCGGCCACCGACGGCGCGGGCTGCTACGCCACCTCGGTGCCGAAGGTCTTCGCGGCCGGCGACATGCGCCGCGGGCAATCGCTCGTCGTATGGGCGATCCGCGAGGGGCGGCAGTGCGCACGCGAGGTCGACCTCTTCCTCATGGGAAGCTCGGACCTCCCGCGCTGAGCCCCCGACTGCGCCGGCGCGTGTACGCACTCGTCGCCGGCGCAGCCGGCGTCTACCTCCTGCTGGTCGCGGCCGTGTGGCTGCGGCAGGAGCGGCTGCTTTTCTACCCGCAGCCGGTATCTGCCGACGTTCGTGTGCCCGCGGGCTGGACGCTCGAACGGGTGGGTGTTGCGCGCGAGGACGGCGTGCGGCTCGCTGGCGTGCTGGCGCTGCCGCCCCACTCCGATGGCTCCGCCGTCATCTATTTCGGCGGCAACGCGGAAGAAGTGACCGCGAACGCCGTCGATGCCGCGCGGCTCTATGGCGAGCGCGCGGTGCTCCTCGTCAACTACCGCGGCTATGGCGAAAGCCAGGGTGAGCCCTCGGAAACGGCCCTCGTCGCCGATGCCGCGGCGCTTTACGACTGGCTCGCGTCCCACGCGGGCATCGATCGCGCCCGCATCGCCGTGCACGGCCGCAGCCTGGGCAGCGGAGTGGCGGTCCAGCTCGCGGCCGCGCGAGCGGTGCGCGGAGTCGTCCTGACCACTCCCTTCGACAGCGCGCGCGAGGTGGCCCGCGAGGCGTATCCGTGGCTGCCGGTCGCCTGGCTCATGCGCCACCCCTTCGACTCGGCGGCGCGCGCGCCGCGCATTCACGCCCCGGCGTTGATCCTCGTGGCGGCGAACGACACGCTGATCCGCCCACCGCGCTCGCAGGCGCTGGCCGCCGTGTGGGGCGGACCCGCCGAGGTGCGGACGTTCGCGGGCCACGGACACGGCGACGTGCATCTCGCGCCGGGCTACGGCGAGGCCGTCCGGCAATTCGTCGCGCGGTGCCTGGAGGCGCCGTGAGAAAATCGCGCCGATGAAGAACGACACCTTCCTGCGCGCGCTGATGCGCGAGCCCACGCCGTACACGCCGATCTGGATCATGCGGCAGGCGGGACGCTACCTTCCCGAGTACAACGCCACGCGCAAGAAGGCCGGAAGCTTCCTCGCGCTGGCGCAGACACCCGAGCTTGCGTGCGAGGTCACCCTGCAGCCCATCGACCGCTTCGCGCTCGATGCGGCGATCATCTTCTCCGATATCCTCACCGTCCCCGACGCGATGGGCCTGGGCCTGCACTTCGTGGAAGGCGAGGGGCCGCGTTTCCACCGCCCCCTGCGCGACGAGCGCGACATCCGCGCGCTGCAAGCGCCCGATCTCGCGAAGCTGCGCTATGTCTTCGACGCGATCTCGCTCGCGCGGCGCGAGCTGCGCGAGCGCGTGCCGCTCATCGGGTTCTCCGGCAGCCCGTTCACGCTCGCGTGCTACATGATCGAAGGCGGCGGCAGCGACGACTTCCGCCAGGTCAAGACGATGCTGTATGCGCGGCCCGAGCTGCTCCATCGCATCCTCGAGGTCAACGCACAGGCGGTGGCTGCATACCTCAATGCGCAGATCGATGCGGGCGCGCAGGCGGTCATGATCTTCGACACGTGGGGCGGCGCCCTGGCCGCGGAGGCCTATCGCGATTTCTCGCTCGCCTATTCGCAGCGCGTTCTCGCGGCCATCACGCGCGAGCGCGAGGGCCGCATGGTGCCGCGCATCCTCTTCACCAAGGGCGGCGGCATGTGGCTCGACTCGATGGCGCGATCGGGCGCGGATGCGCTGGGCGTCGACTGGCAAACCGACCTGGCGGAAGCGCGGCGCCGCGTGGGCGCACGCGTCGCATTGCAGGGCAACCTCGACCCGATGGCGCTCTTCGGCACGCCCGAGGCGATCGAGCGCGAGGCGCAGCGCGTGATCGACTCCTTCGGACCCGGGCCGGGACACGTCTTCAACCTCGGGCACGGCGTCTCGCAATTCACGCCACCGGAACACGTCGGGGTGCTGGTCGAGGCCGTGCACCGCCGCTCCGTCGGGGCCCACGCAGCGTGAGCCGTGTCAAGAAAAAAATTTTTCCGGATGTGATTGCTTATTCACACACCGCCCGATCTCGTCCCTCACCCGCTCCCCCGCGGGTTCGGTCGTTAGCATCTGATAAAGAAGGCGTGAAATCAGCGGCTTACCCTTCGCTGCGTTGCAACATCATGCTTTCCGCATATGCTCCGCGCGCGCCAAAAGGTGCATCCGGGCGCTTTGTTCACAGACTTATCCACAGGCTGGCACCCCCTCTCCAGAGGGGTCCGCACATGCCGTGCGCATCGCGCGCGTAGCGCTCGACGTACCGCTCGACGAGGCCTTCGACTTCCGGCTTCCCGAGGGACTGGAGGCCGCCCTGGGCGCGCTGGTGATCGTGCCGTTCGGCCGCACGCGCAAGGTCGGGGTGGTGGTCGAGCACGCGGATGCGAGCGACGTCGCGCCGGAGCGCTTACGCGACGTCGAGTCGGTGGTCGAGGACGTGCCGCCTTTCACGGACGCGGACCTGGACCTCTTCCGCTTCTGCGCCCGGTATTACCAGCGCCCGTTGGGCGAGGTGGTCGCGACCGGGATGCCGCCGCGGCTGCGCCAAGTGAAGCGCCGGCCCATCGAGCCCTCCCCGCCCCGGTCCGGCCCACCGTCGTTCGTGTCGCAGCACCCGCTCACGCCGGCGCAGTCGGAAGCGATCGCGTCCGTGCTCGCGGGGCGCGACCGGTTCCACCCGGTCCTGCTCGAAGGCGTCACCGGCAGCGGAAAAACGGAGGTGTACCTGCACCTCATCGCCGACGCGCTGGCGCGCGGGCGCCAGGCGTTGATGCTCGTCCCCGAGATCGGACTCACGCCGCAGTTCGAGGAGCATGTCCGCTCCCGCTTCCCGGGCGCCACGATGCTCACGGCGCACAGCAATCTCGCCGAGGGCGAGCGCGCGCGGGCATGGCTCGCCGCGCGCACGGGCGCGGCGCACGTCATTCTCGGCACCCGCCTCGCGGTGCTCACGCCGTTCGACGCCCTCGGGCTCGTCGTGGTCGACGAGGAGCACGACCCTTCGTACAAGCAGCAGGACGGCATGCGCTATTCCGCGCGCGATGTCGCGGTGCTGCGCGCGCAGCGCCTGGGCATCCCCGTGGTTCTCGGCTCCGCCACGCCGTCGCTGGAGAGCTTCTGGAACGCCCGCGAAGGCCGTTACCTGCGAATGCAGTTGCCCGCGCGCGCCGCCGCCGGCGCAGGGATGCCCGCGGTGCGCACGCTGGACACCCGCGCCGACCGGCCCCAGGAAGGCCTCTCGCATGGCCTGCTGCTCGCCCTGCGCAAGCGCCTGGAGCGCGGCGAGCAATCCCTCATCTTCCTCAACCGGCGCGGATACGCGCCCGTCCTCTTCTGCCGCGACTGCCAATGGCACTCCAGTTGCACGCGGTGCAGCGCGAACCTCGTCCTGCACCGGCAGGAGGGAGACTTGCGGTGCCACCACTGCGGGCACCGCGAGCGCGTGCCGGCGCGCTGCCCGGCGTGCGGCGGGGCCGATATCGCTCCCGTCGGGCAGGGCACGCAGCGCGTCGAGGAAACGCTCGCGGCCGCGTTGCCGGGCGCCCGCATCGCGCGCGTCGACCGCGACACCACCGCGCGCAGGGGTGCGCTGAAGGAAGTCCTCGGACGCGTGCGTTCCGGCGAGGTCGACATCCTCGTCGGCACGCAGATGCTGGCCAAGGGCCACGACTATCCGCGTCTCACGCTGGTCGGCGTGCTCGACAGCGACAGCGCCCTTTTCAGCGCCGACTTCCGCGCCGCGGAGCGGCTCTTCGGGCAGCTGAGCCAGGTGGCGGGGCGGGCCGGACGCGGCGAGCTGCCCGGCGAGGTCATCATCCAGACCGATTTCCCCGGCCACCCGCTCTACGCGGCGGTGGCGAGCCACGATTACGAGCGCTTCGCCGTGGAGGCGCTCGACGAGCGCCACGTCGCCCATTTCCCGCCCTATTCGCACCTCGCCCTGCTGCGCGCCGAAGCGCAGAAGCCGGGCCAGGCCCTGGGCTTCCTCGAGCGGGCGGCCCGCGTGGGCCGGGGTCTCGGCGGCCCGGTCGAGGTCTTCGACCCGGTGCCGTCGCGCCTCGAGCGCAAGGCGGGGTTCGAGCGGGCGCAGCTGCTCGTGCGCGCCGACGCGCGCCCTGTCATGCAGTCCTTCCTCGGACGCTGGCGCGAAGCCCTCGCCGCCGATCCCGAGCGGCGCGTGCGCTGGTCGCTCGACGTCGACCCGCAGGAAGTCTGAGGGGCGGCGAACCGTATAATGTCGGAATTCGTTTCCCACGCCCCTCCCGCGCCGCGCGAGGGCCTGTCCGTGTCCTCCCCCGATTCGAAAGAGCGCCTCGCGAGCCTCGTCCGGGACGCCGTCCTCAAGGCGTTCCCCGAGGCCAACGACCTCGCGGTCGATCTCGAGCGGCCCAAAAATCCCGCCCACGGCGATTTCGCGACCAACATCGCGCTCCAGCTCGCGAAGCGGGTCGGCCGCAAGCCGCGCGAAACCGCCGAGGCCATCGTCGCGGCCCTGGGCCAGGCGGCCGAAGTCGCGCGCGCCGAGATCGCCGGGCCGGGCTTCATCAACCTCACGCTCTCGTCCGGATCGCGCTTCGCGGTGGTGCGCCGCATCCTCGAGGAGAGCGCCGCGTTCGGCCGTGCCGGCGCGGGCCGGGACGCGAAGTTCATGGTCGAGTTCGTCTCCGCGAACCCGACCGGGCCGCTGCACGTGGGTCACGGGCGGCAGGCCGCGCTGGGGGATGCCATCTCCACGCTGCTCGAGTGGCAGGGCTGGCGCGTCACGCGCGAGTTCTATTACAACGACGCGGGCAACCAGATCGCCAATCTCGCGCTCTCGGTGCAGGCGCGCATTCGCGAGGCACGCGGCGAAGCGGTGGAGATGCCCAGGGACGGCTACCTGGGCGATTACATCCGCGACATCGCGCGCGAATACGTCGCCGAGCACTTCGGCGATGCGGCGGGCCAGGACCTGGAGCAGATCCGCAAGTTCGCCGTCGCCTACCTGCGTAACGAGCAGGACGTCGACTTGCGCGCCTTCGGCGTGAAGTTCGATTCCTACTTCCTCGAGAGCTCGCTCTACACGGATGGCAAGGTGCTCGAGGCGGTCATGATGCTGCAGCAAGGCGGCTACACGTACGAGTCCGAAGGCGCGTTGTGGCTGCGCACGACCGATTTCGGCGACGACAAGGACCGCGTGATGCGCAAGTCCGACGGCTCCTTCACGTACTTCGTGCCGGACGTCGCGTACCACCTGGACAAGTACCGGCGCGGCTTCGCGCACGTGGTGAACGTGCAGGGTTCGGACCACCACTCGACGGTCACGCGCGTGCGCGCGGGCCTGCAGGCCCTGAAGATGGATATCCCGAAGGGCTATCCCGACTACGTGCTGCACCAGATGGTGACCGTGATGCGCGGCGGCGAGGAGGTGAAGATCTCCAAGCGCGCCGGCTCCTACGTCACGGTGCGCGATCTCGTCGACGAGGTCGGGCGCGACGCGGTGCGCTATTTCTTCATCATGCGCCGGGGCGAGTCGCAGCTCGTGTTCGACATCGACCTCGCCAAGAGCCAATCCGAGGACAACCCGGTGTACTACGTGCAATACGCCCACGCGCGCATGAGCAGCGTGCTGCGCGAATGGGGCGGCGACGTCGCATCCCTGCGTGACGCCGACCTGGGCCTGCTCGTCTCGCCGCACGAGAGCGCCCTCGCCCAGGCGCTGGCCGAGTTCCCCGAGCTCGTCGCGCGCGCGGCGCGCGAGTTCTCGCCGCACCTCGTCCCGTACTACCTCCAGAACGACGTGGCGGCGCGCTTCCACACCTACTACAATGCCGAGCGCTTCCTCGTCGACGACGAGGCCCTCAAGCGCGCGCGGCTCGCGCTCGTCGCCGCGACGCGCCAGGTGATCGCCAACGGCCTCGCGGTGCTCGGCGTCACCGCGCCCGAGAGAATGTGATGGCCAAGGACTACAAGGATTCGCCCGCGCCGCGCGCCGACAGCCGCCTCGCGCACCCGATGCTGCTGGGCATGATCATCGGGCTGCTGCTGGGCATCCTGATCTCGCTCTCGGTCGCGCTGTGGCTCAACCGCTTGTCCAATCCGTTCATGGAGAAGGCGCGGCCCGTCGAAGCCTTGCCGCGCGTGCAGCCCCCCGAGACGGCGCGCGCGCCGGAACATGCGGGGCGCGCGGCGGAAAAGCCGGCCGCAGCCCCCACGCCGGCACCGGCCGAGGACAAGCCCGCGGCGAGCCGTCCCCGCTTCGAGTTCTACCAGATCCTCCCCGGCGAGAAGGGCTCGGAGAAGGAAGCGAAGGCTGGGCCCATCGCTCCGGCGCCCACCGTCGCGCCGAAGCCGGGATCCTCGCCCGCGGTGCCGAAGCCCCATTCGGGCGACACCTACTGGCTCCAGGCCGGCGCCTTCAGCGACCAGAAGGAAGCGGACAACCAGAAGGCGCGCATTGCGTTAACCGGATTGGAAGCCGTCGTCCGCCCCGTGGATGTGGCCGGCCGCGGCACGCTCTACCGCGTGCGCCTCGGGCCCTACCAGAGCCTCGACGACGCCAACCGCATGAAGACGACGCTCGCCCAGAACGGCGTGGCGACCAGCATCATCCATACCCCTGAAGACGCCAAGAACCCCTGAGGAAATCCCCATGCTCCTGCGACATGCGCTCGCCCTCGCCGCCACCCTCGTCTGCCTCGCCTTCGGCGCCCACGCGCAGGAAGGCCCGTGGAAGCTCGTGAACCCGCCGCAGCCGACGGAGAACAACGGCAAGATCGAGGTGATCGAGTTCTTCTGGTACGGCTGCCCCCACTGCTATGCCCTGGAGCCGGAGCTCGTCGCATGGCTCAAGCACGCCCCGCCCGACGTCGACTTCAAGCGCGTGCCCGCGTATCCGAGCGAATCGTGGGGGGAAGCCGCGAAGCTCTTCTACACGCTCGAGACCATGGGCCTGCTGCCGCAGCTGCACGAGAAGGCGTTCGACGCGATCCACAAGGAGCAGATCAACCTCTTCAACAAGCGCCAGCGCGACGAGTGGCTGAAGAAGAACGGGGTCGATCCCGCCAAGTACGACGCCGCGGAGAAGTCCTTCACGGTCGCCACCAAGCTCGCGCGCGCGAAGCAGATGACGCAGGCGTACCACGTCGACGGCGTGCCGCGCGTGGTGGTGGGGGGCAAGTACTACACCTCGAGCGAGCAGGCGGGCGGCGCGAGCAAGGTCTTCGCCGTCGTCGACCAGCTGGTCGACATGGCGCGCCGCGAGCAGAAGAGCGCGGCCGCACCCGCCCCGGCGAAGAGCGCGGCGGCGAAGAAGTAACGCCGGGCGCGGCCGTGGCGCCCGCTCGCGTCTACATCACGGGCGCCTCGACGGGCCTGGGCGAGGCGCTCGCGCGTCACTATGCGGCGCGCGGCGCGGCGCTGGGCCTGGTCGCCCGCAATCGCGAGCGCGTCGAAGCGCTCGCAGCGTCCCTGCCGCAAGCGGTCGCATATGCGGCCGACGTGCGCGATGCGCCTGCGATGCGCGACGCCGGCCGCGACTTCATCGCGCGGGCCGGCGTACCGGACCTCGTGATCGGCAACGCGGGCATCTCGGACGGCACGCTCACGGAGATCGAGGAGGATGCGGCGGTCTTCCGCGACATCCTCGAGACCAACGTGCTGGGCCTCGTGCACACATTCCATCCCTTCGTGGCGCCCATGCGCGAGCGGCGCACGGGCCAGCTCGCCGGCATCGCATCGGTGGCGGGCATCCGCGGCCTGCCGGGCGCCAGCGCGTACAGCGCCTCGAAAGCGGCGGCGATCAATTATCTCGAAGCGTTGCGCATCGAGCTGCACGGCAGCGGCGTGGGCGTCACCTGCGTGTGCCCGGGCTACATCGCCACTCCGATGACCGCGCGCAATCGCTATCGCATGCCGTTCCTGCTCGGCGCGGATGACGCCGCGCGCCGCATCGCGCGCGTGATCGATGCGCGCCGGCGCCATGCGATCGTGCCCTGGCAGATGGCCATCGTGGGCCGCCTCATGGGATTGTTGCCCGCCGCGGTGTGGGAGTCGCTCGCCGCGCGCGCCGGGCGCAAGCCGCGCCGCTTCGTGCTCGACTAGCAGCCCTTCTCGGGCGGCGCGGGGTGGATGTTGTCCACCCAGAAGACCTGCTCGGGCTTCTCGACCACCGGGATGTCGAGGTTCACCACGACGGGCTCCTGGCCGCTTCGGCACAGCACGCACTCGAGCACCTCGTCGACGCTCGCGTTGATTTCCTGGTGCGGCACGAACGGCGGCACCCAGATGAAATCGCCGGGCCCGGCCTCGGCGGTGAACTCGAGCTTGTCGCCCCAGCGCATGCGGGCGCGGCCCTTCACGACGTAGATCACGCTTTCCACCGGCCCGTGATGATGCGCGCCCGTCTTCGCGTTCGGGTGGATGTGCACGGTGCCGGCCCAGATCTTCTCGGCGCCGACGCGCGCGAAATTGATCGCGGCCGCGCGCGACATGCCTTTCGTCTGCGGCACGTTCGGATCGAGGTCCGTGCCTTTCACGACGCGCACGCCGTCGTGCTTCCAGTGCGGCTCGCCCGCCTTGTCGTTCATAGCTGCTCCGTTTCTCCCTGCGTCGGGCGCCACACCAGCAGCCGCCGCTCGGCCGCCCCGACCGCGAAGTCGAGCACGAGCGCGAAGGCGGTCAGCACGAGGATGCCCGCGAACACGGTGTTGATGTCGAACGCGCCCTCGGCCTGCGCGATGAGATAGCCCACGCCGCGCGCGGACCCGAGGTATTCGCCCACCACGGCGCCGACGAAAGCCATGCCGACCGAAGTGTGCAGGCTCGAGAACACCCAGGACGTGGCCGAGGGCAGGTACACGGATCGCAGCAGCTGCCGGCGATTGGCCCCCAGCATGACGCTGTTGCTCACCACGACGGGGCTTACTTCCTTCACGCCCTGGTAGACGTTGAAGAAGACGATGAAGAACACGAGGGTCACGCCGAGCGCGACCTTCGAGCCGATGTCGAGCCCGAACCACACCATGAAGATCGGCGCCAGCACCACGCGCGGCATCGCGTTCGCGGCCGTGATGAAGGGGTCGAAGAGCGCCGAGGCGGTGGGCGAGAGGCCGAGCCAGAGGCCCACCGCGAGCCCCAGCGCCGACCCGATCACGAACGCGAGCACGGTCTCCTCGAGCGTCACCCACAGGTGGGCGTAGATGGTTCCCTCGGTGAACCACTGCCAGATGACGCGGAACATCTTCACCGGCTCGCCGAAGAAGAAGGCGGCGCGCTCGGGGTTGTCGTGCCAGAAGATGGGCGGCAGGAGTCCCGGCTGCGTGAGCACTTGCCACGCCACGAAGATCGCCACCAGCAGCACGAGCTGCCACACCCAGATGCGGCGCCTCATCCGCTCACCCGGTTGCGCGTCTGCGCATAGCCCTTCAGCACTTCCTCCTTCATCGAGTGCCAGATGCGGTCGTGCAGCTCGATGAAGCGCGGCGTCATGCGGATCTCGGAGACGTCGCGCGGGCGCGGCAGGTCGATCGCGAACTCTCCGATCGGGTGCGTGGCCGGCCCCGCCGAGAGCACCACCACCCGGTCCGAGAGCGAGATCGCCTCCTCGAGATCGTGGGTGATGAAGATGACGCTCTTGCGGTTGGCGCTCCAGAGCTCGAGCAGCTCGTTCTCCATGAGCTGCCGGGTCTGCACGTCGAGCGCGGAGAAGGGCTCGTCCATGAGGACGATCTGCGGGTCGAGGATCAGCATCTGCGCGAGCGACACGCGCTTCCTCATGCCGCCGGAGAGCTGGTGGGGGTAGCGGTTCTCGAATCCCGCGAGCCCGACGCGCTCGAGCCACTCCATGCCGCGCCGGCGCGCCTCATCGCGAGCCACGCCGCGGAACTCGAGCCCGGCGGTCACGTTGCCGAGCGCGCTTCGCCACGGCATCAGCGCCTCGGACTGGAACATGTAGCCCGCGCGCCGGTTCACGCCCTGCAGCGGCTCGCCGAACACGCGCAGGCTCCCCGACGAAGGCCGCAGCAAGCCCGCCGCGACGTTGAGCAGCGTCGACTTGCCGCACCCCGTGGGCCCGACCACCGAGACGAATTCGCCGTCGGCGATCGTGAGCGTCACGTCCTTCACGGCGGTGTACGAGCCCGAGCCCTTGCCGCGCGCGGCGAAGGTGCAGGTGATGCGCTCGAACTCGACGGCCGCCATGCGGGAGCTCAGCGGTACTTGGCGTCGGCCTTTTGCACGAACGAGTTGTCGAAGGTCTTCGCGAGGTCGAGGTTGCCCGCGGCGATCACGGACGGCTCGAACGCCTTGAGCACCTTGTAGACGTTCTCCGCCGCCTTCATCGACATCATGCCGTCGGCCGAGTAGCCCTTCATGTTCTTCTCGAAGCCCTGCTTGTAGAGCGCGGGGTTGCCGGCCTTGTACGTGTCCGGCATGAGCGCCACCACCTCGTCGGGCGACGCGTGGGCAAGCCATTTGTCGGCCCGCACCATGGCATTGACCACCGCCTGCACGGTATTCGGGTTCTTCTTGATGTAGTCGTCCGTGGTGTAGATCACGGAGGCCATGTAGTCGCCGCCGTAGACCTCCTTCATGCCCCGCTCGGTGCGCGTGTCGACGACCGCGGTGAACTTGCCGGTCGCCTCGAGCTGGGTCACGACCGGGTCGAGGTTCGCGAGCGCGTCGATCTCGCCCTTCTCCATGGCGGCCACCGCGCCCGCACCGGCGCCCACGCCGATGATCGAGACGTCGGTCGGCTTGAGCCCCGCCTTCACGAGGAGGTTGCTCACGAACATGTTGGTCGACGAGCCCGGCGCCGTCACCCCGACCTTCAGGCCCTTGAGCCCCTTGCCGCCGTTGTAGCTCGCCGCCTTGTCCTTCGGCATCACGAGCACGATCGCGCTGTACTTCTGCTGCAGGACGACGGCCTTGATGGGCTGGTGCTTCGCGGCCATGTTGATGGTGTGCTCGTAGGCGCCGGACACCACGTCCGCGCTGCCGCCCACGAGCGCCTGGAGGGCCTTGGCGCCGCCCGGGAAGTCGGGGATCTCGACCTCGAGGCCCTCGTCCTTGAAGAAGCCCTTGCGCTCCGCGACCGAGAGCGGCAGGTAATAAAAGAGGCTCTTGCCGCCGACGGCGATGGTGATCTTCTTCTTCTCCGGCGCCTGGGCGTTGGCGGTGAGCGCGAACGCGAATGCGAGCAGCGCGGCGGCTGCGCGGAAGAACGGCCTCATCAGTCTTGCTCCTTGTGGTCTTGGGGTCTTGTGGGTCAGAAACGAATGCCGAGCTTGGCGGAGAGCGACGTGTTGCTGCCCATGCGCTCGGCCTCGAACGCGAGGTTGGCGCCGACGAAGTTGAACTGCGCGCCGATGAAGCCGCGGCCGCGGTTCACGGTCTCGTCCGAGAGGTCGGTGTTCTTCGGGCTGCTGGCGATACGCACCGTGCCGATTCCCGCGTACGGCGTGAACACGGTGAAGCGCTTCGAGATCATCGCGTCGAGCGAAGCGGTGTAGAGGCGCACGTCCCCCATGCCGCTCGCGTTGGTGCCGGCGAGGCGCAGCGCCACGGCGGGCGTGGTGAGCGTGTCGTCGATCATCGCGTAGCGCAGCTCGCCGCCGAGGATCGTCGCGTTCACCTGCGAGGCACCGCCGACGAAGGCGCCGATGTCGAAGCGCGCCGGCAGCCCGATGGTCACGTGGACCTTGGGAACCACGATGTCGGAGGAGCCGCCGCCCGCCTTGCTGAAGACGTCCTTGTGCTCGATGCGCGTGTCGGTGACTTCGATGCCGACGTCCCAGCCGAGCACGCCGAGCGGAGTCGCGGGTGTCACGCCCTTGTACGAGAGCGCGGCGCCCAGGTCCTCCGTGAGGGAGCGGAACTCGCCCTGCGTGAGGGAGCCGACGTTGTCGAGGTCGCCGGCGCACGCGGCGGTGGAGACGAGCGCGGCAGCGGCCGCGACGGCAATCTTCATGGGGTGGAGAGCTCCGGGGGTTCGTGCAGTTCGAGGGTTTGTCCAGCCTTCATCACTTGCCCCGGCACGTCGTGCCCGACGACGACGGGGATGCGGCGCGCGACCGCGAGCAGCTTGGCGAGGTCCACGCGCGTGTCGTAGCCCATGTCCTCGAGCATGTTCACCATGTCCTCGGTGCAGATGTTGCCCGTGGCGCCCGGCGCGAAGGGGCAGCCGCCGAGGCCGGCGATGGAGCCGTCGAACGAGCGCACGCCCGCCTCGATGCCGGCCACGACGTTCGCGAGGCCCATGCCGCGCGTGTTGTGGAAGTGCAGCGTGTAGTAGGTGTCGTTCGGGGCCGGGAAGCGCTCGAGCACGCGGGCGACCAGGTCGCGCACCTGGCGCGGGTTCGCCATGCCGGTCGTGTCCGCGAGCGAGATGCCGTCGAAGCCCATCGCGCGGAAGCGCTCGACGAAGGAGAAGACGACATCCTCGGGGACGTGCCCCTCGAACGGGCAGCCGAACGTGGTGGAAAGGCTCACGGTGATCTTGATGCCGGCGCCATGCGCCACGCGCACCATCGTCGGCAGCTCCTCGAGCGATTGCGCGTGGGTGCGGTTGATGTTCGCGCGGTTGTGGGTCTCGGACGCGGACACCACTGCGTTCACCTCGTCCGGCTTCCTCGCGGTGGCAGCGGCGTTCTGCGCTCCGCGCACATTGGGAATGAGCGCCACGTACACGACGCCGGGGACGCGCTCGATGCCGGCCAGCACCGGCTCCGCATCGGCAAGCGCGGGCACCGCGCGCGGCGAGACGAAGGAGGTCACCTCGATCTTGTGCAGCCCGGTGCGCGACAGCTGGTTGACCAGCTCGATCTTCGTGGCGGTCGGCACGAACTGCTTCTCGATCTGGAAGCCGTCGCGCACGGCGACGTCGTTGATGTACAGCCGCATGGGAGTTCGCTCGGGGGACTGGCCGATTCTACTCCGCGAATGCACCGGGCGGACTAGGAACGGGGCGCGGCGTCCCGGGTCTGTTTGGAGAGACTCCCATTGGAGGATGTCATGGCCGCGCGCGCCCTTTCGACCGTCGTCTTCTCGCTGCTCGCCCTGCCCGCCTTCGGCGCGATCGCGCCGCCCGCGGGCCTGGCGCGCAACCTTCAACCCGCCGCCGACGAGGCGCCGTCCTTCCGGCTCGTCGCGAGCGGCATCCAGGTCTACGAATGCCGCGCCGCGCTCACGGGTGCGGACCAGTATCACTGGGTCTTCGTGGCTCCCGACGCCACGCTCAACGACCCCGCGAGCGGGCACGACGTCGCGGCTTACCGCTCCATCGATCAATGGAACTCCCTCACCGACCTGAGCAGCGTCTCCGCGGTCCTGCGCGCGACACAGGAGGCGGGCACGGACGACCTGCCCTGGACCTACATGCGCGCGATCCCGGCCTCGGAGGACGGCATGTTCGCGGGCGTGACGAGCGTGCAGCGCGTGAACACGCGCGGGGGCGCCGCACCGCGCGCGGGTTGCAGCGCCGATACGGCGGGAACCGAGGCCCGCGTGCCTTTCACGGCCGAGTTCTACTTCTACAAGCGCCGCGGCGTCGCCTGATCACGCGCGCGCCGCCCCGCCGTCTGGCGCGCGGCGAAAGGCGCGCGTACGCTTCGCGCTGGCCTAAGACAACGCGAGCACGATGATCGATGCGAAAGCCGCACGTCCGGATCCGGATGGCGAGATCCGCGAAGCCGTGCGCGCCTTGTGCGCGCAGTTCCCGCCGTCCTATTTCCGCGAGGTCGACGCGCGCCGCGGCTACCCCGGGGAGTTCGTCGATGCGCTCACCCGTGCCGGGTGGCTCGCCGCGCTGATCCCGGAGCAGTACGGTGGCGCGGGCCTCGGCGTGCGGCAGGCGTCGGTGATCATGGAGGAGATCAATCGCAGCGGCGGCAACGCGGGCGCCTGCCACGGGCAGATGTACAACATGGGCACGCTGCTGCGCCATGGGTCGGACGAGCAGAAGGGGCGCTACCTGCCGCGCATCGCGAGCGGCGAGCTGCGCCTGCAGTCGATGGGCGTCACGGAGCCCACCGCGGGGACCGACACGACCTCGATCCGCACGACCGCCCGCCGCGAAGGCGACCGCTACGTGGTCGACGGCCAGAAGGTGTGGATCTCGCGCATCCAGCACTCCGACCTGATGATCCTCCTCGCGCGCACGTCCCCGCTCGCGGAGGTGAAACGCAAGTCGGAGGGCCTCTCGATCTTCATCGTCGAGCTGCGCGAGGCGATCGGGCACGGGCTCACCGTGAGGCCGATCGCCAACATGGTGAACCACGAGACGAACGAGCTCTTCTTCGACCACCTCGAGATCCCGGCCGAAAACCTCATCGGCGAGGAAGGCCGCGGCTTCCGCTACATCCTCGACGGGCTGAATGCCGAGCGCGCCATCATCGCCGCGGAATGCATCGGCGACGGCTACTGGTTCCTCGACAAGGTGACGGCCTATGCGTCGCAACGCCAGGTCTTCGGCCGCCCGATCGGCCAGAACCAGGGCGTGCAGTTCCCGATCGCCGAGGCGTACATCGAGGTCGAAGCGGCGAACCTCATGCGCTTCGAGGCTTGCGACCTCTTCGATGCGGGCCTGCCCTGCGGGGCCGAGGCCAACATGGCGAAATACCTCGCCGCGAAGGCCTCGTGGCAGGCGGCGGAAGCCTGCCTCCAGTTCCACGGAGGCTACGGCTTCGCCGCCGAGTACGACGTGGAGAGGAAATTCCGCGAGACGCGCCTCTACCAGGTGGCGCCGATCTCGACCAACCTCATCCTCGCGTACGTCGCGGAGCACATCCTCGGACTGCCCCGCTCCTTCTGATGCGTCAGACGACCGGGCGGCGGCGTCCCGCGACCAGGTGGTACACGAACAGCACGATGATCGCGCCGATGACCGAGGCGATGAAGCCCGCGGACTCGTTCGCGCCGTAGAGGCCCATGGCACGGCCGATGAAGGTCGCGACGACCGCGCCCACGATGCCGAGCAGCGCCGTCACGATGAACCCGCCGCCGTCGCGTCCCGGCATGAGGAACTTGGCCACGATGCCGACGATGAAGCCGATGATGATCGCCCAGATGATTGTCATTGCTCTGCCTCCACGAAGTGAACTTTGTGCCAACCAATTTGCGGCATTGGGCCCCCCGGGTCTGCGGGACGCGCGCCGATTCCCGCGTAGGAGGCGGCGCAGGATGATGACGTTGGAGTGCGCTGTCCGGACTACGGCGCGAGGTGCGCGCGCAGGGCGTCCAGGAGGATCGAGCGATGGCCGGCGCGCCAGGCGAGCATCGTGCGGGCGCGGGCGATGCGCGCGGGGAGCGCCACCGCATGCACGTGCGCGCGTCCCGCGAGCTGGAGCACCGAGCG
>Ga0157369_10002331_pt1 | contig 22845 bp, 20 predicted proteins | sample C25metaG_FD_113461 | JGI IMG/M metagenome (GOLD analysis project Ga0157369, IMG submission 113461) | Corn rhizosphere microbial communities from Kellogg Biological Station, Michigan, USA - C2-5 metaG | ecosystem: Host-associated > Plants > Roots > Rhizosphere > Soil | place: USA: Michigan... | reverse complement strand
TGCCTGGACGTCGTCTCAGAATGAAGGTTGTGTCGCCGGGCCGCGCTCAGCGGCGCGATGCTGCGTCCTCGGAAGGGCCAAGAGCCACCGCTCTTGACCCTTTCTGCGTCCTTGCCTCGCACTCGCCGATCGCACCCCATCGACGAACGTCATTTTGAGACGACCTCCTGACATCAGGCTCAATGGTTGTAGAGCTGCCTCGTCGTCACGATGCGCTTCCACGGGCCTTTCGGCACGCGCTTGGCGTCGACGAACTGCCAGCTCACCCGGTCGCTGTCGCCGTCGAGCTCGCGGAACCCGAGGCAGCCGTTCAACGCGGGTGAGACGTCCATGCCCGCGTTGTTGAACTGACCCTGAACCGGCCGGGCGTTCGTCTTGCCGAAGACGTAGAGGGCATCGTGGTAGAGGTTGTCATGCGACGGGCCCGCATCCTCGACCTGCCCGTAACAGGTCTTCCTGTTCGGGCCGACGATCCGCACCCAGTGGTTCTTCATGTACGAGAAGTTGGAGTCGGAGCAGTGCCCGGCGAATCCGCGCTGACCGGCCCAGGGGATCACTTTGCAGCGCTGGCCGAACCCGATCGGGTCGTTGACGTCGTCGTAGGGAAGGTCGAGATAGAACGGGTTCTCCCGTGGCTTCGCCCGGCTCGGGAAGTAGCCGCGTGCAGCGACCCTCCGCTCGGTCGCACAGCTGTTGTTCGGGCCCGCGATCCCGTCGCAGCCGCCGATGATCGCGCCGGCGCAACCGGCGGCGTTGGCCGGCACCGTCCCGTTGTTCACCCCCGACCAGTGAAACGCCCAGTCGCTGTCGTAGGTCGAGCAGACCTGGCTTCCGTCAGCCAGGTTTGCCGCGAAGAGCTCCCCAACCCAGAAGGTCGTGGCGACGATGTTCCTGTGCCACGGACTTGCCGGCGCCGTGCTCGCCTGGCCGCCGGCGTGTGCCGGTGAGGCCGAAATCGCGACAAGCCCGAGCACGAGCGCTGCTCGACGGCCCCATCCCTGCCAGGAGAACCTCAGAGCTTCCAGACTGTCGGTGACATGGTCCCCGCTTTTCCCGTCGCGTTGCGAAAGTCGACGATAACGGACCCGCTCGTCGCAATCGCGTCGTAGTCGACCGTCGAGTGGTCTGTGACGATCGCGATGCAATCGTACGCGGAGACGTCGAGCTCGACCGAGCGAAGGTCGAGCCCGGTGAGCTCGGGGACGTACGGGTCGTGGTAGCTGACGTCGGCGCCCGCGTTGCGCAGGAGCTCGATCAGCTTCAGTGCCGGCGACTCGCGCATGTCGCTCAGATCCTTCTTGTAGGTGACGCCGAGCACGAGCACCTTCGAGGAAGAGAGCGCCTTTCCCGACGCGTGGTTCAGGGCCTGCGAGATGAGCGACCGGCAGTGGTACGGCATCCCTTCGTTGATCTTCCCGGCAAGCTCGATGAACTCGGTTGAGAAGCCGAACTCGCGCGCCTTCCAGGTGAGGTAGAACGGGTCGATCGGGATGCAGTGACCGCCCAGGCCGGGCCCCGGCTTGAAGCTCATGAACCCGAACGGTTTGGTCGCGGCCGCCTCGGTGACCTCCCAGATGTCGATCCCCATCCGGTCGCAGAGTTGCGCCAGCTCGTTGACGAGCGCGATGTTGACCGAGCGGAAGATGTTCTCGAGCAGCTTGGTCAGCTCGGCCGACTCCGGCGTCGAGACCTGGTGGACGACGTCGACCGCGCCGCTGTACAGCTCCGCCGCACGTGCCGTGCATGCGGGCGTGATCCCGCCGACGATCTTCGGCACCGTCTTCGTGGTGTAGTCGACCCGGCCCGGGTCGACTCGCTCGGGCGAGAACGCAAGGAAGAAGTCCTCGCCGACGGCGAGGCCGCTCTCGCGTTCGAGGATCGGCATGACCCGCTCGCGTGTCGTGCCGGGATAGGTCGTCGACTCCAGCACGACGAGCTGCCCTGGCCGGAGTCGCCTACCGATCTGCTCGACCGCGCCGAGGACGATCGACAGGTCGGGCTCTCGCTGCTTGGAGAGCGGCGTCGGCAGCGCGATCACGATCGCGTCGACCAGGGGAAGGACGTCGTAGTCCGTGGTCGCCGTCAGCCCGCGGTCGAGCAGCTCGACGAGCTTCTCCGACGAGACGTCCTCGATGTGGCTCTCGCCGCGGAGGATCGCCGCGACCCGGTCGGGCATGACGTCGACGAGCACGACCGGGCTCCCGGCATCGACGAAGACCTGAGCAAGCGGAACACCGACGTAGCCGGCGCCGATCACTGCGACCGCAGGCGCCGAGACCGAGCTTGGTGCCGCGGTTGTATCGGAGGGCTGCTCGACCGCCGGGCGGTCCGAGCCGGTGGCGAGTTGGGAGCTCATACGGCGATCTCGCTTTCGTAGTTGAGACCCTTGGCCAGCGCCCAGCTGGCCGCTTCGGTCCGGTTGCTGATCCCGAGCTTCCGGTAGATGCTCGTGAGATGGAACTTGACCGTCTGGACGGTGATCCACAGTTCGGCTGCGATCGCCTTGTTCGAGAGACCGCGAGCGACCGCCTTGACGATTTCCGACTCGCGCTCCGTCAGGCCGGCCGACCGGGCGACGGTCTCGTCGTTCATCGCCGGAAGCCCGAGTGCGTGATACGCGGTTCCCTCCACCGCCTGCCTGATCGCCGATCCGAGGTCGATCGGGTTGATCGTCTTCAGGATGTAGCCGCACGCTCCGCGCTTGAACGCCCCCTGGATCTGGTCCGGATCGGATGACATCGAGCACATCACCACCTTGACCTCCGGGTGCTCCGCGCGGATGCGCTGGAGGCACGTCAGTCCGTCCATCCCCGGCATGCGGAGATCGAGCAAGACGACATCGGGCGACTTTCTCCCGACGAGCGGAAGCACCTCGGGCCCGCTGCTGGCTTCGCCGACGATCTCGAACCCGTCCGCCTCGAGCGCTTTTCTGACACCGGCCAGCAGCAGGCCGTGATCGTCGGCGAGGAGGATCTTCACGTCAGCCTCCGTTCAGAGAGATTGCGTGTCAATCGGTTGACAGGTTTGCTGGGGCGCAGAGACAGGGTGAGGTCGCTGCGCTGAGTGAGATGGGTCGTGAAAGGGCTCATAGCCGCCGCCCTTCTTGTGTCGCCGCAAGCGACTCAGATCGTTGAACATGCACGTGCACTAGCTCGGGGACGCCTTCCCGGTCGAAGTGATGCTGTTCGGATCTCTTTCCGAAAACCCTAGACCGCAACCGCGGATTCCATGGTGTGGTTCCCGTTTGAAATCGGGATGCATTGTTCCTCGCCGTCGGCGCTCCTGGCGCCTTTTCGTCGCGTACGGCTAGGATCGCGCTGGAATTCTCCGCGAACGGAGCGTCAAGTGACCTCACGTGCTTCGAGTTCCAGTCGATCTGGGGGGACCGAAACATTCGGTGACTCTCCTGCGTCACGCTGCAGTCGACAGCCGGGAGGACGACGGGTTGGCGGCGGGCTCCGCTTCGCTCGCGAAGCCTCTCGCGAACGCCCAGCGAGCAGCTTCGGTGCGATTCGTGACGTCGATCTTTCGGTACACGTTCGTCAAGTGGAACTTGACCGTCTGCTCGGTCACCCAGAGTTCCTTTCCGATCGCGCCGTTCGACAGTCCGCGCGCGACGGCTTTCAGGATTGCCAGTTCGCGCTCGGTGAGGCCGGCTGCTTTCGCCGTCGCGGCCTCGTTCACGACCGGCGAGCCGAGCGTGTAGAACGCGGTGCCGTTCACCGCCTGTCTGATCGCCGAAGCGAGATCGCCGGCGTCGATGCTCTTGACGACGAAGCCGCACGCTCCGCCGTCGAACGCCAGCTGGACCTGCTCTGGAGACGCGGACGACGACGTCATCACGACCTTGACCTCGGGGTACTGAGCGCAAATCCGCCTCAGGCATCCGAAGCCGTCGAGCTTCGGCATGTGAACGTCCAGCAGGACGACGTTGGGGGCCCGCTGGCCGACGAGTGGGAGCACCTCGGCCCCCGAACGGGTCGCCCCGACGGTCTCGAACTCTCCGTCGGCTTCCAGCGCGTACTGGATCCCGAGAAGAACGAGCGGATGTTTGTCTGCGAGCAGGATCTTCATGGTCAGGTTCCTCGCTCAAATCGTCACGTTTCTTTGCGTATCCACCACCGTAGAGCCCTGCACGCGCAGGCCAACTCCCCGAAGGTCGAGTCTCGGTTGGTCGTGAAACTGGACCTCGCCACACCACGGCAACGGCGTTGGAGGTGAGCTGGATTGCCCGATCGCGGTGAGCTCGACGAGGAGCTTCGGCGCATGCTCCCGGCGGCGCGCGTGCCCTCAGACAGCCTCGCTCGAGGGCGTCGGCTCGCGGGCGAGCTGCGAACCGAGGGCGAGCCGGATACGGCTGATCTGATCGAAGAGCTTTGCGCCGACGTCGAGGGCGTCCGCCGGCAGATCACCCGGGTCGGCTTCGATCTGCACGATGAAGGACTGCAGGACCTGACGGCGCTCCGAAACGATCTGTACCTCTTCCGCGCCCAGATCTCGCTCGTGCTCGGGTCGTCGAAGGACAGGCGCAGGGTCCTCGGCCGAGTCGACGATTTCATCGCGCGTGTCGTGAGCCTGGACGGTGTGCTCAGAGACGTCGCGGCTTCTGCGGGTGTGTCTCCCGCGCTACGGCGCTCTCTCTCGGCGACGCTCGAGGCGATCGTCGATGCGTATCCGGGACCGTGTGTGGTCGAATCCAGGCTCGACCCTGCCTTGGACTCCCACCCGTTGACGGACGATCTCCGGATCGCGCTCGTCCGCGTCGTGCAGAGCGCCCTGGCGAATGCTCTCCAGCACAGTGGAGCGAAGACGGCATTCGTGAGCGTTCGCTGTCACGACGATGGGATCGACGCCGAGATCGTGGACGACGGCAAGGGCTTCGACGTCAAGCAGGTGTTGTGGCGTGCGATCGAAGAGCAACGGCTTGGCCTGCTGGGCATGCAGGAGCGGGTCCGGTCGGTCGGCGGGAACTTCACGGTGACGAGCAAGGTCGGCGGCCCGACACGTATCGCCTTCTCGCTGCCGATCGCGCGCTGACTCCGGCGCTCTAACACCTACCTCTCACCACACCCGCGCCCGCGCGTTCTGGACGTATGTCGAGCGGGCTCTACCCGTGCGGGGGCGGAACCCGGCTTCGGTGCGCACTACGGTCAGGCGCAGAGCGCGGAGCGATGCCCGGAGGGAGGTGGTCATGGACGCGCGGCACAGAACGGCGGTCCTGATCGCCTGCAAGAACGGTGAGGGCACGATCGGGACTTCGGTGCGGTCGGCCGTCAACCAGGCCGACGTCTTCGTGGTCTCCGACGGTTCTGACGATCGCACCGCCGAGCAGGCCAGAGCATCCGGCGCGCGTGTGCTCGCCCGCGCCACGAGCGGCGGTAAGCCGGCGGCTCTACGCGCCGGGAACGACGCCTTCGCGCTCGCCGACAACTACGACTACATCGCGATCCTCGACGACGACACGACGCTCGCGCCGGACTACGTCGCCAAGGCGACGCGCCGGATGGATCTCGACGCCCGGATCGCCGCGAGCTCCGGCCGCATCGACTCGCTCTGGGATCACACGCGCCGCTGGAACGTCCTCATCGCGATGCGCGCGTTCATGTACTGGTCGTACCAGGTCACGATCAAGCGCGGCCAGAACGCGCTCCGGGTCGTGAACGTGATCTGCGGCGCGAACACGGTCTTCCGGGCCAATGTCTTCAAGCAGTTGATCGACGAAGACGCGCCCTACGCGATCGACGACATGTACTGGCTTGCAGAGATCGTGCGCCGGCGGCTCGGACGCGTGTCGTACGTCCACGAAGCGCAGTCGTGGACGATCGACCCGCATCATCTTTCGGACTGGTACCGGCAAACGGTGCGCTGGTCGTGGGGCCAGTTCCAGTCGATCCGCGGGCACCGGCTCGGCTGGCCGATCTTGCGGGCACCGGAAGCCCGTTTTGGCTTCCGGCTCTCCTGGTTCGACATCGCCTATCTCGCGCTGCTCCTCGACTGGCTGCCGTACATGCTGGAGCCGTTCCTCTTGCCGCCACTGGCCTATTTCCTCAGCAGCTGGATCGACCCGTGGTGGTTCCTCGCCTACTACTTCGGCGCCAGTTACCTCTGGATCGCGATCGCCGCCATCGCGCTGCGCAAGCCGAGGCTGCTCGTGCTGGCCCCGGGACTCATGGCCCTCGACCTCTTCTATCGCGTCGCCATGTTGCACGCCGTCGTGAAGACAGTCCTCGTTCCCAGGCTCGAACGGTGCGTCTGGGATTCGCCGGTCCGGTTCGACCTCGAGAAGCACTGACCCCCGTCCAAGAGCGCGCGTCGCTCACAGCACAAGGAGACGAAATGAAGGTTCTGATCACAGGTGGTGCCGGGTTCATCGGGTCGCATCTCAGCGAGCTGCTACTGCAGGAGAACGACGAGGTGTTCGTCCTCGACGATCTCTCGACCGGGTCGCTCGACAACCTCGAGCACCTGCGCGATGAGCCGCGTTTCCATCTCGTCATTGACAGCGTGCTCAACCCCGCGATCGTCAACGAGCTCGTGAACAAGGCCGACGTCGTCTACCACCTCGCGGCCGCGGTCGGCGTGAAGACGATCGTCGAGCATCCCGTGCGCACGCTGCACGTCAACCTGGACGGCACGGCACGCGTGCTCGACGCCTGCTGCAAGTTCGACAAGCCGGTGCTGGTCGCGTCGACGTCGGAGGTCTACGGCGATCACCGTTCGGAGGTGGCGCTCACCGAAACCGCCCGCCGGATCTACGGGGCGACGACGCAGAAGCGCTGGGCCTATGCGGACTCGAAAGCGATGGACGAGTTTCTCGCACTGGCGTACCACGAGGAGTGCGAGCTCAGAGCGGTGATCGTCCGCCTCTTCAACACCGTCGGCCCGCGCCAGACGGGCATGTACGGGATGGTGATCCCACGCTTCGTCGAGCGAGCGCTCCGCAACGAACCGATCGAGATCTACGGCGACGGCGAGCAGACCCGCTGCTTCTGCCACGTCCACGACACGATCCGTGCGCTCCGCGACCTGATGACCGACCTCAACCGCACGGCGGGCCAGATCTTCAACGTCGGCGCGAACAACCAGACGTCGATCATCGCGCTCGCGGAGACGATCAAGCAGATGACCGGATCGCGTTCGGAGATGCGGCACGTGCCCTTCGACGAGGTCTACGGAACCGGGATCGAAGACATGCTCCATCGCGTGCCGTGCACCGACAAGGTGCGCGCCACGATCGGCTGGGAGCCGGAGCACTCGCTCGTCGAGATCCTGTCCGATGTCATCGGCGGCGTGCGCGCAGGCGACCTGGTTGCCGCATGAGACGTGGCATCGTCTGCCTGGCTCTGCTGATCGGCCTCGTCGGAGCGGCTCCGGCCTACAGCGCAATCGAGGTTGCGATCACGAGCCCGGCAGGCGGTGCGCACTCGCTCTCGGGTGTCGTGCCGGTTCTCGTCACGGCATCTGCCGACAACGGGATCTACGCGGTGCAGCTCAACGTCGACGGGGCCGCGTACGGAGCTCCCGACACGGAACAGGTCGGGCAGTACCGGTACGAGATCGACTGGAATACGAGCGGGCTGCCGGCAGGCGACCACACGCTCACGGTCACGGCCTACGACTGGTCGCTTCCGTTCCCACAGGGCGGGACCCAGACCTCCACGCCTATCGTGGTCGATCTGGGTCCCGCCTACCCGACCATCAGCCTCGTCACGCCACAGCCGTGGACGTTCGTCAGGGGACAGGTCGCGCTGACGGAGTCACATACGAGCGCTGTCGATCCGTCCACCGTCTCGTTCACGGTCGACGGTAGCCCCGTCCCGGCCTCGTGGAACTCGGCGACGGTTCCCGACGGGTCACACACGATCGCCGCGTCGATCGTCGACGGAAGGGGCAAGCAGGCGACGGCATCGGCAACGGTCACCGTCGACAACACGCCGCCGACGACCTACGTGCAGTCACCGGCTCCGAACCAGTCGTTCACCGGGTCGATGCCCGTCGCGGCGCACGCCTCCGACGCCTATGGCATCTCGAGCGTGCAGTTCACGATCGACGGAGCGCCGGCCGGAGCCGCCGTGACGTCTCCGTCATCGCCGTACAGCTACACCGCGACGCTGTCGCTCGCGGGACTGGCCAACGGCGTCCATCAGCTGCGAAGCGTCGCGACGAACCAGGCAGGAGGCGTCACCACCTCGGCTCCGGTGGCGTTCAGCATCGGCGTCTCGGCGCTCACCGTCGCCGTGTCGGCTCCTCCCGACTGGAGTTACTTCACGAAGACGTCGGCCCTCACGGCGACGCCGGGCGGCGGCACGGGGCCGTACTCGGTCCAGTTCCTGGCGAACGGGACGGCAGTCGGAGCGCCGGTCACGTCGAGCCCCTACACGCTTCCGGGCAGCGCGGTGACGCTCGCGGACGGCGCCTACACCGTCTCCGCGCGGGTCACCGACGCGAACGGGTTGACGGCGACGTCAACGGCGATCCACATCACCGTCGACAACACCGCTCCGTCGGCGGTCATGTACCAGCCCGCGCCGAACAGCATCGCGACGGGTGCGATCAACCTCCAGGTGCATGCCTCGGACGCGAACGGCGTGCAGTCGGTGCGCTTCACGGTCGATGGCAATCCGGTCGGTGCGCTCCGGACGGCCCCCGATTCCGGCCAGCTCTACCTCTACACGATCAGCTACGACACGACACCGCTCGCGGCCGGCACGCATGCGGTCGCGGCGATCGTCATCGACCGTGCCGGCAACACGACGACGGCGGCTTCCGTCTCGATCACGACCGGCCCGGTCACGTATGTCCCGGTGCTCAACTACCACGGGCTCACCGGGCCGCTGGACACATCGCCGGATATCTACGACCAGACTCCGGCCGAGGCCGACGCTCAGCTGTCGTACCTCAAGACGAACGGCTACCAGTCGATCACGCTCGAGCAGTACCAGACGTGGGTCGGCACGCACACGCTTCCGGCCGGAGTCAGCAAGCCCGTTCTGATCACGGTCGACGACGGTCTCACCGACCAGCTTGCCTGGGACCCGCTGCTCCAGAAGTACGGCTTCAAGGCCGTGCTGTTCGTGATCACGGGCTACGTCGACAACACGACTCCTGGTGACGCGGACCCGGGCGGCAACATGACGTGGGCGCAGATTCAGTCACTGGCGGGGAACGGTCGCTGGCAGATCGGGTTCCACGCCGGCCAGTACGGCCACGGGGACTCGTATTCGACCGGCGCGAAGATCGGGACGATGAGCTACACGAAGGCCTGTCCGTACTTCTACAGCTGCCTCGGCCGCACCGTCACGGGACGAACGACCACACCGGAGACGCCCGCCGCGCTCGAGGCGGCGGTCGCGAACGAGGTCACGAACGGTGTTGCCGAGCTGAAGGCAAACGTGCCGTCGGCGAGCCTGGTCGCCTGGGCGCTTCCGTTCAACGACGCCGGCCAGTGGACGAACCTCTACAACGACGCGAGCGGTGCCGTGCAGAGCTGGCTGCCGGGCTTCATGAACTCGAAGTTCCCGATCATCTTCACCCAGACGAATCCGGTGACCTACGCGCAGGCGTCGGGAACCGTCGGGAGCCTGAGCGGCTTCGGGCGCCGTTACCGGTTCGAAGTCCACACCGACACGACGCTCGCCCAGTTCTCCGCGGCGCTCGTCGATCCCGCATTCGCCAATTGACCGGACTTCCCGTAGAGACCACGAGAAACGGAGCCTGAGATGTGCGGAATCATCGGATATGTCGGCACGCGTGTGTGTCAACCGCTGCTCGTTCACGGCCTGACACAGCTCGAGTACCGCGGCTACGACTCCGCGGGGATCGCGCTCAGCGAGGCGGATGGGTTGCACTCCGTGCGTGCGGTTGGCCCACTCGACAATCTCAAGCTCGCGCTGCTCGCCCAGGACTCGGAGTCGCACCAGGGCCTCGGGCATACGAGGTGGGCGACGCACGGCGGAGTGACGGTGGAAAACGCGCACCCTCTCGCCGGCTGTGCCGAGCACGAGATCGCGATCGTCCTGAACGGCATCGTCGAGAACCATCGCGAGCTGCGCGACGCGTTGCTTGCCGGCGGGCATCGCTTCAGCTCGGAGACCGACGCCGAGGTCGTGGTCCATCTGGTCGAGAAGTGGTACGCGGGCGACCTGGTGGAGGCGGTCCGAGCTGCGTCCGCCGAGCTCGAAGGGCACTTCGCGTTCGTTGTCATGCATCGCGACCACTCCGACGTGCTTGTCGCAACGCGACGGCAGTGCCCGCTCGTCGTCGGCATCGGCGATGGTGAGTGTTTCGTTGCCTCGAACGCCGCCGCGTTCGAGCGCGAGACCCGTGCTGTCCGGTTTCCGGAGGACAACGAGGTCGCAGTCATCACTCCCGGCGGCGTCCAGGTCTGGCGGCCCGACGGGTCGGCCGCCGATGGCGAGTCCGTCGTGCTCGCGTGGGACGACCAGCCGATCGAGAAGGGGGGCTACGACACCTTCATGCTCAAGGAGATCCACGAGCAGCCGAACGCCGTGGCGAAGACGATCCGGCGCCACCTGCGCGGGGGGAAGATCAGGCTCGACGGGCTCGGCCTCGACGACGACGACCTGCGGGCGCTCCGCCGGATCGTCATCCTCTCGGCCGGCACCTCCTACCACGCGGGCATCGTCGCTCGCTACGCGATCGAGGAGTGGGCGAGAGTCATCGTCGAGCCCGACATCGCGAGCGAGTGGCTCTACCGCAATCCGGTCATCGGCCCGGACACGCTGGTGATCGGGATCTCCCAGTCGGGCGAGACACGCGACACGATCTCAGCCATGCAACTGGCTCGCGCCCGGGGAGCGACGACGCTGGCGGTCACGAACATGGCCGGCTCTCAGATCACGCGCGAGGCCGACTCGGTCCTGCACACGTGCGCCGGCCTCGAGATCTCGGTCGCGGCGTCGAAGACCTTCACCGCGCAGGTCGCCCTCTTCTATCTCTTCGCCCTGCGGCTGGCGGAAGCGCGCGCAACGTTACCTCCCGAGCAGATCGCCGGCCTGCTGGGCGAGGTGCGGGCGCTGCCGCGGAAGATGGCCGCGTTCCTCGATGGCGACCACCCGATCGACGAGATCGCACGCACTCACGTCGACAAGCCCTTCTTCCTCTACCTCGGCCGGCACATGGGCCTGCCGGTTGCGCTCGAAGGGGCATTGAAGCTGAAGGAGATCTCCTACATCCCGACGGATGCGTACTCGGCCGGCGAGATGAAGCACGGCCCGATCGCGCTGCTCGACGACCAGACGCCCGTGGTCGTCGTGGCGACCGACTCGCACGTCTACGAGAAAGTGATCTCGAACCTCCAGGAGACGCGTGCGCGCGGAGCCCAGGTGATCGCGATCGCCACCGACGGCAACGAAAGCATTCAGCATCTGGCCGACGACGTCGTCTACGTCCCGCAGACGCACCCGTTTTTGCAGGCCGCGTTGGCGATCCTGCCGCTGCAGCTGCTGGCGTACCGGATCGCCGAGCTGCGGGGGCTGAACGTCGACCGTCCGCGCAATCTGGCGAAGACCGTGACCGTCGAATAAGAGCTTCTAACACCGGAAGCTCGACCATCGGGGGGGTTGCCACCCGACCCGGCCGAAGCTAGCGTCCTTCAGTTCTGGCCCGGAGAAGACGTGAGGGGGAACGCCGTTCGCCGGCTGCCGTTGGCTGGTTCGTTGCCGTGTCGGCGGTGGTTGGATTGTTCGTGCTCGCGCCGGCCGCCGGCGCACGCCCGGCAACGAACCGTGTCGCCACCGCGCTCGTGATCCGGGGTCACGGGTTCGGGCATGGAATCGGGCTCTCCCAGTGGGGGGCCGAAAAGCGCGCCGAGGCCGGTCAGTCGTACCGGCAGATTCTCTCCTTCTACTATCCCGGGACGACGCTCGGCCGGGCGGCGCCGCACACCGTTCGGGTGCTGGTCGCCGAAGGCGCCAGGCTGCCCATCGGCTCCAGCGCGCCTTTCACCGTTCGGGATGCGCATGGCCGTGTGGTGCGGTTCGCGGCCGGTCGCTACGTCGCCGGCGCGGACGGCCGCCTCGGCGCTGCGCATCTCGCGTTCCCGGTTGCCGTCCGCGCCCGCGCCGGCAAGGTCCGCGTCGGTTCGGCCGACTATCACGGCACGCTCACGCTGTGGCGTGGCGCCGGCGCCACGGTCCGCGCCGTCAACAGCGTGCAGCTCGAGGACTACGTGCGCGATGTGGTGTCCGCCGAGTGCCCCGGCTACTGGCGGCAGGACGCCTTGCGCGCCCAGGCGATCGCGGCACGCACCTACGCGCTCGCCAATCTGCATCCCGGGAGGACGTTCGACCTCTATCCGGACGACCGCTCGCAGAACTATCGCGGCGCCGACAAGGAGTTCGCGAGCGCCCGGATGGCCGCCGGCGCAACGGCCGGGAAGGTCGTGCTCTACCGGGGCCGGCTGATCGATGCCATGTTCTCCGCGTCGAATGGAGGGCTCACGAGCGCCGGCGCGCCCGCCTGGGGCGGGGCTGTTCCCTATCTCGTGACCAGGCCGGATCCGTTTGACGCTCGCAGCCCCGATCTCAACTGGGGGCCCGTGCGAATTCCGGTGGCGGCGCTCCACGCTGCGTTCCCGCAGTTGCCCGCCTCGGTCTCCGGTGTGCGAGTCGTCGCCGATGCCAGTAGCCGTGTCGAGTCGCTCATCTTCACGGGCGCGCAGGGCGCGAGCGCCCGGATCAACGGCACGCTCTTCCAGCAACGCCTCGGGCTGCGCTCGACGTTCCTCACGGTCACGCCGGTGGTGTAAGAGTTCGCGTACTAGTCGCCGAGGCTCTTGCGCAGCATCCAGCGCGCAGCCTCGGTTCGGTTCGTGACGCCGAGCTTGCGGTAGGCGCTCGTCAGATGGAACTTGACGGTCGCGATCGTCACGGACAGCTCGGCTGCGATCGCCTTGTTGGAAAGACCGCGCGCGACGGCCTCGATGACCGCAGTCTCGCGGGGAGTGAGCACCGTCTCTGGAAGGTCGCCGGCAGGGCTGGGTGACGGCGGCGACTGCGGACGGGTGTACTCGATCGCCTGGCGGATGGCCGCCCCGAGATCGGCGGGGTTGATGCTCGCGATCACGAAGCCGCGTGCACCTCGCTCGAAGCTTTGCTGGATCAGCCGCTCCTGCGAGCAGGGAAAGAGCATGACGACGTCGATGCTCGGGTGCTGTGCGCGGAGCAACGTCAAGGACTCGAGGTCGTTGAGGCCCGAGATGTGTGCGTCGAGGAGCACGACCCCGGGTCGGAGGCGGGCGGTGGAGGCAGCCACCTCCGACGGGTCGTGAGCCTCCCCGACGATCTCGAAGCTGAGGTCTGCCTCGAGCGCGCGTTTCACGCCTTCCAGCATCAAGCCCTCTCGGAGCGCGAGCAGGATCGTCGTTGCGCCGTTCTGTTGCACGCGACTCAGCCTAGGTGGTCGGGGAATCCGCGCTCCTACACGATGGTCGAGATTCCCGCGTCCCACCGGGCGCTCGAACCGGGCTTCCTCCGCGCGTGGCGGTGCAGCGACACAGTCAAGTCGACCGGCGAGTACAGCCCATTCGTTCGGATAGGGAGGTGACGGAAGGCCCGGCAGATACTGGTCATGGGCCTTCTGTCTATCGCAGTCTCTCGTGAGGACAGAAGCCCCGCAACAGACTCGTGACGGTTGAAAGGAGGGAACATGAGCGGACACAGCGGTCAGGGACGGGCACTCCCGTTCACCGGCTTTGCGACGCTGCCACTCGTCGTCGTGGGTCTTTTTCTCAGCGGCTGCGGGCTTCTGATGACCAGGATCCGGTCGAGCGGGCGGCTGCACTAGGACACGCGGCGATGGTTCGCCGGATCGGGTTCCTCGTCACCGGGCTGGGCGTCGTGCTGCTTGCCTGGCTTGCGCTGACGATCTGGCAGGGGGATCCGATCACCTCGCTCTACACGCGGTACGAACAGCATGCCCTCACGGCCAGGCTGGCCACTGTCGAGCGCACCTGGGCGAAACGGGGAGCCAGTCTGGCCTCGGTTTCGAGCACGGCACAGAAGACGAAGCGGGCTGCGGCCGTCTTCGCGCGCTCCCTGAAGGACGGCGCGCCGATCGGGCGGCTCGTCATCCCGCGGCTCGGCCTGAACATGGTCGTCGTCGAGGGGACGACGACCTCCGATCTCGAACGTGGCCCCGGCCACTACGACGCGGCGTCGGGAGCGGCAACGAACCTGCCGGGCATGGGGGGCGTGATCGCGATCGCCGGCCACCGGACGACCTTCCTGCATCCGTTCCGCCACATCGACGACCTGAGGTCGGGCGACCGGATCACGCTCGCGATGCCGTACGGCACGTTCCGCTACACCGTCTACCTGCACAGGATCGTCTCGTCGACCGACTGGTCGATCCTGCGCCGCCGCCGGTACGAGAAGCTCGTTCTGAGCGCGTGCCATCCGCTCTACTCGGCGACGCACCGCTGGATCGTGTTCGCGCGTCTGAGCTCGACGATGCAGCCGTCTCTCCAATAGTCCAGGCCGCTCGAGCAGCAGGCAGGGGGGCTCAAGTCCAGGGTCGAGTTGGACCGAGACCAAGGGAGAGGGACGGGCCGGGGACAGCGTTCCAAGCTGGAGAGGTGACTCTATGAAGAGCCGTCGTCTTCTCGTGTGTGCGCTGTCCTGCCTCGGCCTGCTGGCCGGCGGAGCCGGAACGGCGCGCGCGGCCGATCCTCTCAGCGTGACGGTCACCGCTCCGCCGAGCTTTACCTTCGCGACCAACCCGAGCGTCGTCACGGCGAACGTGGCCGGCGGAACGGCTCCCTACACCGGGGTGCAGCTGTACGTGAACGGACTGGCGAGCGGCCCGCCGCAGTCCGGGGCTGCTGCGGGCGCCTACACCTTTAGCTGGGACATCTCGGCGGTTGCCGACGGTACGTACTCGATCACGGTCGGGGCGACCGATTCCGCGGCCGCGACCGTCATGTCGCCGGCGATTCAGCTGACCGTCGACCGGACGCCGCCGCTCACGTCGATCACGAAGCCGAGCGGAAGTGGCCACTTCCAGGACTCGCTCGCCGTGGAGGCGAACGCGTCGGATGCATTCGGGATCGCAAGCGTGCAGTTCCTGATCGACGGGCAGCCGAGCGGAGCGGCAGTCACCGCGCCGACGGCGCCCGGGGGATTCACGTACGCGGCGACTCTGGATATCGCGTCGCTCTCACCGGGCACTCATTCGCTGACTGACGCGGCAACGGACAACGCGGGCAACACGACGAGGTCGGCGCCGGTCGCGTTCGCCGCCGGTCCCGGGCCGTCCGTCGTGCTCGATGCGCCAAGCGACGGGTCGTTCGCAACAGGAACCACCTCGGTGGTTGCGACCGTGAGTGGAGGGGCCGTGCCGTACGCCACCGTGGGTCTGCTGGTCGACGGAGCCCCGATCGTGCTCGCCCCGACCGCCAGCGCGAACGTCTACACGTTCGCCTGGAACACGACGGCGCTGACCGACGGCGCTCACACCGTGGCCGTCTCGGTCAGCGACGCGAACGGGCTGACCGCGACCTCCGGGACCGTGAGCGTGACGGTCGCCAACGCGAAGCCCGAGGCGACGATGTACGCGCCGCTGCCGATGCCCTCGTACGGGTACCAGGCCACGAACGGCCCGACGCTCTTCCAGGTGCACGCCTCCGGCGCGCACGGGATCAGAAGCGTGCAGTTCACCGTCGACGGGACCGCGGTGGGCGCGCTCCTGACGGCGCCCGACGCCGGCCAGCAGTTCCTCTACTCGATCACCTTCGACACCTCGGCGCTCGCACCGGGAATGCACGCGGTCTCGGCGGTCGTGACGGACAGTGCCGGCAATGTCAGCACCGCCGCGCCGCTCGAGATCACGTCCGGGCCGATTGTCTATCTGCCGGTCTTGAACTACCACGGGATCATCGGGCCGCTCGATCCGAATCCCGACATCTTCGACCAGACCGCCGCGGGGGCCGAGGCGCAGCTCGCCTATCTCCAGGCGAATGGCTACCAGTCGGTGACCCTCGCGCAGTACGAGGTGTGGCTCGCCACCGGTGCGCTGCCGGCCGGGGTGACCAAACCGGTCCTGATCACGGTCGACGACGGTCTCACCGACGAGGAGGCGTGGGATCCGCTTCTCCAGGCCCACGGCTTCACCGCGGTGCTCTTCGAGGTGACCGGCTTCGCCGACAACACGACCCCGGGCGCCAACCCGCCGGCCGAGAACCTCACCTGGGCACGAGTTCAGGCGCTGGCGGCGAACGGGCGCTGGGAGATCGCGTTCCACGCCGGCGCCAACGGGCACGGCGATTTCAGCAACGGGACGACCACAGTGGGTGGGCAGAGCTATCCGTCGACGTGCTGGACGTTCTTCACCTGTCTCTCGCAAGCGGTTGGGACGTCGAACCTCGAGACGCCGGCAGCGCTCCAAGAGGCGATCCGGACCGAGATCTCCGCCGGGCTGGCCGAGCTGAAGCAGAAGATCCCGACCGCGAACATGAACGCCTGGGCCTGTCCGTGGAACGCGTGCGGTCAGTGGACGAACCAGTACAACGACCCGAGCGGCGCTACGCAGGCGTGGGAGCCGGGGTTCCTCGCCTCCCAGTTCTCGGTCGTCTTCACGCAGACGAACCCGATCACGTTTGGGGCGGCGACCGGAACCGTCCAGCCGCTCGACGCCGACAACCGGCACTATCGCTTCGAGGTTCACACCGACACGACGATTCAGGCCTTCGCGGCCGCGCTTACCGATCCGGCGTTTGCCTATTACCCGTCACTGACGCCGGCGACGCCGCCACCCGTGCCCCCGCCGCCATCCGGCTCCGGCGGGTCGTCCGGCGGTAACGCGGCACCGGCGCCCGCCGACCTCCAGCTGCCGGCCGCCGGGCCCGCGCCTGCACCGCTCGCATCGCCAAGAGCGGTGGCTTCGGAAAAGGCGTATGTCACGCCCACCAGGCGGAACGTGTCCGTGCGGCTGCTGGTGATCGGGCGTACGAAGGTCATCATGCGCGCCGGCAAGCCGTGGCTCTCGTTGACGGTCACGCGGTCGCGGCCGGGCAACCTGCAGCTCGTGCTGCTCGATGCCAGAGGCCGGACGCTCGCGCGCTGGGTGAGGCGCGTGACGGCCGGCAGGACGAGGCTCTTGCTGCCAGTCCCGGTCAAGGCGCGGCATTCAGGGCGCGACAGGCTCAGGATCACGTCGACCGGCACCCGCACCTTCGTGCCGGTCCGGTTCCCCTAGTCGACCAGCGCGGGCAACGTCAGCTCGACCGGGAGCGCGGCAACGCCAGAGCGGAGGTGAACCTGGCCGCAGCCACGGCATGTGAAGCACGGCTCGGAGCCGTCGATCACGGCGGCGCGCAGCGATTGAGCCACCGTCCTGACGGTTTCGACCCACTGCTCGTCGGGTGTTTCCTGGAGCGCGATCAGGTACAACGCGCCGCAGGTACAGCGATATTGGATCGCGCCTTGTGGCATCGGCATTGGCGGCGGCCCCTCGAAGGGCCGAGTCATTCACCCCTTGATTCGTCTGGTTCCCTGGCGGCGAGTAAATCCTTCATGCGTCCATATCACATTCTTGGAGATCCGTAACATCTCCACCGTCGCCCTATTCAGGAGTCGGTCATGAGTCGGCCTTCGACCGACGAGGGGCGCGGGGAAGACAGAACGCTTCGTGGACGGCCGGTCGCCGGCGCGTAGCGCGACGTCGGGATCGTCGGCGGGCCGGCCAGTCGTTTGCCGTGATTTGTCACGGTGTCGCTGTGGTCGTTTGGTAGGTTTCCGGGCTCAGACTCGATTCTTCTCTCTGCGGCTTCAGCGCAGGAGGTCTCCGAGTGAGACTCGCAGGCATTCGCTCCGCCGAGGTCGTTGGCACAGAAGGTTGGTCGGAGCAACCGAGCTGCACCGGCAGCCGTGACGGCGTTACCCCGAGTCGGCCTCTGCGCGTTTGCGAGCGGCGGCTGGTCGAGCACCGGCAGGTCACCGATCTCCCCACGCGACCGCCGTGAGCGAACCGCTCCCGCATTGTCCGATCGAGTTCCGGCGGCGGAACGGCGAGCTTCCTGCTGGCCGGAGCGGTCTTGGCGGGTTGGCCGAGCTGGGAGGCGAACTGGGTGCGCAGATCGCCCGGCGGTCGGTTTCGATCGCGCTGGCGCGAGGAGCTGCCTGGAGCGCGGCGCCGTTGTCTGATGTGGCACTGCTGACAGTCGACGAAGGTTTCGTCGCGATCAGCGCCAGCATGGGCGAGGCAAGCAGCAACGGCGGCAGCCACGGCAACGGCAACCGCCGGATCATCCTGGCCACCGGCGAGTCCGGGACGTTCCTTGCTCCGCCCGGGTTCGGGGAGATGCTCGAGGCTCTCACGCCCTGCCGCATCACGGTTATCTCGGCCGGGTCGCTGAGGGCTCTGCTCGGGCTGCCCGCGGTGGCGGAGGCGATCGCCGATGCCCTTGCCGAGGCGCTCAGCGAACGCCAGGTGACCATCCGCAACTGCGCGTACGTCCGCCACTGCGAACGTGTCCGCGAGAAGCTCCTCCAGCTTGCCCGAGGCTACGGCCACGTCGTTCCCGGTGGTATCCGAATCGAGTTCCCACTGACACATCAGCTGTTGGCGGACATGATCGGCTCCGCCCGCGAGACCGTCAGCCTCGCCCTCGCCGAACTCGTTCGCGAAGGCTTCATCCTGCGGCAGCACCGCCACTATGTCGTCAGGGTTTCCCCCCACGATTTCGTGTGAGCATTCTCACGGTTCCCGGCTCTCGTCGGAACGCTTACAGACACTCGGCGCACCTCTTCCGTAGCGTTGGTTTCCCTTGACGTAGGTCGTCGGCAGGAGGTGGCGCGATGCCAGGACTGAGCCGGATCGGGCGGGTCGTCGCCGTCTCTGCAATCGCCGCGGCGCTCGTGCTTCTCGCCGGAGTGGTGATCAACGGTACGGTGGGCGCCCTCTCGGCGGCACGGACAAAGGCACCACCGCCTTCTCGCGACGCGAGCCAGGCGAAGAGTGCTAACGCGCTCTTCCTCCAGGGCCGGCAGATCTTCCGCTACGACACGTTCGGCGATCAAGCGTTCTTCGGCGACGCCCTCAAGCTGCACCAGGCGATCGAGGGTGCGAAGCTCGGCGGCGTCGGCGACGGAGTCAGTCCGAAGACGGCGCTCTCCCTCGGACTCAAGGTCGACTCGGCCGCGCTGCCGCCGAAGCTGGTTGCGGCGATCAAGGCCGGCAAGGTCGACCTCGGCAGCCCCGCGACCACACTCGCGTTGCTGAAGCTCAACGCCGTCGTCGGGATCAAGGGCTTCTTCGACAAGGGCGGGTCGCTCAGCTCGATCGGCACCACCTGCGCGCTCTGCCATTCGACCGTCGACGACTCGTTCGCGCCTGGAATCGGCAAGCGGCTCGACGGCTGGCCCAATCGCGACCTCAACGTCGGGGCGATCATCGCCTCGTCGCCGACCGTCAAACCCTTCGCCGACCTACTCGGGGTTGACGAGACAACGGTTCGGAACGTACTTCGGAGCTGGGGGCCCGGCTTCTACAACGCCGAGCTCGACAAGGACGGAAAGGTGTCCCAGCCCGACGGAAAGCCCGCGGGCACCGTGCTCCCGCCCGCCTATGGGCTCGCCGGAGTCAACCTCAGCACGTTCACCGGGTTCGGGACGGTCACGTACTGGAACGCCTACGTCGCCGTTACCCAGATGCACGGTCAGGGCACGTTCTTCGACGCGCGGTTCAACGATCCACAGAAGTACCCCGTCGCCGTCCGGTCGGGCGACTGGAACGTTCGCCACACTCCCGATCTCGTCAGCTCGAAGCTCGGGGCGCTGCACTTCTACCAGCTGGGGCTTGCGGCGCCCGCCCCGCCGAAGGGGAGCTTCGATCCCGCCGCCGCGAAGCGTGGTGAGGCGATCTTCAACGGCAAGGAAGCGCACTGCAGCCAGTGCCACGTCCCGCCGACCTATTCGGACCCGGGCTTCAACATGCACAAGCCGAGCGAGATCTGCACGGACTCCTTCCAGGCCGACCGCTCGCCGGACGGGATGTACCGGACGACGCCGCTGAGAGGACTGTGGGCACATGCAAAGGGCGGCTACTGGCACGACGGCCGCTACAAGACGCTCGGAGACGTCGTCGACCACTACGACAGCTGCTTCAAGCTCGGGCTCAGCGCCGGACAGAAGAGCGACCTTGTCGAGTTCCTGAAGAGCCGCTAAGAGGCGTTCCACGATGGCGAGCAGAGGCAACACGCCGCGGTTGCTGATCGCACTCTCGGTTTCGAGCCTGCTCGCCGTCTTCTTGCTCTACACGAGCCTGGCCGGATCGGCGACCTCGTCGCTGACGCCACGGTCGGTCGTCGGACACGGCGGCAAGGTCACAATCGTCGGCGTCGCGGTCGGGCCGCTCGTCGGCGACGCGCACGGCTCGGGGCTGCGTTTCACCCTCGAGGAGATCGGCGGGACTGCCCGAGTCCCGGTCCTCTATCGCGGCTCGGTCCCCGACCTGTTCTCACCCGGCCGTCACGTCTTCCTCCAGGGGCGGCTGCACGGAGGCGTCTTCGACGCGGTGCCCGGCTCGCTGGTGACCAAGTGCCCGTCGAAATACGCCGCAACGGGGAAGAGGTAACGCTGGCGCTCTTCGGTCACGCCGCGCTCGTCCTCGTGCTCGGCCTGCTTGTCTACGCCACTCTGGCCGGGAGCTATGCCGCACTCCGGGGTCGCGGGCGCCTGCTCGAGTCGGCCACCAATGCGCTCGTCGCGGCGTTCGCCGGCACCGCGCTCGCGGCAGGCGCGCTCGTCCTTGCCTTCGTCCGGAACGACTTCTCTCTCAGCTACGTCGCGGGCCATTCGAGCCGCGAGTTGCCGCTCGGCTACAAGCTGGCCGCGCTCTGGTCGGGCCAGGAGGGGTCGCTGCTGCTCTGGCTGCTCGTCCTCACGGGCGTCAGTGCGGCAGCGGTGCTCCTGAACCGGCGCCTGGTCGGAGACGTGCTCCCGTGGACGGTGCCGATCCTGGCCGGGATCGGCGCCTACTTCGCCTTCATCCCCAATGCCGTCGCGAGCCCGTTTGCGACGCGGCCGGCGCCGCTCAACGGCGTCGGGATGAACGCGAGCCTGCAAAACCCGTACATGATGATCCACCCGCCGCTGCTCTACCTCGGCTACGTCGGCCTGACGGTTCCCTTCGCGTTCGCGATGGCGGCTCTGGCGTCGCGCCGGATCGACGAACGGTGGGTCGTCGCAAGCCGGCGCTGGACGCTGTTTGCGTGGACGTTCCTCGGCGTTGCGATCCTGCTCGGTGCCAAGTGGGCATACGAGTCGATCGGTTGGGGTGGCTACTACGCGTGGGACCCGGTCGAGAACGCGGCGCTGATGCCCTGGCTCGCGGCAACGGCGTTCCTGCACTCGGTGATGGTGCAGGAGAAGAAGAACATGCTCCGCGTCTGGAACGTCGTGCTGATCGCGCTGACCTTCTCGCTCACGCTGTTCGGGACATTCCTGACGCGCAGCGGCGTGATCAACTCGATCCATTCCTTCTCGCAGTCGTCGATCGGCGGCTGGTTCCTCGCCTTCATCGCCGTCGTCGCCGCAGGATCTACGGTGTTGATCCTCACGCGGCTTTCGATCCTGCGCACCCCGACCAGGTTCGAGTCGCTCGCGTCGCGCGAGGCCGCCTTTCTCTACAACAACCTCCTGCTCGTCGCCTTCGCGCTGACGATGCTCTGGGGGGTCGCGTTCCCGTTGCTCTCGCAGGTGGTGCGTGGCGTGCCGGTCACCGTCGGCCCGCCGTACTACAACTTCTTCCTCAGGGTCTTCGGATTGCCGCTGCTGCTTCTGATGGGCTTCGGCCCGTTGCTTGCCTGGCGGCGGGCATCACTGCGCTCGTTCGCTCGCGCCGTCGCCTGGCCGCTCCTCTTTGCCCTGCTCGTGGGCGCGCTGCTCGTCGGGGCTGGCGCCGGGTCGAGCCCGCCCGGCCTGGTCGCCTACACGTTCTCGGCCTTCGCGCTCGCCGCCGTTCTGCTCGAGTTCGGGCGCGGGACGCGTGCCCGCAAGGATCTCGGCGGCACCACCTGGCTCGGCGCCTTCACCTCGCTCATCTCGCGCAACCGCCGCCGTTATGGCGGCTACATCTCGCATGCGGCCGTCGTGCTGCTCGTGCTCGGCGTCGTCGGGTCGAGCGCATACGGGAGCACGCGGACGATGCATCTCGAGGCCGGTGAATCGATGAGCGTCGCCGGCTATACGGCGACCTACCTGGGAACGACGCTCAAGCATGGTGCGAACCACGACGAGCTGCGAGGGCGGTTCGAGCTCTTCTACGGCGCCAGGCGGGTCGGGATCGTCTCCGCGGGCAAGAACCACTACAACGTCGAGCAGTTCTTCTCGAATGCGGTCGGCATCCACACCGACTGGCTCCGTGCCGAGGACGTGATGCTGATCGGCGACCAGTTCGACAGGGACGGCTCGGTGTTCCTGAAGATCGCCGTCAACCCGCTGATCGACCTGATCTGGCTGGCGGGGATCGTGTTCCTGCTCGGATCGGTCGTGGCGATGTGGCCGGATGGGCGCGAGCAGCGCCAGCTGGCGCGGCGATCGTTCGAAAGCGACGCGCTGCCGGCGCCGGCCTGATGCTCATCCCGGCAATCCTCGTCGCCGCCGTCGCGGTGTCTGCGCTCCTCTACGTGGCGCGGCCGTTCTTCGGTGACGCCGCGCCGAACGCCGGCGCACGCGCGGACGTGTTCGCACGTCGCCGCCTGGCGCTCGTCGAGGAACGCGACCGGGCGCTGGCCGACCTCAAGGAGCTCGAGTTCGACCACCGCACCGGCAAGGTCTCGGATGCGGACTATCGCGAGGAGATCGGGGCGCTTCGCCGGCGGGCGGT
>Ga0157369_10002330_pt1 | contig 22855 bp, 20 predicted proteins | sample C25metaG_FD_113461 | JGI IMG/M metagenome (GOLD analysis project Ga0157369, IMG submission 113461) | Corn rhizosphere microbial communities from Kellogg Biological Station, Michigan, USA - C2-5 metaG | ecosystem: Host-associated > Plants > Roots > Rhizosphere > Soil | place: USA: Michigan... | reverse complement strand
CGGCGTCGTACTTGTCTTCCATTAGGAACTCGGCCACTTCGCCCTTAAGACACCCAGAAAGGGCGATGAGTCCTTTTGCATGCTCGGAGAGGAAGGCCTTGCTCACCCGCGGCTTGTAGTAAAAGCCGTGCAGTGAGGCTTCGGAGGTGATCTTTACGAGGTTGCGGTAGCCCTCTTCGTTTTCCGCCAGCACGAGGAGGTGGTTGTAGGTATCGCCTTCCGGGGGAGTGCGCGCAATCCGATGGTCGTCCTTCTTACAAACGTACAGCTCGCACCCGATGATCGGTTTGATTCCGGCTGCCTTCGCGGCATTCACGAAGTGAACAGCGCCAAAAATATTGCCGTGGTCGGTCATGGCCACGGCTGGCATGTTCAGCTCTTTGGCCCGCTGGCAGAGCTTCTCGACGTCGCAGGCGCCGTCGAGCATGGAATAGTCCGTATGGAGATGTAAGTGGACGAATTGGGACATGCGCGCCTAGCAAGATTCTAAATCGGTATGGCTTTTCGCCGGAAGTCGCAAACCCGCCCGAGGCCTGTGGATAACGGGTCCCAAAATCGATCTCTTCGGCTCATCCTTTTCCGCCCATCCTTCCGCGCACGACCACAAGACTCGTTTCCTCAACCGACGGCACGGCCCCGGCAAGGATCGAACGGCCCGATTCACCAACTCCCATAGCGATAAGCGCGGGTCCGTGCAGGGAAGATTTTGATCAGCAGCAGCCCTGTCAAGAAACCACCGACGTGCGCTGCGAAAGCCACGCCGCCTCTCTGATGGTAGGCACTGCTAGCGGCTATGGCGGTTGAGAAGAACTGATTCAAGAACCAAATCCCCAGCCATATCCATGCCGGCAGCCACCAGAAGAAAATGAAAAATACCCAAGTCAAGACCCTTGCCCTGGGATAGAGAACAAAGTAGGCACCCATGACCCCAGCAATCGCTCCGCTGGCTCCTATCATTGGCACGGGTGATTGCGGGCTGAGTGCAATATCGGTAAGAGCAGCGGCGACGCCGCAGATCACATAAAAAATCAGGTACGCAAAGTGCCCCAGCCGGTCTTCAACATTGTCCCCAAAGATCCAGAGAAACCACATGTTGCCCAGAATGTGGGTGATCCCGCCGTGCAAGAACATCGAGGTAAGAACCGTCAGCAGGTTTGCTACGAGCGGTGAGTCGCTTGCACCAGTCAGCGCCCGCGTGAAGTCGTGTGGAATCAGACCGAAGTTCAGTATCAGATTATTGATGGCGCGCGGGCCCTGAGCCTCCAGGGGAAGTTCAAAGAAGACAAACACCACCACGTTCAGCACGATGATGAAATACGTGACGAATGGTTTGCTGAAACTCGGCTGATCATCGCGAATTGGAAACATGGGAATGAATCATCGGACCATCGAGTCATTGAAATGGTTGACTCGGACCCGCGACGTAGGAAAATTCTACAATGATTCAATTGTTCAGGGATTCCATGACCGCATCCACCAACGGCGTCCTCATCCTCAATAAGCCCCCAGGCCTGACCTCTCACGACGTGGTCCATCGCGTCCGCCGCATCGTTGGGCAGCGCTCCGTTGGCCACCTGGGGACGCTCGATCCGATGGCCACCGGGGTTTTACCCATCTTGTTGGGAAATATGACTCGCCTGGCACAGTTCTATCTGAAGTCGGAAAAGAGCTATCAGGGGGTCATCCGCTTCGGCTTCGCCACGGACACATATGATGCCGAAGGCGAACCCCTCGGCCAACCGCAAGCGTTCCCTCGGTCCCTCGAGCAGCTGCGCGAAATCTCGTCGCGGTTCTGCGGAATAATCGAGCAGATGCCGCCCCCGTTTTCCGCAAAGAAAATCCAAGGCGTACCCGCCTACAAGCTCGCCCGCAAGAAGAAAGAAGTCCCGCTTCAAGCGATCCAGGTGGAAATCAAAGAATTCGAAATCCTTTCGCTCGAAAATGAACATGCCGCATTTCGCACTCGCGTCGGCTCCGGCACCTATGTTCGCTCGATCGCTCACGAACTCGGGCGGCTCGTTGGGTGCGGTGCTCATTTGCAGGCACTCTGCCGCACCTCGGTTGCGGAATTCAGCCTGGGCGAGGCCCACACGCTGGATGAGCTGGAGCTGGCTGCTCAACGGGGGGAAGGGGAGACGATGCTGGTTCATCCCCGCAAGCTTCTCCCCAACATGCCATCTGTCACCGCCTCCGACGAGATCGCCGCCCGCATCCGCCACGGCCAGGCCGTAAATCTGCCCGAGCTGTCCCGGGCTCCAGAACTGAAGGTCTTCTGTGGTCAACGCGAGCTTCTTTGCATTGCCAGCCGCATCGCAGGGACTCTGGTGCGCCCAAAGGTGGTTTTCGCCTAAGCAGGATCCAGCCAGCGGGTAATGAGAGGCGAGATTTGCGCGCGTCCTGCTAGAATCCTCGGTCCATGGCAGGCGAGAAGCTTTGTATGCCTGTGGCGCTGAACCACCAAAAATGAACAGACGTGACGCAATTCAGTTGGCAGGCAAGACAATTGCGGGAACGACTCTCCTCCCGTTCGCGACTCTTGCTCCCGGCCCTGAGCGCTCCACCAAGCGCCCTCCCCCAGCGGAACGAAAGTTCCGCAGCGCAGCCGTGGAAACCAAGATCTTGGAGGTGAAACGCGCGCTGGGGGATGACACCGAACTTTCGTGGATGTTTGAGAACTGTTTCCCGAACACGCTGGACACAACGGTTCGCTTCGGACAGCTTGCGGGCAAGCTGGATACATTCGTGATCACGGGCGACATCCCTGCCATGTGGCTGCGGGATTCGACCGCGCAAGTCTGGCCTTACCTGCCGCTCATCGGCAACGACAAGGCCCTACAGCAGCTGATTGCGGGAGTGATCAATCGCCAGACGCGGTGCATTCTCATCGATCCGTACTCCAACGCGTTCAACTTCGACAGCGAAGGCAGCGAATGGGACCACGATCTCACTGCCATGAAACCCCAGCTCCACGAACGCAAGTGGGAGATCGACTCTCTTTGCTATCCGATTCGCCTGGCACACGGATATTGGCGAACCACAGGCGACACGGCGCCGTTCGACGCTGGTTGGGCCGAAGCCATGCGCCTGGTGATCAAGACCTTCCGTGAGCAGCAACGCCGAGGAGCTCCCCAGCCCTATTCCTTCCGTCGAAACACCACTACGCCGAATGACACGCTGAACCTGGGCGGCTACGGGAATCCGGTGAAGCCCTGTGGGCTGATTGCTTCCGGATTTCGCCCGTCTGACGACGCATGCATGTATCCCTTTCTAATTCCATCTAACATGTTCGCGGTCCGGGTTCTGCAAGGATTGGCCGAATTGGCAAAGGCCACAAACCGACCAGATCTGGGGGAAGAAGCTTGGACGCTCGCCGCGGAAGTGCTCAAGGCGCTCGCATCCTTTGGAACCGCCGTCCACCTTGAGCACGGCAAGATCTACGCCTATGAAGTCGATGGCTTTGGCAACCAGCTCTTCATGGACGACGCCAATGTACCCAGTTTGCTCTCCCTTCCGTACCTGGGCTGCATTGAGGCAAGCAATCCCACATACCAGAGCACGCGCCACTTTGTTCTGAGCAGTGACAATCCTTATTGCTTTCAAGGCAAAGCTGCTGAAGGGATCGGCGGCCCGCACGTCGGTCTAGACATGATCTGGCCGCTCTCGATCATCATGCGCGGTCTGACTTCTGCCGACGAAGCTGAGATCGCGTCTTGCCTAATTACGCTGAAGCGCACTCACGCCGGGACCGGATTCATGCACGAGTCTTTCAACAAGGACGATCCCAGCAAGTTCACCCGCGCTTGGTTTGCCTGGGCAAATACCTTATTTGGTGAGCTGGTGTTGAAGATCCTTCACGACCACCCGCAAGCCTTGAAGCGAGTCACACAAGCGTGAGCGGGGAACGTCTTCGGATGGCCACTCGCGCGAAGCCCGCCGCTCCAGGGGAGACCGGACCCGAGCTGGGGTTTTCTATTTCTCCCCTGTTTTCCACACCCACCCGCCAGCTGCGTATCTCTGCTAAAATCTATAAAATCCACTCCCCGGAGATCCAATGCAGGCTATCCTTGCGCTGGAAGACGGTCGCGTCTTCCGAGGCAAAGGCTACGGCGCCAAAGGCGAATGCTACGGCGAGGTCGTTTTTAACACTTCCATTACCGGCTACCAGGAAATTTTCACCGACCCTTCCTATGCCGGACAGATTGTCGTTTTAACCAATCCACAAATCGGAAATTACGGCACTAACGCGGAAGATAATGAGGCGACGCGTCCCTACATTGAAGGCCTCATCGTGCGCGAGTTTTCCAAGGTCAGCTCCAATTGGCGCTCGCAGCAAGTGGCCGAAGAATATCTCGAACAATTCAAGGTTCCGGTTCTTGCCGACATCGACACGCGCGCGCTGGTTCGCCACTTACGCGACAACGGCGTCATGCGGGGAGTGATCTCGACCCTCGAGACTGACATCGACAAACTGGTGGCCAAGGCCCGCTCCATTCCGAAGATGGACGGCACCGATCTGGCGAAGGTCGTCACCACCAACCGTCCTTACGTTTGGGACGTAGGGGAGCGTTCGCACGAGCCGGTCGAAGTGGTCGGCGTAAAAGACCAGCCTGAGCGCTTTCACGTCGTGGCCTACGATTTCGGAATCAAGCAGAATATTCTGCGCAAGCTTCGCAGCGAGGGATGCAAGGTCACCGTCGTCCCGGCGCAGACTCTAGCCGAAGATGTTCTTGCCCTGAAGCCCAACGGAGTCTTTCTCTCTAACGGACCGGGCGATCCCGAGCCCTGCACCTATGCGGTCGACAACATCCGCCGCCTTATGGGACGCCAGCCGATCTTTGGCATTTGTCTCGGCCATCAGCTCACTGGCATCGCGCTCGGCGGCAAAACCTACAAGCTCAAATTCGGGCACCACGGAGGCAATCACCCGGTGAAGCAGCTTACGACCGGCAAGGTTGAGATCACAGCCCACAACCACAACTTCGCCGTCGACCCCGACTCGCTGCCGCAGTCCGAAGTCGAACTGACCCACATGGACCTGAATGACTCGACGCTCGAGGGCATGCGCCACCGCAATCTGCCGCTGTTCAGCGTGCAGTATCACCCGGAAGCCGCGCCCGGACCTCACGATTCGCACTATTTGTTCAAAGATTTTGTGAAGCTGATGGAGGAGTGGAAGGGGTGAAGACAAACACCCTAATCGTCGCCATAGCCACGGTGTTGTTGGCGTCCTCGCCTGCCACGTTGGCGTGTGTGATCAATCTACCAAAACCAACCGTCGTCCGAAGCCACTTCGACGTACTTCTTCAATCCAGGGGACGTCCCATCCTAGGCATGGACGTTCTAGTCGAGCGCTACAACTTGTCGGAGAAGTGGGAAACCGTCGAGGTGGCAGTAACTGATGTCGGTGGCCGAGCCAGCTTTGCTGACCTACCCGCGGGCAACTACGTTGTGGGTACACACGCCGCTTCGGGGAACGACGGCCGAAGAATTCAAGTGACCGAGGATTCCCGCCAGAAAGCGGCGCAGCAGATCGATCTTGTCTGGCCCAACAAGAAAGTGGTTGTAACGAGGTCGTTGGAAGGAGTTTTCAGGTCACTTTCCCTCGATGAAACTCCCTCTGAGCCACTCCCAGCTGTGAAGATCGAGGTGCTGGAAGCTCATTCAGGGCACCTCGAAGCCACCTTGTTGACTGACGAAGAAGGCGCGTTTGCGCTCCAGACATTGCCGCCTGGAATGTACTTCCTGAGAGTATCCCGGGAAAATCGAAATGAAGATCGTCGAATCTGGGGATGGAAGTTGGAGGGAGATATCGCGGTTGAGGTCAACCCTCTTCGGCGCGAGGCCCCGGAAGGTATGCAGGTGCAATTATTGATGACAGATTGTGGGCTGTTCTACAAGAACGCAATCAAGTGAGTATTGAGGAGTCCGCCTTCCAGGGCGACCAAAATTGGAAAATGAGAATCAGCCTGCCATCCCGCCCGAAGGAGATCCTCCCGGCCAGTCGGAACGATCTTCGCAGTCGAGGGGGCTGCTTTTTGCCGGGGGTTACTGGCAATCAAAAGGCAGGTTGTTTCACCCGCATTTTGATCGGCTCGCGGATGGATCGGCGCAGCCGATCAATCTCCCTCGCCGGGATGATACTTGTTGGAGTGACGATAGGGTTTGTCACAGCCGCCTTTGCCGCCAATTCTGTCTCGATCCAACTAGCGCACCACACCCCGCGCGAGATGCAGACGGCGCAGGCGCTGAAGCAACTACTCGCCACGAACGATCTGCACAAATACATGTTCACGCGCGATATTGTGATTGAAGAGCGCGCGATGAACCACGCCTTCCCGGTGCTGACGCTCAACGTCCGCTTCGCCGATTCGCCGGACGAACTGCTGTCGTCCTTCGTTCACGAGCAGCTGCACTGGCACTTGAGAATTCACGACGGCGAGCAAAAGGCAGCCATCTTTGAACTGCGCCAGATGTATCCGACTGCGCCCGTCGGATTGCCCGAAGGCGCTGACTCCGCCTACAGCACCTACGGGCACCTGGTGGATTGCTATCTCGAAATCCAGGCCGATCGAGAACTGATCGGTCCCAAGCGCACCGAAGAAGTCATCAAGAACAAACCCTGGTACACCTGGATTTATAAAACCGTTTTGCGCGACGAACCTAGAATTCGCGCTGTCGTGCAAGAGCACTTCTTGGAAGTGAAATGAGAGTTTTGCTAGCAACGAACCAGAAGCCCCTGGCGACTACACATGCCCAAACGAACTGACATCTCCAAGATTCTTATCCTCGGATCGGGTCCGATCATCATCGGACAGTCCGCCGAGTTCGACTACTCTGGCACGCAGGCTTGCAAGGCCCTCAAGTCCGAGGGATATGAAGTCGTGCTGGCCAACTCGAACCCGGCTACCATCATGACCGATCCCGAGTTTGCCGACCGCACCTATATCGAACCGCTCACCCGCGAGTACCTCGAAGAAATCATTCGCGTCGAGCGCGAGCTCTCGCCGGGCGACGGATTTGCCATCCTGCCCACCGTGGGCGGTCAGACCGCGCTCAACCTTGCCATCGAGCTTGCCGACAATGGCGTACTCGAGAAATACAACGTGAAGCTGATCGGCGCAAACGTCGAAGCGATCAAGAAGGCCGAAGACCGGCTCTATTTCAAAGACGCGATGCAAAAGATCGGTCTCGACATTCCGAAATCTGCCTTGGTCAACAATCTGAAAGACGGCCTTGAGTTTGCCGGCAAAATCGGGTTTCCAGTGATCGTGCGCCCCAGCTTCACTCTGGGGGGTTCGGGCGGTGGCATGGCCTACAACCGCGAAGAGCTGCTCGAAGTGCTCGCCCGCGGGCTTGATTTCTCCCCGGTTCACGAGGCTCTGATCGAGGAGTCCGTGCTCGGCTGGAAAGAGTACGAGCTCGAGGTCATGCGTGATCTCAAAGACAACGTCATCATCATCTGCTCGATTGAGAACTTCGATCCGATGGGCGTGCATACCGGCGACTCGATTACCGTCGCTCCGGCGCAGACGCTCACCGATCGCGAATATCAGGCCATGCGGGACGCGGCGATCGCGGTGATCCGCGAGATCGGAGTAGAAACCGGCGGATCGAACATTCAATTCGGCGTGCATCCGACAACCGGGCGCATGGTCATCATCGAGATGAATCCACGCGTGTCGCGGTCTTCCGCCTTGGCCTCCAAGGCGACGGGATTCCCGATTGCCAAAATCGCCGCCAAGCTCGCCGTCGGTTACACGCTTGACGAGATCCCCAACGACATTACCCGCAAGACTCCAGCCTGTTTCGAGCCCACTCTTGATTACGTGGTGGTCAAGATCCCCAAGTGGCAGTTTGAAAAGTTCCCCGGGGCTGACGAGAATCTCGGCCCGCAGATGAAATCGGTTGGCGAAGTGATGGCCATCGGCCGCACCTTGAAGGAAGCGCTGATGAAGGGGGTGCGTGCGCTCGATACTGGAAAGCGCGTGGGATCGGAAAAAATCGAGCCGAAGATTCTGACACAGCGTTTGGTCACGCCGCATCCCGAGCGCCTAAGCTACATCCGGTACGCCATTCGCCAGGGACACACGGTCAAGCAGCTAGCGAAGATGACCGGCATAGACCCGTGGTTCCTCTATCAGCTCAAAGAAATCAATGACATGCAGCTTGAAATCGAGAAGCACCCGATTGAGTCGGTTCCAACCGCGGTGCTGCGCGATGCCAAGCGCACGGGTTTTTCCGACGGCCGTCTGGCTGGAACCTGGCGCCTGAGCGGCAAGGGCGATCAGGAAAAGATTCGCCATCTGCGCAAGAAACACAAGGTTCATCCTGTCTACAAGCGGGTGGACACCTGTGCCGCCGAATTCGAAAGCTACACCCCTTACCTCTATTCGACTTACGAAGATGAGGACGAGGCGCCGCCAACTGAAAAGAAGAAGGTCATGATTCTTGGCAGCGGGCCGAATCGCATCGGGCAGGGAATTGAGTTCGACTACTGCTGCTGCCATGCCAGCTTCGCTTTGCGCGAGGACGGCTATGAGACCATCATGGTCAACTGTAATCCGGAGACGGTCTCGACCGATTACGATACCAGCGACCGGCTCTACTTCGAACCCCTCACCTTCGAGGACGTGTGGGCCATCTACGAGCACGAGAGCGCGCAAGGCGCAGAAGTCGGCATCATCGTTCAGTTCGGTGGACAAACGCCGCTCAACCTCGCGCTGCCGCTGAAGCAGTCGGGCGCAAAGATCATCGGGACCTCGCCGGAATCGATTGACCTTGCAGAAGACCGCAAGCGCTTCAACAAGCTGCTCGAAGAACTGCAAATCCCCCAGGCACCCGGAGCGATGGCGGCTTCACTTGAGGAAGCTGTCGAAGGTGCGCGTAAGATCGGCTACCCCGTGCTCGTGCGTCCTTCCTATGTACTCGGCGGGCGCGCCATGGTGATCGCCTACGACGAAGAAACCGTGGTTCGCTATATGAAAGAAGCGGTCGAGTACTCGCAAGACCGCCCGGTGCTTATCGACCACTTTCTCGAAGACGCCATTGAAGTGGACGTGGACGCCTTGTCGGACGGAGAAGATGTCGTGATCGGCGGAATCATGCAGCACATCGAGGAAGCCGGAATCCACTCCGGCGATTCCTCGTGCGTTCTGCCCGCGGTCGATATCCCTGAACACCTGCTCAACCGCATGCGGGAGTACACCTTCAGGTTGGCTCGTGCGCTCAAGGTCGTTGGCTTGATGAATGTGCAGTTCGCCATTCCGCGCAGCGAAAATGGAGGAACCGGCGTGCCCGCCAAGGCCAACGGTTCCGGAGGAACCGTCTATGTCCTCGAAGTCAACCCGCGTGCTTCCCGCACGGTCCCTTATGTGTCCAAGGCTACGGGCATCCCGATGGCTAAAGTCGCCTCGCGCCTGATGACCGGGCGCAAGCTCCGCGAGTTCCTTCCCGAGTTCATTCAGGACAACAAGGACCTCGACACCGGGCACTGCTACTACGTGAAATCCCCGGTGTTTCCTTGGAACAAATTCCCTGGCGTCGATACCGTGCTCGGCCCCGAGATGAAGTCCACCGGGGAAGTCATGGGGGTCGCTGACAACTTCGGGGAAGCCTTCGCCAAAGCCCAGCTCGCCGCCGGGCAGAAGCTACCCACCCAAGGGTGCGTCTTCTTCAGTGTCACCGACCATGACAAGCCGCACGTCGCCGATGTCGCCCGCAAGTTCGTGGACATGGGATTCAAGTTAGTGGCCACAGGGGGAACAGCCGACGTGATCGAGGCTGCCGGCATGGCTTGCGACCGCGTGTACAAGGTGAAGGAAGGACGTCCCCACGTAGTCGATTTGATCAAAGGCGACCGGATTCAGCTGATCGTCAATACTCCGCAAGGCCAGGAACCGTTCTTTGACGAGAAGGCCATCCGCCGCGCCGCCGTGACCGCTCGCATCCCGACGATCACCACTCTGGCCGCTGCCCGGGCCGCCGCCGAAGGTATTGCCGCGTTGCAACGTGGCGAGGTGAATGTAAAGGCGCTGCAGCAGCTCCACGCGGAGAGGACGACCGCGAAGATTTAGGGTGCATGGTTTGCGGACGGGACTCCAGTCGGGCAGGCTCTCCTAAGCCCAGCCTGGGCCTCAGTCCTCCAACACCGCATCCGCCTCGATCTCAACCAACCAATCGGGATCAATAAATCGCACGACCTGCATCACGGTGTTCGCTGGACGAATGCCGCCGAAGAATTCCCCATGAACCGACGCGACCTCCTCCCAGTCTTCCATGGTGGTCAGAAGGATCCTTGTGCGAATAATGTCTGAGCGCTTTCCCCCCAGGCCTCGAATCGCCAGGTCAATAATCTGCAAACACCGCCGCGCCTGGGCGGCGGCGTTTCCCTTAGCGATTGTCTTTCCGTCGGGACCGAGCGGTGCCGTTCCCGAGACAGCGATTATCCGTCCCCGCTTCACTCCGCGAGAAATCCCCACCTTCGGCTCAAACGGCGATCCGGTGGAAACGCGACGATGCGCAGGTTGATTCATAGCCAAACTCCCCTTCAGACCGCAACATCATAACCGAGATCGTCGCCAGGACGGGGACACTCGATTGAAAGCCATGGCCTTCACAGAAACCTGGGAAAAGTACCGAGTCATTCGCACCGAGCAGGGCCTGCAACCGCCCGCCTCTCCGTTGCATTTACAATAGACATTCGCCGCACATCGCCGGCGCTGTTTGCCTGACGGATGATCGGTGACGGCTTCTATCCATGTTCCTTCACGGCATCTTTCCTCCGATTACGACGCCCTTCTATCCCGACGGACGCGTCTACCTCAAGAAACTTGAACACAACGTAGACCGCTACTCGAAGACTCCGGTTGCAGGCATCACGGTACTGGGCTCTACGGGAGAGGCGATTTTGCTCTCGGACGAAGAGCGGCGCGAAGTTCTGGCGACCGCGCGGGAGGCTTGCGCGCCAAACAAAGTTCTAATTGCCGGCACTGGCGCTGAGTCCGCGTCCGAGACATTGCGTTTGACCGACTACGCCGCCGAGCTCGGCTATGACGTTGCGCTCGTCCGAACGCCTCACTTTTATCGCCCTCAAATGCACCCGCCGAACCAGCTTGCGTTCTATCGCACCGTCGCCGACCGCTCCGCCATACCCGTACTCATCTACAGCGTTCCAGGCTTTACAAACTACGATATGCCGGAGGAGCTGATCGTCGAACTCGCGGCTCATCCCAACATCATCGGAATCAAGGAATCCAGTGGCGACGTAGAAAAAGTTCGCCGCCTTGCCGTGGCTACGAAACATATCCAACGCGCCGCGACTGTGACGGAGATCTTCTCCGCAGTCACCCCACGCATGCTGAAGGCTGGGAAACCGGAGGCCGCTCAGAGCCATCACGAGCTCATTCCGGTGGGCGCAGTGGCGTCTGCGTCCAAAGAGGCGAGCGGAGCATCGTTTCCTTCGCCCGGCGCTGAACCCTCCAGCCAAGGATTGGGCGCGCCGCGGACCTCCGACGCCGGCACTCGCCCGCCTGGAGCAAAGGCGGGGGTTGCGGTCCCGTCATCTGCTGCCATCGCAATCCTTGCGGGCCTCAAGACCCGGCAAAAGGAGGTCGGCTTCCAGGTCCTCGCTGGAACCGCACAGCGGTTGCAGCCTTGTCTTGAGGCCGGAGCAGTGGGCGCCGTTTTGGCTTTTTCTACTCCGGCACCCACTGCGTGCTACGAAATCTACGCCGCCTGGAAGGAGGGCGATAGCGCCCTCGCCAACCTGAAACAGGAAAGAATATCCCTGGCAGCCGCTCGGATTGCCAGCCAGATCGGCATTCCGGGCTTGAAGTACGCTCTCGACTTGAATGGTTATTATGGCGGTCCCCCTCGTCTGCCCTTGCTTCCGCTTACCGCCGACCTAAAAAAAGAAGTCGAGCAATTGATGCTAGACATTCGCAATTGACCATTCATTGTCCGGGGATAACTACTTATGCTACATTCGCGCACAATGAACTCTCATTCGCGTTCCGCCAAATCCCTCCTCACACTGATGCTCGGATTGCTGGTGCTGATGGTTTCTGCTGCTTCCGCGAAAGAGCAACCTGCCCAGACCGTTACCTGGCCGGAGCAAGGAACTCCTGTTCTTAAATTTACATTCGGTAAGTTTAAGGAGATCGGCGGATTAGGGAGCCAGCACACCTATGTCAGTGACACGACTGCGCAGAATCTGTGGAGCAAGAACATTCCGGACGCGACCTTCACCCTGTATCTTTTTGACAAGAACCACACGCGGATCGGAGAGGGCTTCCTGTCGTTGAGAAACGTTGGCTCGGGACAGCTGGTCAAATTCCAAACCACGATCCAGATGTCCGGCTCGCCCACTACTTTGTCCGTTGTTGCGGGTTCTCTGCCGCGAGAGTTGGGCCCGCTCGCGCCAGCGAAAAAGGTCAGTATCACCATCAACTCCGTTCCTCAAGGCGCCCTCGTGAAGGTTGACGGAACTGAACTGGGAACTACACCCAAGCTTGCCCAACTTGGCGTCGGGAGCCACAAACTCGAATTCAGCAAAGAGGGATTCAATAGCGGAACGTTTCCGCTTGAAATAACGACCGATGACGCGTCGGGAGGAAGTGTCAGCTACGAGCTGGGTACCTCAGCACACGACACCCTTGAACTACGCGATGGCACGGTGCTCACCGGCGACCTGCTTTCGATCGACGCCACTGAAGTCACGGTGCGCGTCGCTGGTAGCCCGCAGCATTTTGATCGGAACCAGATCAAGCGCATACTGTTGGTCGAGCGCGAGCGGCCGCAGTAGATCCCAACCGTTTGGTCCTCTCCTGAAGTTGTCTGAAAGGTTTTTGCCTGTCCTCAGAACCGGGCTAAACCGACCTCTCGGTCGAAGGCAACCCTGACAAATGGACTACAATCTACAGCGCACAGGAGCGATTCATGGCGACCACGATCGAGACTCCGTCCGAGCAGGCCAGCAAGCAATTGATCAATTACCGCACCGATAGCGGAGTTGCCGTCATCGAGATGAACGACCCGCCGGCGAACACCTACACCTACGAAATGAACCGGCAGCTCGATGATGCCATCCTGAAAGCTCGCATGGACAACGGCGTCTATGTCATCATTCTGACCGGAGCAGGAGACAAGTTCTTCTCGGCTGGCGCGAACATCAAAATGCTGGCTAGCGTCGACCCCACTTTTAAGTACTACTTCTGTCTGCACGCCAATGAGATGCTGCTTCGCCTCGAGCATACGCCGAAGCTAGTGATCGCGGCGCTCAACGGCCACACTGTTGGGGGAGGACTTGAGATCGCTATGGCCGCGGATATTCGCATCGCACGCCGCGACGCCGGCAAGATTGGTTTGCCTGAGGTGAACCTTGGAGTGTTGCCGGGCACGGGCGGCACCCAACGTTTATCCCGTTTGGTAGGGAAGAGCAAAGCCATCGAGCTTATGGTCACGGGCAACACTTTCTCCTTTGAAGAGGCGCTCGAACTCGGCATCATCAACGACATCTATGAACGGGACGGTTTCATGGAGAACATCATGGAGTACGGCCGCCAATTCTGCCCGCCGAACAAGGCCGCTAAAGCCGTCGGCCGAATCAAACGCGCGGTGCAGACCGGCTGGGAGATCCCCATGGAGTCAGCCCTTGCCGTCGAGCGAGAGAACCAACAATTACTCTTTCAGAGCGAAGACGCCAAGGAAGGTCTGGCTGCGTACGTGGAAAAGCGGCCAGCGGAATTTAAAGCCAAATAGCGCTTGGCCTTAGGTTTAGACGAACGGCCCAGAAGCTGAGGTTAGATGCCCGGCAAAATCGCAAAAATCGGTACTTTCTCCGATTGGGTCGGACTCTTTGATGAATGGCGCAAGGAGATCGGCGTCAATCGCGATGAGATTGCCAGCTTCAAGTTCGACACGCTCTTCGGTTCGATCGAGACCGACGAAGTGCAGTTCGGCCATTTCAAAGGCAAAAGGAAGTGGGAGAACCTGCGCCAGGTTCCGACCCAGCAAATGCGCGATGCGTTGCTCAACATGATCGTCTATCAGGGGGACACCGAGTTCGCGAGCGTTGAGCAGCAGCGTCATCTGTTCGAAACCGCGCCCACTGACTGGGACCGCCGCGCAATCACGCGTGTCATGATCGAAGAAATGCGCCATGGCTGGCAGATGTGTGCGCTCCTGGTCGAGCATTTCGGCTACTCGGGCAAGGTCGAAGCCCAGAAGATGCTCGAGCGCCGCGCCTTCGAGAACAAGCGGCTGCTCGGTGCCTTCAACGTCGATGTGGACAACTGGATGGACTTCTTCACCTACACCGACTTCGTTGACCGCGATGGCAAGTTCCAGCTGCAGATGCTCAAATACTCGGCGTTCGCCCCGCTCGGCCGCTCCATGTCCTACATGCTGCGCGAAGAGGCGTTTCACATGGGCACCGGTAATGACGGCCTGCGCAGGATCGTACAGGCTGGCGTGATCCCCGCGTGGCTCATTCAGAAGTACCTAAACAAATGGATCTCCAGCTCCTATGATCTGTTCGGCACCGATCACTCCTCATCCGCTCACTGGGCGTATGTGTGGGGAATCAAGGGGCGGTACGATGAGCCGAAAAACGAAACCCAAGCCGATCTGGACGATCTGAACGACTACAATCGCAACTTGTATCGCGAGGAAGTATCGGGACTCGTCGAGCGATTCAACGGTGTTCTCAAGCCAGGCGAGCCTAAGCTCTACGCTGCGGACATCAAGTTCCATCGCATGATCGGCAAATGGGCGGGACAGCGCTACCATCCACAGACGGGCGCACCGATGGGAGAAAAGGAATACGAGCAACTCTTCCCAACCTTCATGCCAACCCCAGAAGACAAAGAGTTGTTGCTCGACATCATCTCCAGCGAATCCAATTGGATCGTTCCGAAAATCGGCGCACGCGATCCCTTTGAGACGATCGCCGAGCCACGGAAATCGGCGATCAATCTTTAGAGATATGGGGACAACGGGCGTACCGGTCCGTTCGATTTGAAACAACCTGCTTCCCAATACGAGCGGATCAAACTGCAACTATCGGCTGCGATCGCGCACCTCTCACTCGAGCATCCTCCACTCAACGTCATCGATCTTCCAATGATGGATGAGCTCCTTTCCGCTTTTTCCGAGTTGAACGCGCTTCCGGCAATCTCTATTGTCATCTTGAGCGGCCAGGGAAGCTCTTTCTCCGCCGGGGTTGATGTTGCCGCACACACCCCTCCTAAAGTCGCCGAGATGCTGCAGAAGTTTCACGCGGTCATCCGGGCTATCGTTTCGTGCCGGAAGATTGTCGTTGCTGTGGTGGGCGGCAATTGCCTGGGGGGAGCTGCAGAACTCGCCATGGTATGCGACCTCGTTATCACGACCGAATCGGCGACCTGGGGCTTCCCGGAAATCAAGCTAGGGTGCTTCCCGCCAGTGGCCGCGGTGGCCCTTAGCAGATTAGTCGGACAAAAGCGCGCCACAGACCTTATACTTACAGGCCGACCGATCACGGGGTTGGAAGCGGCCGCGATCGGACTGGCTTCTGTCGCCGTACCTGACGATCAACTCAGCTCCACCGTGCAGCAAAGATTAAGCATGCTTTCGGGGTTGAGTTCTGCCGCACTGGGGCTGGCCAAAAAAGCAAGTTCTCCCTGGGAAGGTCTGCAGTTTGAGGAGATGCTTGAACGCAGTGAGAGAATCTACCTAGATGAGCTGATGCGAACCCACGACGCACAGGAGGGCATACGAGCATTCCTGGAGAAATGTCCACCGATCTGGAGCGGACAGTAGCGCCGCTTAGAAAATCAGGCCATTTGATCTGCCGGACAGGCTGGGCTCTGCTTTTGACCGTTGCCTGCGCCTATTTCAGCTACCGCTCCTTTCAGGATATTCAGGCAGGAGAATTCGACTGGCGGCACAACTGGTGGGACACTCTAACCTGGATGGTGTGGATCGTGTTTCTAGCGGTTGCGATTTCGGAAGTGCGCTGCTGGCGCGAGCGGCTTTTGTTTGCCTTGTTGCTCCTGCAATGTCTGCTAGGGTGCATTTTTTCCTTCTGGACCTCGGCGTCCCTCCACCTGACCCGCGAACTCCGATGGTTCTCGCTGGTTCTCTGGGTACTGGCGACAATGTTGAGCATCGCCGCGCTGTTCGGCAGCGGAAAGCAAACCACTCCTGGATCTCAGGTCCCATCCTAAGCGAGAGTGCCGGGGCGGGGCCATGGGAAGATGGACATATGCGCCTGAGCGGTTAGGGTGAACCCGCAGGCTGCCCTAGCGTGAGAACAGGTGCCCCAGCTTCTCCTTTTTTACCTTCAAATAATCTTCCGCATGTGCACTGGCGGTAACTTCACAAGGAACGCGTTCCGCCACTCGGATTCCTGCTCTCTCCAAGGCCGCAACCTTGTCAGGATTGTTCGAAAGCAGTCGCACGGATTTTATATCCAGCGCCTTCAAAATCTCCGCTGGAAGCGCAAACTCCCGGTGATCTGCCTTGAAGCCGAGTTTCTCATTAGCCTCGACTGTGTCCAACCCCGCATCCTGCAGTTCGTAGGCCTGGAGCTTCGGCATCAACCCAATGCCGCGCCCCTCCTGCTGCTCGTAGATCAGAATGCCCGCGCCTTCCCCAGCAATCAGAGACAACGCCATTTCCAACTGCTGCCTGCAATCGCAACGCAGGGAACCAAACACATCCCCGGTCAAACACTGTGAATGTACGCGCACCAATGGCGGTGCTGACTGTATATCGCCCATCACCAGGGCAACGGCTTCTTCCGGCTTGCCGTCCGCGACTGGTTCAAGTCGAAATCCGTACAGGCGGAACTGACCCCAACGGGTAGGGAAGGCCGCCGACGCTAGTTGTTTTGCGAATGAGCTCACCATCCAATTATAGGAGATGGTGCGCGGCGGCTCGCCGGAGTCTGACCTGGAGACTCCAAATTACTTCCCCGATGCTGCGGCCCGGGTTGTCGGTTGTGGTTTTGTGAGAACGCCGGAATCGACGGTTTTCCCCACGCGGGAAACCGTCTGGAAGTAGAGCTCATCGCCCTGAATTTCCAGCAGCATAAAAGTCCGATCCCGGTCGAAGCTGGCTTCGATCGACGGGCTGCGCCGGAAATCGTGCCGCTCCAGTTTCCCCGAGTCACCCTGAATGAAGTAATAGATGCCATTCTGTGGCTTGAGGCGCTCATAGGCATGCTCATGCCCGGAGAAAACCGCATTCACGCCGTAGGACCGCAGAAGCGGGGTTAACTGGTTGCGCAGGTCAAGATCCGGTCCGTGCATTTTGCCGTCGTTGTAGAGCGGATGGTGAAAGTAGCAAATCTTCCAATGCGCACTGGACGATCGCAGGTTTTGCTCCAGCCAGGTCAACTGCCTGGCGTCCATGTAGGTGCTGTCGAGCGCGTAAAACTGGGTGTCGCCTCGCTTAAACGTGTAGTACCGCTCTCCATTCATGTTGAAGGGTTTGTAAAGGCGCTCGATATTAGGATCATCATGGTTTCCGAGAGAGGCAAAAAACTTGACTCCTGCATCCAGCAACGGTTTGTAGGGGACCTCGAATTTCCTTTTGAAATCCTCCGGACTGTGCCCACCGTAAATGTTGTCCCCCAGCATGATCACAAAATCGAACTTCACCGCCTGGCGAAAAGCCTCCAATTGTTGAGCGATTTCGTACTGCTCTCTGGTGCCCGTGCCGCTGTCGCCGATCACTGCAAGGCGTACGGATCCCGAATGCAGTGGTAGCTTGACCGCGACCTGGTCCTGCGCATGACCTGCTCCCACAAGTACTAGGCTCAAAAAGATGACGTTGAGGGTCCTGGTGAGCATCACTTCACCGACTCGGGCAGGGCATTCGGAACGTAGTCGACGATAACGTTGCCTTCGGTGTCGCGCAACACCAGCTCACGGTTCAGCACACGATACTCCAGGCCGTCCTGGAGTTCTGGCAAATTCAAAAGAAGAGTGGGGGGAGTCGATTGCAGCGGCTGATTAGGTGGATAACTCTGGTTGATTTGCAACTCGATGTTTACCGGCTCTGCATGCGCAAGGCTGGCACGGATCTCATTGCCATGCCTTCCTCGGAAGGATGCGGTGATCTGTTTGCGAAAATATTGGGCAATCTGAGGACGAAAGATCTCGCCTTGCTTTGCTCCCGCCCGGGCAACGCGTATCTTGTTTCCCATCTCGCGCTCTCGGGCAACAATCTCGCCCGGGTTGTCAGTCGGTTTGGGCGGAACGCCGGCATGCTGCTGGCGGAACTCAAGATACTGTTTGATCCCAGCTTCGAACTCGCTGACCACCGCTGCATCTGCAGTCCCTGCCGTCGCAGGTCTTTGGCCTTCCACAGCTCGGCAGACCAGGAGCAGAGCGGCGAGAACTGAAAGCATCCGGCCGCGTTGTGAGCACCATTGCATTAAGCGACCGTCTTTGCCCCTTCTGCCACTGCCTGCTGCGCGGCTTCTTTTACCACATCTTCCACAAGCTCGATCACCGTCTCCTGGATGTTCTTCTTGTCGAGATCAACATTCGCCTTCTTGCCGATGACCTTTGCCATCCGCTTTGCCACAGGCGCAAGGGGAATGCGTTTCACCACCTTGCGGGCAAGCTTCTTGATGGCCTTCTTGGGGGGCGCTTCGTCGTGCTTCTCTTGCCCTTTCTCGGGGGCAGAAGCAATCCAATCTTCCTCAAAAACCCGACACAGATCTCTTACGATCCGTGCATCGCGAAAAATCACGCCGATCTCGCGTCTTGCATCAAGCTCCAACTGCCGCAAACTCTGGCTCCCGATGAAGGCCTGGGAGCGATCACGAATCATGGTTCGAGTATGCAGCCGCATGCGCTTCAACTCGCATGACGGCAGGCGATTTCCGCTGACCGAACCCAGAACCCTAACCTCGACTCCTAGCTGCCTTCGCTCTTCGAGCAGACGCAACATCGGTTTGTCGCTGATGTTCGGATCGTAGATCAACAGTTCTTTCTCGGCGTCCTTGATAAAGCGCGCCAATTCGCGCCGTGCGTTTGCCGGGCTGACCACGAAATTGTGATGGCTGGGAGAATATTCCTGACGCTTGGTGTCGGTCTCAAACAGTCGCGCGGCTTCTGCCACCAACTTGGGATTACGCGTGACAATACCGAAGCTCCGGCTGCGATCGATATCGAGATGAGTGAAGTTGAAACCGAGGACATATAGCTCCTTGCGGTCCACGATCATCATCTTCCCGTGATAGCGCACCAGGTCTCCCGCAGTTCGGGCCACGGTTATGCCGCTCGCCAAGAAGCGCATCTCCAGCTTCCGCAACTTGTCTTCGCCTCCACGGTTGGTGAATGCGATGAGCGCATGCACGAAAAGCCCGCGCTCCGCCGCGTCAATCAAGGCACGCTCGATCTCGTCGCGATCCAGCCGGAAGATCAGGATCTCGACAGACTTCTTGGCCTTACGAATGCCTTTTACCAGCCGATCCACCCCTTCGCCGGGTTGGATGATGAGTTTCATCAACGTGCAATCCCCCCGCTGCTTAGATGCAGAGCTGCCCGTGTGCGTCTTTTCGCGAGCCTAGCGTGTTCCCTGTACCATCCCGGGTTGCCAACGCTTATCCCCCGACGCGCGGGAAGGTTGAATTCCTGTCCCATGCAACCCAATGCCAAAAACCCGCAACCTTGCTTTGACCTGCCCTGAGCAGCCCGGAGGCGCAATGCGACGAATTCGTCCGGTGCGGTTCGTAGTACTCATTTTGTTCGCTGGGGTACTTTCTGCGGAATCCCAAAACCGGACCGCGGTCGAGCCCATCTTGTGGTCCGATCCCGGTGATATCCATTCGAAGAACCTGTTTTGGGGGCCCGGCGGCGAAAAAAACCAGCCCAAGCTTCCCGTCGAATTCAAGCAAGAAGATCGGGGCGGCACCAGTCCGAAATTTGAGGTCCGAGACGCGGATGACAAAAAGTGGGGTGCCAAAATGGGCTTGGAACCGCGCCCGGAAACGGTTGCTTCCCGCCTGATGTGGGCGGTCGGGTATCTGGGAAACGAAACCTATTACTACCCAAAGCTGCCGGTGGAGAAGATGCCCGCTACTCTTAGCCGCGGCCAGCAATATCTCACCCCAAGGGGCGAGGTTTTGAACGTCCGTCTTCAGCGCCATCCCGAGCATTTGAAACGGGTCGGACAGTGGAATTGGCGCAAAAATCCGTTTTACGGCACGCGCGAGTTCAACGGCCTGCGAGTGATGATGGCTCTTATCGGGAATTGGGACCTGAAAGACGACAACAACGCTATCTTCGAGAACGAAAAAAATCCCGGTCCACGAATCTACGCCGTCAGCGACATCGGTACCTCCATGGGCACGCCCGGCAAGAGCTACACCGACTCGGTGTCGAAAGGAAACTTGGCGGTGTACAAGCGCACGAAGCTGATCGCCCACATTCACAAGGATCAGATCGACCTGAACTTCCCCAAGTGCCCTCCCTTTGTCGAGCTCTTCGAATTCGAATGGGGGTTTTATTTCCACCAGATCGGACTTCGCTGGATCGGAAAGCATATACCGCGAGACGATGCCAAATGGATCGGCTCTCTCCTCGGCCAACTCTCGCCCGACCAGATCCGCGACGCCTTCCGTGCCGCCGGCTACTCGGAGCTTGAAACCAGCGCCTACACCGACGCCGTGCTGTCTCGCATTCGTGAGTTGAATTCGCTCTGAGAATGAAAAGGAGAGCGGGGGTGTTCACACTCGCCTATTGTGGCTCCTCTTTGACGCTCTGGGCCATCCGGGCAAAAGCTAGGGTTTTCGGCCGTCACCCGGAACTCAGGATGCTTTCGTCAGCTCTTCTTCCTTGAACTGGATGTTGTGCAGCTCGGCGTACAGCCCCTTCAGATTCATCAGCTCGCCGTGTTTGCCCCGCTCGACGATCTCGCCATCCTTTACCACAAAGATGACATCGGCCCGTTGGATGGTCGACAGTCGGTGCGCAATCACTACCACGGTCCGATTTTCCATGAGCCGATCCAGGGCTTCGAACACCAACTTCTCCGAAGCGGAATCCAAGCCCGACGTGGGCTCGTCCAAAATCAGAATCGGTGTATTACGAATCACCGCGCGAGCGATGGCAATTCGCTGTCGCTGTCCGCCCGATAACGTCATCCCGCGCTCGCCTAAAAGCGTATCGTATCCTTCCGGCAATTTCTCGATAAACTCGGCCGCATTGGCCAACTCAGCCGCCCGAATGATTTCTTGCCGCGAACACCCCGGCTTTCCATACGCGATGTTTTCCCATACCGTCGTGTGAAACAGGATCGTCTCCTGCAGAACAAAACTCATCTGCCGACGCAGTGAGCGCTGGTGAAATTGTCGGATGTCCGTTCCATCGACCTTGATCACGCCCTGGTTCGGGTCATAGAACCTCGGAATCAAGCTGATGATGCTGGTCTTTCCCGCTCCCGTAGGTCCAACGATCGCCGCCACCTGACCGGCATTCATCTTCAAGCTCACATCTTTCAGAACTGGCGGTCCGTCGGCATACGAGAAGGAGACATTCGCAAACTCAACGTCTCCCTTGAATCGCGGTGCTACCCGTGCCCGCGGCAGGTCGCGAACCTCGATGTCGGTCTCGAGGATCTCCTGAATCCGCTCATAGCCGACCGCCGCCTTCGAGTAGGTATCGGTCATCTTCGAGATTTCCTGCATGGGTTTGTACATCTTGCCCAAATAGAGGATGAAAACGACCAGTCCGCCTGCCGAGAGAGCATTTCCCATGACTAGTCTTGCGCCGAACCAAAGCACCAGCGCGGTTCCCAAGGCAACGACGATGTCAACCAGCGGCGTCAGTTTCGCCTTCAGGCTGCGGGCTCGCAGCGAGATCTCGACCGCCTCCAGGCTCTCCTTTTCCAAGCGGTGTACTTCGAAGTCTTCGCGCGCAAAAGCCTTGACCACGCGAATGGAAGAAAGCACCTCCTCGACCACCGAGGTAATTTCGCCTTCTTTCTTGCGGACCTCCCGCGAAGCTTTTTTGATCTTGCGGGTGTAGATATAGACCATCACAAATAGGGCCGGGACAACCGACAGCGCCATGAGAGTGAACTTCCAGTTCAGCCAGAACATGATGGCAATCATGCCGACCAGCGTCATGGCGTTGATCAGCACGCCCAGTAAGCCGTTCATGATGAAGCTCTGAATGGAGTCGATGTCGGCGGTAACCCGGGTGATCAGATCGCCCGTGCGCTTTTGATCGTGAAATGCCAACGATAGGCGCTGGATATGCGCATAGATTGCCAACCGCAGGTCGTAGCTCACCCACTGAGCAACACTGGTGGTCAGGTACTTCTCGCCGAAGGTGCACACGGCGTCGAGCACGGCAATCCCCAGCACTGCGGCGCAGGCAAATTCCAGGATGGCGATCTTATCCGTCCCGACCATCCGATGAATCAGGCGCATGGCCTGGGCGTGACTCTGGTGCGAACGCAGGACTTCGTCTAAGACAATCTTAAGCGGCCACGGCTGTAGCAGGTTGGCAGCGCTTTCCCCGACAATTGCAACAAATCCAAGCGTCAACGTCGCCCAATAGGGCTTCAGCAACGCGTTGATGGTCAGGCGCTTGAAGGTTCGGTGTTTGGAGGGGGGGACTCTGAGCGTCGCCATTTGCCAGTTAGGCATGGATGGCAGAGCCGCTGACCCGAGTTGCCAGCACCTTGATTCCAGGGCTCCAGAAACCCAAAGGGAAGGAAACAATCGGCATAGGGGGGAGCGGTCGCCCGCTCGCCCCTGCCACACCACCGTACGTGCGGGTCCGCATACGGCGGTTCGGATGAGTTAAGCTGCCGCAAACAAGCGTGGGAGTCCGAGCGAGTCGAAGTAAGCGTT
>Ga0157369_10002328_pt1 | contig 22864 bp, 22 predicted proteins | sample C25metaG_FD_113461 | JGI IMG/M metagenome (GOLD analysis project Ga0157369, IMG submission 113461) | Corn rhizosphere microbial communities from Kellogg Biological Station, Michigan, USA - C2-5 metaG | ecosystem: Host-associated > Plants > Roots > Rhizosphere > Soil | place: USA: Michigan... | reverse complement strand
GGTACGTTGGGTATGAAGGAATTGCCACTTCTTGATACTGGTGACTTCATTGAAGCGGCAGGTCCTGTGATAAAAACCCAGACTGGTGAGATCTCCGTTGCGGCAACGACCCTTCGTTTGCTTACAAAATCGCTTCGTCCAATGCCAACTGAACTGACAAACAAGGAAGAGCGCCTTCGTCGTCGCTACGTTGACATGAACGTCAATCAAGATGTGCGTGATCGTTTTGTGCGTCGATCTAAGTTCTGGCAAGCAACTCGTGATTACCTTAATCAGCACGGCTTTTTGGAAATTAATATTCCTGTCCTTGAGCACACGACGGGTGGTGCGGATGCAAATCCATTTGTCACCCACATGGACGCTCTTGACCAGGACTTCTACTTGCGTATTAGTCATGAGTTACCACTCAAGCGCTTAATTGGCGCAGGCTTTGAAAAAGTGTATGACCTCGGTCCACGTTTCCGTAATGAGAATTACAGCGACGAGCACCTTCCGGAGCATGTTGCGATGGAGTGGTACTGGGCATACGCCAACTGGCAAGACGGCATGAAGTTTATGGAAGGTATGTATAAATATGTTCTTCAGCAGACCTTTGGTACGCTTCAATTCAAGTTACGCGACTTTGATGTCGATATGAGTGGCGAATGGGAAGTCTGGGACTATGCAACAATTATTAAAGAGCGTTACGGTATCAACGTATATGATTCATCACTTGATGAGGTAAAGCAGGCATTGGCGGATAACAAACTTGAGGTAGAGCAAACCGAGAACCGTGCTCGTGGTATCGACAAATTGTGGAAGAATATTCGCAAGGATGTTGCCGGGCCGGTGTGGCTAATTAATACCCCTAAGTTCATTAGTCCGCTCGCAAAATCAAATCCAGATAATGACCAGACTGTGCAACGATTCCAGCCAGTCATGGCAGGATCTGAACTTGGTAACGGCTTCTCTGAATTAAATGATCCAATCGATCAGCTTAACCGCTTTGTCGAACAGCAGAACATGCGTGAGGCTGGTGACGACGAGGCAATGATGTTGGATATTGATTTCGTTGAGATGCTTGAATACGGCATGCCTCCGGCATGTGGCTGGGGCTACAGTGAGCGTGTCTTTTGGATATTTGAAGGTGTGACAGCTCGTGAAGGGGTGCCATTCCCGCAACTACGAACGGAGTATGATAATACAACGCGAGAGATCTATCCGGAAGTTACCTTAGATTAATGCCTATATACAAAAAAGAGACTCATAGTAGTCTCTTTTTTGTATTCGTCGAAGGCCAGTGGGTACTATTCAGTCTCGTCCTCGTCCTCGACAATTTCACCAATTAAAATATCAATTTCGTTTTGGACGATTTGTTTCATATCGGGGATATTTTTTTCAAGCCAGGCGCCCATATCCTCTTCCGAGGCGGACTCTTGCATATCTACAAGCTCTGTTAGTTGTTTTTCGCTTAGTGATTGTGTAATCTCTGTGCCGACCCGCTCCTGAAGAGTTTCGTTTAAATCTTCTAGTAGTGCATCGATATCTTGATCTGACAAATCGATGCCGAGAGATTCAAGGGTGCTTTGGGTAATGTATTGAGGCTGCATAATAAACCTACGATCTTTTTAGCTAATAGTACTGTTACTAGTATACCGATTGACAGTGTTGGACACTAGGCCTCTTCGGTTGGAATCATATACTTCGCTTGACGGTAATAGTCGATAAGTGCAGCGCGACCGATTTTGCCAGTATTAGCGGGCTCATGGCTTAAGATAGTCCCTTCGGGGCTGAAGTCGTCGTGACTATCTTTATAGTCAATGGCGTGTTGGGCATTCTCTTCGGCGCGAGCGCGCGTTGTCGCGATTTGTGCTTGAAGGGCGGAAAGGGGAGTGGATGTTTTTGTTGGCATTTTTTGTGTTCCTTTGATCGGTTTTGGCGAGCAATATATACCTTAATTTAAGCATAAATAGTATGTAAAGTCAATGGTGCGGGGAGTGTCTAACGACAACGAGACGCCTAGTGGCGTCTCGTTTACATTAGTTGGCTATTTCTTGTGTGCTTTGCTTTCAATGGCGATCTTTTTTGGCTCTGGTAGAGGGGTGAGTGGCACCGCTACCTTGAGGATGCCATCATCGAGGTGTGCTTCTACGCTTTCAACATCGGCACGTTCAGGTAGTTGGATGCGGCGGTAAAAGCTACTGCTACTTTCGCGGACAACATACTTTTTGCTCTTATCTTCTTCCTTCTCGTGTCGCTCAGCTTGAATTACGAGCGCTCCGTCATCAACTTGGATATTGATGTCATCTTGATGGAAGTTTGGGAGATGTGCTTCAACGACAAGTCGGTTATTGTCGTCGGTGTAGACATCGGTCGTTGGGATGTTAACACCCTTTAGTGGTGAGAGTAAATCATCGCCAAAAAACTGCTTCTGCAGAGCATTAAGCTCGGCAAATGGGTCATAGCGCATAAGTTTATTCATTATATTTTCTCCTTTCGTTAAATTGTTAAACATAACGTCGTGAGAAGCTATAACGCTTCTACACTTTTATTATAAGAAAGCTAGCACTCTCATGTCAAGAGTGCTAATGTACGTATAAACTGCAATAGGCGCTGGTGGTAGGCAACTTGCGCAGGTGCACCGTGAAGCATCGGTATGGTAGCTGTGCAATTGATAGGATAATTTCACAATACTACATCAGTTGTGGGGTACAATGAATGTATGACCATAACCGATTTAGGTTTCTCACATGACTTGCCCATCTACGATAAAGCGCAGGCGATTTTGTCAGCTGTTGATCAGAACCAAGTTACGATCATTACAGCTGAGACTGGAGCGGGGAAAAGTACGCAGGTGCCCCAGTATTTAGCCGAGCAAGGATATCAAAAGGTGATTGTCACACAGCCACGTATCCTGGCAGCGCGCAACCTTTCACGACGCGTACGTGAAGAGTGGGCGCTGCGAACGGGTCGCGACGCGGACTCGCTTGTTGGTTATCGTACTGCTCACGAGCGTGACGATGGCCCAGATACCACGATATTATACTGCACTGATGGGTTGCAACTCGTTCGGGAAATTACTGGAAGTGGCACGAATGAGCGCCAGGTGCTTATCCTCGATGAAGTGCATGAATGGAACGAGAACATGGAGGTGCTGGTGGCGTGGGCAAAAAAGCGTTGCCAAGAAGAACCTCGTTTTAAAGTCGTTATTATGAGTGCCACAATTGAAGCAGACGCTCTGGCGGCGTATTTTAACGGTGCGGCAACGATTGCCGTCCCTGGACGTAGCTTTGAGGTGACGAAACGGCTAGGCCGAGATGTCTTGACGGAGATTTCACAAAAGCTTGATAGTGGTAGTAATATTCTCGTTTTTGTTCCGGGTAAAGCTGAAATTGAAAACCTTAGTGTTGCTCTGAAAACAAAAGCCGTAGCTGCAGGGGTGCCAATTATTCCACTCCATTCACAACTAGAGGCTACTGCCCAGCAGCAGGCATTTGCGAGCTATCCAAATGGAAAAATTATTCTTTCCACAAATATCGCCCAGACGAGCGTTACTATTGATGATATTGATGTAGTGATTGATTCTGGGCTCGCACGTCGCAGTGAAGTACGAAACGGTGTGGAAGGCTTGTTTATTTCGCAAATCTCACAAGCTGACTGCTTGCAGCGAGCTGGACGTGCTGGACGCACTAAGGCTGGTGAGTATATTCTTGCGCCGCTGGAAGACATGCCGTGCCTGCCATTTGATGATCGTCCCGAGTATGCTACCCCTGAAATTTTGCGTAAGCACATCGATCGTCTGGCGCTTCGGCTAGCTAATGTTGGAATCGATATTGAAATACTTGATTTTTACCATGATCCAAGTCGACGGGCAATTAAGGCGGCAAAACAGACACTTATGACTCTCGGTGCGTTGACACCTTCTGGAGAAGTCACAAGCATTGGCCGCCAGATGGAGCGTTTCCCTGTGGAGTCGAGTTATGCGCGCATGCTTGTCGAAGGGTCGCAGTATGACACCTCACTGCAGGTAAAGTTAGCGGCCATTATTGCGATTCAGGAGGTAAGCGGCATCGTAAAAGGGGGCACTCGTTATACGGGTTGGCGAAAGTACACGCGCCAAATTCGGTCGGACCTTATTGCGGAGTATGATGTCTATCTTGCCGCACCAGACATTGATCCAGAGCTCTATGAAGAATTAGGTATTATTACTAAAAATATCGATAAGGCCAGTGAGGTTATGGAGCGCCTTCACCGTGACTTAGGTCTTGATGGGAGTATTTTGCGGCCAGTTGAGAGCGCAGAAATGGAGCGTTTGCTGCAGTGTATTGTCGCGGGACAAATTGATCAGCTTTGGATGATCGAGGGGGATGGGGTGGCGATCCATCTGAGTTCAAAGCAAACGCGGGAGCTCTCGAGCAGCACTGTCGTGACCCATCCAAAGCTTGTCGCGGGGACACCCTTTGATCTTCAGATCCAAACACAAAAGGGGGATTTGGAGACGCTACATCTTGTTCAAGCGGTCACGGAAGTGAACCCTCGCTGGCTAGAGGCCTTAGCGCCGAACTTATTTAGTGTTCGCCAAGGCAAGACTTATTTTGATAGTCGCCGTGGCACCTTGGCAACGAGGCAGCTGGTGCGTTTTAATGGGCGAACAATTGAAGGTGGGGGAGTGCCGATCACGAAGCGTAGTCCACGAGATGGGCGGCTATTTAGTGAACTTTATGGTACGTGGGTGTATGAGCAGCTGGAAAAAGAACGCCGTCATTTGCAACAAGGCTACAATCGCCGTATTCCCATGACGCCGCTGCGTCAGGTTCAACAACGGGTGCGAGCTATCGTTGGTGGGGCAATTTCCCTCGAGGAGCTCAGCGAAGGGCAGCGCAGTGATCTAACGAAGTTAAGTAAGCTCCAAACTTACATTGGAGAGGCTTTTATGGCCAAGCTCGGTGCGCATCGCCGCCGTAATGATCGACAGAGCGAGCACTCTTCGCGTCGCTCATGGCAACCACAACACAAGCGTAAATATGATCGTCGTCGAGGTCGATAGTACTTACTGTGTGTTTCGGGGCGGGACGGAATAGGGTGTAGGGAAGTATTGGTAATGCGTCTAGACTACTGGTGGATAAAAAATGTGTACACCGCGAGTGGGCGAGTCCGCAGATATAGGGTGCATTAATGCTATAGTGAATAATATAATCTAACAATCTTAGGAGTAGTGGCGCGTGATTGAAGTAAAGAACGTAACGAAAACATACGGCAAAAAGCACACGACGTTCACGGCACTAAAAGATATCAACCTTACAATTCCCGATGGCGCAAGTGTCGCCATTTTAGGTAAATCCGGTAGCGGCAAAAGTACCTTGATGCACGCTATGAGTGGATTAGACCGACCGGCAATTGGTGAGGTAATTATCGACGGTCAAGATATTTTAAAAATGAAGCAAAAAGACGTGGATATCTTTCGTTCAACGAAAATGAGTTTTATCTTTCAAAGCTTTTTCGTACAGGCTAATGAAAGTTGCTATGACAACGTCAGCCTTCCACTTGAAATCGCCGGTGTCCCAATGAAGAAGCGGCGAGAGCTTATTGAAAAGACGCTTGCTTCCGTCGATTTGTTGGATAAGATTAAGGCTCGAGCGCGCGACTTATCGGGAGGGCAAAAGCAGCGCCTGGCCGTGGCACGTGCCATTGTTAACAGTCCTCGTATTTTGTTTGCTGATGAGCCAACGGGAAACCTTGATAGTGTCACTGGCGAGAAGGTAGAAGATCTTTTATTTGGCTACAACAAGCGGACAGCGAGTACCTTGATTGTTGTGACGCATGATGTCGATTTGGCAGCGAAGTGTGATATTCAAATTCACATAAAAGATGGAGTTATCGAATCAATTATTAGACCACAGGCTGCATCGGCACCAGTAGCCCAGCGCCCACTAATGCCACGACCGGCAGTAAGGAAGATTCAATAATGAAAATGCGCGATACAATTCGACGAGCCGGCCGCAGCTTACGTCAAGCAAAGGCGCGGACGCTACTTACTAGTCTTGCTATTGGGGTTGGCGCGTTTACGATTACGCTGTCTCTGGCTGCTGGTGCGGGCGGACGAGCTTATACTGATGCGATTGTAAACGCTAATACGGACGTGAAAGAGTTGAGTGTCACCAAAAAGCCAGCAAAGAAAGAGGCTGGGCCGCAGAAGTATAGCGAAACGTCAACTAGTAGGGTGACAGGTAATCCGTTTGCACCCTCCGCATTCCTTGATAGTTCGGACATTGCCAAGATTACGAAGGTGCAACATGTCGAAAGTGTATCACCGAACTATAGTCCGTCAGTAAAGTACATTACACGTTCCGGGCAAGATAGATATGTTGCGCCACTTAGTACATTCAGTCCAAGCGTACAGTTGAAGTTTGCAGCGGGTGGGGTAACTGGAGATTTGAAGGAAAATGAAATCATACTGACCCAGGAGTATGCACGTGCACTGGGCTTCGCGACCGATCAGGCGGCGATTGGCCAGACTGTGAATATTGTTGCTGACAAGCTAGCATCATCACCTACGAACCCCGAGACGAAGACATTTACCTATATCGTCAAAGGTGTGAGTGATAAGTCCGGGCTGGCCTTACGGGCTCAAAGTACGTTACTGCTATCGAATGTTGCGTCGAAGACACTTTATGATTACATCAATACTGGAACGCGAGAGTATGGCTACTTTACGCTGGCCGCAGTAAGGGTGACCGACGCTAATCAAGCGGAGGCGGTGCAAGCGAAGCTCAATAGTATGGGCTACGAAGCACAGACGGCCAAAGATGTACTTGGAACGTTAAATACTTTCATCAACGTCCTTCAGGGAATTTTACTGGGCTTTGGTGCGCTTGCAGTGTTGACCTCAATTTTTGGCATCATCAACACCCAGTACATTAGTGTACTCGAGCGGACGCAGCAAATTGGCCTGATGAAAGCGCTTGGTATGCGACGACGCGATGTTGGTCGACTTTTCCGCTATGAAGCGGCATGGGTAGGCTTTCTTGGTGGGGCAATTGGTGCGAGTATGGCAGTGATAGCTGGCATGATTGCCAATCCTTATATCCGCAATGCGCTAAGTTTAGGGGATATTAATTTATTAATTTTCAATCCGCTGGCGATTGTGGGCGTCGTCGTGGGTTTGATGCTCGTGTCGGTGACAGCGGGTATGCTACCGGCGCGTAAGGCGGCGAAGCTTGATCCAATTGAAGCCCTCCGTACCGAATAATTTAGCGAAGGCTACCGCCGGGGTGGGCGGAGTGCTACAATAACACCATGTTAGATATTCGTTTTATTCGTACCCATGCCACTGAAGTTCAAGAAAATGCCGCCCACAAAGGGTATGATGTTTCGATTGACGAACTATTGAAATGGGATCAAACAAAGCGTGATTTGCAACAAGTTGCAGATGAGCTTCGTGAAAAACGTAATCTTATTTCATCTCAAATGAAGGGCGGCAAGCCGTCAGGCGACTTAGTTGCCGAAGGGCGGGCGATTAAAGAGCAATTAAGTGATGTTGAGCGTAACCTCAAGGAGGCTGACGAATCTTACACCACACTCCTTAAACGTGTGCCTAATATGGCGGCAAGTGATGTGCCAGTTGGTGCGTCTGAAGACGAAAATGTTACCGCGAAGATAGTTGGTGAAAAACCAACTTTTACATTTAGCCCGCGCAATCACTATGAAATCGCTGAGCAACGCGACTGGATCGATAAAGAACGTGCAGCGAAAGTTGCGGGTAGCCGTTTTGCCTACATTAAGGGTGACCTTGTGCGTTTGCAGCTTGCTGTCGTGCAATTTGTGATTAATACGCTTGGTGACGAGACTATCCTTGCGACTATTGCAAAGGATGCTAATCTCGATGTCTCACTAAAGCCCTTTACGCCAATCTTGCCACCATTAATGATTCGAACGGAATTATATGATGCGATGGATCGACTAGAGCCACGTGACGATCGCTACAAGCTAGAGGGTGATGACTTATGGCTACAGGGAAGTGCAGAGCATGTTCTTGGTAGCATGCATGCTGATGAAATCTTTGAAGAAAAGCAGTTACCACTGCGCTACCTTGGTTATGCAACAAGTTTCCGCCGCGAGGCAGGAACCTATGGGAAAGATATGGAGGGCATTCTCCGTATGCATCAATTCGATAAGCTGGAAATGGAAAGCTTTACGACGGGCGATGACGGACTAAAGGAGCATCTCCTTTTTGTGGCAATTCAAGAATATCTTCTTAGTGCACTCGAACTCCCATATCAAGTAATTCAAAAATGTACGGCAGATATTGGTAAGCCAAATGCCCGTGGAATTGACATGGAAGCTTGGCTACCAGGGCAAGATAAGTACCGTGAAACCCACACGGCTGACTACATGACCGACTACCAGTCACGTCGTTTAAAGACGCGCGTTCGCCGAGAAAATGGTGAGTTAGAGCTCGTCCATACTAATGACGCGACTGCCTTTGCGCTTGGACGCATCATGATCGCAATTATTGAAAATGGCCAGCAAGAGGATGGAACTATTGTTATTCCTGAAGTACTCCAGCCGTACCTTGGCGGTAAAACCGTCCTTTAATTTCTGCGAGGTAGCGGGGAGGTTTGCCTTACTTAAGCATTATTGCAATGCTATAATAAAGAGGTACCACCAAATAAACAGGAGGCATGCATGATCGAATCAATTGAAATTACGGGCACACGCTACGAAGTAGATGAAACGACAAGAAAGTATGTTCTGAAAAAGATAGGACGACTGGACCGGTATTTACCGAGGCATGCACGCAAGACGGCAACAGCAGATGTTCGCCTGCGTCAAGTTAACGCCGATCACGGAAACAAATATGAAGCCGAAGTTATTTTAAACATTCCCGATAAGCGTATTACTGCCGTGGACTCTACGGTAAATATGCTGGCGGCAGTTGATATTATCGAAGCAAAGCTTGTGACGCAGCTTCGCAAGTATAAAGAGGCGAATATTCCTCATGTTGGCCGACGCGGTGTCTTAAGTCGCTTCAAGCGGAGTTATGCTCGCGAGGTGCAGTAGCTGCCGCCTTGCGTCCAACTTCTAAGCATAAGCCCCTTGAAAAAGGGGCTTTTCTTATGTCTAGCTACTTTTATCTAGAGAGGAAACAGCGTATAATACACTTTAGTATTTGACAGAAGTTTCAGGTCAGCGAGGGGAATCTAAAAAGATGGTAAGTCGACAAAAAGCATTAACTAAAGTGTTTGGCGATCCGCAACTGCGGATTTTAAAGGGGTTACAGAAGAAAGTTGGCGCGATCAACGATCTTAGTGACACCTATAAGAAAATGACCAAGCCGGAACTGCGCAAGCAAACGGCAGTTCTCAAAGAACGTCTTGCAGACAAAAAAGTTACGCTTGACGATGTTATGCCTGATGCATTCGCGCTTGTGCGTGAGGCGGGTGACCGCGTACTTGGTATGCGTCACTTTGATGTGCAGTTGATTGGCGGTATGGCGCTTCACGAAGGTAACGTCGCTGAAATGAAAACTGGTGAAGGTAAGACGCTCGTCGCGACCTTGCCGGTATATCTAAATGCCCTTGAAGAAAAGGGCGTTCACGTCGTCACTGTTAACGACTACCTCGCGCAACGTGACGCCAGCTGGATGGGCCAGTTGTATGACTTCTTAGGCATGAGCACTGGTGTTATTATTAACGACGCATCATTCGTATATGACAAAGACTATGACAATGAGGATCATACCGATCCACGTATGCGTAAGCTTCGCCCAGTAACTCGTAAGGAAGCCTATGCTGCTGATATCACCTATGGTACCAACAATGAGTTTGGCTTTGATTATCTGCGCGATAACATGGTCAATGAAGTAGAGTTGTTGCGCCAGCGCGATCTTAACTTCGCGATCGTCGACGAAGTTGACTCAATCTTAATCGATGAAGCGCGAACGCCACTTATTATTAGCGCCCCAGCCGCTGAGAACCCTGATAGCTACTATCAGTTCGCGAAAATTGCCGCTCGTCTCACTGAAGAAGATTACATCCTTGATGAAAAACGCCGTAGTGTTTCACTAACAGACGAGGGCGTTGAAAAAGTCCAAAAAATGTTGGGCATAAAAAACTTATACACTCCAGATGCTGTTCGCTCGGTGTACCACATGGACCAAGCACTGCGAGCGCAGACGGTCTTTAAGCGTGATAAAGATTACGTGGTTACGAACGACGGCGAAGTGATCATTGTCGATGAACACACTGGTCGTTTAATGCAGGGTCGTCGCTACAACGAAGGCCTTCACCAGGCAATTGAAGCCAAAGAGGGTGTACCAGTTCTCCAGGAGAGCATGACGCTCGCGACAGTGTCCTTCCAAAACTATTTCCGCCTATACAATAAACTATCTGGTATGACTGGTACTGCCTTTACCGAGGCGGAAGAGTTCCAGCAAATCTATAGTCTTGACGTTATTCAGGTGCCGGCAAACCGTCCAATTGCTCGTATTGATCATGAAGATCTTATCTTCAAGACAGAAAAGGGTAAGCTTAAGGCGGTAGCTGAGGCTATTAAGAAATATCACGCCGAAGGTCGTCCTGTCCTCGTGGGATCAGCCTCAATTGCAAAGAACGAACTAATTGCTGCGTGGCTTGATAAAGAAAAAGTTCCTTATGAACTTTTGAATGCAAAGAACAACGAGCGTGAAGCGGCGATTGTGGAACAGGCTGGTCAAAAGGGTGCGATTACTCTTGCAACAAACATTGCCGGTCGTGGTACCGACATCGTGTTAGGTGAAGGGGTGAAGGAGCTTGGTGGGCTTGTCGTGATTGGATCTGAGCGTCACGAATCACGCCGCATTGATAACCAGCTTCGTGGACGTGGTGGACGTCAGGGTGATCCAGGCGAGACACAGTTCTACGTGAGTACGGAAGATGACCTCATGCGTATTTTCCAGGGTGAACGTATTGCTAGCCTTATGGATCGTCTTGGGGTTGATGAAGATACGCCAATTCAAAATAAAGCCGTCTCAAAGACGCTTGAAGCTGCGCAAAAACGCGTTGAAGGTTACAACTATGATACCCGCAAGAATGTCGTTCAGTATGACAACGTCATTAACCGTCATCGTCGTGTCGTTTACACGATGCGTCGTAAGATTCTTGAAGGCGACAACATTAAGCCTGAAATCCAGCGCCTCATTAGTGAAAAGGTGCAGGAATTAACCGTTCTTCCAGCAAAAAACAATCCGAAATTTGCCGATGAGTTTGAAGTCGTCTTCCCAATCTCAGCCAAGAAGATTGCTGAGATTGGTGCCGAGAAGAAGGATAAGCTCCGCCAGGAGCTTGCACAAAAAGCTGCTGAAGAACAATATGGTCGCAAAGAAAAAGAACTTGGTGAAGATGTCATCCGTAAGGTAGAGCGCGAAGTCTACATGCAGGTACTTGATACACTCTGGATGCAGCACCTTGAAAACATGCAGCACCTCCGTGACGGCATCCACTGGCGCAGTGTTGGTCAGCGCGATCCATTAGTTGAGTATCGTAGTGAATCGCAGAAACTGTTCGATAGCCTCCAGGCGACGCTACGTGATGAAGTTATTCGTGCCGTAATGCATGTACATATTCACGACGTTGTCGCAAGTGAAGCTGAAGACCACGAAACGGAATTAACTCGCCTTGCTGAACATGCTGTCGAAAAGGGCGTTAATGAAATTACTAGTGGCGAAGAAGGTCGTGATGATGATTTTAAGGTTAAGAAATCAAAGACGGCTGCTGATCTGAACAAGCAAAAGAATGTTGTTCGTAAAAAGAAAAAAGCGCAGCGTCAAAATCGTAAGACAAATCGTAAATAATAACGGGCGTTAGGAATAGTTACATATGAAACATACCGTTGAAGAGGTACGATTAAAGAATGGGGCACGAGGCCTACTGATTGATATCCCGGGTGCAACCGTGATGAGCTTTCAGTTTCAGTTCCGTGCCGGTAACCGCTACGTACGCAACAAAGATATTTATGAGACAGCTCACATCATGGAGCACATGGCCTTTGGCGCAAATGCCAAGTACAAATCAGAGCACGCTTATGAAGCGGACTTTACGAAAAATGGCGCCTACCACAACGCCTACACGAGTGACCTTTCAATGGTCTACGTCGCTGACTGTGCTGATTTTGAGTGGGATCGTATCTTTGCCTTGCAGCGCGTGGCTATTTGCCAGCCAAAATTCAACGGCGAAGAACTAGAGGCGGAAAAGGGCAATGTAAAGAGTGAGCTCACTGGCTACTTGAATAATCACAACCGGGTGCTCTGGCCAAAGATTCAGCAGCTTCTCGGGGAAGATGTCTATACCTTCTGGCAGCGTCTTCAGACGATTCAAAATGTTTCACTAGCTGATATTCGCGAACATCACAAACGCACTCATACGGCAAAGAATATGTGCTTTGTCATTGCTGGGAAGTTAAGTGGCCGTAAGGCGGAGATTAAACGCCAGCTTGAAGAGTGGGAATTGCCTGAAGGTGAGCGTTTCGCTGTGCCGAAAGACGAGCTCACGAGTGGAAAGCCAACTTTGATTCGTCGCAAAGAAGCGTCGAACTTAACCTTCGGTCTTTCGATGACCGTACCGCGCGAGTTGACTGATGAAGAGGCAGAAGCGATGAACTGTCTTGATCAAATTTTGACCGGCACTACACACTCGCGTATCTATGGTGCGGCTCGTAAAAAAGGGTTGGCCTATGGAGTCTTTTCCGACACATCAGTTGGCTTCCATGATAGTAGCTGGGACTTTGGTGGACAGGTTAACCTTGAAACTGCTGGCGGGCTATTTGATATTATTGTCCGTGAGATTAAGCATGTGCTCGACGGTAAGATTACCGAAGATGAGCTTGATGCTGCAAAATCCTATGCCCTAGGTCGCTACCAGATGGGCGCCCAGACTGTGGCGCAAATTAGTAACTTCTATACTGGTCGCTACTTCGCTGATGGTATCGTGAAGGATTACAATAAGGTACCTGACTCAATTCGCTCGACGACACGTGAATGTATCATTAAGACAGCAAATGAATTCGTGCATAGTAATGCGTGGGTACTTGCCGGTGTTAGTAGCGGGCAAAAGGATGAGATTGTTGAACTAAACGACAAGCTAGCTACTCTGTTTGAAAAGAAGTAAGATACAACTATGAAGATTGCAATTGCTGGCTACGGTGCAGAAGGCGAATCAAACTATCACTATTGGAATACGCCTGAAAATCAGGTTGTGATCATTGATGAACATGAACCGTCGCGCCCAGTGCCATTGGACGCCTCAGTTATTATTGGAGAGGCGGCGTTTACGAAGCTTGAGGGGTATGATCTCGTCGTTCGAACTGCTGGTCTCGCGCCGCGCAAGATTATAACTGATGGTAAAGTTTGGTCGGCCACTAATGAATTTTTTGCTCAATGTCCAGCGCCTATTATTGGTGTTACTGGTAGCAAGGGAAAGGGGACGACGAGCAGTCTCATCGCCAGCATCCTTAAGGCAGCTGGCCGAACGGTGCATCTGGTAGGCAATATTGGCGTGCCTGCGCTTGATGTGCTGGCTGATATTCATCCCCATGACGTCGTTGTCTACGAGCTAAGTAGTTTTCAGTTGTGGGACGTTGAAAAGTCGCCACACATTGCAGTTGTTTTAATGATCGAACCAGATCACTTGGATGTGCATGCTAGCATGGATGAATACGTAGCTGCGAAGGCAAATATTCGTCGCTATCAGACGGATGATGATCTTTGTCTCTATCATCCGACGAACGAATATTCACGACGTATTGCGACGGTAGATACAGGTATATATAACGACCAGACGGCCGGTGGGCGTAATGATGCAATAGCACGCTACGGCGTGCCCGATGACGGCCAGGTCTATACACAGGATGACGTCTTTATGGTTAGCGGACACAGTATCTGTGAGGTGAGCGCCCTCCAGCTGCCTGGTGCGCATAATATTGAAAACGCCTGCGCCGCCATAAGTGCTGCCTTGGCTCTTGGTGGAGTGAGTGCGGACGCCGTGGAGCAGGGGCTTCGTGTATTTACTGGCTTACCGCATCGTCTAAAGCTCGTTAATGAGGTCAATGAGGTGCGCTACTACGATGACAGTATTGCGACCACTCCAGGGAGCGCTATTGCTGCCCTAAACGGCTTTGATGAGGAGAAAGTGATTATTCTCGGCGGTTCAAGTAAAGGTGCAGACTATACGGTATTGGCGGACGTAGCCGCACGGGCAAACGTCAAGATGGCAATTCTAATTGGTCAAGAAGCGGATAAGCTAGCGGATGTGTTGGAGTCACGTGGTGTAAACATAATAAATCTTGGGATGAATACTGATATGAATGAGATCGTTCGTCTCGCTCAACAGCATACAACTCCGGGGGATGTAGTCATCCTTAGTCCGGCCTGTGCAAGCTTTGGGATGTTTAAAAATTATAGCGATCGCGGTGAGCAGTTTATTGCCGCGGTGAATGCCCTGTAACTTTGTTACAATAATAGGAAAAGAAATTGGAGAAGCCATGCAGCCATTATTAAAACGGCTTGATACATTACGACAGTCAATTGCTACTGCTTACGAGCAGCTTGCTATTGATGATAAAGCCGTGCAGCTCAGTGCTGGAGAGGCGGAGTTGGCTTCCCCTGAAATTTGGAACAATCCGGCGTACGCGCAGGAGAAGAGCAAGCAAGTAGCAGCATTGCAGGCAATGGTCGAGCCGTGGTACGTCCTACGTAGTCAGGCAGATGACATGCGTGAATTAATGGAACTTGGCGACGACAGCCTGTTGGCTGAATTTGATATGCAGATAGCGGCACTTGAAAGTGAACTTCAAGAACGTAAGAAAGAACTGCTCTTTAATGGGCAATATGACGACCATAACGCCATTATTCGCCTCAGTGCCGGGGCGGGCGGGACTGACGCTCAAGATTGGACAGAAATGCTGGAGCGCATGTATCTTCGCTGGGCTGAAAAGGCTGGCATGCAGACGAGTATTGTCGAGCGATCGACGGCAGACGAAGCGGGGATTAAGAGTAGTGTTATTGAAGTTACGGGACCATATGCCTATGGCAAGCTTCGCTCGGAGAATGGCGTCCATCGCTTAGTGCGCCTTAGTCCGTTTAATAGTGATAATTTACGTCAGACGAGCTTTGCATTAGTAGATATCTTACCGCAAATTAATACCCCAGAAGAGGTTCAGATCGACGATAAGGACCTTAAGATCGATGTGTATCGGGCTGGTGGCCACGGCGGGCAGTCGGTTAATACTACAGATAGCGCAGTGCGGATTACACACACTCCAACGGGTATTGTTGTGGCGATCCAAAATGAGCGCTCTCAGCTGCAGAATAAGGAAACGGCGATGAAGATATTGCGCTCTAAGCTGGCGCAGCTTCAACTTGAGCAACACGCCGAAAATATTAGTGATCTGCAGGCGAGTGAATCTGCGAGTTGGGGAAGTCAAATCCGTAACTACGTCCTTCATCCGTATACGATGGTTAAAGACACGCGTACGAAATACGAAGACCGCGACGCCAATGGCGTACTTGACGGGAAGATTGATGGCTTCATGACGGCTTTTCTTGAAGCTGGCATGGAAGGGTAGGCAAGCGGCCCGCGAGGGTGATGTTATGACTACGAAAAACCTGCCATTGTGTCGTTTGCAACCTTTATACTTATGCTATAATTACTAAAGTAATGATTTTATTAGATCGTGTCACTAAGACATACGGCAAAGACATGAAACCGGCATTGAACCGGATCAGCTTGCACGTTGAGCCGAAAGAATTTGTTATTCTTGTTGGGACAAGTGGAGCAGGGAAAACAACCCTCCTCCGGCTATTAACTCGTGAAGAGAAGCCAACCAGCGGTAAGATTGTTGTCGGTGGTATTGATTACGATACCTTGAAAGATAAGCATATTCCTTTGCTTCGCCGCAAGATTGGTGTGGTCTTCCAGGACTTCAAACTATTGCCGCAGCGTACGGTATTTGAGAATATTGCTTTCGCACTTGAAATTGCTGGTATGACTAACCGTGAAATTAAAAACACGGTCCCAAAGGTGATTGAACTTGTCGGTCTCACTGGTAAGGAAAAGAACTTTCCACACCAACTGTCAGGTGGTGAGCGCCAGCGTGTTGCGATTGCTCGTGCGGTCGTGCGACAGCCAAAGATTCTTATTGCCGACGAGCCGACGGGTAACCTTGACCCGAAGCATAGCTGGGATATCGTTCGGTTGCTCGAGAAGATTAATAAGTACGGCACGACGGTGCTTCTTACGACGCATAACGTCGATATTGTTAATAAGCTAAAGCGCCGCGTGGTAACGCTAGAGCACGGTAAGATCAGTAGCGATCAAGCACAGGGGAGTTACAAGCAGTGAGCAAGCGAAAATTAGACGCAAAAGCTTTTGCGCAGCAGAAACGTAAACGTCGCCAGTTATTGACGTTTGCTCGTATGTGCCGCTACGGAGTGAATAACTTTAGTCGTAATGCCTGGCTAACAGTTGCCGCAACTGCGGTGATGACTATTACACTTCTTGTCGTCTTTACAACGTTCGCTGCCCGTAATGTTCTCCTTGATACTGTCGGGGTGATCCGCGACAGCGTTGATATGTCTATCTTCGTTCGCTATGACACAAGTGACGAGACGGTGAAGACGATTCGCTCGGAGCTTAAGAGTCTGAAGAGCGTGAAGCAAGTGAGTTATGTGACCTCGGCTCAGGCGCGCGCTGATTTTGCAAAAGAAAATGCCGGTAATCCAGCAGCACTTGAAGCCTTAAACCAATCCGACAACCGATTCCCAGGAACCTTCCGTATTAAAATTGCTGATATTAATGACCCATCTGAACTCCAAAACTATGTCAAAAATGACAAGACCGTCAGAGATGCAATTGATCCGAGTCCAAGCCGTCAACCATCGTTTGCCGGTGATCGTAAGTCCGCTATTGAGAATATCGGACGCTGGGTTGGCTTTGCGGAAAAGGCAGGGCTCCTCTCAAGCATTATCTTCGTCGCTATCTCATCGCTTATTGTCTTTAATACCATCCGTATGGCTATCTTTAACCGTAAGGATGAAATTCAGATGATGAAGTTAATCGGCGCCGACAGGAGCTTTATCCGTGGTCCATTTCTCGTGGAAGCTGTTGTTTATGGGTGTATTGCTGCTGTAATTGCGACAATTCTTGGGATTGTGCTTCTCCAAGCTTCCAGTGCGAAGTTGTTGGCAGCCGGTGTAAACATTGATAACACCCTAGAAATCGCCACCGTCTATATGCCGTTTGTTCTGCTAAGTATGATTGCCCTTGGTGGGCTAATTGGAGTCATCTCATCACTCCTCGCAACTCAGCGATATCTTAAGATTTAACCTCGCTCACGGGCAATTGACAGCTCATTCTGGTTATGCTAGGATAAGGAGTAATGAAGCAACGGTCCACCACACTAGTTACGTCAGGATTTCTCACAAAGTTTGCTCTCGTAGGCGCTGCTGTGTTGATGTCCATTGCGACACCTCTTGCCATGATGCCACGCGCACATGCCGATATGTATGATGATCAAATTAATGCGCTACAGTCAAAAGTAAATCAGTACAAGCAACAGGCAGGTGCGTTGCAAGTACAAATTGGCTCACTCCAGGCAGCGGTGAATGAACTTGAAGTGCAAAAAAATATTATTCAGACCCAAATCGACTTAAACCAAGCGAAATATGAGCAGCTCCAGCAGCAAATTAAAGATACGGAAAAGAAAATTGCTGATAATAAGGCAGCTCTTGGAGAAATCCTTGCTGACATCAAAGTAGGTGACACTATTACACCACTTGAAATGCTTGCGAGCAGTAATAACGTAGCCGATTACGTCGACAAGCAGTCGTACCGTTCATCAGCTAGTGACACTCTAAAAAGTATGATCGATAAGATCAAGCAACTAAAGGTTGACCTTGATAAAGCGAAAGCTGATACCGAGAAGGTGCTTGCAGATCAGAATGTCCAAAAGAACGCGCTCATCGCAAACCAGCAACAACAGCAAACACTCCTTGATCAGACAAAGGGTGAAGAGGCTGCTTATCAATCTCTCATTGGCGCCGCTCAGCAACAAATGTCAGATGCCTCTGCTCGTCAGGCTGCGTACTACCGTAGCTTGCAGAGTAGTCCTGGTGGTGGTAGTGCTGGTGTCGTTGGTAGTTTCCAATATACTAACTGGAGCGGTAACCAAGGCTCATGTGGCGGTGGCTACGGTTATAGCTCAGTTCAAGGTCGCAACTACTGTAGTTACGGTCATGATGCGATCGTTGACGAGTGGCAGTTGTACAACCGTGAGTGCGTGAGCTATGTAGCGTGGGCTTTGCAATATAAGTTTGGTAAGCACGTAAATGGCTTCCGCGGTCAAGGTAATGCTATGGACTGGCCAAACAGCGCACCAGCGTACAGTGGCGCAGTTCGTGTCTATAATCCTCAGCCAGGCGACGCAGTCATCCTTCCAGCATCAGGCGGATTTGCCCCAATTGGTCATGCGATGATTGTTGAATCAGTTAACGGTGATTGGATGCACGTGAGTCAGTATAATTTCTACGGTACGGGTGAATACAGCACTATGGACGTTAAGAACTCTGGTGTCGTGCTTCTCCGATTCCCATAAGACATCTTCGAGTAAATTCCATCCTACTATAGCGTACTCATTGCCGAGTACGCTATAATTATAAGCAGTATTTATAGTAAGTAGAACAGGGGATCGTATGTCATCTAACAATCAGTCTATGGCCACGCCATTAGCGCGTCCAACAGGCATATCTAAGAATGTCTTTTTTCTGACGATAGGTATCGTTGCAGTTGTGAGTTTTATTGCAGGTACACGTGGTAATGAAATCCTCGGTGTCGTTGCACCTGCACTTGGGATTAAAGCTGAAACTGGCACCCTTGATCTTGCAAGTGTCGAAAAGACATACCGAGAATTACAGGCAAACTACGACGGGACGCTTGATAAAGCAAAGCTAGTTGATGGCGCGAGTCGGGGGCTGGTTGCTGCAGCAGGTGATCAATATACCGTATTTATGGACCAAAAAGAAGCAAGTGAATTTAATAACGATCTGTCTGGAAATATTGGTGGCGGGGTTGGCGCGGAGATTGCGCTCCGTAATGACGTACCAACGATCATTCGTATTCTTCCGGGTAACCCGGCTGAGAAGGCTGGACTCCTAGCGGGAGATATCATTACTAGTGTTAACGACGAGGCGACGACGGGTTGGACAGCCACAAAGACTGCAGAGAAAATCCGTGGTAAAGTTGATACGACAGTCAAGATTAAGGTTGTTCGTAGTGCAGAAGAGAAGACCTTTACAGTGACACGAGCAACCGTGACTAATCCAAGTGTTCAAGCTTCAGTTGAAAATGGTATTGGCACATTGACGATCAGTCGCTTTGATAGTGAGACCTCAGATCTCGCTCGCAAGGCAGCGCAGAGCTTTAAGCAGCAAAATGTCCGTGGGGTCATCCTAGACGTACGTGGCAACGGTGGTGGCTACCTAACAGCCGCTCAAGATGTTGCGGGACTATGGCTTGATAATAAGACAGTTGTAACGGAACGAACTAACGGCAAGGTGGTTGACGACTTGAAGTCAGGTGGCAACCCACTACTAGCTGGCATTCCAACTGTCGTTCTCGTAAATGGCTCTAGCGCGAGTGCAAGTGAAATTGTCGCCGGTGCGTTGCAAGATAATAAAGCCGCAACGCTAATTGGTGAGAAAACGTTTGGAAAGGGAACAGTGCAGAAAGTTATTGATCTTGGCGCAGGTACCATCCTTAAGGTAACGATTGCCCGTTGGTATACGCCAAATGGCAAGAACATCACTAAAGAAGGTATTTCACCCGACCAAACAGTAGAGCTCAAGGCGGAGGACGCCAACGCAGGTCGTGATCCGCAGTTAGATGCAGCAAAGAAGCAGCTCGGCTAGCAGAAGCTTGTGCTTTTATGGAACATTAAGTACTATAGGGGTAGATATGGATACAAAGAAAAAGATTTTACTTGTCGAAGATGATACCGCACTGGCCGCTGTTTATAAATCACGCTTAGAACTTGAAGGATTTGATATCCGCGAGGTTAACAATGGTGAAGAGGCTCTTTCGGCTGCCGTTGAATACAAACCTGATCTTATCTTGCTTGATGCAATGATGCCAAAGATTAGTGGCTTTGATGTCTTGGATATTCTTCGTAATACGCCAGATACATCAAACGTTCGCATTATTATGTTGACAGCGCTTAGTCAGCCAAAAGATAAAGAGCGCGCTGAGGCACTTGGTGTTGACGATTACCTCGTCAAGTCACAAGTAGTGATTGGCGATGTTGTGGAGCGTGTGAAGCATCATCTTGGTCTTCCTGCTTAGTCTGTACGTGTCACACTGGAAAGCAACCCCGGTCATGGGGTTGCTTTTTTATTGAACTTATGCTATTATACTAGCAACGTACAACAAAACAAAAAACATACGATGACATCTGAAAATTCCCATCCCGAAGCAGACTACGAGCAGCACGACACGCTAACTGGACGCGATATCGCACAGCGTGCTTTTGCTGGAATTCAAGCCGAGCTTAGCGAATTAGTGGATGCATCTACGCTCGAGTTGATAACCGATCACGGTGCTGAATTGATTGACACATATCAGATTAGTCCGGAACTTTTCGAGAGTCCCGTTCACAGCCTTATGTTTGCGGCGATCGCTAAGCGGGCCGGAGAGACTTCTGTTGACGATACTGCTGGACGGGAATTCATCGCCGATGCAACTATGCTTCTCGCATTGCAGCACAGTGGACGCTATGAAAGCGTCAAAGAGGCAATCGATACTGACCCAGACGGTAACGCCGAGGTTGCCGCGACATATGAGAAATTTACCGATCAGGAATTAACAGGCGAGATGGAGCGTGCCATTGCTGGTGGTCTACTCGCGGACGTGCGTGAACGTCTTGGGGTGACTGCAGACAACGAAGATCCCTATGAGATCCGAGTACTTAATCTTAGTGATGAATATTCTCTTACGCCGCTTCGTCCGTCACATCGCTTCGATGACACTCCCGAACAAACAGCGGTAATTACCAATGACATAGCAGCCTATGATGTATATGCGGCAACCATGCTTGCTAATTTGAAGGAATTTGCTGCAGAAACTGGAACAGAGGGGCGTATTCCTCCGGCTTGGAATGCCCAGGTTGAAGGCAAGACAGTTTTATGTCTGCCGAGCCCGGTAGCTAAAACGTTACTCGATCCTGCAGTGATTAAGAATCGTTCATTTAGTCGATTTGAGGATAATGGTGACCAGAGTGACCAAGCCCGCCTCCAGTCGCTGATTGAGCATGAGTACGCACATACGCAAGGTGGTGTTGCGCTTAACCAGCATTCATATTTTGGCATGACACTCGAAGAATATCGTGTTGAAAATGCTTCTGGCAATAAGAACGGCTATGGAGATGCAAAAATCTTTGTGCGTCAACTAGAGGTAATGACTGGGTTTGACACAGCTGCGTATTTTGACCGCAATGGTAAACAAGCTGGCGAACATTTCTTTAGCGATATGGCGAGTGTCGTCGGTATCGATGCGATGCTTGAAATTGCCCTTGTTCCACCTCAGCCATACCTTGAAGAGACACGCAAGATGCAACTATCTGTCAATGAATATCTGGGTGGATATAACGGCGTCCTAACGCGCATTAATGAGGCGACGAAGACTGATCCGAAGAGACGGGAGCGTGCAGAAGTGTTTATGGATCGAATGCGCGGCTTTCCGCTTCACGTTCGCCAATCATGGCTAGGTTATGCGTCTGAAAGTTATCGTATGCCAGTTGTTGCTGACATTTATAGGGAGTTAGGCGACGAGTAGGGTATTGCTTTTTTATACTACTTATGTTATTCTATATATAAATGAATTACGAAAATACACACCACGAATCTAACAACTCTGAATCAGACACGTTTCATCTTCCAGGAGAGCGCGCTTTTTCACCAGAAACTGATGTTGACCGTAGCTTAGCAGAAGGCAAGTTGGGTAGCGGAGTCGTCCATATTCTAATTGAGAAGGTGCCGTTTGAAGTGACGCCTATTGAGGTGCATCATGACAGGGTGGTTGAAATTACTAGTGTTCCAGGCATCGAGAGATCTACCCCTGTGCCGTTACCCGGTGAGATTGCTACTGAGAGTAATGCTCGCGGCAAGGTTATTCTTGAGAGTCATCCTAACCCTCGCCGGGTAATTGGCCATCCTTCTAATCCTATTGAGCAGCAAATCCGAAATATTATCGGCTAGTAAGATCTACATGGAACGGAATTCAATTGTCACTGATATTACTGCAGCGCCATCATATCGGCGACGTCTAGCTCAGCAGCGCCAGCAGCGAGAGGTGGAGGTGCAAGAAGCAATGCAGCAATACTATGTTGAGAATCCAAATCTCGAAGCTCAGAAGCGACTAGCTATGGTAGCGGCGCTTGGGCTGCGCCTGATCCAAGGTGAGAAGCAATAAAAATACCCGCTCACTGAGCGGGTATTTTTATTGTTGTGACGCTAATTAGCGTACGCTGACTTGGGTGCGAGGCACGCTCTTGCCAGTAAAGTGACCTTTTTTGACCTTACCAAATTCAACGACACCATCGATAGCGGCGTGAATAGTAAAGTTTTTGCTGATAAATGTACCAGGGCCTGCAACTTTAGTAGAACCAGTTTGGCGAACCAAAACTTCACCAGTACGGACAGTCTGGCCACCAAATCGCTTAACACCAAGGCGTTGGCCGGCGTTGTTGTGGATGTTCTTGCTTGAACCACCTGCTTTAACGTGTGACATAGGTTAACTCCTTATAGTTTCTAAAATCAATCTGTTCAATTGTAGCGAAAATATCAGGTTTCGTCAAGGGGTGTCGC
>Ga0157369_10002327_pt1 | contig 22866 bp, 19 predicted proteins | sample C25metaG_FD_113461 | JGI IMG/M metagenome (GOLD analysis project Ga0157369, IMG submission 113461) | Corn rhizosphere microbial communities from Kellogg Biological Station, Michigan, USA - C2-5 metaG | ecosystem: Host-associated > Plants > Roots > Rhizosphere > Soil | place: USA: Michigan... | reverse complement strand
CTGCGACTGCGACCTCGCGGCGTTCGGCGCGATCGTGCCGTGCGGCATCACCGACGCCGGCGTGACGTCGCTCAGCCGCGAAGCCGGCCGGCCGATCACCGTCGAGGACGCGCTGCCCGTCGTCGAGCGCGAGCTCGACAAGGCGCTCTCCGCCGTACCCTTGATGTCATGACGGCGATCGATCCGGGCGGGCGCAAGATGCTGCGCCTCGAAGTCCGCAACGCCGCCGTGCCGATCGAGAAGAAACCCGCCTGGATCAAGACGAAACTGCGGACCGGCCCGGAGTACACCGCGCTCAAATCGCTGGTACGGCGCGAAGGCCTGCACACGGTCTGCGAGGAAGCCGGCTGCCCCAACATCTTCGAGTGCTGGGAGGACCGCGAGGCGACGTTCCTCATCGGCGGTGAGCAGTGCACGCGCCGCTGCGACTTCTGCCAGATCGACACCGGCAAGCCCTCGCCGCTCGACCGCGACGAGCCGCGCCGCGTCGCCGAGTCGGTGCAGGCGATGGGGCTGCGCTACGCGACGGTCACCGGCGTCGCGCGCGACGACCTCGAGGACGAGGGCGCGTGGCTGTACGCCGAGACGATTCGCCAGATTCACGCGCTGAACCCGAGCACCGGCGTGGAGATCCTCGTGCCCGATTTCTCCGGCAACCCCGCGCTGCTCGGGCAGGTCTTCGACGCCGCGCCGGAGGTGTTCGCGCACAACGTCGAGACGGTGCCGCGGATCTTCAAGCGGATCCGGCCCGCGTTCCGCTACGACCGCTCGCTCGACGTCATCCGGCAGGGCCGCGACGCCGGGCTGGTCACGAAGTCCAACCTGATCCTCGGCATGGGCGAGACCCGCGAGGAGATCAGCGCCGCACTGCGCGATCTGCGCGACGCGGGCTGCGATCTGCTCACGATCACGCAGTACCTGCGGCCGTCGTCGCGGCACCATCCGGTCGAGCGCTGGGTGCATCCGGACGAGTTCGTCGAGCTCGAGTCCGAGGCGGTCGGCCTCGGCTTCGTCGGGGTCATGAGCGGGCCGCTGGTGCGCTCGTCGTACCGCGCCGGCCGGCTCTACGCCCAAGCAATCGCGGCACGGACTCCGTAACTTCACGATGGCGCAACCTGCCGGACACGAAGGTTCGGCAACGTCGGCACCATGCGAGAGGTCGTTGTTCGGATCGCCCGCGAGCTGTGGCGCGACGGCGGTCAGCGGCAGGCGCGGCGCAACGCGTGGGCGGCGATGGCCGTCGACGCGCGGCGGTCGCGCGAACGCGTCGAAGTCGCGACCGCGGTCGAGGCCGCGGTCGAGCACCTAAACTGGCGGGATGGCTCGCGCACCCAAAGACTCCCCGGCTGACAACGATCGATCCGGGCGGGTCGCGCAGATGCGGGCCGTCTGGCGGCTGACCGCCAAGTCCGACCCGCGGCTTCCCGTCATCGTGCTCGGCGCGGCGCTCGTCGCGCTCGCCATCTTCGTCGTGATCGGCATCGTCATCGGCCACCCGATCTACTTCGCGATCATCGGCGTTCTCGCCGCGGTGTTCACCGGTACGACGGTGTTCGGCCGGCGCGCGACGAAGTCGATGTACTCGCAGGTCGAGGGTCAGCCCGGCGCCGCCGCGTCGGTGTTGCAGACGATGCGCGGCGAGTGGCGCGTGACCCCCGCGGTCGCGTTCAACCGCAACATGGATCTCGTGCATCGCGTCGTCGGCCGGCCGGGCGTCGTACTCGTCGGCGAAGGCAACTCGCCGACGCAGTTGCGCCAGCTCATCACCGACCAGAAGCGCCGGGTCGCGCGGGTCGCGCCGGATACCCCGATCTTCGATCTGGTCGTCGGCGAGGCGGAGGGCCAGGTGCCGCTGCGGCGGCTGCAGCGCGAGATGGTCAAGCTGCCGCGCAACCTCAGCCGCAAGGACATCGGCGCGATCGAGGGCCGGATGCGCGCCCTCGGCGGCACCAACGTCCCGCTGCCGAAGGGCCCGATGCCGAAGTCGGCGAAGATCCCGCGCGGCAAGATGCGCTGACCCGGCATCCCGCTCGGCGCCCCAATCCCTCGTTGACTGCGACGTTCTGTGTCGATGAGCGGGGTCTTACTGACACACAACGTCACAGTCAACGGGTGAGGCGGATCGTCGAGGTCCCGGCGGCGCGGTCGTGCAGCGACCGGCCGGACGCGTCCGGGATGAGCGCCGGCGCGACGAACGCGAGCAGGACCGTGCGTACGGCGATCCAGCGCAACGCCGCCCGGCCGCCGTCGTTCGCGCGTACGACGGCGAGCCCGACGATCCGCATGCCCGGCGTCTGACCGGCGAGGCCGACGAACAGGAACTCGATGAGCAGGAACGCCGCGAACACGATGTAGCCGTAGACCGGGTCGCCGGGGCGGCGGCCGCTGAACAGTGCGAGCAGGTCGCACACGACCGCGTCGACGAGGAACGCGAGCAGCCGCGACCCGAAGCTCGCGATCGATCCTTGCGTCATGCCTGCAGCTCGAACCACACGGTCTTGCCGGCGTCGTCGGCGACCGAGCCCCACCCGCTGGACATGTGCTCGACCAGGAACAACCCGCGCCCGCCCTCGGCGCTGTCGTCCGAACGACCGATCCGTACGCCGACCGTCGGCGCGTGGTCGGTCACCGCGATGCGCACCCCTCGATCGCCGGTGCGCGTGACCGTCAGCCGCATGCCGGTGCCGGCGTGCCGCACGCCATTCGTGACGAGCTCGCTCGTGAGTAGCGTTGCGGTGTCGAGGACGACGGCGAGACCCCAGCCTTCGAGCGCGTGCGCGACGAACGCGCGCGCCCGCGCCGGCGAGGTCAGGTCGGCCGGGAGGTCGAGGACGCGGTGGCTGTCGGACGTCGGCGGCGGCGCGGGCGCGCCGGTCGTCGGGTGCGTCACCAGCGCGAGCAACGCGGTGTCGTCGTCGTAGCGCCGCGTCCCCGTCAGCGGCCGCAGCTCGCGCAGCGCGTCCTCGCACGCGTCCATCGCGTTGACCGACGTCGCGACGGCCGCGGCCAGCCGGTCCATGCCCTGCTCGACCGGCAGGTCCGGCCCCTCGACCAGGCCGTCGGTGAAGGCGAGCCACAGCGATCCGGCCGGCAACGTGAGGTCGGTCTCGACGTAGGACTGCACCCCGACGCCGAGCGGCACTCCGGGCTCGACGTCGACGTACGACGGCGCGCGGCCGGGCAGCCGGACCAGCGGCGGCAGGTGGCCGGCGGAGGCGCAGACGACGGTGTCGCGGCCCGGGTCCCACTCGGCGTAGAGCGCGGTGACCAGCAGGCCCTCTTCGAGCGTGCCGACGAGCCGGTCGAGCCGGGCGAGGAGCGCGGCCGGCTGGTGGCCTTCGAGGCTGTAGGCGCGGACCGCCGCGCGCAGCTGGCCCATGACCGCGGCCGCGCGCACGCCGCGGCCCATGACGTCGCCGACGACGAGGCCGACGCGACCGCTGGGCAGCGGAATCACGTCGTAGAAATCACCGCCGACGTCGACGCCTTCGGCGCCGGGCAGGTAGCGCACCGCGACCTCGGCGCCGGGTACGTGCGGGAGGGCCGAAGGCAGCAAAGACCGTTGCAACGTATGGGCAATCTCGATCTGCTGGCGGAGCAGCCGCGCGCTGTCGAGGGCCAGCGCGAGCCGGCCGGCGATCTCCTCCAACCGCTCGACGTCGTCGTCCGTGAGCGGCGGATGGCCGCCCTCGACCGTCGACACCGACAGCACGCCGAGCGCGTGCCCGCCCGCGACCAGCGGCAGCAGGATGTTGCTGCGCACCGGCTGCTCGGCGAGCACCGCGCGAATCTCCGGATCCTCGACCGCCGACAGGACGAGATCGTTCGGGATCTCGGTCGTGAGCACTGGCACCGCGCCGTCCAGCACGCTGTCGTAGCCGGCACGGACGAGGTCCGGCAGGTCGGCGGAGAGCAACCGGGCCGCGCGCGCTTGCCGCGGGTCGACATGCTCGGCGGCGGCCAGCCCGTAGCGGCCGTCGGGCTCGCGCAGGTGCACGCTCACCGCGTCGCCGATCCGCCCGACGACGAGACGCGCGAACTCCAGCGACGTGAGCCGTACGTCGAGGGGCGCGGAGAAGATGCGTCCCGCCTCGGCGAGCAGTTCGAGCCGCTCGCGGTTCGCGTGCTCGATGCCGACGAGGCGGGCCCGGTCGAGCGCGTGCGCGCACTGGTCGCCGAGCGCGGCGAGGAACCGGATGTCCTCCGCGCCGAACCCGGGCGCACCGGGGAACGACAGCGCCAGCGCGCCGATGCGCCGGTCGGCGACGGCCAGCGGCACGCAGACGAGCGCGTGCTCGTCGTCGTCCAGGGCGCTCATCTCCGGGTAGCGCGCGTTGCGTTCGGCGACGTCGCGCAGCACCACGACCTCGCCGGTCAGCAGCGCGTCGGCCGCGGGCAGCCCGGGCCGCAACGGGAATTCGGCGTACGAGTCGGCGAACCGTTGCTGCAGGCCGAACGTCCCGACCGATCGCATCGTCTGGCCGCCGGGGTCGAGCAGCGAGAGCATCACCCGTACGGCGCCGAGCGTCGACGTCACCTCGCCGACGATGAGGTCCACGATCGCGCCGGTGTCCTGGACGTCGGCGAGAGCCGCGGTGAGCCGCTGCAACGCGGCGAGCCGTTGCGCGGCCGCGCGGGCGTCGAGCAGATGGCGATGCTGGTCTTCTACGACGAGCGCGCGGTGCATCGCGGCGGCGCACTGCGCCAGCGCGGCGTCGAGGAACGCGAGCCCGTCGCCGTCGAGGGACTCGGCGCGGTCGAAGCCGAGACCGAGGACTCCGAGCAGCCGGTCGTCCACGCGGATCGGCGCGGCGACGAACGCCTCACCGACGCTCGCGCGGCCGGCCAGCGCGGGGTAGCGCTCGTCGCGTTCGGCCAGCGAGCGCAGCACCACCTGGCGGCCCGTCCGCGCTGCGTCGGCGGCCGGCGCCTCGGCGTCGAGCGGCAGGTCGGTCCAGCGTCGTACGACCTCGTCCGGGTAGCCGACGACACCGCGCAGCCGCAGCACATCGGCATCGGCGTCCGGCTCCCAGAAGCTGCCCGCCATCGCGCCGAGCAGCGACAGGCCGCGCTCGACCAGAACGCGCACGACCTGGTCGACGGACAGCGCGCTGACCAGCTCGCGGCTCATGGCTTCGAGCCGGCCGAGGCGGTCGGCGACGGACTCGGCGGTCGACCGGGAGTGCTGCTCGGCGGCGAGAAGCAGGCCGTTCTCGACCGCCCACGCGGCCCGCTCGGTGGCCGCCGAGAGCAGCGCGATGTCGTCGTCGCCGAACCGGCGGTCGGTACGGCGGCTGCCGATCACACAGACGCCGAGGACGCGGCCGCCGACGACGAGCGGTACGCCGACCAGGGCGCGGACGCCCTCCTCGGCCCAGCTCGCGCCGAACGTCTCCAGCGAGCTGGTGTCCGGCAGGGCGGCCGGCGACCCGGTGGCGGCGACGGTGCCGGCGAAGCCGCGGCCGACGGGGATCCGCAGCGTGGCGACCCGCTCCATCGGCACGCCGTGGGTGGCGAGCACGCGCAGGTTGTCGCCCTCGACCAGCAGGAACTGCGCCACGTCGGCGTCGAGTGCCCGGGCGAGGCGGGCGAGCAGCTCGTCAAGGAGGCGGTCGGAGGGCAGCGACAACAGGCCCGGGTCGCCAAACGGCGCCTGGGTCCCAGTCACTTCTGACGGCGTCACCGCGAAGGAATCCTACGGCGACGGCCTGCGTAACCCGCCGGAAACACCCGGGTAACCGACGATCAATGCCCCTCGCCTACTGTGACCCCCGGAACCGCTTTCGAGGGAGGATGCGCCCCAGATGTTCGACAACGCCGACGAGGTCCTGGGTTACATCAAGAAGAACGACGTCCAGTTCATCGACGTACGGTTCTGTGACCTGCCGGGGGTGATGCAGCACTTCACCTTCCCGGCGTCCAACTTCGGCGAGTCGGTGTTCACCGACGGGCTGATGTTCGACGGTTCGTCCATCCGCGGGTTCCAGCAGATCCACGAGTCGGACATGCTGCTGCTGCCCGATCCGTCGACGGCCTACATGGACCCGTTCCGGCAGCACCCGACGCTGATCATGAACTTCTTCATCCACGACCCGCTCACGGGCGAGGCCTACTCCCGCGACCCGCGCAACATCGCGAAGAAGGCCGAGGACTACCTGCGCGGCACCGGCATCGCGGACACGACGTACTTCGGTCCGGAGGCGGAGTTCTACATCTTCGACTCGATCCGCTACGACCAGAACCAGCACTCGGCGTACCACTACATCGACTCGATCGAGGCGGCCTGGAACACCGGCCGGGAGGAGCCGGGCGGCAACAAGGGCTACAAGCCGGCCTACAAGGGCGGCTACTTCCCGGTGCCTCCGACGGACCACTTCACCGACCTGCGCTCCGAGATGGTGCGGGTGCTGCTCGAGATCGGCATCGACGTCGAGATGCAGCACCACGAGGTGGGCACCGCAGGGCAGGCCGAGATCGACTTCCGCTTCGGCACGCTGCTGAAGACCGCCGACAACCTGATGAACTTCAAGTACGTCATCAAGAACGTCGCGCGCATGCACGGCCGCACCGCGACGTTCATGCCGAAGCCGATCTGGGGTGATAACGGCTCCGGCATGCACTGCCACCAGTCGCTCTGGAAGGACGGCGCGCCGCTGTTCTACGACGAGCTGGGTTATGCGGGCCTGTCCGACATGGCGCGCCACTACATCGGTGGCCTGCTCAAGCACGCGCCGTCGCTGCTCGCCTTCACGAACCCGACGACGAACAGCTACCGGCGCCTGGTGCCGGGCTACGAGGCGCCGGTCAACCTCGTCTACTCGCAGCGCAACCGCTCGGCCTGCTGCCGGATCCCGATCACCGGCTCGAACCCGAAGGCGAAGCGGCTGGAGTTCCGGGTGCCGGACCCGTCGTGCAACCCCTACCTCGCGTTCGCCGCGATGCTCATGGCCGGCCTCGACGGTGTGCGCAACAAGATCGAGCCGCCGACTCCGGTCGACAAGGACCTCTACGAGCTGCCGCCGGACGAGCTGGCCGCGGTCGCGCAGGTGCCGGGATCGCTGGAAGCGGTGCTCGACGAGCTGGAGGCCGACCACTCCTACCTGCTCGAGGGCGGCGTCTTCACGCCGGACGTCATCGAGACGTGGGTCGACTACAAGCGCGAGCACGAGGTCGACGCCATCCGGCTCCGCCCGCACCCGCACGAGTTCGCGATGTACTACGACATCTGATCCCGCTCTTCCGACGGGTGTAGGCAAGCCGGAGGCTGCGGAAGACTTGCCGTCGTGGTGAGTCTTCTGCTGTCCGTGACGTTCGCGTGCGGTGTGTTGATCGCGATCGCGCACGTCCTCAATACGGCGTTCGTCGCGCCGGTGTACGACGTTGCCGCGAACCTGACCGCGTTCGGCTGCGCGATCGCCGCGTCGTTGCTGCTCGACCACTGGGTCCCGGCGATGTTCTGTGCGGTCGCGATCGTTTGCTGGCTGGTGCTCGCGCGGCGGACCTTCGTGGCCCGGCGCCGCGCAGAGGCCGTCGCTACCAGATGACGACGAGCGTCGGCGCCAGCAGCAGCCCCGCGGCCACCGTGGCGGCGATCGCGACGAGGCCGAGCCCCCACAAGCGTACGAAGGCAAAACCGAGCGCCACGATCGCGGCGAGCACACCGAGCCAGAACGCGGCGACCCGTGCCAGCTCTTCGGTGCCGAAGCGGTAGGCGGCGTCCTCACTCGACGCGATCATCTTGACGTCGAGGCGGTCACCGACGGCGTGCTGCCGGAAGTCGTTGGCCAGCGGGACGTCGAGGCGGTCGTGCCCGGCGTCGCCGAGCGGGTCGGTCACGACGTAGCTGCCGCGGCACGACCAGGCGCGCGGCGCGGTGTCCCGGCTGCACGACGTGACGGTCAGGGTGCCGATGCTGGAGAAACCGCTGCCGGAGATCGCGCGGAAGTGAGACAGCGTCTGCCACGACGCGCGCATCGCCGGTGCCGCTGCCGCGAGGAGCAGCAGTACGGCGATGACGACAACCGCCCGGATGGCCCGACCCATGTCTCCAGCATCCCCTACGGCGTGGCGTCGTACCTCCGCTGACGCGCCCGGTCATCCTCGCTACAGTTCGCCACCAATCGGACGGGGAGAGATCATGTCTTTCGGCGACGCCATCAAGACCTGCTTCAACAAGTACGCGACGTTCGACGGGCGGGCCGGCCGCGCCGAGTACTGGTGGTTCGCGCTCTTCTACCTGATCATCTACGCCGTCGCGCTCGTGATCGACATCGTCGCGGGAACGAAGTTCGTCTTCATCTTGATCGTCTCGCTCGGCATGCTGCTGCCGACGTTGGCGGCGGGGGTGCGGCGCCTGCACGACATCGACAAGTCCGGCTGGTGGTACTTCATCTCGCTGATCCCGTTCATCGGCGGCATCTGGCTCTTGGTGCTCTTCGTCCAGGCCGGCACGCCGGGACAGAACAGCTACGGCCCGCCGCCGGCGCAGACCGCCTAACGCCTGCGCGAGCCCAACCTAAGATCAGCGGGTGCGGGCGGAGCTGACGAGTACCCGCAACCCGCGGGTCAAGCAACTCGTCGCGCTCCGCCGCCGCCGTACCCGCGACGAGCTCGGCGTCACCCTGATCGACGGGTACGACGAGCTGGTGCTCGCGCTCGACGCCGGGGTGCGGCCGGAGACGGTCTACTCCTGCCCGGCGCTGGTGTCTCCGGGCGCACGCGATCTCGACGCGCGCCTGACGGAGCTTTCCGCCGAGCAGGTGCCGGTGAGTCGCGAGGTGTTCGCGAAGATCTCCTACCGGGAGAACCCTGACGGCTGGCTCGCCGTCGTACCCTCCCCCGCCGTTCCGCTCGCGTCGCTGACACTCCCGCCGCGCCCACTCGTCCTCGTCTGCGAGGCGGTCGAGAAGCCGGGCAACCTCGGCGCGATGCTGCGTACGGCGGATGCGGCCGGTGTGGCCGCGGTCGTTGCCGCCGGGCCGGTGACCGACTGGGGCAACCCCAACCTCGTGCGCGCGAGCAAGGGCACGGTGTTCGCGGTCCCGGTCGCTGCCGCCGATCCGGACGAGGTGCTCGACTGGCTGGACGCGCACGGCATCGCGCTGGTCGCGACCTCGCCGGACGCCGAGGCGAGTCCGGGCGACGTCGACCTGACCGGCCCAGTGGCGATCGCCGTAGGAGCCGAGCACGCCGGCCTCTCCCCCGCCCTCCTGGCCGCGGCCACTTACAAGGTGCGCATCCCGATGTTCGGCAAAGTCAACTCCCTCAACGTCGCAGCCAGCGCCGCCATCATGCTGTACGAAGCGGTCCGTCAGCGAGGTCGCCGAAACGATGGCGGACACGCGACATAGCTACTCACCGCCATCCACAATCGCCCACTTGTGCCGCGCCGTACACAACTATCGGTGGCCGCCACCCGCGAGCGCGGCCTGCAGGAAAGACTCAGCCCGACCCGGACCAGCATCCGATCTCGACCCAGTTGGGGGCTCAATGCACACGCGCCCGCTAGCTTTACCCTGCACTTTCGTCGGCGTCATGCACCACGGCGCCGGCGATCAGACCGAGCTCTTCTCTTCCTGTTCCTAGACCCGTCGGGAGGAGAAGAGCTGATGCGCCGACCGTTACTCGTCGCCGCCACCCTTGGGCGTGGCGGCGAGCAACGCGGCGTGTCACACGACCCCCCACCCCGCTACGACGACCCCGGCAACGACGGTCACGCCGCGGACTTCCGCGGCGTGTGCCGGGAGCGGGGTGGGGGTCGTGTCGGCCTATCTGCTTCGGCGACGCGGGCGTCAGCTCGCGCGCACGCAGCTCGGCTGCATGTCGGCGTACGACGCATGGCCGGTCGCATCGTCCAGCGCCAGGCTGCTGCCGCGCAGCGACGTGCCGACGGCCTGGAAGTTGTCCGAGATCGATGTCGCGGCCAACAGCTGGCTGAACTTCGCGCCGTTCACGACCGAGGCGTCTTTGCGCTTCATCACCCAGGTGATCACGCCGTTGCTGTCCATGGTCGCCTGCGGGGCCGGCAGCGTGTTGGTGCTGTTGCCCGATTGGTCCGTGGGCACGGTGTTCGCATCGGTGGTGGTGCCATATCCGCCCGACGTCCCGCCGGTGGCATACACGTAGAAGAAGAACGCCGCATACACCGTCGACGTCTTCCCGTCACTGCCCTTCTGCGTCTGCGTCCACCGCAACACGTACGTCGCACCGGTCGGGATGCCCGAGGCGCTGTCGCCGCTGGCCAGCCGCAGCACACCGACGATCGTCTTCTTGCCGGTCGCGATGTCCGCGCTGACGATGTCGTCGACCGCGTAGTTGTTGCCCTGGCCGGCGAGCTTTGCGTCACCGCGCGGGTCGGTGAGCATCATGCAGACCGGCTTGGGCGCCGGCTTGGTCTTCGCCTTGGCGACGGCGGCGGTGGCCCCGACCCCAGGGGCGACGAGGCCGGACGCGGCCAGCACGGCGATCGACACGGCAAGGCGACGGTTCATCTCAGTTCCTCTCCCACGCCCAACGGCGGGACACCCAGGTGCGGCAGGCTGCCCCGAAGGCCAGCAACGTTCCGGCGGCGAGCAGGTACGCCGCGCTGCGTTCGTCAATTACCGACCCGGCCGACGACGAGCCCAGCCTCGACTGCGGCCGGATGGCCGACATCGCCAGGCCGGGGTCGTCGGCCGGCTCCAGCCCCTCCTCCGCGAACGCCAGCTGCTGCGCCTGGTCCTCCTGGCTCGCGAGTCCCGGGTTGGTCTGGGTCTGCGGCTGCGGGTTGGGGTTCGGCTGCGGGTTGGGGTTCGGCTGGACCGGCGGCGCAAGGGGCGCCGCCACGATCGCGGCGAGCGGCGGGAGGGCGAGCAGCGGCTGCACCGGCGGTGGCGGCGAAGCGGGCGTGCCGCACTTCACCGTCACGGGCAGCGAGGCGACCTGGTGCCCGGCCACCGCCGCGACGACCCGGACCGTCGTCGCCGTGCCGAAGCGCGGTGGGTCGCACCGGAACTCCAGCGGGACGCCGAGGGTGTTGACCGCCTTGACGTTCACCTGCGAGAAGGTCGTCGCGCCGAGTGGGCGGACCACGTCGCGCGGGCCGAGCACGCCGAGCGACACCGGCTTGTAGTCCCGCAGCGAGTCGAGCAGGCCGAGGAAGGCCGGCGCGATGCTGTCCTGCGAGTTTCCACGCGGCGCGTATGGGCAGACGAGCGGGTCGCCCTCGCGCAGGTCCGGCGTACCGTCGCCGTCGCAGTCGACGCCGGCCGGCCCCGCGAGGGTGTGCGAGGCGGTCGCCAGCGCCCGCATGTCCGGCCCGGGGTCCTGGCCGGAGCCGGTGTCGACGTCGAGCCCGACGAGGTGCACGCCCGCCTGGGCGAGGGTCTGCTCGACGGCGGCGAGCGTCGGTCCCGGCCAGCCCGGGTTGCCCTCGGGGTGCCGGAAGTCCGCGTCGGCCGCGACGACGATCACCTTGACCGCGCCGGAGCGGAAGTCGGCTCCTTCGTTCGGCGCGATGTCGGAGTTGCCGGTCGGATCGGTCACGACCTTGCGGCCGGCGCCCGTGACCGCCTGGTAGATCGCCTCGAGGCCGGAGTCCTTGCCGTCCGTCGTACCGCCGCCGGCCTGGATCGACTGGAGCGCCTGGGCGAACGCGTCGTCCACCGGGCCGACCGCGCGGTCCCGCCGGTAGGCCCAGTCGTCGGTCGCGACCAGGCTGTCCTCGATCGGGAAGTCGCGGAAGTCCGCGACGCCGAAGTGCGCGTCGACGCCGGTGCTCGCGAGGTCGTCGACGATCTGCTGGATCGACTCCTGCACGTTGCCGATCGTGTCCGCCATGCTGCCCGTGCTGTCGGTCATGAAGTACACGTCGAGCGGCGTCGGCGTCGGCGGCAAGAGCAGCCGGTACGGGATGTCGCGGCGCTGGTGCGGCGCCAGCGTCACCGTCGGGATGTCCGGGCTCAGCTCCGGTGTCCGCAGCATCGGCGCCCGCGCCCTCACGTGCACCGCAGGAGCCTGCGGCACGACCGGCAGCGGCGGCAGCGCGTAAAGGAACGACGCCGGGATCTCGAACCGGAAGATCGTGCTGGAGTTCGCGCCGTACAGCAGGAAGCCGTAGGACTCGATGCCCATCGACATCTGCAGGTTGCCGACGTTCGTCTCGTACGGCGACGCGTCGAACGGCGGCAGGTGCGACGACGTCGGCGGGTCCACCTCGACGTTCGGCGTACCGCTGCCCGAGATCGCGATCAGCCCGACCAGCGGGCCGTGCGTCGCCGAGGTCACCCCGTCCGGCGCGGGCATCCGCCGCCACGTCGACCCGCCATCGGTGCTGATCATCCGTTCGGTGCCGTCCGCGAAGAACACGCTCGTCAGCCCTGGCGCCTCGTCGACCGTCCGGACGGCACCGGTCACGCCGGGCACCGCGGCGAAGGCGCCGTTGGCGACCGAGCGGTAGAGGCCGGTGTCCGCCCAGCCCCAGATCGCCAGGCCGCCAGGCCCGAACCCGACCGCCATCCCGGCGAACCTCGGCAGCCCGGTGAACGCCTGTGTCCACGTCGCGCCGCCGTCGGTCGTCCGGTAGATCGAGTAGATGTCCTCGTTGGTGCCCTCGAGCTGCCGCAGCAGCAGGTACGCCGTCGGCAACCCGGGGACGACCTCGAGGTCGATCGGCTGGGCGCTGACCGGCAGGCCGCTCGTCGCCGTGGCGAAGTGCTTGCCACCGTCGTTGCTCGTGAGCACGACGGGCTGGGTCAGCGGGCTGTTGTTGAGCTCGACATCGAGCCGGCCGATCGCCCAGCTCTCCCCCCGGTACGGCGTCATCCGCACCTGGGTGATCGTGCGCCGCGCGGCGGTGACGCTGTCGCCGAGGATGCTCGGCACGCCCGCGGTCTGCGGCAATGTCGCGTCATCCCAGCGGCAGCCACCGTCGGTCGACCGGATGATCCCGTCGCCATTCGTGGCGAGCAGGTGATCGGTCGTGCTGGCGTCGAGCGCGTAGTCGGTCAGCGCATGCTGGTCGGTGACGAACCCCGCCGGCAGCGAGACCTGCTCCCAGCCGTCGGCGTACCGGTGGGTCGCGCCCGGGCACGCGGAGGTCGACGCCCCACCGGGTAGGGCGACGAGCCCGACCCCGGCGACGCCGGCCACGACCGCGAGGCGCGCGAGGCCTGCCGTACGGGCGGGGCGTCCGGGCGCCCGGCGAGCGCGCGCGACCCGACCCCGCACCGACCCTCCCCACGACCGGCCAGGACGCGTCCGCCCTGGTCCTTGCCCCCTTTCGACGTGGCAGTCGCCCGTTCCTCTCGGCCGGAACGCGCAGTGTGGCCGGCAGGCCAGGCGATTCAGCCGGGCCAGCCGGCCCGGATCGCCGCGGTCGGCATGGTCCAGATCTGGTGCCAGCCGGTCTCGCCCGCCGCCTTCGGCTCGACCTCTTCCACCCCGGCGAGGCGGAACCCGAGCCGGCGCGGCACCGCCGCGCTTCGGTGGTTGGCCTCGTCGCAGCAGATCGCCACCTCGTCGACCTCGTCGTACGACGCGGCGACCTCGCAGAGGACGCGCGTCACGGCGGTGACCAACCCGCGGCCCTCCGCGGCGGCGGCGAGCCAGTAGCCGATCTCGAGGACGCCCGGGCCGCGGCGCGTGTGCAGGCCGGTACCGCCGAGGATCGTGTCGCCGGCGAAGATGCCGTACACGAAGTCGGTGCCGTCCTCCCAGTTGCGCGTGCTTGCGGTCAGGAACTCGCCCTGCGACTCGACGGTGACCGGCTGCTGCGCCCACGGCATCCACGGCCGCAACCGGTCGAGGTTGTCGTTCACGACCGCGACGAGCTGGTCGATGTCGGCGGGGCCGAACGGCCGCAGCACTTCGCCGGTCGCGACGGTCAGCTCGCGCGGCATCCGGTGGTACGTCGACTGGTTCGTCGAGGAGGTCGGCTCGTCCATCACGGGATGATGCCTGTTGCCGGCGGCGGATGAGGAGTGGTTTTCGGTGCTGACCTGGTCACACGAGGGGCAGGAGCTGTCCACCTGGTACCGCGTCGTCGGCGACCTCGCGGCGGCGCGGCTGCCGCTGGTGACGTTGCACGGCGGCCCCGGCGCCGCGCACGACTACCTCACGCCGATGGAGTCGCTCGCCGGCGACGGCCGCGCGGTCGTCTTCTACGACCAGGTCGGCAACGGCCGCAGCACGCACCGACCGGATCTCGGTGCGGAGTTCTGGACCGTCGAGTTGTTCGTCCGCGAGCTCGCGCTGCTGCTCGACCATCTCGGCATCGCCGACCGGTACGCCGTCATCGGCCAGTCGTGGGGCGGCTTCCTCGCGCAGGAGCATGCGCTGACGCAGCCGAAGGGGCTGCGCGCGATGGTCCTCGCCGACACGGCCGCGTCGTTCCCGGACTTCGTCGCCGAATGCAACCGGCTGCGCGCGTTGCTGCCGCCGGACGTCGAGGAAACGTTGCGGCGGCACGAAGCCGACGGCACCACCGACTCGGTCGAGTACGCCGCCGCGTGCGACGTGTTCTACCGGCGGCACGTGTGCCGGCTCGACCCGTGGCCGCCCGAGCTCGAAGAAGGCTTCGCGTGGATCGCGAAGGACCCGACCGTCTACCACACGATGAACGGGCCGAGCGAGTTCCACGTCGTCGGCTCGATCAAGGACTGGTCGGTGGTCGACCGGCTGCCCGAGATCGCCGTACCGACGCTGCTCGTCTCCGGCCGGTACGACGAGGCGACGCCGGCGTTGCAGCAGACGCTGCTCGCCGGGATCGAGGGCAGCGAGTGGGTCGAGTTCGAGAACTCGGCCCACTGCCCGCATGCCGAAGAACGGGAACGCTTCACCGACGTCGTCGGCGCCTTCCTACGACGCCACGACTAGGTCCACCCATCGCGTTGACTGCGACGTTGTGTGTCGATAACCCGCGCTCACTGACACACAACGTCACAGTCAACCAAAAGGACTACGCGGTGGCGAGGGATCCGCGGCGCAGGCCGCGGCCGGTCGCGATCGCCGCGAGCAGCATCAGCGCGAGCAGCGCTGCGCTCGGCACGCCTTCGGTGAGACCGGAACGGACACTGCTCGGCACGCCGAACACCGCGCCGCGCGACGACGACGAGCCACACGACTTGCCGGTCAGCGACGGGCCGCTGTCCTGGCGGATGAAGATCGGCGTCGACCACGCCTTCTGGCCGTGGGTGACCGGGTCGGTGAACATCGTGTCGCCGCTGGCGATGATGACGCAGCCCTTGCTGTCGATCCAGTTGGTGAAGTAGTCGCCGAGACGGCGGTCCTGGCCGGTCGCGACACAGGTCGTACCGCCCTGGCAGATGCCGCCGACGTGAATCGGGCCGCGGCTCGCGTTGACGATCGTCTTGCGCACGTGCTTGGTGCCGAGGCCGTAGATGTTCGACGCCATCAGCGACACGTTGCCGGTCGTCGCCGCGTCCGGGTTCGGCGTCGGCCGGTCGTACTGCCACCACACGACGCTCGCGTTGCCCGGCGTGCCCGCGACGACCCACGGCCACAGCACCGTCGTGCCCGGGTGCGAGACGGCGTACGCCGGGGTCCAGTGGATGCCGTCCTTCGACATCGTCAGCCATACGGTGTTCTTGCCGGTGCCACCGGTGCCACCGGGGTAGTCGGTCCACGTCAGGTAGATGTTGCCCGCGGTGTCGAGCTCGATCGACGGGAAGTGCGTCAGCTCGCCCTGCGTGTCCGCGGCCTTGTACTGCACGAACTTGCCGCTGCCGGACTTGTACGCGCCGAGCGCGTTGCGCAGGATGCCGACGCCGATGCCGCCGCCCTTGACGCTCGGCACCGGCTCGATCAGCGCGCCGTACAGCTTGCTGCTCTTGACCTTGTCGTAGAAGAGCTTGCCGTAGCCGCCGGGGTCGGTGATGCCGGTCGTGCCGCAGCTCATGCCCGCGTTGGTCGACTGCCAGATCGTGTGGTCGCCGGTGTTCGGGTCGTTCGCCAGCCAGACCGTGTCCTTCGGGCCGGCCGCGAGCCACGGGCGGTCGCCGTCGTGGCAGTTGAGCGTGCCCTTGTCCCACGTCTTGCCGCCGTCCGGCGAGGAGAACAGCGCGTCGTTCACCAGGTCGATGCCGGTGTTGTAGACACGGCCGCCGTCGTCCTGCGTCAGGTCGGGGTCGGAGAAGCCGGTGTTGTTGTTGGGGCTCGCCTCGAAGCCGGAGCCGGACAGGTCGGTGCGCACCCACTTCACGCCGTCGCGCGACGTCCAGATGTTGACCTGGTTGCGGTAGTTGGTCGCGACGTTCGCGTCACCGGTCGGCGAGGCGAGACCATCGCGCAGCGTGTGCGTCGTGCCTTCGTGCGACGAGTAGATGTAGTCCTGGTGGATCGGGTCCCAGTAGACCGAGGGCTCACCGCCGGCGAGCTGCGTGTCGACCACGACCGGCTTGCCGTAGTGCACCGCGGACGACGAGCTGCCGAACGACGGCGCGGCCGCGAAGCTGAGCGCGACCACCCCGACCGCGAGCGCGACTCGAGTGTTGCGACGACGGGCCTTGGCCATGACGGCTCCCTCCGGCGGACACGGACTACCCGCGGGCTTCGCTCTTTCCGATCGGACTCCTGCCTCGACGGGTCGAGCTTGCGCCGTCAGCGCGACCTCTATGTCGCGCTGGTGGCGATGATCATGGCGGGCTGCCGGCGACCGGGCAGGCGCGCTCGGCGGTCAGGCGAAGAACACCCGTTCGTACGTCGCCCGCGCACGCCTAGCCGCGCGCAGGTAGTCCTCGACCATGTCCTGCGCGGCGCCGGCCGGGTAGCCGAGGCAGCGGGCGAGCGCCGACACCGAGCGCGGGTCGCCTGGCAGCACATCCGCGGCGCGGCCGGTCGCCAGCACGAGCCCGTTGCGGACCCGGGTCGCCATCCGCCAGGCGTCGGTGAGGACGCGTACGTCGTCGGCGTCGAGCAGGCCGAGGTCGCGCGCGGCGTCGAGCGCCGGCAACGTCGCGGTCGTCCGCAAGGCCGCGTGCTCGCCGCCGTACCGCAACTGGATGAGCTGCACCGCCCACTCGACGTCGGACAGGCCGCCGCGGCCGAGCTTGGTGTGCAGCGCCGGGTCGACGCCGCGCGGCAGCCGCTCCGCCTCCATCCGCGACTTGAGCCGGCGGATCTCGGTGACCGCGCTCGCCGGCAAGCCGCCCGCCGGGTAGCGCAGCGGATCGATCATCGCGACGAAGCGCGCGCCGAGGTCGGCGTCGCCCGCGACCGGGCGGGCCCGCAGCAGCGCCTGGCTCTCCCACACTGACGACCACCGCCGGTAGTACTCGGCGTACGACGACAGGCTGCGCACGAGCGGCCCCTGCCGGCCCTCTGGGCGCAGGTCGGCGTCGACGACGAGCGGCGGATCGGGTGCGGGCAGAGCGAGCAGCCGGCGCATCTCGTTGGCGATGTCGTGCGCGGCCTGCGTGTCGTCTCCTTCGTAGACGAACAACACGTCGGCGTCGCTGCCGTACCCCTGCTCGCCGCCGCCGAGCCGGCCCATCCCGACGATCGCCATCGTCACCGGTACGGGCGCGCGCCGCTCCGCCTCGATCTTGCGCGTCGCGGTGACGAGCGCGGCCTCCAGCGTCGCGGCCGCGACATCGGACAGCGCCGTACCGATCGTGTCAACATCGAGCAGACCGAGCAGGTCGCTGCACGCGATCCGCAACAGCTCGCGGCGGCGTACCCCGCGCGCGACCGCGACCGCGTTCTCCCAGTCGTCGTTACGGCGGACCGCCGCGAGCAGCTCGCTGCGCAGCGCCGCGGCCGGGCGCGGGCGGATGTCGTCGTCGTGACCGAGCAGCGCGACTGCCTCGGGCGCGCGCGCGAGCAGGTCGGCGACGAACCGACTCGTCGCGAGCAGCCGCGCGAGCCGTTCCGCGGTCGCACCTTCGTCGCGGAGCACGCGCAGGTACCACGGCGTGCTGCCGAGCGCGTCGCTCACCTGCCGGAACGCGAGCAAGCCGGCATCGGGATCGGCTGCGTCGGCGAACCAGCCGAGCATCACCGGGAGCAACGTGCGCTGGATCGCCGCGCGCCGGCTGACCCCGCGGGTCAACGCTTCGAGATGGCGCAGCGCGGCGGCAGGGTCGCGAAAGCCCAGCGCTTCCAACCGTTCCGCGGCGGCCTCGGGCGACAGCGTCGCGTGATCCGCGGGCAGTCGCGCGACGGCGTCGAGCAGCGGCCGGTAGAAGAGCTTTTCGTGCAGCCGCCGTACCGCGCGGTTGTGGCTCTCGTGCTCCGCGCGCCACGCCGCGATGTCGCGATGCCCGGTCGCGCGGGCGAGCCAGCGCAGGCCGTCGTCGTCCGCGGGCAACAGGTGCGTGCGTCTGAGCTGTTGCAACTGCAGCCGGTGCTCTTCGGTGCGCAGGAAGCGGTACGCCGCCGCCAGCCGCGCGCCGTCATCGCGGCCGACGTAACCGCCGCGGGCGAGCGCATCGAGCGCGACCAGCGTGTTGGGGCTGCGCAACGCGGGATCGCTGCGGCCGTGCACGAGCTGCAGCAGCTGCACCGCGAACTCGACGTCGCGCAGGCCGCCGGGGCCGAGCTTCACCTCGCGCTCGACCTCCGCGGCGGGGACGTGTTCGAGTACGCGGCGGCGCATCGCCTGCACGTCTGCGACGAAGTCCGGACGTTGCGCCGCGGTCCAGACGAACGGCGCGATCGCGTCGGCGTACTCCTGCCCGAGCGCGGCGTCGCCGGCGACCGGCCGTGCTTTGAGCAGCGCCTGGAACTCCCACGTCTTCGCCCAGCGTCCGTAGTAGGCGACGTGGCTCGCGACCGTGCGCACGAGCGGCCCGGACTTTCCTTCCGGGCGCAGCGCCGCGTCGACCGGCCACAGCGTGCCCTCGCTGGTGACGTCGGAGCAGACCCGCATCGTCGTCGCTGCGACGGCGGTCGCCGCGTTGTCGGCGGGCTCGGCGACGAACACGACATCGACGTCGCTGACGTAGTTGAGCTCGCGGCCGCCGCACTTGCCCATGCCGATGACGGCGAGGCGGCCGGCGTACCCCGGGTGCTCGGCGAGCGCGACGTCGTACGCCGCACCGAGCGCGGCCTCGGCGAGATCGGCCAGCTCGCCCGCGACGTCGTCCACGGCGAGGCCGCCGGCGAGGTCGCGCGCGGCCAGCAGCAGCAACAGCCGGCGGTACGCCCGGCGCAACGCGTCCCGCGCGTCGGCGCCGGTCCGGCCGCGTACGGCGTCGCGCAGCTGCGCCTGGAGACCGAGCCGGCTCGGCCGGCTGCTCGCGGCCGCCTCGTCATCCAGAACGTGCCAGTCCGCCGGGTGGCGGGCGAGATGCGCGCCGAGCGCGGCGCTCGCGCCGAGGACCTGCGTGAGCCGGCGGCGGAACCCGTCGTCGGCGCGCAGCCGCTTGAGCAGTTGCGCGGCGTCCGGCGCGGCGGCGCTCAGCCGGGCCAGCGCCGACGCGGCCAGATCCGGATCGGCCGCCGCCGCGAGCGCGGCGACGACATCCTCGTCGTACGGATCGTCCAGACCGATCTCGGCGAGCGCCGCCGCGGTCTCGCTCGGCGCGCCGAAACCGGCGCGGGCGAGCCGCGTCACGAGCGTCTGCGCCCGCTCCGGTCCGGTCACGTCGACTACCGTACGTACCGTGACCGTCCCCGTCCGGGCCGTGTCCGCGCGCGGCCTGGCGAGACGGTACGACGACGTCGACGCGGTCGCCGGCGTGGACCTCGATGTCGAACCCGGTGAGGTGTTCGGCTTCCTCGGCCCGAACGGCGCCGGGAAGTCCACCACCATCAAGATGCTCTGCACGCTGGTGCAGCCGACCGCTGGCACCGCGACCGTTGCCGGCTACGACGTGGTGCGGCAACGCGACGACGTACGGCGCGCGATCGGCCTCGTCTTCCAGGACCCGACGCTCGACGGCTACCTCACCGCCGAGCAGAACCTGCGCATGCACGCCGAGCTGTACGGCGTGCCGAAGTCGGCGCTCGGTGCGCGGATGTCCGACGTGCTCGACATGGTCGGGCTCAGCGACCGCCGTACGTCACGCGTGTCGACGTACAGCGGCGGGATGAAGCGGCGGCTCGAGATCGCGCGCGGCCTGCTGCACGCGCCGCGGGTTCTCTTCCTCGACGAGCCGACGGTCGGGCTCGACCCGCAGACACGCGCGTCGATCTGGCGTTACATCAACGAGCTGCGACGCCGCGAGGACATCACGATCTTCATGACGACGCACTACATGGACGAGGCGGAGTACTGCGACCGCATCGCGATCATCGACCAGGGGCGGATTGTCGTCACGGACACACCCGAGGCGTTGAAGGCGAGCGTCGGCAAGGATCGCGTGCAGATCTCGACCGACGACGACGAGGCGGCGATGGCGGCGCTGCGGTCGCGGTTCGACGTCACGCCGGTGCTCGCCGAAGGTCAGGTCACGTTCGCGATCGCCGGAGGTGAGGGCTTCGTGCCGCGGTTGTTCGCCGAGCTGGGTGTGCCGATCAAGTCGGTGAGCGTGTCCCGGCCGTCGCTCGATGACGTGTTCATGTCCTACACCGGTACGACGATCCGCGACGCCGAGTCGTCGGGCGCGTCGAACCAGTGGATGCGGATGATGGCCGGGCGCCGGTGACCCGCCGATGACGCTGTCGCACAACCTGCGCGCCGTACGGGTCGTGTGGCAGCGGGAGATGATCCGGTTCACCAACGACCGGCTGCGCATTGTCACGTCGTTGATCCAGCCGGTGCTGTTCCTGTTCGTGCTCGGCACCGGGTTGTCGACCATCACGACGGGCGCGGTGCACAACGTCAATCTGCGCACGTTCATGTATCCCGGCGCGCTGTCGATGGCCGTGCTGTTCACCGCGATGTTCTCGGCGGCGTCCATCGTGTGGGACCGCGAGTTCGGTTTCCTGCGCGAGATGCTCGTCGCGCCGATCAGCCGGTGGTCGATCGTGGTCGGCAAGTGCCTCGGTGGCGCGACGACGGCGTCGTTGCAAGGTGTGCTGATCCTCGCGCTCGCCGGTCTCGTGGGTGTGCCGTACTCGCTGTCGCTGGTGCTCACGGTCTTCGGCGAGTTGCTGTTGCTGGCGTTCACGTTGACCGCGTTCGGCGTGATGACGGCGGCGCGGATCACGCAGCTGCAGGCGTTCATGGCACTCAACCAGATGTTGCTGATGCCGCTGTTCTTCCTGTCCGGCGCGCTGTTCCCGCTGGCGAACCTGCCCGGGTGGTTGCAGGTGCTGACGCGCATCGACCCGCTGACGTACGCCGTGGATCCGGTCCGGCGCGCCGTGTTCGCGCACCTGCACGTGCCGCCCGCGGTGTCGCACCGGCTGAACCCTGGGGTGTCGTGGGGCGGCTGGCGGGTGCCGACGTGGCTCGAGCTCGTGATCGTGATGGCGATGGGTCTCGTCATGCTCGGGATCGCGATCTGGGAATTCCGCAAAGCCGACTGATTCTCCGCATCAACCCTCGGGGTTGCGCCGCCCCAGCGACATCTATGTCGCCCTGGTGGCGATGATCTTCGAGCGAGCCGGCCGAGGGCTCAGCCGGTGATGACGTGGGCGAAGCGCTTGGTGATCTGCAGCCCGACGGCCTCCAGATCCGCGACGGCGCCCGTCACCTCCGCGACCACCTCGTCCGGCGACCGGCCCTCCTCGGCGAGCGCATCCGCGTCGATGCGGGCCCAATCGCCGACCATCTCCGGCGTCGCTTCGATGTGGAACTGCAGCCCCCACGCCACCTCGCCGACGCGGAACGCCTGCGCCGCGTAGCGCGACGACGATCCGAGCAACGCCGCCGAGTCCGGCAACCGGGTCACCGTGTCGAAGTGCCACTGCACGACCGGCAGCTCCCCGGACGGCAGCAGTACGTCGGGCTGCGACACCGTCACGGTCCCGAGCCCCAGCTCCGGCCCGAGTGCACCGCGCTCCACCGAGCCACCCGCCGCCACCGCGAGCAGCTGCGCGCCCAGGCAGATCCCGAGCATCGGCACCCCGTCGTCGATCGCGGTCGCGATCAGCGAGCGCGTCGCCGGCAACCATGGCGCGACCTCGTCGTCGTACGCGCCCATCGGCCCACCGAGCACGACCAGCGCATCGCCCTCGACCGACTGCGGCACCCGATGCCCGAGGTACGGGTGAATCGGATGGACGTCGACGCCGGCCGCGGGCAGCCAGTCCTGCAACCGGCCCAGCCCTTCGTGCGCGGTGTGCTGGAGGACGAGGACACGCGCCATGTCAGAGAACCGGCAGGTAGCGCGTCAGCTCGAACGGCGTGACCTGCTGCCGGTAGGCCTCCCACTCCGCCCGCTTGTTGCGCAGGAAGTAGTCGAAGACGTGCTCGCCAAGGGTCTCCGCCATGAGCTCGGATCCTTCGAGCGCCGTGATCGCGTCGGACAGCGACCCCGGCAGGGGGGTGATGCCCAGCGCGCGCCGCTCCCCCGGCGTCAGCGACCACACGTCGTCCTCGGCGCCCTCCGGCAGTTCGTAACCCTCCTCGATCCCCTTGAGCCCGGCGGCCAGCAGTACGGCGAACGCGAGGTATGGATTGCACGCCGAGTCCGGCGAGCGGATCTCCACGCGGGTCGAGTTTCCCTTGTGCGGCTTGTACATCGGCACCCGCACGAGCGCCGAGCGGTTGTTGTGCCCCCAGCACACGTACGCCGGCGCCTCGCCACCGCCCCACAGCCGCTTGTAGGAGTTGACCCACTGGTTCGTCACCGCGGTCATCTCGGCCGCGTGCCGCAGCAACCCGGCGACGAACGCGCGGCCGACCTTCGACAGCGAGAACGGATCGCTCGCGTCGTGGAACGCGTTGCGGTCACCCTCGAACAGCGACAGGTGCGTGTGCATCGCCGAGCCGGGCTGCGCGGTGAACGGCTTCGGCATGAACGACGCGTAGATGCCTTG
>Ga0157369_10002324_pt1 | contig 22882 bp, 24 predicted proteins | sample C25metaG_FD_113461 | JGI IMG/M metagenome (GOLD analysis project Ga0157369, IMG submission 113461) | Corn rhizosphere microbial communities from Kellogg Biological Station, Michigan, USA - C2-5 metaG | ecosystem: Host-associated > Plants > Roots > Rhizosphere > Soil | place: USA: Michigan... | reverse complement strand
CGCGGAGGTGGGGGAGACGCCCGCCGGCGACCAGCTCTACCGGCTGACGTACGACGGCAGCGTCGCCGACGAGCAAGGCTTCGTCGTCATGGGCGGCAACGCCGAGGCGATCGCCACGCGGCTCACCGACTCGCACCGCGACGGCATGGAGCTCGGCGAGGGCCTGCGCGCCGCCGTCGCGGCGATGACTGCGGCGCCGGACAACGGCGAGCAGCGCACGCTCACCGCCGACGCACTGGAAGTCGCCGTACTCGACCGCACCCGGCCGCGCCGCAAGTTCCGCCGCTTCACCGACGCCCAGGTGGAGTCGCTGCTCTCCTGAGCCGCCGCGGGATAGCGTCATGCACGTGGACCGGCGGATCTTCGGCTTGGAGAACGAGTACGGCGTCACGTGCACGTTCCGCGGCCAGCGCCGGCTCAGCCCCGACGAGGTCGCGCGCTACCTGTTCCGCCGCGTGGTGTCGTGGGGCCGCAGCAGCAACGTGTTCCTGAAGAACGGCGCGCGGCTCTACCTCGACGTCGGCTCGCACCCCGAGTACGCGACGCCGGAGTGCGACGACCTCGTCGACCTCGTCACGCACGACAAGGCCGGCGAACGCACCCTCGAAGGCCTGCTGATGGACGCGGAGCGGCGGCTGCGCGAAGAGGGCATCGCCGGCGACATCTACCTGTTCAAGAACAACACCGACTCGGCCGGCAACTCCTACGGCTGCCACGAGAACTACCTCGTCGGCCGGCACGGCGAGTTCTCCCGCCTCGCCGACGTACTCATCCCGTTCCTCGTCACCCGGCAGATCATCTGCGGCGCCGGCAAGGTGCTCCAGACACCGCGCGGCGCGGTCTACTGCGTGTCGCAACGAGCCGAGCACATCTGGGAAGGCGTCTCGTCCGCGACCACGAGGTCGCGGCCGATCATCAACACGCGCGACGAGCCGCACGCCGACGCCGAACGCTTCCGCCGGCTGCACGTCATCGTCGGCGACTCCAACATGTCCGAGACGACGACGCTGCTGAAGATCGGTACGACGGACCTCGTGCTGCGCATGATCGAAGCCGGTGTCGTCATGCGCGACCTGACGTTGGAGAACGCGATCCGAGCCATCCGCGAGGTCAGCCACGACATGACCGGACGCCGGCGGATCAAGCTCGCCAACGGCCGCGAGGCGAGCGCGCTGGAGATCCAGCTCGAATACTTCGCGAAGGCCCGCGACTTCGTCCATCGCCGCGGCGCCGACGCGACGGCCGAGCGGGTGCTCGATCTCTGGGAGCGCACATTGCAGGCGGTCGAGAGCGGTGACCTCGACAAGGTCGAGCGCGAGATCGACTGGGTCACGAAGTACAAGCTGATCGAGCGTTATCGCGCGAAGCACGACCTGCCGTTGTCGTCGCCACGGATCGCGCAGATCGACCTCGCCTACCACGACGTCAACCGCCGCCGCGGCCTCTATTACCTGCTCGAACGCAAGGGCCAGGTCGACCGCGTCGCCAACGACCTGCGCATCTTCGAGGCGAAGTCGGTGCCGCCGCAGACGACGCGCGCCCGGCTGCGCGGCGACTTCATCCGGCGCGCGCAGGAGAAGCGTCGCGACTTCACCGTCGACTGGGTGCACCTCAAGCTCAACGATCAGGCGCAGCGCACCGTGCTCTGCAAGGACCCGTTCCGCTCCGTGGACGACCGGGTCGAAAAGCTCATCGCGTCCATGTAGCGCCTGCACACGTCGCGATGATCATGGGGGCTAGGCGACGTTGACGATCGCCAGCACGATCCCGAGCACGGCCACCGCCGCCATCCCGGCGCCGAGCACCGCGATCATCGGCGCCCGCGGCAGCGGCTGGCCCGCCCGCATCGCCACGTCCGCCATCCGCCACCTGCGGTACGCCGTACCCGCCGACAGCGCGCCCAGCAGGACCAGCGCGAGGCCGAGCGCGGCCCGGCCTTCACGGGTCGAGAAGTGGTTCGCGACACCGATCACACCGACGCCACCGGCGAGCAACGCGAGCGACGTACGGATCCACGCGAGGAACGTTCGCTCGTTCGCGAGCGAGAACCGGTAATCCGGCTCCTCGTGATCGCTCACGCGGATACGGCGAGCTGCGTCGGCTGCTGCCGGCCGCGGAGTACGACGCTGCCGTCGGTGCGCCAGTGCGCCTGCTCACCGGGGTCGACCGACGCGAGCATCGACGCCGACACGAGCAGCCGCTCCGGCCGCTTCTTCGCCAGCTCGGTGAGCCGCGCGGCCTCGTTGACCGCATCGCCGATGACGGTGTACTCGAAGCGTTCCTTCGTGCCGATGTTGCCCGCGACGACGCTGCCGGCGGACACGCCGATGGCCGCCTTGAGCCCGTGTACGTCGGACAACCGCTCGCACAGCAACCGCGCCGCGAGCAGCGCGCACTCGTCGGCGTCGTCGCGATGCACGGGCGCGCCGAAGATGCACAGCGCGGCGTCGCCTTCGAACTTGTTCACGAAGCCGCCGGTGCGGCCGACGACGTCGACCACGATGCCGAAGAACGCGTTGAGCGCAGCGACAACCTCGCCCGGCGACCGCGTCGCGGCGAGCGTCGTACTGTCGATCACGTCCACGAACAGCACGGCGACGTGCACCTGCTCGCCGCCGAGCCGTACGCCGCGTTCGAGCGCTTGCTCCGCGACGTCCTCGCCGACCTGGCGGCCGAACAGGTCGCGCAGCCGGCGGCGTTCGCGCAGCCCGTCGACCATCGCGTTGAAGCCCGCCTGCAACTGGCCGACCTGGCTGCCGTCGTACACCTGAACGGTCTTGTCGAGCCGGCCTTCCTGCACCTCGGCGAGCGCGGCCGTGACGGACTCGATCGGGTCGGCGATCGTCTTCGCGGCGAACAGCGTCGCCATCGCGCCGCTGCACAGCCCGGTCAGCCCGAGGAAGGCGAGGCCGGCGAGCGACACCGGACGGCCGCCGGGTTCGACGGTCATCATGACGACGCCAGCGAGCGGTACGCCGGTGCCGATGCCCCACGCGAGCACCAGCCGCGACTTCACACCCGGCACGGAGCGATCGGTCGGCAGCCCGTCGGCGAACGCCATCGCGTTGATCGGCCGCAGCAACCGTTCGGCCATCAGGTACGACAGCCCGCAGGTCGTGATCGCGCCCATGAAGATCGTCGAGGCGATGTCCCAGTCGTACACCGCACCGAACCGCGAGTTGATGGGCACGAAGACGAACTCCGACCCCATCCATGTCACGAAGTTGAGCAGGGCCTGCCGCAGCGGATGCCGGACGATGTACGTGCGCTCGGCGGGCGTCGCCGCGCGACCCTCGCGGGCGAACCGCACCAGCGGCCGGAACGCGTACCCCGACGCCGCGCAGCACACCGCGCTCGCGAGCAGGTTGTAAGCCGCGAGCGCGACGAGGTTGTCGATGAAGAAGCGTTGCGGCCGCGGCAGGATGAAGCCGAGGTAGGAGAACACGATGACCGCGCCGGCCAGGTTGCCCATCAGCATCGCGGCGCCGAAGCGGGCCTGGATCCGCGCCAACCGCGAGCGCACATCGGTGCCGCGCACCGATGTCGTGACCATGGGCAATGCGGTCGTCACCGGACAAGTGTGACAGGACGGACCCCTACCGGTCGACCTCCTGTGCGCTTCGTCACACCCCTCGTGACAGCAGCGCCGCGGTGTGCCTTCCGGCCGCGGCGGCGGCGAGGAAGTACGCCGGATCGTCGTCCAGGCCGCGCCCCATCGACGACAGCGCGACCGGTGCCGCCCGCAGCGCGTCGAGCAGGCCCTCGGTCCCGACCTCGACGAGCCGGTGCCGCGCGGCCAGCTCGGCGCACGCCGCGCGAACGACCGTCCCGAACGGCTCCGGAAGCACGGGTACGGCGACGTCCGCCGGCGCCATGGCGACCCGGCCGAGGGCGGTCAGCGTGTGGTGCGACACGCCGCGGTGGCGGTCGCGCGGGTCGACCTCCGACACCCGCAGCGCCGCGACCGGCCGGCCACCGAGAACGGAGGCGGCATTGACCGCCTCGCCACTCGCGACGCCGCTGAACCCCCACCGCGTGCCGGTGCCGAGATTGCCCGGGCCTTGGGTCACCACGGCGACGTCCGCGCCGAGGACGTGTCGCGCGGCGAGCAGCCCGCTGTGCACCGTGACGGCTTCGACGTCGCCGCCGTACGCCTGCCCGACGGTGACGGTCGCGGCCAGCCAGCCCGCGTCGCGCAGCGCCGGGACGGTGTGCGAGAACGCGATCGGCAGCGCGCCGCCGTCGGACATGACGTAGACAGCGCGGGCGTCCGGCCGCGAGAGCCGCAGCCCGGCGAGGATCGCGGGTACGGCGGAGTGCAGGTCGGCGATCACGACCGGCATCGCGCCGAGGTCGTCGGCGTCGCGCAGCACGTCGTGGTGCGGTGAGCCCTGCTCGTCCGCGGCGAGCACGGTCACCTGCAGCGGCGTGTAGCGCGCCTTCACGATGTGGCCCTCGTCGACGCCGTCGACGGGCAACCGGTCCGGCAGCGCGACGACGATCGCGAAGCCGCCGGTGCCGAGGTGGAGCTCGAGCGCGGTCACGTTGAGCAGGACCCGGTCGCCGGCCCGCGGCACCCCGACGACGTCCGTGTAGGCGAGCGCCTCGACCTCGCCGCCGCCGTCGAGCGCCGCGACCAGCGAGACCGCCGTACGGGCCGCCGAGCCGACCGAGAGCACGGTCCCGGCGCGCCAGCGGATCACGCGCCGGACCTTACCGGTACACGCGGCGCTGCAGCCCGCGCGTGACCGCCCGCCGAGCGGGCCCGAGCGCCCCCGCGTCGCGCAGCGCGACCGTCGCGGCGATCGCGCCGGGCCCGCCGTGCACGCCGCCGCCCGGATGTGCCGACGCGGACGCGAGGTAGAGCCCGCGAACCGGTAGCTCCGGCCGGCCGAGCATCCCGGGCACCGGCCGCCAGAACAGCTGCTGGTACGGCGCCGCGGTCCCTCCGTTCAGGGCTCCCCTCGACAGGCTCGGGTTGGCCGCTTGCAAGGCCGCCGGGCCGGCGACGTGCCGGGCGAGGACGAGATCGCGGAAGCCGGGCGCGTGCCGCTCGACCTCTGCCTCGACCCGCCGTACGACGGCTGCGACGTCTGGGGCGTCGACCGCGGTCCGCGGCAGGTGGGTGTAGGCCCACGCCGACTCGGTACCGGCGGGGGAGCGGCTCGGGTCGGCCGTCGTCATCTGGCCGAGGACGAGATAGGGCCGCTCCGGCTCCGCGCCGACCGACAGGGCGTGTGCGTACGACGAGAGCGCGTCGAGACCGCCGCCGAGGTGCACCACCCCGGCGCCGCGGCAGCCGGCCGAAGCCCACGGAATCGGCGCCGACAGCGCCCAATCGACCTTGAGCGTCGCGTGGTCCCAGGCGAACCGGCGCAGGTCGTCGCGCAGCCGCGCGGGAAGGTGCTCGGGCTCGACCAGCGAGGCGAGCAACTGCGGTGCGTCGACCGCCGCGAGCACCGCGCGGCCCGCGCCGTACTCGTCACCGGCCGCGGTCCGCACCGCCACCGCCCGGCCGCGTACGACGACGACCCGCTCGACACGTGCGCCGCACGCGACGGTGCCGCCGCGCGCCTCCAGCCGCTCCACCAGCGCGGCGGTCAGCCGGCCGGCGCCGCCGACCGGGACCGGGAACCCGACGCTCTGCCCGAGCATCGCGAGCACCCAGCCAAAGGCCGCGCTGCCGGCGGCGTCCGGGCCGAGATCGGTGTGCAGCGCGCACCCGGCGAGCAGCGCCGCCGCGCCCTCGCCGCGGAACGTCTCGGCGGTCCACCGGCGCAGCGGCTGCACCGCGAACCGGGCGAACCGCAGCGCCTCCGCCGTACCCAACCGGCGCAGCAGGGTCGCCGCCGAACGAGCCGGCGGGAACGGCCGCACCATCGCTTCGGTGAGCGGCTCGCGGATCGCCTCGAACCGCCGGTGCAGGTCCAGCCACGCGTCGCCGTCGCCGGCCGCGAAGGCCTCCAGCGACGCCGCGGTGTCCGCCGGGTCGCGGTGCAGCACGGCGGTACGGCCGTCGTCGCCCGGATGGGCCAGCACGGCCGGCGCTTCCGCCCACCGCAACCCGTACCGGTCCAGCGACAGCGCGCGCAGGACCGGCGACGCGGCGGCGAGCGGGTAGAACGCGCTGAACAGGTCGTTGCGGAAGCCCGGCGCGGTCACCTCGGCGGTCTTGACCGCACCGCCCGGCTCGGCCGCGGCTTCGAGCACGACGACCGACCAGCCGGCGTCGGCGAGCAGGTTCGCCGCGACCAGGCCGTTCGGTCCCGCCCCGATCACGACGGCGTCCGGCGAGCCCATCCAGGTAGCGTGGCGCATCGTGTCGGCCCGCCGAACGGAGCGTCTGCTCAACCTCGTGATCTGCCTGCTGGCGAGCCGGTCGTTCCTGACCGCCGAGCGGATCCGCGAGATCGTCCCCGGCTACGACGAGACGCCCAGCGACGAGGCGTTCAAGCGGGCGTTCGAGCGCGACAAGGAAGACCTCCGCGACCTCGGCATCCCGCTGGAGACCGGCACCAACAGCGCGTTCGACGAGGAGCCGGGGTACCGGATTGCCCGCGGCGACTACGCCTTGCCGCCGCTGACGTTCGAGCCGGACGAGGCGGCCGCGGTCGGCCTCGCCGCGCGGATGTGGACCACCGCCGCGATGGGCTCGGCCGCGACCCGCGCGCTGCGCAAGCTCGAGGCCGCCGGCGCGGAGATGGTCGCGCTGCCCGACGGCCTGCAGCCACGGGTAGAAGCGACCGGCGCCGCCTTTCCGGCGCTCGCCGCCGCGGTGCACGAGGGCCGGGTGGTGAGCTTCGACTACCGCACCGGCGCCGCCAACGCCGGCGAGCCCGCGCGCCGGACCGTCGAGCCGTGGGGCCTGGTGGTCCGGCGCGGCCGCTGGTACCTCGTCGGCCACGACCGCGACCGCGCCGCCATCCGTGTCTTCCGGCTGTCCCGCGTCGTCGGCACGCCGCGCGCGACCGGCCCGGCCGGCGCGGTCATCCGGCCCGTCGGCCTCGACCTGACCGCGGCGGTCGCGTCGTACGACGCCGGGGCGCCCACCGCGACCGCCGTACTCCGGGTCCGCACCGGCCGCGGGCTCGGCTTGCGCCGCCTGGCCACCGACGTCGCCGCCGGGCCGGGGGAGGGCTGGGACACGTTGCGGGTTCCGTACGGCGATCCCGAGCGGCTCGCCGACCAGGTGCTGCCGTACGGCGCCGACGTGGTCGTGGTCGAGCCGGCCGAGGCCGTCGACGTCGTGGCCGAGCGGCTGCGGGCACTCGTATGAGCGGCGCCACCGACCACCTGCCGCGGCTGCTCGCGCTCGTGCCGTGGATCGTGTCGCACCCGGACACGCCCGTCGGCGACGTCGCGCGGCAGTTCGGGGTGAGCGAGGAGCAGATCCGCAAGGACCTCGACCTGTTGTTCGTCTGCGGCCTGCCCGGCTACGGCCCCGGCGACCTGATGGAGGTCGTGTACGACGGCGACCGGGTCTCGATGTCCAACGCGGACACGATCAGCAAGCCGCTGCGGCTGGCCCCGGACGAGGCGCTCGCGCTGATCGCGGCCCTGCGTGCGCTGCTCGGCACGCCCGGCCTGGTCGAAACCGGCGCGGTGGACCGGGCGCTGGCGAAGCTCGAAGCCGCGGCGGGCGGGCACATCGCCGGCGCCGATGTCGCCGTGGCCGCCGACGCGGTCGTGGCGCCGGACGTGGTCGAGACGGTGCGCAACGCGACGATGGCCGGCCGGCGGGTGCGCATGCGCTACTGGGTGCCGGCCCGCGACGAGGCGACCGAGCGCGACGTCGACCCGATCCGCGTGTTCACCAGCGAGGGCGCCGTTTACCTCGTCGGCTGGTGCCGGTCGGTGGACGACGTACGGACCTTCCGGCTCGACCGGGCGCTCGCCGTCGAGGTGCTCGACGTACCCGCCGAGGTACCCGAGGAGGCACGCAATCGGGCCCATGACGAGCGGGTTTTCACCCCGTCCGCCGACGACCGGCTGATCACGGTCGAGCTCTCCGATCGGGCTCGCTGGGTCGCCGACTACTACCCGTGCGAGTCCGTCGCGGAGGCGCCCGGCGGCGGGCTGGTCGTGACGATGCGGGCCCGCGACGACGCCTGGGTACGCCGGCTCGCGCTGTCGCTGGCCGGGATCGCGCGTGTCGTGGAGCCCGCCGACCTCGCCGAGGCCGCCCGGGACGCCGCCCGCGCCGCTTATGCGCCTTATGCCGCCCGGGACTAGTCCCTTCGGACAGGCTTCCGTTTTGTCCCATCAAGGAAATCGCCCCAGGTGCCGAAGCCTTCATCACCCAGCGATGGCGTGACGGAAGGGGATGGCGGGCGTGACCACCATCAAGGCTTCGTGCCCCAGTTGCGGTGAGGTTGAGCTCACCAGCGCGGACATCACGCTGCGCGTGTGCAACCACGCGCCGCTGTCGTACTACTCGTTCCCGTGCCCCGGGTGCCAGGACGAGGTGCGCAAGCCGGCCGACGACCACATCGTCTCGCTGCTGATGTCCGGCGGCGTGAAGGCGCAGGTCTGGGAGGTGCCCGCCGAGGCGCTCGAGCCCAAGGCCGGCCCGACCCTCTCCTACGACGACCTGCTCGACTTCGTCCTCCAGCTCGGCCGCGACGACATGCTGGCCGCCCGCGCGACCGCTCCGGCGCACCGCTAGCGCCTTACGTCCCGCCGTCAGACCTCGGCCCCCGTCGGTTCGCCCGGCGGGGGCCGACTCAATTCCCGGCCGGCCGACGTGCGGCCCTTCCGCCCCAGCCCACGCGCCCCAGCCCCCGCGCCCCAGCCCCCGCGCCCCAGCCCCCGCGCCCCAGCCCCCGCGCCGTGATCATGGCGTTCGCAGCACCTTCGGCCGTGATCATGGCGTTCGCAGCCGGCAAACGCCATGATCACCGAGCGGGGGAGGTCGCCGGGGGAGGTCGCCGGGGCCGGCCGCCGTAGGCTGGCGCCGTGCTGTTCTGGGTGCTGCTGTTCGTCGTGCTCGGCGTCGCCGGGCTCGGTGTCCTGGCCGCGCTCACGGTCCGGCTGTGGCGCCAGGTCCGCCAGCTCGGCCGGGAGGTCTCGGCCGCGTCCGCGCGGCTCGCCGCGGCGACCGAGGAGCTCCAGCGCGTCGGTCCGCACTGACCGCTGAGCCGCAAGATCATCGCGTGCTCAGGCAGTCTCACGAGGCGCATACGGCTGGCTGAGCGCGCAATGATCTTTCGCCCGCCGAACAGGCGCCCGCGCCATCCCGCGCCTAGACTCGATCGCATGGGTGAGCTGTCGCCGTGGCACTGGCTGATCATCGTGCTCGTCTTCGTGCTGCTGTTCGGCGCGAAGCGGCTGCCGGACGCGGCCCGGTCGCTCGGCAAGTCGATGCGCATCCTGAAGACCGAGGTCAAGGGCCTGCACGACGACGACGAGAAGCCCGCCGAGGCGGCCACCGCCCCGGCCCTGCCACCCGCGCCCGGCACCTCCGAGCCCGCACCCACCGCGACGACGGCCACCACTACCACCACCGCGACGACGCCGGCCAGCGACTCGTCGGACCCGCGCTGACCGACTGAGCGACTGGCCGGGCGCGACCGTCGTGGCTGCCGCGGGCGGATCACGGGTCCGCCGCCGGACCCCTCCGAACGACGACGCCCACGCGACGCTGGCCCAGATGACGCTGACAGAGCACCTCGCCGAGCTCCGCCGCCGCCTCGTCGTCTCCGCGCTCGCGGTCGTCGCCGGCACCGGTGTCGCGTTCGCCTTCCACCACTGGCTGCTGCGGCTGCTCACCCACCCCTACTGCCACCTGCCCGCGTCGTACCGCTTCGACAAAGCGCACTGCACGCTCGTCGTGACCGGCGTCCTCGACGCGTTCACGGTGACGTTGAAGCTGTCGCTGTACGCCGGGCTGATCGTGTCGTCGCCGATCTGGCTGTGGCAGCTCTGGCGGTTCATCACGCCCGGCCTGCACGCGCACGAGCGGCGCTACGCCGTGACGTTCGTCGGGACGTCGGTCGCGCTGTTCGGCACGGGCGCCGTCATCGCCTACTTCACCCTCCAGACCGGCCTGCGCTTCCTGCTCGGCTTCGCGACCGGCGGCATCACGTCACTGCTCACGTTCGACAGCTACCTGTCGTACGTCGTCGCGATCGTGCTGGTGTTCGCGGTGTCGTTCGAGTTCCCGTTGCTTGTCGTGATGCTGAACCTCGCCGGCGTCCTCACCCATCAGCGGCTGGTGCGCTGGACCCGGCTGATCGTGTTCGGCATCTTCGTGTTCGCGGCGATCGCGACACCGAGCCAGGACCCCTTCACGATGCTCGCCCTCGCCGTACCGATGTGCGGGCTGTACGGCGTCGCCGTAGGCTTCGCGTTCCTGCACGACCGACGGGTCGCGCGCCGCGGCGACACCTCGCCGTACGCGCACCTGGAAGACGACGAGCTTTCGCCTATCGACGACGAACCGGTGGCGCCATGACCAACCTCGCACTGCTGGTGAACCCGACCGCGGGGAAGGGTCGCGCGGCGGGCACGGTCGCGGCCGTCACCGAACGCCTGCGGGCCGACGGCAGCAACGTCGCGATCCTCGTCGGCAAGGACGCGAGCGACGCGCAAGCCCTTGCCCGCCAGGCAATGGCGGATGGCGTCGATGCGGTGGTCGCACTCGGCGGCGACGGCATGGTGCACCTCGCGCTCAACGTCGTGGCCGGCACCGACACGCCGCTCGGCATCATCCCGGCCGGCACCGGCAACGACCTTGCGAACACCCTCGGGCTGCCGAGCAAGGATCCGGTCGCCGCGGCCGCGGTGCTCAGCGAGAAGCTCAAGACCGGCGGCCGGCCGATGGACGCCGTACGGGTCGGCGACAAGTGGTTCGGCTGCGTGCTCGGCGCCGGCTTCGACTCGCGGGTCAACGACCGCGCCAACCGCATGTCGTGGCCGCGCGGGCGGATGCGCTACAACATCGCGATCCTCGGCGAGCTGCGCGTCTTCAAGCCGCTGCCGTTCGTGCTGGAGCTCGACGGTGAACGCTGGGAGACGGAGGCGATGCTCGTCGCCGTCGGCAACGCGAAGTCCTACGGCGCCGGCATGAAGGTGACGCCGGACGCGGAGGTCGACGACGGCCTGGTCGACGTTCAGGTGCTCGGGCCGGTGAGCAAACCGGAGTTCCTCCGCACGTTCCCGAAGGTGTTCAAGGGGACGCACGTCAGCCACCCGGCCGTCACCATCCGCCGAGCCAAGGTCGTCTCGCTGTCCTCGCCCGGCGTGACCGCGTACGCCGACGGGGAATACCTCGCGGATCTGCCGATCACTTGCGAGACCGTGCCGGGCGCGGTTCGGGTGCTCGCCTAGCCTGGACCCATGTCCAGCCCCGCGCAGCGGTACGCCGCTTCGCGCCGCCGGGCCGGGCGCCGCGCGCTCACCGAGTTCGCGGAACAGTTCGACTTCAGCCTCGACGCCTTCCAGGTCGCCGCGTGCGAGGCGCTCGAAGACGGCCACGGCGTCCTCGTCGCCGCGCCGACCGGCGCCGGCAAGACCGTCGTCGGCGAGTACGCCGCCCACCTCGCGCTGCGCTCCGGCGCGAAGTGCTTCTACACGACGCCGATCAAGGCACTGTCGAACCAGAAGTACGGCGACCTCGTCGCGCGGCACGGCGCCGACAACGTCGGGCTGCTGACCGGCGACAACGCCGTCAACGGCGACGCACCCGTCGTGGTCATGACGACCGAAGTACTGCGCAACATGCTCTACGCCGGCTCACCTGCGCTGCGCGGTTTGGCCTACGTCGTGATGGACGAGGTGCACTACCTCGCCGACCGCTTCCGCGGCGCCGTGTGGGAGGAGGTGATCCTGCACCTGCCGGACAGCGTCACCCTCGTCTCGCTGTCGGCGACGGTGAGCAACGCCGAGGAGTTCGGCGAGTGGCTGCAGACGGTGCGCGGCGACACGACCGTCATCGTGGAGGAGCACCGGCCGGTCCCGCTGTGGCAGTCCGTTCTCGTCGGCCGCCGGCTCTACGACCTGTTCACCGACGACGACCAGCACGAGGTCAACGGTGAGCTGTTGCGCATCGCGTCGGATGAGGCGAGGTTCGCTCGTGTCTCCGACGACCGGCGACCGCAACGTGGCGGGCGCAGGCCGCGCAGCCGGATCGACGTACCCAGCCGGCCCGACGTCGTCGAGACGCTCGACCGGGCCGGGCTGCTGCCGGTCATCGTGTTCATCTTCAGCCGGGCCGGATGTGACGCCGCCGTACTGCAATGCCTGCGCCGCGGGCTGCGCCTGACCGAGCCGGCCGAGCGCGACGTGGTCCGCCGGCTTGCCGCCGAACGCACCGCCGAGATACCCGACGACGACCTGCGGGTGCTCGGGTACGGCGAGTTCCTCGACGCGCTCGAACGCGGCGTCGCGGCGCATCACGCCGGGATGCTCCCTGTCTTCAAGGAGATCGTGGAGACGCTGTTCGCCCTGGGCATCGTCAAGGTCGTGTTCGCGACGGAGACGCTCGCGCTCGGCATCAACATGCCGGCCCGGTCGGTCGTGCTCGAGAGCCTGGTCAAGTGGAACGGCGAGGCGCACGTCGACCTCACTCCGGGCGAGTACACGCAGCTCACCGGGCGCGCGGGCCGGCGCGGCATCGACGTCGAGGGGCACGGCGTCGTGCTCTGGACACCGGGCTTTGACCCGAAGCACGTCGCCGGCCTCGCGTCGACCCGCACGTACCCGCTGCGGTCGTCGTTCCGTCCGTCGTACAACATGGCCGTCAACCTCGTCGGGCAGATGGGCCGCGCGGCCGCACGCGAGCTGCTCGAGTCGTCGTTCGCGCAGTTCCAGGCCGACCGCGGCGTCGTCGGGCTGATGCGGCAGGTACGGCGCAACGAGGAAGCGCTGGCCGGTTACGCCGAGTCGATGCAGTGCCATCTCGGCGACTTCGCGGAGTACGCCGGGCTGCGCCGCGCGCTGAAGGATCGGGAGTCGCAGCTTGCCCGTGAAGGTTCCGCGCAGCGGCGCGCGGAAGCCGCGGCGTCATTGGAAAAGCTGCGGCCGGGTGACGTGATCCGGGTGCCGGCCGGACGCCGATCTGGCCTCGCCGTCGTCGTGGATCCGAGCGTTCCGGTCGTCATCACATCGGACCGGCAGGTGAAGCGGCTGTCGATCGTGGACTTCCCGACTCCAGTGGAGGCGCTCGGTCACGTGCGCATGCCGAAGGGGTTCAGCCCGCGCTCGCCACAAGCACGCCGCGACCTCGTCTCGTCGCTGCGCAACCTGCGCATCGAACAAGACGCAACGACCCGACGACCACGCCAGCGATCCGCCGCGGCCGACGACGAGGTCATCGCGGATCTAAGGCGTGCGATCCGCGCGCATCCGTGTCATGGCTGCGCCGATCGCGAGCAGCACGCGCGCTGGGCCGAACGCTACGACCGGCTGACGCGCGACACCGATGCGTTGACGCAGAAGGCGGACGGTCGCACCAACACGATCGCCCGGATGTTCGACCGCGTCTGCGACCTGCTGACGTCGCTCGGCTATCTCGACGGCGACCGGGTGACGCCGGCCGGGCACACGCTCGCCCGCGTCTACAGCGAGTCGGATCTCGTCATCGCGGAGTCGCTGCGCGCGGGTGCGTGGGACGGGCTCAACGTTGCGGATCTCGCCGCGGTCGTCTCGTCGCTCGTCTACGAGTCGCGCCGCGACGACGACCCGACCCCGCAGTTGCCGCCGGGCGCGACTCGCGGCGCGCTCGATGACCTGAACCGCCGCTGGGCCGTACTCGATCAGGCCGAGCACGACGCGCGGCTGGACTTCCTTCGCGAGCCGGACGCCGGCTTTGCATACGCGGCGTGGCGGTGGGCGAAGGGTCACTCGCTCGACGCCGTACTGCTCGACAACGCGCAGGCGCCGGGCGATTTCGTCCGCTGGATGAAGCAGCTGATCGACCTGCTCGACCAGGTCGCCGATGCCGCGCCGGAGGACGCGCCGGTACGGCGGACGGCGGAGCAGGCGGTGCGGTCGCTGCGCCGCGGCGTCGTCGCCTACACCGGCCTCACGTAGCGCCGAGCGCGGTCGCGACCGCGGCGAGGTAGCGGTTGAGCGACGAGTCCAGCCCCCATCGGGTCGACAGCTCGACCAGCTTCTGCGGTTGCGCCGGTTCGGTGCGCAGCGTGTCGTCGTACGCCGGCAGATTCACGTCGCAGGCGACGCGTACGACGGCCGGCGCGCTGGAGAGGTAGTCGCGTCCGGCCAGCACTTTGGCGCGCGCCCCGGCGGGGAACCCGTCGTCGGCCCCGGACTCGGCGGCGGCGAGCAATGCCTCGACGGTGCCGAACCTGGTGATGAGCGCGGCCGCCGTCTTCTCGCCGATGCCGGCGACACCGGGCAGCCCGTCGGACGGATCGCCGCGCAACGTCGCGAACTCGCCGTAACCGCGGCCGGGGATCGCATACTTCGCCGTGACCGCCGCCTCGTCCCACGCGGTCGCGGAACCGACGCCGCGCGCGGTGTAGACGATGCGGACGCCGCGCGCATCGTCCACGAGCTGGAACAGGTCGCGGTCGCCGGTGACGACGTCGACCGGGCACGGCGCCTGCGTCGCGAGGGTGCCGATGACGTCGTCGGCCTCGTAGCCGGCGACGCCGACGGTCGCGACGCCGAGCGCGGCGAAGACCTCCTCGATCACGGGTACCTGGGTTGCGAGCGCGTCCGGCGTCTGGTCGCCGCCGCCGGGGCCGACCCGGTGCGCCTTGTACGACGGCAGCAGCTCGACCCGCCAGGGCGGCCGCCAGTCGGCGTCCATCGCGGCGACGAGCCGCGTCGGCCGGAAGTCGCGCACGAGCCGGGCCATGAAGTCGAGCAGGCCGCGGATCGCATTGACCGGCGTACCGTCGGGCGCGGCGACCGAGTCGGGAACGCCGTAGTAGGCGCGGAAGTACAGCGAGGGCGTGTCGAGCAGCATCAGTCGATCGGGCGCGGCCACGCCCCGCACGCTAACCGCCACTCGCCGTGCACTCGCCGTGATCATGGCGTTCGCAGCACCTTTCGGCGTGATCATGGCGTTCGCCGCCGCACAACGCCATGATCACGGACGCAGTTCGCCGTACATTTGACGCCATGGGTCAGCGGGTGAGTTCCGAGGTTCTGCAACAGCGGCTCGGCCGGGCGACGCAGGCCGCCGAAGCCGCCGGGGTCGACGCGCTTTTCGTCACGCCCGGCGCCGACCTGCGCTACCTGACCGGCTACGAGGCGCTTCCGCTGGAGCGGCTGACCTGCCTCGTCCTGCCGGCGCGCGGCGAGCCGGTTCTCGTCGTACCGCGGCTCGAGCACGCGGCGGCCGAGGCGTCCGGCGCGGGCGACGTCGTGAAGATCGCGACGCACGAGGAGACCGACGACGCGTTCGCGCTGGCCACCGGGATGGCCCGCGATGCGCTGGGCGGCGATCCGGCGATGGTCGGCGTCGCCGACCGGATGTGGGCCGAGCACGTGCTCCGGTTCCGCGCCGCGCTGCCGCAGGCGCAGCAGGTCACCGCAGGAGGCGTACTGCGGCCGCTGCGGCTGATCAAGCAACCCGACGAGGTCGACGCACTGCGCCGCGCCGGGGCCGCGATCGACCGCGTGCACGACCGGATGGGGGAGTGGCTTCGCCCCGGCCAGACCGAGGCACAGGTCGCGCGCGACATCGCCGACGCGATCGTCGAAGAAGGTCACGCGACGGTGAACTTCACCATCGTCGCGTCCGGGCCGAACGGCGCGAGCCCGCACCACCACACGTCGGATCGCGTCATCGAAGCCGGCGACCCCGTCGTCGTCGACATCGGCGGAACGATGCCCGACGGCTACTGCTCCGACTGCACCCGCACGTACGTCGCCGGCGGGTCCGTCGACCCGGAGTTCGCGCGCTACTACGACGTTCTGCTCGCCGCGCAGATCGCGTCCTGCGAATCGGTGCGGCCCGGCGTGACCGCGGAGTCCGTCGACGCGGCCGCGCGCGACGTCATCACCGACGGCGGCTACGGCGAGTACTTCCTGCACCGCACCGGCCACGGCATCGGGTTAGAAGAGCACGAGGAGCCGTGGATCGTCGCGGGCAACTCGACCGTTCTCGCCGAGGGGATGGCATTCTCGATCGAGCCCGGCATCTACCTCGCCGGCCGGCACGGCGCGCGGATCGAGGACATCGTCGTCGTCACCAGCGACGGCGTCGAGCGCCTCGACACCGGCCCGCGCGAGCTGCGGACGCTGTAACCCGATGGCAGTAGAACGCGACCTCCCGAACGACGAGGCGAAGGCACTTCTCGACCTCGCGCACGACCTCGCCGTGAACGAGCTCGCGCCGAAGGCGGCGGCGTACGAGGAACGCGGCGAGTTCCCGCGGGACGTCTTCCGGCTCGTCGGCGAGGCCGGGCTGCTCGGGCTCGCGTACGACGAGGAGTACGGCGGCGGTGGTCAGCCGTATGAGGTCTACCTGCAAGTGCTCGAAGAGCTCGCGGCCGGCTGGGCCGCGATCGCGCTCGGCATCAGCGTGCACACACTGTCGTGCTATCCGGTCGCGGCGTTCGGCACCGACGAGCAGAAGGCGCGCTGGTTGCCGGACATGCTCGGCGGGTCGTTGCTCGGCGCGTACTGCCTGTCCGAAGCGCACGCCGGGTCCGATGCCGGATCGCTGTCGGCGCGCGCGGTCCGCGACGGCGACGCCTATGTGCTCCACGGAACTAAGGCCTGGGTGACACACGGCGGCGTGGCGGACTACTACAACGTCTTCTGCCGTACGTCGGACGACGCGAAGCGCGGCATCTCGTTGCTGCTCGCGGACGCATCGACGCCTGGGCTGTTGCCGCAGCCGCCGGAGAAGAAGATGGGGCTGCGGTCGAGCCCGACCGCGCAGATCGTGCTCGACGGCGCGCGGGTTGACGCGGATCGGCTGATCGGCGCCGAGGGCGAGGGGCTGCGGATCGCGCTGTCGGCGCTCGACGGCGGCCGGCTCGGCATCAGCGCGGTGGCGACCGGCGTGGCGCAGGCGGCGCTCGACGCGGCGACGGCGTACGCCCGCGAGCGCAAGCAGTTCGGCCGTCGCATCGCGGACTTCCAAGGTGTGTCGTTCCTGCTCGCGGACATGGCGACCGCGGTCGAGGCGTCGCGTGCGCTCTACCTGTCGGCGGCGCGGCGGCGCGACGCGGGCAAGCCGTACGGGCCGCAGGCGTCGATGGCGAAGCTCTACTGCACCGATGCGGCGATGCGGGTGACGACCGACGCGGTGCAGGTGTTCGGCGGCTACGGCTACACGACCGAGTTCCCGGTCGAGCGCTACATGCGCGAGGTGAAGGTCATGCAGATCTTCGAGGGCACCAACCAGATCCAGCGGATGGTCATCGGCCGCCACCTCGCCGCCGACACGCCCCGCTAGCACCAAGCGTCGGCAGCGTCCGGCGCGGTGTTGTGTCGGGTTCCTGACCGTACGGCGGTCACGGCGTGCGCCGTAACGGGCGAAGCGGGCATTCTGCGCAGCGAACTGTCGGCAAATTGACGCAATTGTCGGCTTGCCGACCGTTGCCTCATCTCGGGTTCGCGGCGGCGCGCGCCTGCGTGCGACCGTCGGCCGGACGAACCGGCGAAGGGAGCCAGAGATGGCACAGGGACTGCGTGCCGCGGTCGCGGCATCACCGCTGCTGAGCGCGCTCCGGCCGAGCGACGTACGCGAGCTGGTACGGCGCGGCCGCGAGACGACGATCCCCGCAGGCTGGACATTCGTGCACGAGGACACGCCGGCGGACGCGTGCTACCTCATCATCGAAGGCACGGCCGCGGTCCTGAGTGCCGGCGAGACGGTCGCGACGCTGTCCGCGGGTGACGTCGTCGGTGAGGTCGCCCTCGCCCGTACGGCGTTGCGCAACGCGAACGTCACCTCGAGGACCCGGATGCGGCTGCTCCACATCGACGCCGCGGCGTTCGCCGAGTTGTCGCCGCGGCTGCGCGGCGCATTGCTCCGCGATGTTCAGCAGCGCACCGACCGACTCGCTCCGGACGCCAACAGCGCCCGCTGAACCTCAACGCACCGCGACGACCGGACGCGGCGCGGCGTCACCGCGCTGCAGCAACTCGTGGATCGACGTCTCGCGGGTCAGCCCCTGCTCGGCGAGCGACGGCCACTCGCTGTTGTCCGGCGACGATTCGAAGCTCATCGTCCAGATGCCTTCGTCGGCGACCGGCACCGCCAGCACGACCGCGTCGCGTTCGTCCATCTGATCGATGACGTCGCCGATGGTGTCGGTGGGCAGCGCGCAGACGAACGCGAGCTCGCCCATCGGATTGGCGACATTGCTCGCCACGCAATCGAATCGCTGGTCGGTGCCCATCATCGCGACGATCCGCTGCTCGGTATGCAGCCGCTCGACCCGATCGGCCGGATCGTCGGCGCGAACCCGCACGGTGTATTCGCGACCCTCGGCGGTCGCGTACCGGCGTTCTTCGTGCAGGATCCGCGGGCGCTGCGCAACACCGAGGGCAGCGAGGACGGCGTGAATGTCACGCTGCGCCTCGGCCATCGACGCCCGCGCGTACTCGAAGCCCGTGAGTTGCGGTGACCGCGCGGAGACGCCGTAGCGACCCTCGTCGGACACGATCAGGTGCACGGCGTCCGAAGACTCAGGCACGCTTCATCACCTCTACGGCCTCCGCCAACGTCAGACCGACGTCTCGAACCAGAATACGGCGCACCATCGCCGGCCCGATCTCGTCGCGGTCGTGGAACGCGAAGACAAGCGTCGGGCGGCCCGCCGCCACCAGCTTGCGGTGCGATCCGCCGCCCGTCGGCTCCTCGACGGCATAACCGAGCTCGCGCGCGAGCAAGCCGCGCAGCCGGCGCGCCTTCATCGCACGAAATCCCGGGACCGGACTCACGCAGCGACGCTATGGGCGTTCGCACCGACGCCACCGTCCGTCGGGCAAGTTGTGGACGGCGACGCCTGACACCGAGCGTCAGGGCTGCTCCAGCGCGGCCAGCACGCGGCGCACCACCGCAGGATCGCCGCCGACGCTCGCGCCCGCGGCCAAGGCGCCGTCGACGTCGAGCCGGTGGTAGAGCAGCAACGCCAACGTCGCCGGTGACCCACGGAGCCGGGCGGCCGCGGCGTCGCCGCCCGCCTGCACCTGCGTCGTACCGGAGTCGACGCGCACGGTCACCGGCTCACCGCCCGCGGGCTCGACGACAAGAACCGCGGTACCGATGTCGGCGGCGCGCAGGTAGCCCGGTAGCACCTGCAAGAGCAGCCGGACGAGGAGCAGCCCGACGGCGTCATCGATCGCGACCTCGGTCCCCGCAGCCAGGGCCACGTCGCGTCCATGGATGACCAGTTCGCCGATCCAGTTGCTCCGCAACGCGGCGACATCCACCGACACCCCGGAGTGGAAGGGGAACTGCTGATCCAGCGGCAGCAGCGGCCAGAACTGCGTGTACTCGGCCGCCCGCGCCGCGAGCATCTCGAGCAACTCGTTGACCGGCACCCCCTCCAGCGCGTCGAGCTCCCGGCGGTTGATCTCGTCCACCTCGCGCGGCGAGCGCGCGAGGGTCACCCCGGGATCGAGGTAGCGGCCGATGACCGTCACCAGATGCGCGGCGACGTCGCGCGCGGTCCAGGTACCCGACGCGAGCGCGAGGTCCGGGGGCACGCTGCGCAGCAGATCCGTCGTACGGCGAAGAGCGTGGGCTTCGTACTCCAAAAGCTGCGAGGCGTCCGGCGCGCAGACGAACATGCCCGCACGCTAGCGACCCGGCGACTCGCCTGCCATCTCGGCGAGAGCACACACGGTGCGCCAGTTGCGGGTCGTTGCGACGACGCCGAGCTTGCGCTCGAACAACGCGTTGGTCAGCTTCGTCCGGCCGTAACCGCCCGGCGTCCGCAGATACACGTGCGACCCGGCGACGGCGAACGTGTCCTCGCCGTACGCCGACGGGTCCACCGCCGCGACCGCCCCGGCCGCAGGCTTCGCGTCCAGGAACGTCACATGCCAGCACGACTCGGGACCGTCCAGCGGCTGCCCGGCGACGACCGCAGCCAGATCCGACGAAGAGCGCAGCAGGACCGGTACGTCGAAGCCCGCCGCCTCCGACAGCGCCCCGGACACCCGCCGCGCAACCGGCGCGGACGCCGAGAACACGACGTTTCCGCTCTGCAGGTAGGTCCGCACGTCCTTGCCCCCGAGGTCGGCGACGACCTCGGAGAGGACCGACATCGGCAGCTTCCGGCCGCCGACGTTGACCGCGCGCAACAGGCCGATCCACACCGCCACGACAGATACCCCTTCGGCCTACTCAAGACGGAGACAAACCCCGCCGAAGCCTTCAGTGTCCCCGGCATCCGCCAGGGACGCGGGACACGGTGATCCGAGCGGCCCTCACCGACCTGCCGCGGTAGCGCTCGCGGGAGGCACGGAGACAAACGGTCGCCTAGGTTGCTCGGGGAGTGAGTGGCGAGACCGGCCCGACCGGAGGGGCAGTGACCCCTAAGGACGGGAGCACTCCATGCGCACGGTCCTGTGCAGGACGGCGGGGCGCGCCTCGCTCATCCTCGCTACGGCGGGGGTGGTGGGCAGCGCGGCGCTCCCTGCCGTTCCCGCTGCGGCGGGCGCGGCGAACAACCGCGCGTCGGTGCAACACGCGGCTCCGGCCGCGCACCACACCGACCGGTCTGGAACTCAGATCGGCACGGCGGTGAAGTACGTCCGGAGCTCGGACGGCTCCATCAGCCAGGTCCGCTAATGGCAGCAGAAGGCGCCACGCCCTCGAGGAGTGGCGCCTTCGCCATGTCCGGACCCGCGCCGGCGCCGCGGCCGTCGTAAGGTCAGCGCGTGGAGGACCTCGACCGGGAGATCGTGCGGCTGCTGGCCCACGACGGCCGGCGCAGCTTCACCGATTTGGCGAAGGACACCGGGCTGTCCGTGTCGGCGGTCCACCAGCGGGTCCGGCGGCTAGAGAAGCGCGGCGTCATCCGCGGCTACTCCGCCGACGTCGACGCCGACGAGATCGGCCTGCCGCTGACGGCGTTCGTCTCGATCAAGCCGATCGATCCGGCCGCGCCCGACGACGCCCCGGACCGGCTCGCGCACCTCGACGCGATCGAGGCCTGCCACAGCGTCGCCGGCGACGAGAGCTACATCCTCAAGGTGCGAGTGGCCGATCCGGGAGCGCTGGAAACCCTGCTGCAGGAGATCCGCGCGGCCGCCAACGTCTCGACCCGCACCACCGTCGTGCTGTCCACGCCGTACGAGGGCCGCCCGCCCGCACTGTGACCTGCGCTGATAACTCTGTGTGCCGACACGGAGTGTCAGATTGTGGTGACAGCGACAATTCGGGCATGGTGGTCCCTGTCATCGGGGGGCTTCTCCGAGCCCTGACCCTCGCTCCGCAGGAGACTTCTTCGTGCTATTCCGCCGTGCGCTTCCGGCTGCCGTCGTACTCGTCACGACCGTCACGATGCTGCTCGTCCCGGGCACCGCCGGTGCGGACAGCACCTCCAACGCGCAGTTCGTGTCCGACACCAACTCGGCGCGCGCGCAGCACGGCCTCGGCGCTTACAGCGTCGCGTCCGACCTCACCTCGATCGCGAATCGGTGGGCCGCCCACATGGCCGCGAACCGGACGCTCGAGCACAACCCGTACGCGACCAGCGAGGTCTGCTGCTGGCAGGCGATGGGGGAGAACGTCGGCGTCGGCGGCACCGTGTCGCAGATCCAGCAGGCGTTCATGAACTCCTCGCCGCACCGGGCGAACATCTTGTCCACCACCTACGCCGAGATCGGCGTCGGCACCGCGCGCGGCTCCGACGGTCAGCTGTACGTCGATGAGCTGTTCCGGCTGCGCTCCGGGGCGGCCGCTCCGCGTGCCAGCACGAGCCAGCCGACGACGCACACCTACACCGCGCGCGCGTCGCGATCGGCGTCCCGCGCGCCGTTGAGCCCGGCCCGCGTGGTGCACCTGAGCGCCCTGCACCCCAGCACGCTGCATCCGAGCACGCTGCACCTCAACCCGGTCACCCGGGCGATGCATCTCGCCGCCTTCCTGCGCCAGGTGCGGCAGAAGCTGCCCGCGCAGGCCCGGTACGACGCGGTCGGCGGCGCGTTCGGCTACCTGCAGGTCATGAACAGCCTGTCCCGGCGCCGCTAGGCCGCACTCGCCTGCGGCCCCGCTTGGGCCCCGCTTAGGCCTCGACCAGCGCCGCGGCGGCGGCCCGGCTCGCCTCGGCCGCGCGCATCTGGTCCGGCGTGGCCGCCAGCGCCTCGCGCCGCCACCACTCCTGGCCTTCGGCGGGCAGCGTCGAGATCGGGTCGTAGTACTCGTAGCGCCGGTCCAGCGCCGCCGGGTCGTCGTGCTCCACGCTGGTCCGGTAGTTCTTCGTCCAGGTCGACACGCCGCGCACCCGGTCGTAGGACTCGAGCTGGTGCACCCAACGCTTCCCGACGTACGGCACGTCCACCACGATGCGCGGCGTCGCGAACCCCGGCAGGTAGCCCATGATCGCGTGCTGGAGCGCCTGCGCCTCGGCGACCGAGGTCCGCCAGTGCTCGCTGCCCGGGATCATGTCGCAGACGTAGAAGTAGTACGGGAGGATCTTCGCGTCGTCCTGCAGCGCGAAGCACAGGTCGAGCAGGTCCTGTTGGGTCGCGTTGATCCCGCGCAGCAGCACGCCCTGGTTGCGCACGTCGCGTATCCCGGTCTCGAGCATGGCACTGGCCGCCTCGGCGACCAGCGGCGTGACCGAGTTGACCGTGTTGACGTGAGTGTGGATGGCCAGGTCGACGCCGCGGCCGCGGGCGGTCGCGGCCAGCCGGGACATCCCGGCCCGGACCTCGTCGGCGAGCCAGTGCTGGGGGAGGCCCATGAGCGCCTTCGAGGCGAGCCTGATGTCGCGGATCG
>Ga0157369_10002321_pt1 | contig 22897 bp, 21 predicted proteins | sample C25metaG_FD_113461 | JGI IMG/M metagenome (GOLD analysis project Ga0157369, IMG submission 113461) | Corn rhizosphere microbial communities from Kellogg Biological Station, Michigan, USA - C2-5 metaG | ecosystem: Host-associated > Plants > Roots > Rhizosphere > Soil | place: USA: Michigan... | reverse complement strand
CACAACGTCAGCGACTGCGGCCTGGACACCTGGCGGGAGGGCAACACCCTCGCCCGCGAGCTGCCCGCCCACGAGATCGGGCACTCGGTCGAGAGCGCCAACAACGGCAGGCACGGCTCTCCGGCCTATGAGATCTGGGGCGACAGCAAGTGGGCCGAGTTCTACATCTACGACCTCTACACCGCGCTCGGCATGACGCGCGAAGCCCGCGGCGTGTACCGCCGGTTCACCGGCAACGCCGACGACTTCCCGCGGCGGCGCACCCGCTGGTTCCGTGACTGGTTCTTCCCGCTGTGGCGGGACTGCGGGCAGGCCGCGGTCATGGACCGGTTCTTTCGCTCGCTGGCCGAGCACTTCCCGCGCGACCCCGACGGAACGTACACGCGGCGCATGAACTGGGGCGAGTATGTCCACTTCACCAGTGGTGCCGCGGCCGCCGACCTGCGCGGCCAGGCCGCTCGCGCGTTCGGCTGGCCCCGCGAGTGGAGCGACGAGCTCGAACGCGCACGGGAGCAGTTCCCGGGTGTCACGTACTAACCGCGACGTGCTTGCCGCGCAAGCCTCGGCTGTAACGGCCAAGCGCACGGTCCCGGGTAATCCACGCGCTGGAAAGAAGGTGGAGGGCGGGCGCGAAGCAAGGATCCGTTCTGAATTATTGGAATTCTCCAGAACGGATTCTTGCTTCGCCTGGACCCGCCCGCTTTGACGCCCGCGGGTGTTAGCCCTTGCTGGCGGTCCCGACGCTGGCTCGTACCTCGTCTGACGCATCCCAGTCGTTGGCCTGCATCGCCGCCACGACGGTGCCGTTGCGCTCCCAGTAGGCCCGGAAGGCCGATTTCGTGTCGCCCTTGATCACGACGTTGTCGTAACCATGGGGGCCCACGTGGCCGAAGTACTCCATGCCGAGGTCGTACTGGTCGGTGAAGAAGTAGGGCTGCCTGGCATAGGGCTCTTCACCGCCGAGCATGTTGCGAGCGGCGGTCTTCGCCTGCTCGATGGCGTTGTCCCAGTGCTCGCTGCGCACGCGGCCGAGCACCGGATGGTCGTGGTTGGCGACGTCGCCGACCGCGTAGATGTCCGGGTCGGACGTGCGCAGTTGCGCGTCGACGAGGATCCCGTTAGCGATCTGGAGCCCGGCCGCCTGCGCGAGCGAGATATCCGGGATGGCGCCGATGCCGACCACGACCAGGTCCGCGGCAGCCAGGGCGGCGGCGGAGACAGGTGAGCCGAGCACGAGGTCCACCCCGTGCGCCCGGTGGAGGTCGGCGAACACCTGCGCCACCTCCGGCCCGAGGACGCTGCGCAGCGGAAGGTCGGTGAGGTCGTGGACGGCCACCTCGCACCCGGCTTCCCGTGCCGCCGCGGCGACTTCCAGCCCGATCCAGCCAGCCCCGACGATCGCGACGCGCGGGCGCTGCGCAAAGGCCGCGCGCAGCCGCACGCTGTCTTCAACGGTACGCAGGTAAGCGGCGGGAACTCCGGTCTCGTCGGCGAGGGCGAGCCGGCGCGGGTACGCGCCCATCGCGAGGAGGAGGCGGGTATAGGGCTCAGTTCCGGCCGAGGTGCGGAGCAGGTGATCTTCTGGAGTGATAGCGGTGACCGGGGTGCCTAGGCGCAAGTCGATGCCGTGATCGGCGTACCAGGCGGCATCGTGGACGTACATCCTGTCCTGCGGGTCGCGGCCGAGGAGGAACCCCTTCGACAGCGGCGGCCGCTCATAGGGCAGATGGTGCTCCGCGGCGTACAGCACCACAGGCCCGTCGTAGCCTTGCTCCCGCAGTTCAGCGGCGGCTGTCGCGCCTGCAAGCCCGCCTCCGACGATGGCCAGTGTCATGATCTCTCCCTTGCAGCCCTAGTCAGCGTGAGGAACTCGCCGCGAAGGGCCTGGTTGTCCCACAGCTCGCCGTAAAGCGCGGACGTTACCGTCCGGGCGCCGTGGGCGCGCCCCCCGCTGGCTCATGCACGCATGCTCTGCGACCAGGACAACGCCCACGCCGCGGGGTTCCAGCCGCTGCCACAGCTCATCGGCGATCTGCTTGGTTAGTCGTTCTGGGTCTGGGGGCGGCTCGCAAAGAAGGCCGCCAGGCGGGCGAACTTTGACAGCCCCAGGATGCGGTCCGCCGGCAGGTAGCCGATGTGCGCGGTGCCGGTGAAGGGGAGCATATGGTGTTCGCACAGCGAGCGCACCGGGATCGCCTCCACCATGACAAGTTCGTCATAGTCTTGGTCGTTGGGAAAAGTGGTCATATCAAAGCCCGGCACGTCGAGCATCTCCGCGTACGCGCTGGCCATGCGGCGCGGCGTGTCCGCCGTGGCCTCGCCGGAAATGTCCACCCCAGGGCGGTCAGGAAGGAGGCGGCCGCGCGTTCAGCGGCCTCCAGGTCGGCCGGCGGCTGCCAGTGCGTGATGCGCGGGCGTATCTGGGTTACCGCGCTCAGGTTGCTGCCGGGTTGAGTCACCTCGCACCTCCTTCTATTGGATAGTATTCTCTACGTTAGAACCGGGGTTTTGTAATGTCAATCGATTCATCTTTTAGAAAGCCCGAAGCGGACCTCGCCACGCAGGCGACAGGCATCGGCGCGCTCGCCGACCCGGTGCGCCGCGCGCTCTACCAGTACGTGGTCGCCCAGCCGGACGCCGTCGGGCGGGAGGCCGCCGCCGCGGTCCACGTGCCCGTGCACACCGCCAAGTTCCACCTGGACCGGTTGTGCGACGAAGGGCTGCTGCAGGCGGAGTACCGGCTGCTTCCCGGCCGGGTCAGCGGGCCGCGGCGCACCTGTCATAGGCATCCAGTCGCTTCTGTCACCGTCGCGGGCACGGCGTCCACCGCCAGCTCATATCCCGGACAGAATGGCTAGCTCGCCGGCAGCGAGACTCCCGTCGCCTGCTCGAGCGCCGCGAGAGCGTCCGGAATCGTCACGACCTTGATCGTTGTCATGCCCATGGCACGCGCGGGCTTGAGGTTGATGCCCAGATCGTCGAGGTAGACGCAGCGCGATGCCGGCACGCCCACCCGGTCCAGCACGCGCTGGTAGAACTCGACTTCCGGCTTGCGGACACCCTCGACCGACGACTCGATGATCGCATCGAAGAGCCCCAGCACTTCGCCGAGATCCGGGCGGCTCGTGGCAAGGGGCCAGATGTTGTTCGTGACCGCCACGAGAGTGAGCCCCGCGGCTCGCAGGGCGTGCAGCGCATCACGCATCTGCGGGAACACCTCACCGTGCAGGGCGTCGAGCACCTGGGCGGCGTCCACATCGAACCCGACCGTGCGCGCCTCGGCCTCGAACTCGGCGGCGAACTCAGCCACGGTGATGTCGCCGCGCTCCGCCCGGGCCCACGCGTTACCGTCGGGATTGGTGGCGTTGATCCGGCGAATCAGCCCGGCCGGCAGGCCGACAGCACGCTCGTAGGCCGCGAACCGCTCCATCGGGCCCTCAAAGACCACGCCTCCGAGGTCAAAGAGGACGACATCGTTCACCGGTAGAACAGTACCTGAACCACCGGTTGGGCCACGCACTCCGGGCCTTTACCCGCACCGCAGCGCCGCGGCCCCGCCGGCCTGCCAGGCCCGGTGCCACCGGCGGACCGGGCCCTCGGTGACCCGCAGGTCCGCCGCGATCTCGCGGACGCTGTCCCCCCGGGCGAACCGCCCGGCGGCCTCCAGTCGCAGCCGTTCGCGCCGCTCCTGCTCGGCGGGCGCGTACCCGCCCCGTTGCGCGTACCTCATGCCCCGGTCATACGCCCGCAGCCAGCCGGCGTCACCACCCGAATCCTATGAGTTCAACCTGAGTAAGTCCCGGAAGTTAAGGGCAGTGCGGATAGCCCTGTATAATCGTAATGTCGATGTCCCGTCTCTGGTAAATCGGCCCTGTCGCACTGATTCCGGCCCATTGTGTCCGCAGTCTCGATGAACGCGGCCCGGCGCACCTGCTGATATTAGGAGATTTCGGGCAGCGGCAGAGGCGACGATGCGCTACCGGGCGCGCCGACTCTAGTGAGACCGGCGCGGTAATGGGCCGGAATCAGTGCGACAGAGGGCGACTTGTGAGAGACGGGACAGTCGAATGGGTGAAAGCCACACGCTAGCGCTGATCTCATCGACCCCACGGCTGTGTGAGGCGAATCGCTAGGTCGTCACCCTACCGACCAGCCGGTACGTGCCTCAAGGTAAACTTCGGCGCCAAGGACGGCATAACAGCCGTCGGACGAGAGGGACTCAAGAGGGATTCATGTCCAAGCCAGCATCGGGTAGGTCCCGCCAAGCAAGTCGCACTCACAGCGCTACGTCCAAAATTCCCGTCCGGGGGCACGAGCCGAATTCGGTCACCGCACGCGTGCTGGCAGAGGCAACACGGCTCTTCGCCGAGAAGGGCTTCCTGGGAACTTCGGTTCAGGAGATTGTCGATGCGGCCAATGTGACCAAGGGAGCGATGTATTACTACTATTCCTCAAAAGACGATCTTCTCTACGAAGTCTACCATCGTATGATACAGAAGGAATTGGAGACTCTCGACCGAATCATGGCGATGAACCTCTCGCCATACGACACGGTCGATGCGCTCATCACCGACGTTGTTCTCACCACGGCTGACCACCGCGACGATCTCACGATCTTCCTTCGCGAGATGCATCGCCTGTCCCCTGAGAAGCTACGAGCGATCCGCGCCGATCGGCGCCGCTATCACGTCGCCTTCCGGAGCGTCATCGAAGAAGGTCAGCGGTCGGGCGAGTTCCGCCCGGACGTGTCGGCCGAACTGGTCACGATCGGGTTCTTCGGTCTCGTCCACCACTACTACACCTGGTATCGCGACGATGCCCGATTCAGTGCCATGCGGATGGCGCAGGAGTCTGCACGGTGGTTCCTGCAATCGCTCGAGCCCCTGCCGTCCTCGACCGGCAGCAAGGCGCCCAGGGTGACACGAGGCTCCGCCGCGGCGAACGGACGCACCACCAAGGCAGTCAGCCGTACGCGGCGGCCACGAGCCGCCGAACGATAAGGCCACTCACCCAGGCACGAGGGCGCCCACAAGTTAAGTAGTGTTCATCGAGACCGGGTGCAGCCCTGACATCGACGTCGGTAAATCAGTCGGCCGGGTCAGTACATCGTCGCGCCGCCGGACACGTTCAGATCGGTGCCGGTGATCGAGGCGGACATGTCGCTGGCCAAGAACACGACGGCGTCGGCGACGTCGTCGGATCGGACCAGCTTGGCGAGAGGTGTGTCCTCGAGGAACTCGGCCCTGACCTGCTCGACCGGAACATCCCGGGCGGTTGCCTGGGCCTGGAAGACCCACTCGATCCGCTCTCCTTCGACCGCACCGGGCGAGATCAGGTTGACCCGGACGCCATGCGGACCTGCCTCGAGGGCGAGCGTGCGAGCGAGCCCGACAAGCGCCATCTTGCTCGTGGCGTACGGCGTTCTGCCGAACAGCGGCCGTTTGCCCGTCATCGAGCCGATGAAGACAATGGATCCGCGTTGTCGATCGATCATGCCCGGCAGGAAGGCGCGACAGCACCAGTAGGTCCCCACGACGTTGACCGCTATCGTCTCCTCCCACTCCACCGGGTCGGCCTCCCACAGCACGGCGGACGGCCCGCCCATCCCGCTGTTGTTGACCAACAGGTCGACGCGTCCGAATTCCGAAAGCGCCTGCTCGGCCAAGGCGTCGACGTCACTGCGTACACGCAGGTCGGTCGGGACGACGAGCGGGCGTCGCCCGAGGCGGCGCACCTCGGCGGCTGTCGCCTCCAGGGTTGCTGACTGACGGCCGGCCAGTACCACGTCGGCTCCCTGTTCGGCAAGCCGTGCCGCGATGCGCGCGCCGATCCCGCGGCCGGCACCAGTCACGACGGCGACCTGGTCATCCAGCAGTTCGCCGGTCACCACGGGCCTCCCCACCGGCCCGATGCCGTTCCGTCACGCATGCCGGCGACCTTCCCTCGACCGGTACTCGCCCGGATCGCCGGCTCAACGCCGGGCGAGTGCGGGAATGCCCGAATTCCGTGCGACCTCAAAAGATGCCACCACCAGCGACTCGACGTCCGCGCCTACATTGTCGAACCCGGTGCCGACCGTCGCGCCCTTGAGGTAACGGGCGTGGATGCCCTCCAGGATGATCGCGAGTTTCAGGTAGGCAAGGGTCAGGTAGTAGGCAACCAATTCGATACTCCTGCCGCTCAACGACGAGTAGCGCTCAGCGATCTCCTGACGCGTCGGGAACCCCGGCAGGGCAGTGAGCGACCTACCGACTGCCGCCGACGTGAACCCGTTGCCGCCGCCGGGTGGATCAGTCCAGTACGTGAGCAGCAGGGCGAGGTCGGACAACGGGTCACCGAGCGTCGACATCTCCCAATCCAGCACGGCGACGATGCGGCCAGGGTCGTCGCTCGCGAGCATGGTGTTGTCCAGGCGGTAGTCGCCGTGGACGATGACGCCGTCACTGTTGGGCGGCAGCCCGGCCAGCAGGCGCCGACCGATCTCGTCGACGAGCGGGAGTTCACGAGTCTTCGAGCGTTCCCACTGCTCCAGCCATCGTCGCACCTGGCGGTCGAGGTAACCTTCCGGGCGGCCCCAGTTCTGCAGGCCGACCGCGTGATAGTCGATGCCGTGCAGTTCGACGAGCACATCGATCAGCGCATCGGCGCAGCTGGTCCGCTGCGCGGGCGTCAGCGCAGCGGTCTGCGCAGGCTCGCGCAGGACGACTCCGTCTACGTAGTTCATGACATAGAACGGAGCGCCGGTGACCCCGGCGTCCTCGCACAGCGACACCACCGTGGGAACCGGAACCCTGCTGCCCTGTAGTGTCGCGAGCACGCGATATTCGCGCGACATGTCGTGTGCGGTCGGCAGCACGTGAGCCAACGGCGGTCGGCGCAGAATCCACCGCTCCGGCCCTGTCTCCGCCGAGACCCGGTAGGTCAAGTTGGAACGACCTCCGCTGATCACCTCGAAGGTCAACTCGCGCGGATCCAGCACCCCTGGCACGTTCTCGGCGAAATACCGGCGGACCGCGTCGCCATTGATTCCTGGTGGGTCGTCGTCGACTGGCGGCATTGCTCCGTCTACTTGATCGCTTGCGGATTGACCGGCGAGCCGACGGAGCCGGTGACCGTGAGCGGCGGTGCCACGAGCATGAACTCGTAAACGCCGTCCTGTGCGCAGTCCGCCGCGAGTTCCTCCATGTCCCACATCTCACCCAGGTGGATCCCCGCATTGACGAGCATGATGATGTGCAACGGCTGCCACACATCGGGCGTCTCGTTGGGAAGTACCTCGGTTCCCCACGTGTCCGTCGACACCGTGGCCACGTGCCGTGGGCAGAAGAAGTCAGCGGCGCTGATCGCGAGCCCCGGGGCCGGACCGCCGGCGAAGTCGCCCCACTTTCCAGCGGTGCGGCGCTCGAGCAGTTGACCGGTCCGCACGAGAACGAAGTCGCCCTCGCCCACCTCGACACCCTCAGCCGCAGCGCAGCCCTCGAGGTCGTCCTTGGAGATCGGCTCGCTCGTCTCCAACCACTGCTTGCCCTTGTAGCGCGGCATGTCGAGCAGCACACCCCGGCCTACCGCCCGGTCCTTGATGTTCGTGATGCTGTTCTTCTTCGCACCCTGACTGGTGACGGCGTCGGTGCCGTGACCGTTGTACATCTTGCCGTCGTGGTAGATGTGCGACAGCGCATCCCACTGCGTCGAGCACTGCAGCACGAGATACACGGCATCGTCGGTGTAGCGCAGTGTCGGCAGGTGGTCCTGCGCACCGGAGGCGATGTCGCCGCCGTCTTGGAGCATCAGGTGAACCGGGTTGATCCGGCCTAGTCCGCCGGTCATCGGGCCTTCGGAATCCAGCGGCAGCGCAAGCGAGAAGACCCGGCCCCGCTTCACGAGCGAGGTCGCCGCGACCACCTTCTCCGCGGTCACGTAGTTCATGGAACCCAACTCGTCGTCGGGGCCCCACTTGCCCCAGTTCCGGTACTGCGCGGACTTCTCCAGGACGATGCTGATGTCCAGTGCGCTTTGCGTCTCACTCATTCCTAACCTCCGAGTTGGTTGGTTACCGAACCGGGTCGAACTTCCGGCGGGGCAGCGGCAACGTCCGTGCGCTGCCGCCACCGTCATCCCGTCCGCTGCTGGCGTGCGGCGAGAACCGCGGCGATGATCGCCACTGCGTACACGATCTGCTTCACTGCTTCCGGTAGCGACGTCCCCGAAAGCGTGGTCGAGATCGTGGTCAGGATGATCGCTCCACCGAGCACACCGATGTAAAGACCTCGACCACCGAGAATGTTGGTCCCGCCGACGACGACGGCGGCAAGCGAGAGCAACAGGTAGGGATCGCCCAGCCCGAGGAAGCTCTGATTGCCGTACCCAGCCAGCATCACGCCGGCGATCGCAGCGCAGAGCCCGCTGATCGCATAGACCGCAATGATGATCAGGTTGACCCGTACACCCGATAGGAACGCAACCTGGCGATTGCTGCCCACCGCGTAGACATAGCGGCCGAACACGGTGCGATTGACGACGAGCATGCCGATGATGGTGAACACGACCAGCATGATGATGATGTTGGGGAGGGCTCCGTCGAAGACGTGTCCCTGGATGACCTTCACGATGGACGGCGGCGTCCGGCCTTTGGGTGTCCCGTTGGTGTAGACGAGGATGGCGCCGCTCAAGATCACGTTCACGGCCAGCGTCATCACCACCGGTGACAGCCTGAGATAGACGATGCCGAGGCCGTTCACGATGCCGAAAACCACGCCCATCACGAGCACGAACGGAAGCACCCACCAGATCCTGGCGTCCTGTCCCAACGACACCCCCGTCATCACGACGGCGGCCATCGTCATGACGTTCGGGATCGACAGGTCCAGCCCGCCGGTTAGCACCACCACGAACTGCCCGAACGCGGCCACCGCCGCGAACGCGGACAGCGCCACCACGGTGCTGGTGAAGTTTAGACTGCCGAACGAGGAGCTCACGCCCTTCGACGCGATGATCAGGATCGCGAGGAAGACGTATACCCCCAGCACCGTTCGATAGGAACGGTTCGTCCAGATTCGAGACAGACCGAACATGCGCCGATCCGGCGAATCTGAGTCTGGTGGCTGAGGCGTGCGCGTTCCCGGATCCCCCATCTCCGCCACGTTCCCGCGCTCCTTAGGCGTGCTCATCGCGTCATGCCCGTCAGCTCGCTCTCCGCCTCGTTCTCGGCAGCCGGAGCCCTACGGCTCACCCGGGAGAGGACCCACTGCCGAGCACCGGTGAGTGAGCCCGCGACTACTGCTATCAGCAGCACGGCGCCGTCGAGGATGTTCGTATAGAACGAGGACACGCCGAGCGCGAACAGCACGTCGGAGATGACGTAGAGGATGTAGGCGCCGATGATCCCGCCCACCAGATCACCTCGACCGCCACCGAACAAGGTGCCGCCGAGGACAACCGCTGCGAAGACCGGCAGTAGCAACGGGCCGCCGAGGTTCGGGTCGCCACTCGCGCTCTGCGCGGTGAGGAACGTCCCGGCCAAACCGTACAAGAGCCCGCCCAGCGCATACGCGGACATCGACACGAGCCTGACCCGGACCCCGTTCGCCGCGGCGGCACTCGCATCCCCTCCGACAGCGTAGATCGCGCGCCCGAGCGAGGTGCGCTTCAGCAGAAGCCACAACGCGACCACGATGAGGATCAGCACGAGCGAGGCGGGAATCGCATTGCCCACGTTCGCGGTGAACCAGTTGACGAAGTCGAGTGGCACCGCCCCGCCGGGTTGAGCAAGTATCAGCAAGGCGACCCCACCCCAGAAGAACGACATGGCCAGCGTCGCGACGATCGAGGGTATCCGCATGAAGTTGACGAGGATGCCGTTCACCAGGCCAGTGCCCGCGCCCACGGCAAGCGCGAGCGGGATCATCAGCGCTTGCGACCCGATCGAAGTTCCCACCTGGGTGGCTATCAACACGTTGACGAGCGAGAGAACCGCACCTACCGACAGGTCGAAGCCCCCTACCAGCACGACCAGTGTCTCGCCCGCGGCCGCGATCGCGACCGCGGCCGCCTCATTCGTCAGCGTGTTGAACTGGCCCAGGCTGAGTACGGAAGGGACGATCCCGACGTAGATGAAGAACAGGATGACGAGTACTACCGCGGGCCCGACCACGCCTGTCATCGCCAGCCGCCGGCGGTAGGCACTCGCCCGGCTCCACGTCGCCGCGGTCGCACTCAGCAGCGCTGCCATCACACCGCTCCGTTCGCCGGCGCCTGCGCGGCCGCGCCCTGCTCGCCGTCATCGGCGGACGACGAGCCAAGCATCGCGGAGAGAACGCGGTTTCTGGTGAACTCCTGCGCACTGAGTTCCGCGACGACCCGCCCGCGGTAGATGACCGCGATCCGGTGGCTGACGCCTAGCAACTCCTCGATGTCGGTCGAGTAGAAGATGATCGCCTTGCCCTGCCCGGCTAGCTCCCTCATCAACGTGAAGATCTCGGTCTTCGTGCCGATGTCGACGCCGCGGGTCGGGTCGTACATGAGCAGTATGTGGCTCTGCGTCAGCATCCACTTGCCGATAGCGAGCTTCTGCTGATTGCCGCCGCTGAGCGACCCGACATCGAGATCCAGTGCGGACAGTCGGACGTTGACGGCTTGGAATACTCGCCGTGCCTCCGCTCGCTCGGCCCTCTTGTTGAGCAGGCCGAACCGTGAAAACTTGCTCAGGTGCGGAAGCGTCACGTTCGCCAGGCCGGACATGGCGAGCATGACGCCCTCGGCCTTCCGGTCCTCGGGAACCAGATTGATTCCCAGGCCCTTGCGGACCGCGTCGTGCGGCGACTTCAGTCGCACTGGCTTGCCGTCCAAGATCATCGACCCACCACTCGCCCGCCGGGCGCCGAACAGCGTCATGAACAGCTCGAACTGGCCATGCCCTTGGAGGGCGGCGACTCCGAGCACCTCCCCTGCATGCAGGGTGAGGTTCGCGCAGCGCAGTGCGGGTTCACTGCTCAAGTCCTTGACAGTGAGCACCACATCACCTACCTCGCCCGGTGGGCCGCTGCTAGCGGTTACCGACTCGACCGCACGACCGGCCATCATCTCGACGACCTCGTCGTCGGTCGCGGCACCGGTCTCGAAAGTCCCTACCTCGTGACCGTTGCGCAGCACGGTCACCCGATCGCAGATCTCGCGCACCTCGCCCATCCGATGCGAGATGAACACAACCGTGCCACCGGACTCGCGCACGCGCCGGATTTGCTGGAAGAGCCATTCGACCTGAACTGCACCGAGTGCGGCCGTCGGTTCATCGAGCAACAGGATCGGGGTTTGTCGGCTCAGCACCCGTACCAATTCGATCTGCTGGCGAGCACCCAGAGACAGGCCCGCGACCGTGGCATCCGGGTCTATCTCTCCGACTTCCCATTCCTCGAGCAGGCGACGTGTCGCTGCGACCATGTCGTTGTTCGTCACCAGCCCGAACCGATTGCGCTTGGCCCGACCGAGCATCATGTTCTGCGCGACCGTCAGGTGCGGCACCAGGGTGAGCTCCTGGAAGGCGGTCGCGATACCGGCGGAGAGGGCATCCCGTGCCGAGCGCAGCCTTATCGGTCGGCCCGCCACGGAGATGCCCCCCGCGTCCCGTTGCTCAATTCCACTGAGGATCTTGACCAGTGTCGACTTGCCCGCCCCGTTCTCACCGATGAAGGCGTGGACCTCGCCCTTCTCGACGGTGAACGAGGCTTCCCGCAGCGCGACCGTCGCGCCGTAGCGCTTGCTGACCTTCGACGCCTCAAGAGCTGAGCCGGTGCTCAATGATCGTCCCCTCATAGTCCGCTCTGATCCGCTGGAGGGCGTGAGTCAGTTGCCGCCGGAGTGGTTGTCGTCGAAGATCAGCTTGTCCTGTGTCTTACACCCCTCGACCTCGGAGCACGACTTCGCGTCGCTGATCTTGTCGGACTTCCCGGCCAGGGCGGCATCGATGCCCTGCTCCACCAGCGGCGTCCAAATGTCGCTGAACAGACCGGGGTTCGTCACCTTGCTCGGTGGGAAGACGACGGCACCCTTGGCTGGGTTCGTGCCGACAGCCTTCTCGCCGAGTTTGTCGAGATCGCTCGTGTTCATCTGGGGCAACGGCAGGATGATGTCGTGGGCGACCTTCTGGCCCTCGAGAATCTTCACCGAGTTGATGAACGCCAGTTCACCTGAGTACACAGGAGAACCGGCCGACGAACTCTGCAGGTGGATGCACTGGTTGGTCGGGATGTCCATCTTCGAGCAGACGTCAGGCGACAGCATGTAGATGTGGTGGCCATTGGCGAACTCACCGGCACATGGCAGCGGCTGCTTGCCACTGGACAGGAGGTACTGCGTGATGGCATAGCAGCCCGCCTCGGCGTACACACCGTTGACGTTTGGATGGCCAGCCGCGATGGAGGTGAATGCCGTCTTGCCCTGTGCCTGCGCCCATGCGCCGTTCGCGGAGCCCGCGATGCTGATACCCGGGTAGTTCTTCAGGACGTCCTTGAGGGCCTTCTGCCGGTCCGTGTCCACCGTCGTCCCCGGTACGCCGGAGATGTTGGCGATCGAGCCCTTACCGTTCAGCGTCTTTGCCAACCAAGTGGCGTTGTAGACGCCCCACTCGTACTGGTCGATGTGCACGTTGTAGGCGCAGGGTGCGGTCACCAAGCTGTCGTAGGAGTACACGACGATGCCCTGGTTGCATGCCTTCTGGATCGTCGCGTTGAGGGCTGTCGGTGAGAGCGGGTAGACGATGATCGCGTTCATACCTGCCGCGATCTCGTTGTTCATCGTCTGGATCTGCTTGGTGATGTCTTCCCCGGCGATATCGACGCGGAACTCCACCTTTGTGTTGTACGGTGGCGTGGCCGCCTCTGCCTTGACCAGGTTGGCCGCTTCCTGCTGCCAGTCATTACCAGTGAAGCCGAGACTCAGAGCGATCTTGAACGTCCCCGACTTCCCGCCGCCTCCGCTGGTGCCGCCGTTGTTTCCACTCCCGTTGCCTGACGAGCCACAGGCGGCGAGAACTGCCGCAGCAGCAACCGAAGCCACCGCCACGCCGATCTTGCGTCCTATCACGCTGTCTCCCCTTTCACCCACGTCCGTGCCGTGAGGCTTGTGAGGTTCGCCGCCGAGCGGCTGCTTCTGGTGACACTGGTCTAGGGATGACGCCGACCGTCGACCGTCTCGTACTGGACGGAAGGCGCACCCACGCGGCTCCTCCTACTCGAATGACAGGCCTGAACACCTGTTACTCGTACCGACCGGTCGGTATAATCGTCTTTGCTCGTACCGACTGGTCGGTATAATGGTTGAGACTCGCGAAGTGAACTCGGACTGTCAAGAGATTCCCGCAAGAAAGTCGCAACGATTTGGCTGCGTACGCCGCTGGCCGCGCAGCAGCAGGCGCGAACCCGTGCCTGGCGACGCCCCCCGAGGAGATGAGCGAATGCCGAGAGGGCGCAAGCGAACCGACTCCTCCGCCGGCGTGGCCGATACCAGTCGTCTGCAGCCAGCCCCGATCAGGGAACGCCTGATCCGTACCAGTACGAGATTGTTCGCCGAGCGAGGCTTCGACGCCACCTCCGTACAGGCCATCGTCGAAAGCGCCGGGGTGACAAAGGGTGCTCTGTATCACCACTTCGCGGCGAAGGAGGATCTTCTCTACGAGATACACAACGAGATCATCTCCACAGAACTGCGTGACGCAGAACGAATAGTCAGTAAGCAGTTGGCTCCGGACGAGTGCCTACGTGAGCTGATCGTGAACCTGATCGAATCGATCGCCCAGTTCCAGGCCGGCGTGACGGTGTTCTTCCGCGAGATGCACAGGCTGCCGGAGGACAAGTGGCGGCTGGTTCACGACGCGCGTCGCACGTACTTCCGCCTGTACCTTGATGTCATCGCTCGTGGACAGGTCGAGGGCCTACTGCGCAGCGACATGAACCCGAAGATCGTCACATTCGCGCTGTTCGGCACCTGCAACTGGTTCTACACCTGGTACAACCCGTCGGGCACGTGGTCCGCCCACGAGGTGGGCCAGGAGCTTGCGAGCGTTTACCTGAACGCGCTGCGGCCTCAAGCCATCACGGACGGTCAAGAACCCCCTACCACAGTCGATGCCGAGATGAGGAACTGATGGCACCAGAGGTTCTCTACGAGGTCCGCGAACATACGGCGCTCATCACGCTGAACCGCCCTGCGCAACGCAACGCGGTCAACGGCACGCTCGCGTCCGCCCTGGCGAGCGCGATCGGGCGCCTCGAGCAGGACGAGCAGGTCCGGGTGGGCGTCCTGACCGGTGCCGGCGATGTGGCCTTCAGCGCGGGCGCCGACCTCAAGGCCGTGGCCGCCGGCGAGGCGGACACTCTGCATGTAGAGCCCGGCGGTTTCGCTGGCTTCGTCCGCTACCCACGTGCTAAGCCGGTGATTGCGGCGGTGAACGGCTTCGCGCTCGCCGGAGGCTGCGAGATCGCGCTGGCATGCGACACGGTGGTGGCATCCACCGACGCGTCCTTCGGACTGCCGGAGGTGACCCGCGGTTTGGTGGCGGCCGCGGGCGGGGCGTTCCGCCTGCTCCAGGCAGTACCACCTGCCCGAGCGGTCGAGTTGATGCTGACCGGTACCCGTATGGATGCCGAGGAGGCCTACCGCCTGGGGCTGGTGGCGGCCCTGACCGCGCCGAAGGACCTGCTGCCCAGAGCATTGGGCATTGCGGCGCGGATAGCCGCCAACGCACCGCTCGCGGTCCGGGAGACATTGTCTATCGCCCGCGCCGCGCTCGCGGTGCACGACGAGCGATGGTGGGCGCTGAGCGACGAGGCCGCGCGACGGATGCACGCCAGTTCCGACGCGCTCGAGGGTGCCCGCGCGTTCGCCGAGAAGCGCCAGCCGCACTGGACTGGTACATAACGTTCATCCGGGTCGACCCCTCTGGTACGAGAATTACCCCGCAGACTGCAACTGTTGGCGTGCCACCGCGAAGTGTTCCTGGACCTCAGGGTTCTCCAGCGTCGACAGATCACCCGGGTCGGCCGCTAGCAACCAGGACCGGACCGCCCTGCGATGTACTTTCCCGGACCTGGTCAGCGGTAGCGCGTCGACCACGACCACGGCGCTCGGGGCCATCGCCTTGCCCAGGACGTCGACGATCCGGGCGCGCACAGCTTCGCTCAGGACTTGCTTGGCCGCCTCGGAACGCGTGGGCGAGGTCGGCACGACGACCACCACCGCTACCTCGCCCTTGACCGGATCCGGAAGTGCCACCGCCGCGGCGCCGACTACCCCATCGACCTGATCGGCCACCGATTCGTACTCCACCGGCCCGACCCGTTTGCCGGCCACGTTCATCACGTCGTCCGACCGCCCGGGCAGTTCCCATGTCCCGTCCGCGTATCGGATCGCGCGGTCGCCGTGTACCCACACGCCGGGCCACCGCGACCAGTAGGTCTGCAGGTAGCGTTCCGGCTCTTGCCAGAAGCCCTGGGTCATGGACGGCCAGGGCTTGGTGATGACCAGTTCGCCCACCGTGGCGGTCGCGGGCTCGCCGTCGTCGTTGACGACATCCACCGACATCCCCGGCGCAGGGCCAGAGAAGCGCCCTTCCGGAATCGGCACGACCGGGCTCCCAACGAGAATGCCGCCACCGATCTCGGTGCCGCCCGACCAGTTGATGATCGGGGCGAAGCCACGGCCGACCTCGCGGTGCAGCCACCGCCACGCGGCAGACGTCCACGGCTCGCCCGTGGAACCCAGCATGCGCAGGCTGGTCAGCGAGTGACCCTCGACCCAGCGTGTTCCTGCGCCGGCGAGCAGCCGAATCGCGGTCGGCGAGACCCCGAGGTGCGTGATCTGGTGTGCGTCCACCAGGTCCCACAGCCTGCCGGGGTTGGGATAATCGGGCACACCGCTGAACAGGACCGTGGCAGCACCCAGGGTCAGCGGGCCGACGGTCGAGATCGGCCCCATGATCCAGCCCATGTCCGTCACCCAGCACAGCCGTTCGCCTGGCCGCAGATCGAAGTTGTAACCGAGTTCGATACCGACGCGGTACGGCATGCCCGAGTGCGCGTGCACGACGCCCTTCGGGCGACCACTCGAACCGGAGGTGAACGCGAGTAGGAACGGCTGTCCCGAGTCCCACTCGGGTAGACCGTTCTGCGAGGCGTCCCGCACAAGATCCGTCCAACTTGTCACCGGGACAGGACTCGCGGGCGCTCGCCCATGCAGCCGTTCGATCACGACCAGCCCGTGGACGGATGGCGCCTGGGCGAGCGCTTGGGAGGCCGTCGCGAGCGTATCGATGGGCCGGCCGCGACGCAGGAATCCGTCGGCGGTCACCAGTACCTTCGCGCCGGCCAGACGCAACCGCTCGGCGAGCGCACCCGCGCCGTAACCGGAAAACGCGGGTGCCGCGATCGCGCCGATTCGAGCAGCGGCAAACAGGGTGACGACGGCCTCGGGGATCATCGGCAGATAGATCGCAACGACGTCGCCTTGGCCGACACCCATCGCCCGCAAGCCGTTGGAGGCACGGATTACCAAGCCCTGCAACTCCGCGAAGGAGATCTGCCCCGAGCTACCGTCGTCGTCCTCCCAGATGATCGCCGTGCGGTCGGTGCTCGCCCAACGCTGGATCGCCAGCCATGCAACGTTCGTTGCGCCGCCGACGAACCAGCGGGGCCATTCGACGCCGCGTGAGAGGTCTACGAACTCCCGGTACGAGCGCAGCCACTCCAGCCCGAGGTCCTCGAACGCCGCGGCGGTGAACCAGGCCGGGTCAGCGGCAGCCACATCGAGCAACCGGGCGTAGTCGGACAGATCCTGAGCTTGCATGAACCTGGTGAGATTCCTGGTCGGTATCGAATCCGGCGGCGGGACCCAGCAGTCGGCCTGGAACCAGGGCGGCAAGGCGGCGCGTGACGAGGTGGCACGCATCGGCTACGCGACCGCGAAGCGGCGAAGTTCGCGTCGCGCAATGGTCATCTTGTGTACTTCGTCGGGCCCGTCGGCGAGCCGCAGGATGCGTGCCCAGGCATACATCGAGGCAAGCGGGAAGTCCTGCGAAACGCCGCCTCCGCCGTGCACCTGAATCGCGCGATCGATGACACGGCTCGCCACTCGTGGTGCCATGACCTTGATCGCGGCGATCTCGTTGCGGGCCCCTCGCGATCCGAGTTCGTCGATCAGCCAGGCCGTCTTGAGGACCAGCAACCGGATCTGCTCGATCTCCATACGCGACTCGGCGATCGCATCCTGGACGACGCCCTGTTCAGCCAGCGGCCGCCCGAATGCGATCCTCGACTGGGCACGCTCGCACATCAGGTCGATGGCTCGCTCGGCCATTCCGATGGCTCGCATGCAGTGGTGGATGCGCCCGGGACCGAGTCGTGCTTGTGCGATCGCGAAGCCTGCCCCCTCCTCGCCGATCAGGTTCGTCGCGGGGACTCGGACATTGTCGAAGACGACCTCGCAGTGCCCGTGCCCGTCGTCGTAGCCGAAGATCGACAGGGTCCGCACCACCGTGACACCGGGACTGTCCAGCGGCACGAGGATCATGCTCTGCTGCCGGTGCGCCGGTCCGCCCGGGTCGGTCTTGCCCATCAGGATCGCGATCTTGCATCGCGAATCGGCGGCGCCCGACGTCCACCACTTGTGCCCGTTGACGATGTACTCGTCCCCGTCGCGGACGATACTGCACTGGATGTTGGTCGCGTCCGAACTCGCGACAGCGGGCTCGGTCATAGCGAAGCAGGAACGGATTTCGCCGTCCAGCAGTGGGCGAAGCCACCTTTCCTGCTGTTCCGGAGTGCCGAATAGCGCGAGTACTTCCATATTTCCGGTGTCCGGTGCCGCGCAGTTCAGCGCCTCGGGCGCGATACGGCTGCGTCCGGTGATCTCGGCGACGGGCGCGTAGTCGAGGTTCGACATTCCTGCACCCCAGCGAGGATCGGGCAGGAACAGGTTCCACAGCCCGCGGCTGCGTGCCTCTGCCTTGAGGTCCTCCATGATCGGTGGATGAAAGTGTGGATCCCCTGATTCAGTTACCTGCCTCTCGTATACCGCTTCGGCGGGATAGACGTGGGAGTCCATGAACTCCTGCAGTGAATCACACGTATCCTGCGCCTTCTTGCTTAGCTTGAATTCCATGGCTTCCCATTTCTGAAACGCGGGATCGCTCGACTCGCGAACAACTACCCCGCGATTGACAGACCACTAGGGCGCGCTCGTGTCGCGCAGTTCGCGGCGCAGGATCTTGCCGGTGACCGTCTTGGGCAATTCGTCGAGGAACTCGATGGATCGTGGGTACTTGTAGCTCGCCATCCGTGACTTGCAGAATTGCTGCAATTCGCCTTCGCTGACCGCCTGGCCGGGCTTGAGGCTGACGAATGCTTTCACCGTCTCCCCTCGGTAGGCGTCTGCCACACCGACCACTGCCGCCTCGCGAACCGCCGCGTGCATGTAGAGGACATCCTCGACCTCGCGCGGCCAGACCTTGAAGCCGGATGCGTTGATCATGTCCTTCTTCCGGTCGACGACGTAGAACCAGCCCGCGCTGTCCATGACTCCGACATCACCGGTGTGGAACCACCCGTCGTGGAAGGCGTGCGCCGTCTCTTCGGGCTTCTGCCAGTAGCCGGGAACCATCTGCGGGCCGGCCAGGCAGATCTCGCCGACCTCGCCAGGGGCGACCTCGTGTCCCTGTTCGTCGAGGACGGACGCCATGGTGTTGAAGATCGGCACGCCGACCGCGAGCGCACCCGAGCCCTCGTCCACGGGCGAGCGGCGGTCCAGCGGAACGAAGTGCGACGGCGAGGTCGACTCGGTCAAGCCGTAGGCGACATGGATGTATGCACCGGTCTGCCGCTCGAACTCGTCGACGACGCTGGGCGGTACTGGTTGCCCACCCGTGTACACCTTCTTCATGGACGACACGTCGCGATCCTTGATCGACGGCTCGTTCATCAGGGCCACGAATACGGTGATCGAGCCGATGGTGAACGTGACGCGGTATTTTTCGATCAGCTCGAGAACCGTCGCCGCGTCGAAGCGGTAGCCCAGCACGAGCGGCATGGGCGTGAGCAAGCTCAGCGCCATGTGCCCGATCAGGCCGGTGATGTGGAACAGCGGCGCCACGCCGAGCACCACATCGCTGCTCGTCAGCTTGATCCAATTCCGGTAGGCCTGGGCAGTGAAGATCACGTTGCGGTGCGTGTTCATCGCGCCCTTGGAGGGGCCGGTGGTACCCGAGGTGTAGGTGAGAAACGCTACCGAGTCGAGGTCAAGTTGGACGGGCGGCGGCTGCTTGCCTCGATGCGCATCGATCAGTTCGACGAAGTCGAGCGTTCCGTCGTGCCGCTCGCGCCTCACCTCGGAGAAGAGCCGAGCATTCACGGTGTGCTGGAATTCGAGTTCCGACGTCGTGATCGCCAGGCGTACCGGCGTGTCCTCGCGAATCTTCCCGATGATGTCGCCGTAGAGGCTCTCCAGGCAGATGACGGCTATCGCACCGGAATCGTTCAACAGGCCGGTGACCTCGCGTTCGCGATACATCGGGTTGATCGACACCATGATCGCCCCGGCTTTCCAGATCGCGACCATGCCGATGAGGAACTGTGGGACGTTCTGCAGGTAGACCGCGACGCGGTCACCGACCTTCACCCCGTTCTCGAGCAGGCCGACGGCGAGGGCGTCGCTCATCGCATCGACTTCCGCGACAGTGACGGTGCCATCCAGGTAATGGATCAGCGGCGCGTCCGGCGATCTCGCGACGGACGCCTTGAACATGTCCAGAGTGTTCGAGTACTCGAGTTCGATCTCGGCCGGCATGTCCTCGTCGTAGAGCGCCAACCAGGGCTTGTCCTGCGAAGGCATTTCATCACTTCACTTTCCTGCCACGACGAACTGGGAATGAGCGGGAACCCGCCACCGTCTGCGAGTTGGCTACTTGATGACGATCGGATTGACTGGAGCACCCGTACCGGACACGACCTTCAGCGGCGCCGCGGCGTAGAGAAAGTCGTACTGGCTGTCTTCGGCGCAGTCGGCGGCTAGGTCGTCCAGGGAGGCGATCTCGGTCAGCGCGACGCCTAGGTTACGCATCAACGCCGCGTGCAACGGCAGCACCACGCCGGAGACCGGATCGGTGGTCACCTCGTTCGCGATGGTGTCGGTCACCAGGTTCGGGATCTCCATGTCCTGGAACCACTGGACCAGTTCGCGACTGTAGGTGAGCCCGGGCTCGACGAAGCCGTCGTAGAACTCGTTGTGGTCGACATGGTAGAAGTTGCCGATCCAGCCGGTCCGGATGACGAGGATGTCTCGCTTGCGCAGTTCGAGCCCCTGCGCAGCGGCGCACGCCACGAGATCCTCATGGGTGAACGTCTCCCCCTTGTCCAGCACGTCCTTGCCGCGGTGTCGAGCCATGTCCAGCAGCACGCCCCGTCCGACGACACCGCGCTCGGCGATCGGGAGAACGCTCGCCTTGGTCAGCCCGCCAATCGTGGTCTGCGCGTCGTAGCCGTTCCACAGCTTGTCGTCGTACCACGTGTGGCCGAGCGCGTCGTACTGCGTGGAGCCTTGCAGGAACATGACCATGAAGTCGTCGGCGTACTCGAGCCCGCCGGGAAAGTCGACGCCCTTGCCGGCGATATAACGGCCCTTGTCGATGACCATGAACCGCTGCGCCCCACTTCGACCCGGCCACACCGGGTCACCGTCAGGGTTGCCTATCGGGATCTGCAGAGTGAACGTCTTGCCCGCGCGCACGCAGCGCACGCCGTTGAGCACCTCCGGCCGGCCTAGGTAGTTGAGCGAGCCGACTTCGTCCTCCTCCCCCCACTTGCCCCAGTTGGTCGGGGCCCCCCGGAGCAGTTCGCCGAGGGCAGGAGTCCCATCGAGACCCATCGCCGTCATCTCCTTCTGCTTGAAGGGCTGTCGCCTGGATCGCGCTGGGACGTAGAATACCGACTAGTTGGTATCTCGCCTAGCCCCCTCAGCGGAACTGTTCGGAGAAGACCATCGGAGAGGACTAACGGAGGCAGCATGAGCGACTTTGTCATGACGAGCGCCGATGACGGGATCGTCACCGTCACGCTCAACCGTCCCGATCGATTGAACGCCATGACGCCGGACCTGCTCGAACAGCTTCTCGCCACGGTCGAGCAGGTTGCCGACGACGACGATGTGAAGGTTGTTGTGCTGACCGGCGCGGGCCGGGCGTTCTGCGTCGGTGGCGACCTGTCGGCTGGCTCGGGCGGCGGCGTCATCAGCGACGCGACCACGAGCCACGACGTCCGCCGACTGCGAACCTATATGCGTACCGCACAGTTGCTCCACGAGATGCCCAAGGTTACGATCGCCGCCATCAATGGGGCGTGCGCGGGTGCCGGGCTGGCCCTGGCGTGCGCATGCGACCTGCGCTACGCGTCATCGTCCGCGGTGTTCAACACCGCGTTTCTGACCGCAGGCCTGCCAGGTGACTTCGGCGGAACCTGGACACTGCCTCGGATCGTCGGGCCGGCGAGGGCCAGGGAGTTGTATCTGCTCTCGGAGAAGTTCTCGGCCGCCGATGCCGAGCACCTGGGATTGGTGAGTGCGGTCGTGCCCGGTGAGGCGCTGATCGGCCACGTTAACGGCATCGCCGAAAGACTCGCGGGCACGGCGCCGATAGCGGTGCGCAGCGTGAAGGCCAACCTCAACGAGAGCGCGGATAACAGCTTCGCCGACCAGCTCGAGGCGGAGGCGGTCCGTCACATCCGTTGCGGGGAGACCGCCGACTCACGCGAGGCCGCACAAGCCTTCCTGGACAAGCGTGCACCGATCTTCACCGGCAGCTGAGCCGCAGCGGCGGCCGGCTCGGTTGGGTGTCCTGACGGGCTGCCGGGGTCTCGTTCTCGTACCACTCCCGGGACGACTCAAGCTCGTCAGCGGCGGCGGGGTGGAATCGGGCTACGAGCGTCACCGCTGAAGCCGCGCGCGGACCTCGTCTGCGGTCAGCAACTCAACCTTGCCGGAATCGATGTCGGCGAGCCGGCGCTCGATCTCCGCGTCCCACTCAGCCTCGACGACCTCTGGCTCGTCGGATGGCTCGTCCGAGCTCTTGATGAGCCGACAGATTAGTGGCAGGAAGGTCAATAGAGGTCATCCAGGCAGGTCAGAGCCTCGATGTCGGCGATCGCGGACATCTGAGGGCGATGCAGTTGCTGCCGTTTGCTGCCGCCGCAGACAAGACTTGTTTCACGCCCAAGCGTCAGCGGCCTGGATACGGCTCCTTGATCACAACCGGTCCAAGCAATCGGACCCGACAGGCGACACGCGGCTACAGGACGAATCGGACATCAGCCGGCGTTCGGCCTTCGGTGTTCTTTGGTTCCGTCATAGCGGATCGCCTCCTCGAAGCGAGCGGCTGGCCATGTCCCGGTTGATATGGCAGATACAGCCGCATGACGCCGGAGAAGGGGAATTGTCCCGGCCTGCGCTCATGGCAGACCAGGACAACAAAAGGCCGTTCAGCACCCATAAAGTGCCGAACGGCCTCATAGCCGGTTATGGCTTAATGTTACCTAATTGCTACCGAACGTAACTAGCTAGGGTTGGGTTCAATCTGAACCCTTGACCCCCAGCGAGCGTGGCGGCACCACCGATTACTTGGCCTGCCGGGCACGGTCTCTACCGGTAGACCCGCAGCCTGCGGACCTCAACAGTCAGGAGGCCTCATGAACGCCGCACTACCGCCCGTCGTCGACGCCGGCGCCTGGCAGCGCGAGCTCGACGCGCTGCGCGCCCGGGAGAAGGCCGCGACCCGCGAACTCGACGCCATAGCTGCCCAGCGCCGGCGACTGCCGATGGTCAAGCTGCCGGACTACACCCTGGAGGGCGAGCAGGGACCGGTCCGGCT
>Ga0157369_10002320_pt1 | contig 22898 bp, 25 predicted proteins | sample C25metaG_FD_113461 | JGI IMG/M metagenome (GOLD analysis project Ga0157369, IMG submission 113461) | Corn rhizosphere microbial communities from Kellogg Biological Station, Michigan, USA - C2-5 metaG | ecosystem: Host-associated > Plants > Roots > Rhizosphere > Soil | place: USA: Michigan... | reverse complement strand
GAACACGGCGTCGTGCCGTAGCGCGATCACGTACATCGACGGCGACGCGGGGATCCTTCGCTACCGCGGCTACCCGATCGAGCAGATCGCCGAGCAGGCGACGTTCCTCGAGACCGCATACCTCCTCTTCAACGGCGAGCTGCCGACCAAGGAACAGCTCGAGAAGTGGGAACAGGACATCCGCTACCACACCTATGTCCACCAGAACGTGACGCGCTTCATGGAAGGCTTCCGCCACGACGCGCATCCGATGGGGATGCTGCTCGGTGCAGTTGGCGCCCTGTCGACGTTCTACCCGGATGCAAAGCACATCTCGGATGCGGAGAACCGGTACCTGCAGCGCGTGCGCCTGGTCGCGAAGCTGCCGACGATCGCCGCGTTCATCTTCCGGCACTCGCACGGCCTGCCGTACGTGATGCCGAGGAACGATCTCGACTACATCGGCAACTACGTGAACATGACGTTCGAGATCGGCGGCAAGCACGAGCCGAACCCGGTGCTGCAGCGTGCGCTCGAGATCCTGTTGATCCTGCACGCCGACCACGAGCAGAACTGCTCGACGAACGCGGTGCGCGGCGTCGGCTCGTCGCAGGTCGATCCGTTCTCGGCGGTGTCCGCCGGCATCGCCGCGCTCTACGGACCGCTGCACGGCGGCGCGAACGAAGCGGTGTTGCGGATGCTCGACGAGATCGGCACGACGGAGAACGTGCCGGCCTTCATCGAGGGCGTGAAGAGCGGCAGCGGCGGCCGGCTGATGGGCTTCGGCCATCGCGTCTACAAGAACTACGACCCGCGCGCGAAGCTGATCAAGACGATCGCCGACCAGGTCTTCGAGCAGACGGGCACGAACCCCAAGCTCGACATTGCGCTCGAGCTCGAGCGGATCGCGCTCGAGGACGAGTACTTCGTCTCGCGCAAGCTGTACCCGAACGTCGACTTCTACTCGGGCCTGATCTACCAGGCGATGGGCTACCCGACCAACTACTTCACGGTGCTGTTTGCACTCGGTCGCCTGCCCGGTTGGATCGCGCAGTGGGAAGAGATGCTCGAGGACAAAGAGCAGAAGATCGCGCGGCCGAAGCAGGTCTACATCGGCGAAGGCGAGCGCAACTTCGTGCCGCTGTCCAAGCGCTAGCTCTGGCGGACGGGTGCGCTCTCGCACTCGATCGCAAGGGAGTACGCTGACCCAATGTTCCGTGCACTACGTGTGTGGCGGAGTCGCCGAGAGCAGAGCCGAGGCCGTGTCGAGGAGAGTCCTGCACTGAACACGCCCAACGAAGAAGCCGACCTCATCAAGCTGATTCAATCGGCGCAGGCAAACCTTCCCGGCCGCCCACGGTAACGCCCGTGGGCGGCATGCGAACACGCACGAGCGCCGAGACCACCGGCAAGCCTGCGCACATTCTGAGCTCCGAGGAGTGGACACTCGGTCCCGACGGCCCCATCGCCGAGCCGCGAGAGCGCTACGACCAGGCGGAGTACAACCGGCAACTTCGGGTGGGTGTCGCAGCTGGCTAGCGCACTTCCCCCCGACACGATGGCAATGGCCGACGAGCTACAAGTGGCCGAGGCGTTGCAGTCGTTCGTCGTTCTTCTCGAAGACGCCGATCCGCGCAAGCGGGCGGACATCTACACCGAGGACGCAACGTTCGTCATGCCGGGAACCTCGCTCATTCAGGGCCGGGCGGAGATGCTTCGGCGACTCGAGAACGGCACGGTGCTCAGCTCGGTGACGCTCACGCCGTCTGCGATCGAAGCCCGCGACGGCCTTGCGTACGCCTATGGAGTCTTCGGATGTGTGCAGAACCACAGCCGGGTGACGCTGCGGTTTCTGATGGTGTTGCGCAAGCAGGCGGACGGCGCCTGGCGCGTCGCGCGCGAGTTCCTGGCTGAAGACGCTCCGGCCGCTTGAGCCGACAGTCCTTGGGCTTGCCTACGCGCGCAACGAGCGGCGCGGCTTCGGCCCCTTGGGCTTGGGCTGCTCGGCGTGGAACTTCTGCCGGTGCTCTGCCATCGAGGCCTTCGCGTCCTTCGCGGCGGAAGCGCTCCAGGACATCCCGCAGCCTGCAACCCCGCAGGTGACTTGAATTGGTGCCATCGCTGTCCACGGTAGCTGGTCGCGGCCATGGTCGGCTAAACCCGACGTGGCTACCCTGTAGCGGTGCGCCGGTACCACGTCACCACCTTCGGCTGCCAGATGAATGCGCATGACTCTGAGCGCATCAAAGGCCTGCTCGAGGAGATCGGGCTGGGGGAGGCGCCGGAGCCGGACGACGCCGACGTGGTCGTCTTCAACACCTGCACGATCCGCGAGAAGCCCGACACGAAGCTCGCTGCATATCTCGGCGCCGCCGGAGCGCGCAAGCGCGAGCGGCCGGACATGGTGATCGCCGTCGGCGGCTGCTATGCCGAAGCGCAACGTGAGCGCATCTTCACGCTCTATCCGCAGGTCGACGTCGCGTTCGGACCCGGCTCGATCGCGCATCTCGGCGACTGGCTCGGCGCGGGCGGCGAAGGAGTCGCGCGCGGTCGCTTCGGCCTTGACGACCGCGCGTTCGCCGCCGAGCTCCCCATGCACCGCGAGCGCTCGTTCCAGGCATGGGTGCAGGTCTCGATGGGTTGCAACTCGACGTGCGCGTACTGCATCGTCCCGGCGGTTCGCGGGCGGGAAGTGTCGCGCCGTCCGGGCGAGATCCTCGCCGAGGTGACGCGCCTCGCCGGCGAAGGCGTGAAAGAGCTGACGCTGCTCGGACAGAACGTCAACTCGTGGGGACGCGACCTGCTGCCCGACATCCACACCGAGTTCGGCGAGCTGCTGCGCGCATGCGACGCGGTCGAAGGCATCGAGCGCATCCGCTTCACGAGCCCGCACCCGAAGGACTTCCGCGACCCGGTGATCGCCGCGATCGCAGAGTGCGGCGCGGTGTGCGAACAGGTCCACCTGCCGCTGCAGTCGGGCTCGTCGCGCATCCTCAAGGCGATGCGGCGCACCTACACGCAGGAGCGCTACCTGGCGCTCGTCGACAAGCTGCGAGCCGCGATTCCGGACGTCGCGCTCGGCACCGACATCATCGTCGGCTTCCCGGGCGAGACGGACGCGGACTTCGAGCAGACGCTGCAGGTCGTCGAGCAGGTGGGCTACGACAGCGCGTTCACGTTCGTCTACTCGCCGCGCGCGGGCACCGAGGCTGCGGCGATGCCGGAGCAGGTCCCGCACGAGGTGAAGATCGAGCGGATGGAGCACCTCGTCGAGTTGACGCAGCGAAGCGCCGGCGAGCGCAACGCAGCGCGCATCGGGCGGATGGAGGAGGTGCTCGTGGAGGGGCCGTCACGCACCGACCCGTCGCTGCTTCGCGGCCGCACCCGCCGCAACACCACCGTCAACTTCGCGGGCGACAGCGCCGCGGGCGAGCTGGTCGACGTCCGGATCGACGGCGCCACCTCCACAACCCTCCGCGGGACGCAAACCGTTCCATCACACGCGCTCGTCACACTGGCCTGATGCGCGTCCTCGTCACCGGCTCGTCCGGCCAGATCGGCACGAATTTGGCCCTCCGCCTGCAGGCGGACGGCCACGAAGTGTTCGGCGTCGACAAGCGCCAGAACACCTGGACGGACGCGTTCCCGACGCTGCTGCAGGATCTCGCGGGCCACTATCCGGCGTTCCCGGGCGGCATCGGCGGCGTCGAGTACCCCGAGGTCGACGTGGTCGTGCATCTCGCCGCGCACGCGAAGGTGCATCAGCTCGTCCGCCAGCCTCACCGCGCGCTCGAGAACGCGATCATGACGTTCAACGTCCTCGAGTACTGCCGCCAGCTCGCGCTGCCGCTCGTGTTCTCGTCGACGCGCGAGGTGTACGGCGACGTGCACCGCTTCGAGGAGTACGCCGAGGAAGCCGCCGACTTCGCGTTCACCGAGTCGCCGTACTCCGCAGCGAAGATCGCAAGCGAGGCGTTCATCTACGCCTATGCGCGGTGCTACGGCCTCAACTATCTCGTCTTCCGCTTCTCGAACGTCTACGGCCGCTACGACAACGACCTTTGGCGCATGGACCGCGTGCTGCCGCTCTTCATGCACCAGCTGTCGCGCGGCGAGCCGATCACGATCTTCGGCGGAGACGAGAAGGTGCTCGACTTCACGTACGTCGACGACTGCGTCGACGGCATCGCGCGCGGTGTCTACGCGATCAGCGAGGGACGCGTCGCGAACGAGACGATCAACCTCGCGTACGGACAGGGCAACACTCTGGTGCGTGCTGCAGAACTGATCGCCACCGAACTATCAGTCGAGCCGACGATCACTTTGGCGCCGTCATTGCTCGGCGAGGTGACGCACTACGTCGCCGACATCCGCAAGGCGCATGAGCTGCTCGACTGGCAACCACAGACGCCGCTCGCCGAGGGCATCCCGAAGGGCGTCGCCTGGTTCCAGGAGTGGCGCGCCGCGCATCCCGAAGAGGACAAGCCGTTCGTGCGCCCGCAGTCGGCGGACGAGCTCGAGCATGGCTTCAAGCAACCTACCCCGGCGTAGCCTGCTCGCGATCTTCGGCCCCACGGCGTCTGGCAAAAGTGCGCTCGCCGGCGAGCTGCGCGAGCGGCTCGGGGCGACCGTCATCTCCGCCGATTCGGGCGCCTTGTACCGCGGCCTGCCGATCCTGACCGCGGCGCCCGACTATCCGACCGAGCTCGTCGGCGTGCTCGAGCTCGACGAGGACGCGTCGGTCGCCTGGTACCAGGTCGAGGCGCAGGCGGCGATCGACTGCAGCGAACGGCCGCTGGTCGTGGGCGGAACCGGGCTCTACTTCCGCGCGGCGCTGACGAAGCTCGAGCTGCCGCCGCCGCCCGCCGACGGCGTGCGCGCGCGCTGGGAGGAGACATACGACTCGCTCGGCGCCGAGGGCGCGCACGCGATGCTTGCCGAGCGTGACCCGGAGGCGGCGGTGCGCGTGCACCCGAACGACCGTCGGCGCGTCGTCCGCGCGCTCGAGCTCGCCGAAGCCGGCCATTCCCTCGCGGGCGACCGGTTGTGGACCGAGCACCCACGCGTGCCGACGACGGTCGTCTGCCTCGATCTTCCGCTCGACGAGCTCGATGCGCGCATCGACGAGCGCACGCGCGCGATGGTCGACCGTGGCGCGATCCAAGAGGCGTTGACCGCCTGGGGTCGGCCGCTTTCCGAAACGGCCCGCCGTGTGCTCGGGCTGGAGCAGTTCGCGACTCTGCCCGACGAAGAGGCGATCGAGGCCGTGTCCGCCGCCACGAAGCGGCTCGCGAGATACCAAAGAAAGTGGATGCGCTCCCTGGCCGGGAGCGTTACCCTCGACGGAGGTCGGGCCGTAGGGGAGCTTGCGGATGAAGTCGTCGCGCTGGAACGCTCAGGGGAACATCTATCTCGTCGTTGACGACGAGTCGCTCACGCCGGAGCGCGTGCGCGAGCTCGTCGGCGACGCGGACGGCGTTCTCGAGGTCTACCGCTCGACCGACGAGTGCGTCGATATCGGAATCTGGAATCCGGACGGCTCGCGTGCCGAAATGTCGGGCAACGGAACACGCATCGCAGCGCGCTGGCTCGCCGAGCGAACCGGCGCGACTTCGATCACCGTTCGCGTCGGCAAGCGGGAGGTCAACGCCCGTCTGCTCGAAACGGGATTGGTCGAGCAAGCGATGGGCGCCGTGGTCGTGTCCGAGCCCGAAGAGGTCGACGGCATCCGCTTCACGGCCGTCGACGTCGGCAACCCACACGCCGTGGTGCACGGCGATCCGGCCGAGCTGCCGCGCCTCGGCCCGCTGCTCGAGGTGCACCCGCGCTTTCCACGTCGAACCAATGTCCAAGTCGCAAGAATTTGCGAGCCCGGCGTGATCGAGGCGCGCGTGTGGGAACGCGGCGCGGGGGAGACAGCGTCCTCGGGCTCGAGCGCTGTCGCGGTCGCCGCAGCGCTCAGTGTGTCGCCGGCCGTCGTGCGGTTTCCGGGCGGCGAGCTGCTTGTGCGGATCGAGGACGGCCAGGCCGTCCTCACCGGCCCTGCGGTTCGCCTTTAAACCTCGCGCAGAGCGTCGTTCAGCGACGTGCGCAGGTCGGTCGACTCGCTGCGGCGACCGATGATCAGCGCGCACGCGAGGTGGTACGTCCCCGCAGGGAACTCCTTCGGCCGCGTGCCCGGCACGACAATCGACCGCGGCGGCACATAGCCGCGGTGCTCCACCGGCTCGTCGCCGGTCACGTCGATAATCGGCACGGAGGCCGTCAGCGAGACGTTGGGCGCCAGCACGGCTTCGCGGCCGATGTGCACGCCCTCGGTGAGGATGACGCGCGAGCCGAGGAACGCACCGTCCTCGACGATCACGGGACGCGCGCCGGGCGGCTCGAGCACGCCGCCGATGCCGACACCGCCGGCGAGGTGCACGTTCGCGCCGATCTGTGCGCCTGAGCCGACGGTCGCCCACGTGTCGACCATCGTGTTCGGCCCGATCCACGCGCCGATGTTCACGTAGCTCGGCATCAACACGACGCCCGGCGAGAGAAACGCGCCGTAGCGCGCGACCGCCGGCGGCACCACGCGGACGCCGAGCTGCTCGTAGCCCGTCTTGAGCGGGATCTTGTCGCGGTACTCGAACGGCCCAACCTCGCGCGGCTCCATCTGTCGCAGCCGGAAGTAGTCGAGGATCGCTGCCTGTGCGACGGCGTTGACGATCCAGTCGTCACCGCGCGGTTCCGCCACGCGAATCTCGCCGCGGTCGAGCTGTGCGATCAGTGCCTCGGTGTCGCTCAGCGGATGCTCCTGACGATCGCCGCGGCTTTCTCACACTCGGCCTGGGTGGGAACGAGCGCGACGCGGATGTAGCCCTCGCCGGCCGGGCCGAAGAACGAGCCTGGTGCGACGACGATGCCACGGTCGAGCAGCATGCGTGCCACCTCCTCTGACGGGCCGCCGGCAGCGAGCCAGAGATAAAAGGTCGCCGTCGAGCCGGCCAGTCGGAAGCCGGCGGCTTCGAACGCCGGCAGCAGCGTGTCGCGCTTGCGCCGATACAGCGCCCGCACGTCCTCGACATGCCCCTCGTCCGACCACGCCGCGATCGACGCGCGCTGCACGAACTCCTGCGGCGCCGTGCCGACCGTGGGCCTGAACGAGCGCAGGGCCGTGACGATCCCGCGTGGCGCGCAGACGAAGCCCGAGCGGTAGCCGGTCATCGACGAGCGCTTCGAGAGCGTGTTGAAGACGACGACGTGCGAGCGGTCGGAGACCTGCAAGGCCGAAACCGGAGGCTCGTCGAACCACAACTCGGAGTACGCCTCGTCGGAGCACAGGATGAAGTTGTGCGCGCGGGCGCGCTCGGCAAGCTCTTCGTAGAACTCGAGCGGCGCAACCGCGCCGGTCGGGTTGTTCGGATAGCAGACCCAGAAGAGCGCGATGTCGTCCCAGGCGTCGAATGCGTCGAGATCGGGGAGCCAGCTCATGTCCTCACGCAGCGGGACGGTGATCACGCGGTCGCCTGCGAACAGCGCGCCGCGCTCGTAGACCGGATACGCAGGCTCCGGTATGGCGACGGCCCCCGGGCTCGCGACCTGCGCGAACGAGAAGATCGCCTCTTTCGAGCCAAGCGTGGGGACGATCTCGTCGCCGTCGACGGAGACGCCGAAGCGGCGCTCGATCCACCCGGCGATCGCGGTGCGCAACTCGGGCAGCCCGGTGGCGCGCGGGTACGACGACACGGCATCGACCGATGCGAGCAGCGCCTCGCGGATGAACGCCGGCGTCACCTCCCGCGGGTCGCCCATGCCGAAATCGATCAGGTCGATGCCCCGCGCCGCCGCGTCCGCCTTCCACTCGTCGAGGCGCGTGAACGGATACTGCGCGAGCTCGGCGAGCACAGGGGAAAGCGGCACCGTCATGGCTCCACGCTACCGAGGAAGCGCTTCAGCGCCGCGAGCGTCCGCTCCAGCTCGGCGATCTCCACCTGCTCATCCTGGGCGTGCGCATAGCGGGTGGCGCCGGGACCGAGATTCACGGCATCGAGCCCGCGCGCGGCGAAGTCGGCGACGTTCGTCCACGCCTGCTTCGGCTGCACCTCGAAGCCGCCTGCCTGTCGCAACGCGTGCACGAGCGGCGACTCGCTTGCCACGTGAGCGGGCGGCGAGTTCGAGAGCACCTGTATGTCGACGCCAACGAGCTCGCGCACGCGCGTTTCGGCTTCGTCGGGCGTGCGGTTCGGCGCGTAGCGGAAGTTCAACACCGCCTCCGCGCGCGCAGGGATCACATTCGCTGCGATACCAGCGGTGATTTGCGTGACGGAGAGCACCTCGCGGAAGACGAGCCCGCCCACCTCGACGTCGAGTGGTTGCATCGTCAGTACCGTCTTTAGCCCGTCGAAGGCGAGCGCGATCGCGTTCACGCCGAGCCATGGGCGCGCAGAGTGCGCCGACTTGCCTGCGAAGACCGCACGCGCGACGAGGTTGCCGAGGCAGCCGAGCTGCAGCGTGTTGTCGGTCGGCTCGAGGCAGATGACGAGCGCCGCCTCGTCGACTACCGGCGCGCGTTCAAAGACGGCGGGCAGTGGGTTGTGCGCCGGTCCGAGCTCCTCGCGCGGGAAGAAGAGAAACGCGACGTCGTAGTCGAGTGCGGCGTCTGCCGCCCACCGGGCGAGCTCGATCATCACTGCGACGCCGCCCTTCATGTCGCTTGCACCGAGCCCGTGCACCGCGCCGTTCTCGATCCGCCCCGGAATGTTCCCTTGCGCCGGAACCGTGTCGAGGTGACCTGCGAGCAACACGAGTGGCCGTCCGTTCCGCCTTGCGAAGAGGAGACTCTCGCGGTCGGTGTACACCTCCGTCAGCGGCATGCAAGCGCGGACGTACTCGTAGATCTCCGCCTCGGAGCCCGATACCGAGACGATGTTCACGAGATCCAGGGTGCGCTGCGCCAGTGCCATTTGGGCCGGTGCCATAATCGACCGATGATTCCAGGTTCACCGGAGCCCGAGCGCGGCTTCGTCCTCGCGGTTCTGGCTCAGGGTGTGGATGCCGGGGATGAGCTCGCCGAAGTCAAGGAGCTGGCACGCACGGCCGGCGTGGAGCCGGTCGGTGCCGTCGTCCAGCACCGGAGCCGCCCGGCGCAGCGCACGTACGTCGGCAAGGGCAAGCTCGAGGAGCTGAAGGCGCGCTTCGGCGAGGAAGAGGCGGAGAGCCTGCTCGTCGACGACGAGCTCGAGCCGGCACAGCAGCGCTTCCTCGAGAACCTCCTCGGCGCGCGCGTGATCGACCGCACGCAACTGATCCTCGACATCTTCGCGCAGCACGCGGTGACCGCCGAAGGCAAGCTGCAGGTCGAGCTCGCGCAGCTCGAGTACAACCTGCCGCGCATGCGTGGCATGTGGCAGCACCTCGAGCGCCTCGGCGGCGGCGTCGGGACGCGCGGCCCCGGTGAGTCGCAGCTCGAGTCGGACCGGCGCATGGCGCGCCGTCGCATCACCCAGCTACGCAGGCGGCTGAAGGAGCTCGAAGGCCAGCGCGCGACCCGCAGGAAGGAACGCGAGCGGTCGGCGACGCCGACGATCGCTCTCGCCGGCTACACGAACGTCGGCAAGTCGACACTCTTGAACGCGCTCACGGGCGCCGAGGTGTCGACGGCGAACCGGCTGTTCGAGACGCTCGACCCGACGACGCGCGGCTTCGAGCACGACGGGCGCCGCTATCTCGTCACCGACACGGTCGGGTTTATCCGGCGGCTGCCGCACCACCTCGTCGAAGGCTTTGCGGCGACGCTCGAAGAGACGCTCGTGGCCGACATGGTGTTGCACGTCGTCGATGCGTCGGCGCCCGACGAGGAGCAGGAGCAGCAGGTCGAAGCCGTCGACGACGTGCTGCACGAGATCGGTGCGGGCGAGCTGCCTGTCACGGTTGTGCTGAACAAGATCGATCTGCTCGATCCACTCGGCCGGCGACGACTCCACAACCGCTTCCCGCATGCGGCGCACGTCTCGGCGGCATCCGGAGAGGGGTTGGCAGGGCTGAAGGCTGAGCTCGCGCGCCACTTCGAGGATCGGTTCGAGCGTGTTCGCATGCTCGTGCCGTACGGGAGTGGTGCGCGGCTGTCCGAGCTGTACGCGCTCGGAACGCCGATCGAGCAGCGCGAGGACACGCCCGAGGGCGTGATGGTGATCGCACGCCTGCCGCGCCGTGATCTGCCGCGGTTCGCGGAGTTCCTCGTGGCCGACGCGACCGAGCACCGGGAGTCCGCCTGAGCGAGCTCGCCATCCGCCGCCTTCGGCCCGACGCGATTGTTCCCGTTCGAGCGTACGACGGCGACGCGGGTCTCGACCTTTCTTCTTGCGAGCGCGTCGCGCTCGCGCCGGGTGAGCGCGCGCTCGTCGCGACCGGGCTGGCGGTTGCGATTCCAGCGGGCCATGCCGGCTTCGTGCAGCCGCGCTCGGGGCTCGCCGCGAAGCACGGCATCTCGATCGTCAACACGCCGGGGCTGATCGACTCCGGTTATCGCGGCGAGCTGAAGGTGACGCTCATCAACACCGACAAGAGCGAGACGTTCGTCGTCGAGCCCGGGATGCGCATCGCGCAGCTCGTCGTCGTTCCCGTCGCGTCGCTCGAGCCGGTCGAGGTCGACGAGCTGCCGGACACGGAGCGCGGAGAACGCGGCTTCGGCAGCTCGCAGCACTGATGGAACCGCGCATACGAGTGTCGGCGATCATCCGCTGGCAGGAGCGGATGTTGTTGTGCCGGCAGGAGAAGCCCGGCAAGGAGTACTGGCTGCTCCCGGGTGGTGGCGTGGAAGAGGGTGAGACCCTGACCGAGGCGCTGCGGCGCGAGCTGCGCGAGGAGCTCGGCATCGAGGCGTACACGCAGTTTGAGGGGCCGGTGGCGATCGTCGACTCGATTGCGCCGCGCACGTCGGCCGACCGCAAGCACGTGGTGCACATCATCTTCGCCACCGACCTTTCGCACCGGTCGCTCACCGACGTCGAGACACACGATGCGGCGATCAAAGGCGCGCGGTTGTTCTCGGCGGACGAGGTCGAAGACGTCGTGCTGCATCCGCCGATCAAGCGCTTCCTGACGCGCTGGCAGCCGGGCGACCCGGCCGCGTATCTCGGCGCGCTCTGGGTTCGCTAGTCGAGGAGCGCCTGCGCCTCGATCTCGACGAGCCAGCGGGGATCCACGAAGCCGTGGACGACGATCGCTGCGTTCGCGGGCCGGATCTCGGAGAAGATCTCGGCGTGCGCGCGCCCGGCCTCCTCGAAGTCGGCCGACGGCGCCAGGTAGATGCGCGTGCGCACGACGTGCTCCGGGCCGGCCCCTGCCTGGCGTAGCGCCGCGACGATGATCTCGAGCGCGAGCTTCGTCTGACCGTAGGTGTCGGTCGGCGGATCGGATCCGTCCGGCATGATCGGCGCGGTTCCGGAGACGAAGACGTGCGGGCCGGCAACGACGGCCCGCGAGTAGCCGACAACCGGCTCGAACGGCGAGCCTGAACTGATGCGTCTCCGTTTCACAGCTCGATTATCCGTCAGTGTCTGCCGCCGCGCGCACGGGCGCGGGCTGACGACACGGCGTGCGCCTCGCGCTCGAGCCCGTCGTCGAGGACGTCGAGCGGCTCGTCGAGGCCGAGCGCCTCCTGCAGCAGCCTGTCGGCAAACCACGGGTTGCGCGGCAGCAGCGGGCCGTGGAGATACGTGCCGTACACCCGGCCGGAGCGGCAGCCCTCGTAACCCGACGCGCCGTCGTTGCCGAACCCGGAAAGCACGCGGCCGAGCGGCTCGGCGCCCGGATCGAGCAACGTGCGGCCGGCGTGGTTCTCGAAGCCGGCGAGCGTCTGACCCGCCCAGTCGCAGTCGAGCAGCACGTCGCCGATCATGCGGCGGGTTCCCGCGATCGTCTCGAGCGGGAGCAGGCCGATGCCCGGCAGCTCGACGCCCGCCACGTCCCGGTAGGAGCGGCCAAGGAGCTGATAGCCGCCGCACACGGCGAGGAAGGCGGCGCCGTCTGCGGCCGCTTCGCGCAGCGGCTCCGCCTTCGCGGCGAGATCGTGTGCGACCAGTTCCTGCTCGCGATCCTGGCCACCGCCGATGTAGAAGAGGTCGACGTCGGGCACGGCGTCGCCGATGCCGATCGCCTGCACGTCGAGCTCGTGGCCGCGCGCGGCCGCCCGCCGCGCGAGTACGGCGATGTTGCCGCGGTCGGCGTAGATGCTGAGGTAGTCCGGATAGAGATGGCCGACGCGAATCCTCACGCGGCCTCCCAGTAGTTCTGCACGTGGCCGCGCGACGCGACGACGCGGCGCAGCGCGAGCATCGCGGTGTACGTGGGGAGGACGGTCAGCTCCCCGCCGGCGGGTGTGAGCGCGAGCCCGCGATCGAGAGCGCGTTCCAGCGACGGGATGACTTCGATCCGCTCGCGCGGCATGCCCGCGTACGCGAAGCGAAGCGCCAGCTCGGCGGCGCGCGACCCGGTCGCGACGAGCGTTTCGAGTCCGTCGAGGAGCGGCTCGAAGTCGACGTCCCAGATCCACGACACGTCGCGACCGTCGGCGATGTCGTCGTTGAGCGCGATCACCGCGACCTTGGGCGCGCCTGCGTCGACGAGCGTGCGCACGGCTTCGTTCGCGCCGGCCGGATTCTTGATCAGCAGCATCAGCAGCCCGCGGTCGCCGATCGCGATCCGCTCGAAACGGCCGAACGCGGCCGCGAACCCGCGTAAAGCAGTCGCGACACTGCTCGGCGCGATGTCAAGCGCGGTCGACAGCGCTCCGGCGGCGAGGGCGTTGTAGACGTTGTAGAGACCGGGCAGCGTGAGCTCGACCCGCGCGTCGCCGTTCGGCGTGCGGAGCGTGAAGGCCGATCCCTCGAGGCCGCGCAGCTCGATGTCGGTCGCGCGGACGTCGAGCGGCGGCCGCGCGTGCCCGCAGTTCGGGCAGCGGTAGTCGCCGAGGTGCCCGACATACGCCGCCGCGTATTCGTACGGCGTGCCGCAGCGCAGGCAGTACTTCGAGTCGGCGGCATGCTGCAGCGACGTACGTGCATGCGACGGGTCGTCCACGCCGAACACGAGCGCGCGACCGCGTCCGAGATCACCGACCTGCGGGTCGTCGCCGTTCACGACGAGCTGCGCGTGCGGCAGCGACTCGACCGCTGCCCGCCACCGCGCGGCGACGAGCTCGAGCTCCCCGTAGCGGTCGAGCTGGTCGCGGAAAAGGTTCGACAGGAGCAGCGCACGCGGCTTCACGCGCAGCGCGACCTCGGGCAGCGCGCCCTCGTCCACCTCGAACAGGCCGAGCTCGGCGCCGTCGGCGCGGAGCAGGGTGGAGGCAACCCCCGAGACGAGGTTCGCTCCGGAGCTGTTGTGGGCCAGCCGGTACTCGGGCCGCAGGATCGCCGCAGCCATCGCGGCAGTCGTCGTCTTGCCGTTCGTCGCCGAGACGAGCACCGAGCCCTTGGGAAGCCGGGCGGCCAGGCGGTCGATCGCCGCTGGGTCGAGCTTCCAGAGCAGCTTCCCGGGGATCGTCGTCCCGCCGCCCCGTCCGGCCAGCCGGGAGACCGATCCGACCGAGCGGGCGAGAGCTTTCTCCAGCGCCAGACGCATGAACAGGCCAGACTAGCTCCGCTCGCCTCTACTTGCGCTTTGTCCAATCCGCTCTACCATTCTTGCTTGTGCCGAGAAAGCGCTTTCGCGCTGCCGCCAACGTCGACCCGGCCGAGCTCGCCGCCTTCCAGGCGGGGATCCGCCGCCGCTACTCGGACGAGGAGATCCTCGAACAGCTGCGCGCATCTGCGACCAGGCTGGGGCGCTCACCGACGATGAAGGAGTTCGCGGCGGACCCGGAGGCAGGCGTGCATCCGCAGACGGTGATCGAGCACTTCGGCACCTGGAACGCGGCGAAACGCGCTGCCGGGCTGATGCCTCGCCGGTTCGCCACGCGTGCGGAGCTCGTCGAGCAGCTGCGGCGGCTCGGCGAGGAGCTCGGGCGCGTCCCGACGGCGCAGGACATCCGCGACCGGCGCGGGACGATGCCGTCCGCGTCGCTCTACTGGCACACCTTCGGCTCTCTTTCGACGGCGCTGCGCGAGGCCGGCTTCGATGTCGCGGTTGGCGAGGAACGGCTCGAGCGTGCGATCGCGCAGGGCGCCGCGCTCGCCCGGGAGATCGGCCGGCTGCCGCGCTTCGGCGACTGGGGCGAGGCGCGCCGCGAAGACGAGTCCCTGCTTACCGAGTGGCAGGTCTATCGCCTGTTCGATGCGCGACGCGGCGCGTGGGCGACGTTTCTCTACCTGGTGCGCGAGCGACTGCTCGAAGAAGGCGCCGCCGTGCGCGCGGACGGAACGGTTATCTAGGCCGCGAGCGTCGCGAGACGGCTGAGGCAGTACTCGCGCTCGCCGGGCACACGCACCGCGGGCAGCGGGTTGTCCTCGACGTATTCGAAATCCGGGCGGAAGCGGTCGCGCTTGAGCAGCTCGCCGTCGCGCAGCGCCAGGAACGTGCCTTCCGGGATCTCGCGCTTGCGGAGCTTCATGTGCGCGTACTCCTCGACGACCTCGAGGGCGAGCTTCGTCGACGCGAAGAAGACGGCATCGCGGCCTTCGCCGAGCCAGAGCGGGCGGGCGCAGCCGCGTGCGGCGTAGACGATCTCCGGCTCGCGCTCGTCCATCCAAGCCGACGCCATCGCGCCCCGCAGCTGCTCGAGTGCGTGCGCGTCGCTGTGCGTGTGCGCCGCCGTGCAGAAGATCGCTTCCGAGTCGACGGTCATGTCGCGCTCGGCGCGGGCGCAGGAGTGGGGGGCGAGCAGTTCGTCGTCGTTCAGGATGATCCCGTTGTGGATGCCGACCACCGGGCCGTGGCGGACCGGGTGGTTGTTGGCGGCGATCGACGGGTGCCCCTTCGTGTAGTCGCGCACATGCACCAGAAGCTGCGTCGCGGACTGCGGCACGTCGATCCGGTCGAGTAGGTCGCGCGCGGGGGTGCGCTGCTTGACGACGGTTGCGTAGCCGGCAGCCTGGTCGCGGTAGGCGTAGCCCACGGCGTCGGCGCCGCGCTCGGCGATCGCTGCGAGGAGGCTCTGTGCGGCCAGCGTACGATCGACGCTCGAGCGTCGGCCGAGGCTGTATCCCGCAATGCCGCACATTCGCTGAGGCTGATCCTAGGTATGAAGACGGACGAGGGTGACCGAAGTTGGTCAATTCTCACCCGTTCCTTACATCGGCGGCGCGGGAATCCCTGCTTCAGCTGTAGGCGACCGCTTCCATTTCGTGGAGGCTGGCGAGCCGCTTCAGCGCCTCGACTTCGATCTGGCGGACGCGTTCCCGCGTCAGACCGAGCCGGCGGCCGATGTCCTCGAGCGTCTTCGGCTCGGCGTCCTCGAGGCCGTAGCGCAGGATCACGACGACGCGGTGGCGTTCGGGCAGCGCCCGCAGGGCCTCTGCAAGCGTCTGGGAACGAAGCGAGTCTTCGACGACCTCGTCCGGCAGCGGGCCTTCGCCGGGGACGAAATCGCCGAGCGTGGCGTCGTCGGCGTCGCCGACGGGGGCGTCCAGCGAGGCCGACGTGCGGGCCGCGGCGCGAACTTCCTTGGCCTGCTGGAGCGGCAGGTTCGCCTCGCCGGCGACCTCCTCGAGCGTCGGCTCGCGCCCGAGCTGGGCCCACAGGTTGCGCTCGGCGCGGTTCATCTTCTGCAGACGCTCGACGATGTGGACCGGCATGCGGATCGTGCGCGCCTTGTCAGCGAGTGCGCGCGCAACGGCCTGGCGGATCCACCAGGTGGCGTAGGTCGAGAACTTGTAGCCACGCCGCCAGTCGAACTTCTCGACGGCGCGGATCAGGCCGAGCGTGCCTTCCTGGATCAGGTCGAGGAACGGCAGACCCTGGTTGCGGTAGTTCTTGGCGATCGACACGACCAGGCGCAGGTTCGACTGGATCATCCGCTGCTTCGCCTGCATGTCGCCGCGCTCGATCTGCTTGGCCAGCGAGACCTCCTGCGCGGCCGTGAGCAGCGGGTGCCGGCCCGCTTCTCGAAGGAAGAGCTGCAGCGCGTCGGTCGTCGTTTCCCAGGTGACCGTGAGCGGCGGCGGCTCCGGCGGTGGCGTCTCGGCCTCGGGCGCCTCGGGGACGACGTCGATCGAGCGGGTCTCGAGCTCGCGGTACAGCGCGTCGGTTTCGAGCGCGTCCAACTGGAGTGGCTCGAGCACGTCGTTCAGCTCGACTTGCGTCAGCGAACCGCGTTCCTCCGCCGCCTCGACGAGTTGTCGCAGCTCGTCGCTGAGCAGGAGGATGTCCGCCTCGGCCGTCACCTGGCGCAGATATCGCCATTTTCCGGCGCAGCCAAACCCTGAGTCGGGGGTTCTGGGGTGTCGTCCGCCGCTTAGGAGCTGCTGCACGAGAGTCTTTGTTATGTCAACCTGAGATGTGAGCGGCGAATCGGCCGCCTCCCCGAGCCGCGGCGGCTAGTGCGTGGCCGAGGAGCGGCGCCGGTGCTCGAGCCGCCGCAGGTACGCATCGACGATGTGGCGTGGGATCAACCCGGGCCGGATCCCGCAGGAGACGGTCTGCAGCTCGCCCTCGCGGATCAGCGCGCGGACGTCGTCGACGGAGCAGCCGAGCTCGGCTGCAACCTCGCGCGCAGTCAGCGGTGCGGGCCAGTCCATGCCGGCAGTATGGCCGCTGGGACGGATCCACAGGATTTCCACAACCCCAGTCCGCAAAGAGCGGGCTTTTTCATACCGGGGCGGGTTTGATCGGACACGGCCGGCGCAGTACGTTCTTCATGCGCCAAGCACGGAGCTCAAGTAGGTCGAAGTCGAACCCGAGGGTCGTACGCGGAAGCGGAAAGTCACCGGGGACGATGGACGAAAGAGCCACCGGCTTGGCGAACTTTTGGTCCCACCTCTTTAGAGCTTGCGGCACGAAACGCCAGCTCGGCATGCGCTCAGGGAACTTGGCGCAAATTGCGCACAATCCGCTCGGGGCACTCTTGCGAGGCGGTGCACGACGCACTAGCTTCCCTCTTGCACCGAGCACGGAGCGCGAGTAGGTCGAAGCCGCTCCCGAGGGCCGTAGGCGGAAGCCGAAGGTTCATGGGGGAGGTGGACAAAAGCGCCACCGGCTCGGTGAATTTTTTTTGGTCCGATTAGACTTCGCCTCGATGCATCTCCCCCGCCCGCCTGCGATCTCCCACGGCATCACGTCGTTTCTGTGGGCGCTGTTCCTCGGCCTCTTCATCTGGATCGGCGGCCAGGCGGTCGGCATCGCCGCCGGCATCTCGTTCATCGCCGGCGCGGTAGGCGGCTTCCTGATCTTCCTCTACGTCCGGATCTACGGCGAAGACGAGCCGCGGCGCCCCTGAGGCACCAGCGCGCCGACCAGCAGCCGCGCCATCCTCTCTCCCACCTCGCGCTCGAGCCGCGTGTACGCGCGCTCACGCTCGCCGCAGAGCGCAGCGGCGTGGTTGAGGAGCAACGCTGCTCCTCGCCGGGGAAAGGGATTGAGAGGCATCACGAGACCCACCAATCCATCGGCGGCCTCGGTACGTAGAGAAGATCCCTGGCGGGAGGGAACGGTCAGAGCGCCAGCCGCCGATGATCAAATGCGGCGGAGTAGAGGTCGGCGCTGAACTCGTCGACGGCGGCGTCGATGTCTTCTGCGAAGAGGTGGCCGATCACCCCCACCTCGCGGTCGTTCACGAACGGCACGTCGAGGTGCTCACGCGTCACGAGGTTCACCGACGTCTTGCCGCACACCGGGCAGCGCACCGCCACGCCGACGCGATCTCCGCGCCCGGCGATCAGCGTGAACGCCGACGGGAACACCGGCCGCGGCCGGTCTTCCGCCCAGCAGAAGAAGCTCCACGGCCACTCCCCCGCTTTGATGTGCGACGCCGCGAGCTCGCCCAGCTCGCTGCCGAGCGGCTCGCTGCGCGACGTCATCAGGTTGACGTAACACGTGTCGTCCGTGATCCCGAGCGGCGCGAGGTCGAGATCCTCGTGCGTAACGAGACCCGGATGCTCGTCGCCGCACGTGCAGACGAACTCGACGCGGTAGACCGCCGGATGCTCAGCACCGGGTAGGCGCTTGATGCGGTGAAACCGCGAGAGGCGCACGTGCGTCTCTCCGTGCACCGGGCACGGAAACCCGTACGTGGTGGTCAGCGCGTCGTACATCGGACTGTCTTACAGCCCAACGCGGACGGAGCGCCCGGAGGTTACGCCTTAATATGTGATCAGCGCGTGCGACTCGAGGTCGCCGAGCTTGTCGCGCCCGTTCAGGAACGACAGCTCGATGATGAAGCACGCGCCGACGACAACCCCGCCGAGCTGCTCGACGAGCCCGCGAATCGCTTGAACGGTTCCTCCGGTGGCGAGCACGTCGTCGTGGATCACGACACGCGCGCCGGCGGGAATCAGATCCGGATGCAGCTCGAGCACGTTCTCGCCGTACTCGAGGACGTAACGGGCCGACACCGTCTCCGGCGGCAGCTTGCCCGGCCGCCGCGCCGGGATGAAGCCGACGCCGGCCTGGAGCGCGATCGCCGACCCGAGCCAGAAGCCGCGCGCCTCCGCACCCAGGACGAGGTCGGGCTTGCGCTCTTTCACCCAGTCCGCGAGCTCGTCGACCGTCTGCTTCAGCGACGCCGGGTCGGCGAGCAGCGGCGTGACGTCCTTGAACCCGACGCCGGGTGTCGGGAAGTCGGGGACTTCCCGAATCTTCGCGCGCAGGTCGCTCACTGGACCGAGTCTCGCAGGTCGCGCCAGAAGATCAGCGACGAAAGCTCGCCGGAGAGATCCGCGAGCCGCTGGAGCTCGCGCAGCGCCTGCGCACGGCGCTCGGGACTACGTGAGCGAAGCACCGGAGCAACGTACTGGGTGAGGAGGTCGGCCTCGCGTCCCGCAGCGGTGCGGAACGTCCGAAGATGGCGCACGTCGACGCCGAGGCGCATCAGCTGCGCGCACGACGCCGCGACGTCGATGTCCGACTCCGGATAGCGCTTGTCCGCGCCCGAGCCGCGCGGCGCGAGCAACTGATACTCGTCGAGCGCCTTCAGGACGTCGGGCGGCACACCCGAGCGGTCGCCCAGCTCGTCGAACGACACCTCACTCTCAGAGGCACCGAGTGCAACCGGACGGCGCTTCTTTCGCTCCGCGGCGCCCGGCGCGTCGAGCTCGTCGCGGATCACGCGCAGCGGCAGGAACTCGTCGCGCTGCAGGCGCAGGATCGTGCGCAACCGCTCGAGGTCGTCCTCCGTGAACAGCCGGTAGCCGCCCTCGGTGCGGCGCGGCATCAGCAGGCCTTCGTCCTCGAGATAACGCACCTTCGAGATCGAGACGTCGGGGAACTCCTCGTGCAGCCGGCGCACGACTTGGCCGATCCTCAAGAGACGCTGGCGGTGCTGGCGGGCGGTTGTCGTCATTAGGCGATGAACGTCATCCGGTACTTGCCGACCTGCACTTCGTCGCCGTTGTCGAGGCGCTGGGCGTCGATGCGCCGCCGGTTGACGAACGTGCCGTTGAGCGAGCCCTGATCCTCGACGGTGTAGCTGCCGTCCTTCTCGAGCAGAACCGCGTGGTTGCGGGACACGGTGACGTCGTCGAGGAAGATGTCGCAGTCGGGTGAGCGTCCGATGCGCGTGCGCGCGCCGGCGGGCCTGAACGTCTCCCCCGCCCTGCCGCCGCCCGAGCGGACGACCAGCGCCGGCCCCTCGATGCTGCCGAACTCGTCGTGCGCGAGCTCGTCGACCTCTTCCGCATCGAGTGCCTGCGTCGACTCGCCGGACGCCTCACTCTTAGCGAGCAGCGCGCCGCAACGGGAGCAGTAGTTCGCCGATTCCGGGTTCTGGAATCCGCACTCTTGACAGTAGAGAAACGACATAAAGCCCTAGGAGGGCGGCGCAGCCTTGCCCGCCAGGATCTCGGTGAGCCGATCGACATCCACTTGGTCGAGGACGCTGCGACCGCCGGACGACTGCAGCCGCGCGACCAGCTCGGCGCGCAGGATGTCGATCTTCCCGTGCAACAGCCGGCGCTGGTAGCTCACCTCGCGCTCTTGCTGCTCCAGCTCTCCGATCAGACCTTTCAGGTCTGCATCGGACAGCGAGCCCAGATCTGGCAGAGGATCCATAGAGGAGATTCCAGCAGAGGATGGCGAAACCGTCAACCTCAACTTAAGGGTTCAGCTCCGGACGGCGATCTCCTCCTGCCCGATCAGATGCGCGACCGACTCCTCGAGCTCGCGCTCCAGCTCGCGCGAGACCTCAGGCGTGTCCCCTTCGGCGTACACGTGGAGGAGCGGTTCATCGGGGTCCGGCAGAACCTGCACCCACCCACGCTCCTCGAAGATCTTGATGCCGTCGCTCAGGTCGACGTTGCCGTCGGCGTAGCGCTCGTTGAGCACGCGCATGACGGTGCCCTTCAGCGCCCACGGGCACGGCAGCTGCCGGTGCACGAGCGTCGGCTTCGGCAGATCGGCGACCAGCTGCGAGAGCGGCTGCGTCGCCGAGGCCAGCAGCTCCAGCAGCTTGCAAAGGCTTGCGATCGCGTCGTAGGCCGGCAAGAAGTCGGGAAACGCGTAACCGCCGCCGGTCGCACCGCCGAAGACGAACCCCTCGCCCGCCACCACACGCGTGAGCTCGGACAGCGACGCCGGCGTACGCACCACTTCGAGCGAGCCGTCCGCGATGTTCTCGACCTGGCTCGTGACGTTCACGGGGACCGCGATCTTCCCGGTGCGGTCGCTCTCCGACAGCAGGCGCAGGAAGAGCAGCAGCGTCGCCTCGGGCAGGACGTCCCGGCCGTTCTCGTCGATCAGATAGAGCCGCTCGGCGGAGCGGTCGAACACCGCGCCGAAGTCGGCGTTCACGGGCCCGACCAGCCGGCGTGCCTCTTCGATCGTTCGCTGCAGCCGCACCGGGCCGCTGGAGGCGTCCGACTCGAACGCGTGCGCCGTCACCGCCTCCACTCCGAGCGGGCCGAGCACGAGCGGCAGCACGAAGCTCGCAGCCGAGTAGCCGTAGTCGACGAGGATCCGGAACGAGCGCGACCGGATCAGCTCGACGTTCAGGCCGGAGAGCAGGTCGTCGGCGTAGCTTTCCCGCGCGCGCGCCGGGTACGTGATCGTGCCGATGTCCGAGAACGGCGAGCGCCGCAGCTCCTGGCGCGAGAAGTGCTTCTCGATCTCCTTCTGCAGCGCCGACGAGAGGGCGATGCCCGGCCTTTCGAAGAGGCGGATCTGCACCGCCTCCGGGTCGGTCGTCGCCGCTCCGACGTGAACGGATAGGTCATAGCCCTGAGTTCGGACCAAATGCTTGCCGATCGGCGCGGGCAGCGTGCGCAGGTCGGCGACCTGCACGCCCGTCGAGTTGAGCCCCGAGATGAGCGCGCGCTTGATCATGCGATAGGCGGGCGCGCTCTCACGCGACGCGACGATGCGGCTGCCGCGCTTCAACGCGGTGCCGAGCGCAGCGCCGAAGCGCACCGCGAGCTCTGGTGTGAGGTCGACGTTGACGAGGCCGAGCACGCCGTCCCGGCTGAACACGCGTGTCGTGCCGCGCGACTCCCAGATCAGGCTCTCGTGGATCTGCGCGCCGTACTCGACTTCCTTGTAGGGGTAGATGCGCACGCCCGGGAAGACGGCCGACTGGTCACCGAGCGTGACCTGGTCGCCGATCGCCGCCCCTTCGTGCACGCGCGCATGGGCCTTGATGTCGCAGTTGCGGCCGACGACGGCGCCTTCGACAGATGCGCTGCGCCCGATGTACGTCGACGCGTCGATCACCGAGCGCGAGATGCGCGCACGCTCACGAAGCGTGGTGCCGGGACCCAGCACGCTGTACGGGCCGACCGATGCGTCGGGCGAGATCGTGCAGTGGTTGCCGATGAACGCCGGCCCCTCCACCCCTTCGACGTCGTCGATCTCGACGCCCTCGCCGATCCAGACGTCGCCGCGGAGCTTCAGACCCTCGACGTTGAGCTGCACCTTCTCGTCGAGCGCGTCGAAGTTCGCCTGGCGGTACTGGTCGATGTTCCCGATGTCCTGCCAGTAGCCGTCGCAGACGTAGCCGTAGATCGGCCGGCCCATCTCGAGCAGCAAGGGGAACAGCTCCTTCGAGAAGTCGAACGGCCGGTCGGCCGGGACGTGGCGCAGCACCTCGGGCTCGAGCACGTAGATGCCGGTGTTGATCGTGTCGGAGAACACCTGCCCCCACGACGGCTTCTCGAGGAAGCGCTCGACGCGGCCGTCCTCGTCGGTGACGACGATTCCGAACTCGAGCGGGTTCTCGACCGCCTTCAGGCCGATCGTCACCGCCGCGTTCTTCTCGCGGTGGAAGTCGACGATGCGTCCGAGGTCGAAATCGCAGAGCGCGTCGCCGGAGATGACAAGGAACGTGTCATCGAGACGCCCGCTCGCAAGTCGCACCGAGCCGGCCGTGCCGAGCGGATTCTCCTCGACCGAGTACTCGATGTTCAGTCCGAGCGCTTCGCCGTCGGCGAAGTACGAGCGGATCGCCTGCGGCAAGAACGCGACCGTGATCACGATGTCTTCGAAGCCATGCGCGCGCAGCAGCTCGAGGATGTGCTCCATGCACGGCTTGCCGACGATCGGCACCATCGGCTTCGGCTGATTCGACGTCAGGGGGCGAAGGCGTGTGCCTTCGCCCCCTGCCATGACGACCGCTTTCACGCGAGCTCCCGCCGCGCTTTCAGGACGTACTCCCCGAGCGCCAGCAGCGCGAGCGCGAGCCCGATCCAGAAGGTCACCAGCGGCCACGTCGCACCCTTGTGCGTGACCATGACGAAGCCGAGGGCGGCATACAGAAGCCATGTGCCCGCTTTGCCGAGGATGTTCACCTCGAAGCGGTAGCCGCGGCCGATGACGATCGGCGTGCCCGCGAGGACGATCACGTCGCGCAGCGG
>Ga0157369_10002319_pt1 | contig 22906 bp, 19 predicted proteins | sample C25metaG_FD_113461 | JGI IMG/M metagenome (GOLD analysis project Ga0157369, IMG submission 113461) | Corn rhizosphere microbial communities from Kellogg Biological Station, Michigan, USA - C2-5 metaG | ecosystem: Host-associated > Plants > Roots > Rhizosphere > Soil | place: USA: Michigan... | reverse complement strand
GTCGCGGGCAGCGAGTCGACACCGCCGGTCGCGGTGATGACGAAGTCGGCGTCTTCGAGCGCCTGCTCGAGCGGCGCGGTCCGGTGGCCGTCCATGACGGCGCGCAGCGCCTGCACCGGGTCGAGCTCGACGACGGTGACCTTGCCGCCGTAGCCGGCGGCGCGCAGCGCGAGGCCCTGGCCGACCCAGCCGTAGCCGATGATGCAGAAGCGCTTGCCGGCAGCGCTCAGGTTGGTGAGGCGGAGGATCGCGGTGAGGCTCGACTGCCCGGTGCCGTAGGGGTTGTCGAACATGTGCTTGCAGCGCGCGTTGTTCGCGGCGATCGCCGGGAACGTGAGCCGGCCCTCGGCTGCGAAGGCGCGCAGGCGTGCGACGCCGGTGGTCGTCTCCTCGGTCATGCCCCGCAGGTTCGCCACGTGGTCGGGGCGGTGCTCGAGGATGCGGCGCGTCAGCTCGGCGCCGTCGTCGATGATCAGCTCGGGTCCGGTGTCGGCGACGTCGAGCAGGTCGGCGGTGAACTCGTCGGGCGCGGCGCCGTGGCGGGCGTGCACCTCGATCCCGCGCGCGACGAGCGCGGCGGCGACCGCGTCCTGCGTCGAGCGCGCGTTGCTCCCCGCGGCCACAACGTCGGCGCCGGCTTCGGCGAGCAGCGCGGCGAGGTAGGCGGTCTTCGCCTCGAGGTGAACGACGACGGCGACCTTGCGGCCCTGCAGCGCTCCGTCGGCGAGGTGCTTGGCGGCGAGCCGGGTCAGCACCGGCGAGTGCCGGGCGGCCCACTGGATGCGGCGTTCGCCCTCGTCGGCGAGGCTCGGATCCGCGATCTTGGACCGGGTTTTCGCAGTCGACGCCATTCGGTGAGACACTATCGCCCGTTGCCCCCCGGGTTCGAACACAGGAGGTTGCACGTGAAGTTCTGGGTCACGCTCGCGGTTGCGGCACTCGCGTTGGCGCTCGTCGGAGCGCAGGCGAGGGCGGCGCACCGGGCGAGCAGCTTCACCGCGTGTCTCGTTACGGACATCGGCGGTCTGAACGACAAGTCGTTCAACCACGATGCGTATCTCGGCCTGTTGCAGGCGGAGAAGACACTGCACGTCAAAGGTCGCGTTATTCAGTCGAAGTCGTCGTCGGACTACATCCCGAACCTGCAGTCGTGCGTGCGCGGCGGCGCGGGCGTCACGATCGCCGTCGGGTTCCTGATGACGGACGCGATCGACGCGGTCGGCTCGTCGTACCCGACCAACAAGTTCGCGATCGTCGACGTCGACGTTGCGACGCTCAAGCATCATCCGAAGAGCGTGCTCGGCCTGATCTTCAAGGAGCAGCAGGCGGGCTACCTCGTCGGTTACGGCGCGGGCCTGTGGGCCAAGTCGCACGGCGGCAAGGCCGTCGGCTCGGTCGGCGGCATCAAGATCCCGCCGGTGGATCGCTACATCGCCGGCTTCCAGTACGGCGCGAAGAAGGCTGATCCGGGGATCAAGACGCTGAACGACTACTCGCAGGACTTCGTCGCGCAGAACAAGTGCAAGGAGAAGGCGCTCAACCAGATCGCACAGGGCTCCGTCGTCGAGTTCCAGGTCGCGGGCCAGTGCGGCCTCGGCGTGCTCGACGCGGCGCACGAGAAGCACATCTTCGGCATCGGCGCCGATGCCGATCAGGGCTATCTCGGCTCGTGGGTGATGACGAGCGCGCTGAAGCGCGTGGACACGTCGGTGTTCACCGCGATCAAGCAGGCGAAGGGAACCGCCTTCAGGGGCGGCCGCAACGAGACGTTCGACGCGCACAACAACGGCGTGGGCGTCGGCAAGTGGAGCTCGAAGGTTCCTGCTTCGATCCGCTCGGCGGTGGCGCATCAGTACGCGCTGCTGAAGGCCGGGAAGATCCACGGCATCCCGACCACCGTCAAGTAACGCCTATTGGGTGTCAGGCACCGAAAGGTGCCTGACACCTTTCTCTTACGTCGCGACGGTACCGACCGCGTGGTGCGGCGGCGGCAACTCTTCGCCACGTTCCCGGAGGATCTCGACGTGGGCGGCGACCGCCTCCTGAATACGCTCCGCGACCTCGTCGCGGGTCTTGCCGAGCGCTACGACTCCATCGAGTACCAGCCGTCAAGCGTCAGCGCGGTTCGCACCTGGTGGTACTTCTTCGGCCCCTCCCGAACGTAGGCAGCAAGCCCCGCACGGGTCTGCACCAACTCTGCGCCTTTAGTGCAAAGGACACTGTCGCCGCGCGCACGCCGCCGGTACCACGGGACGACCCCAATCGAAGGAGTCGCCCATGCGTCGTCTCATCCTCTTGTTGTCTCTCGCGCTCGTGCTGGTACCGGCAGCCGCGCAGGCGTCCTCGCCGACCAGTCTTCTCATCACCCAGGTGTACGCCGGCGGCGGCAACGCCGGCGCGTCGTACGCGAACGACTACGTCGACGTCGTCAACAGCGGCTCGTCGGCGGTCGACCTCACCGGTTGGTCGCTGCAGTACGCATCGGCGGCGTCGACGTCTTGGTCGGCGACCGCACTGTCCGGAACGATCCAGCCCGGCCGCTCGTATCTCGTCGCCCTTGCGTCGTCCGGCGCGATCGGCGCGGCGCTCCCGGCCGCCGACGCGACGGGCACCACGAACATGGCGGTCTCGGGCGGCAAGGTCGCGCTCGTCCACGACACCACCGCCCTCACCTGTGGCGCGTCCGCGGGGTCGTGCTCGTCCGTCGCATCCGTCGCCGACCTCGTCGGCTATGGCTCCGCGACTGACTACGAGGGCGCGGCGGCACCGGCAGGCAGCGCGACGCTCGCCGTCACCCGCGGCGGCTGCACGGACACGGACCAGAACGCCAACGACTTCGACACGCTCGCACCCGCGCCGGCGAACTCCTCTGCGCCCCAGCTCTGCACGACCGCGTCCGCGTCGATCACGAAGGACGTCGCGGTCGACGTCGACGTGCAGAGTGTGCTGTCACTGTCGCTTCAGCACGCAAGCCTGAGCTTCGGCTCGGCGACCGCCGGCACGACGCCGGCCGCACTCGGCGATCAGCTCACGGTCGTGTCGAACAATGCGACGGGCTACGCGTTGAGCGTGCACCGCTCGGCGTTCACGCCCGCCGACCTGCCGCTTGCCGTCGGCACGACTGCCCCGACCGGAGGCACGGTCGGCGCCGGGTTGAGCGGAGGCGCACTGACCGCGATGCCGATCGCGCCCGCAGCCGACGCGCTGCTCGGGACGACGTCGGCGCGCAGCGCCGCGTCCGGCGATATCTGGCCGGCGAGCATCGGCTTCTCGGCGCCGCTGCCGGTCGTGCCACCGGGGCACTACACGGCGACGGTCACGTTTACGGTGATCGGGCGGTGATCGGTGCTGTGGTTTCCACGGCGGTCGCCCTCGCGTCTGTGCGGCCGCAGCTGTCGCTGGTCGCCGAGCCGGCACGCGTGCAGCTGGACGGTCCGGGCTCGCAGACGGTCGAGGTGACGAACCGCGGATCGTCGGCGGTCGTGTTGGACGTGCAGCGCGCAGGGTTCGCGCTCGACCTGCGCGGGCGGCCGCGGATCGTCTCGGCGGCGCGCGCGACGTGGTTGTCCGTGAAGCCGAAGCGCGTCGCGATCGGAGCCGGCGAAACCGCATCGCTGAGGGTGACCGCCCGCGTCCTGCGCCTCTCGCCCGGCGACCACGCGTCGCTGCTCCTGCTCGCGAGCCGGCCGCTCTCCACCACGGCGGTGGCGGTGCGGTTGCGGCTGGGCGTCGTCGTCGTCCTTCGCGTGCCTGGGAAGGTCGTTCACCGGTTGGCGGTGTTGGGCGTGAAGGCGCGCCGACTGGGTGCGAAGCGCCTGCTCACGGTGCGGTTCGCGAACCGCGGCAACGTTACCGAGCTGCTCGGCGGCCGCGAGCTCGTGGTGACCCTGTGGCGCCGGGGAAAGCTGCTCGCGCGCCTGCCGGTGACCCCGCGAGAGCTCCTGCCGAAGACCCGTGGCATCGTCGAAGTCGCCTATCGAGGCCCGGTCCGTGGCGCCATCGTCTGCCGGGTCGGCGGGAAGCCGCCCGGGCCGCCCTTCAGACTGAGGCTCTGAGCGAAGATTCCGACCGCCGTTAAGTAAGGAACTCGACCCGGAACGGGGTACTTATCGGTGTCAGCACCCTCCTGGGCCGACCGACCCGGGAAGGTGGGGGCCGCAGGCCTACGGGCCGAGGGCATGACCGCACCACCCGCAACGAGCGAGGGCCGCGAGAGCGGCCCTTTCTCGTTTCAATGGACTGTCAGCTACGGACCGGGCTGGCGGCGGAACGCTTGGCAGACGTCGTGGAGCGAACGGCCGCGATGCGCACCCACCGCACTTATCCCGGGCTGCCTATTTTCGGCGAATCTCGGCGAGGCCACCGGGAGCTGTGAGTGCGCGCCGCGCCGCGGGGGCAGGACCGCCCCACTCGTCCTCGAGACGACGTCGCTCGCGCGGCGGGAGCGCTCCAGCCGCGTACTGGATGTAGACGAGTAGTTGCTCGAAGGCCGAACGACGGCCCCTACGCCTGACGGACGGGAACGCGGCCGCGGTCCACTCGGTCGCCTTCTTCATAAGGGCTTTCGACCCGAGCTCCGCCGCCAAGATCTCGGGGTATTTACGCACGAGATGCACGAGCCCTCGCCAAATCACGAAGTCAGCCGGAAGCGGGTCGGGGAAACGCCACTCGCGGTCGATGGCATGCCACGCACCCGTTTCTGCATCGACTATGAGGTTCCAGATCGCGGCGTCAAGCGCGTCGCCGCGAAGCAGCGGCACGCCATCTCCGTCTTCGCGCCCGGTGCCGTACTCATCCACCAGGAACGTCTTCAAACTCTGGACCAACTCCGGCATGACGATCGCAAGACGTCCCGCTGCGGCTGCCTCGAACACGGTGAAGATGAGCGAGTCGCCCGGCTGGAAATTCTCGTCTTGAAATGTCTGTTCGAGCGAACCGGCATCAGGTGCGCCGGCAACGACCGCATCGACCGCGACCCTTCTTTCACCTGTGCTCGTGACGGAAAGCGTTGTTCTCTTGGCATACGCCGGATGTCTGTCGAGTGAATATGCGCGTGCCGCCCAAGAGTCGTCGATGCGGCGAGCCCTCCGCGCGCGTGCGCGTTCGGACGGGCCTTTGTAAGCGAGTACGACGAACGAGTTCCCGAGTTCATCGAGGAGTCCGGCCTTGCAGAGCTCGCGCAGCACGAGCGCTTCGTTGAAGAGTGTCGTGCGGTCACTCCGGACGCGGTCAGGGAACGGCACCTCGACCCAGTTATGGACAAAATCGCCCTCGCCGGCAACCGCGGGGTTGACGATGGATCGTGCCAGCTTGTAGTCCGGGAATGGCAGGTAGAAGTCCGCCTCCGGAAAGCCGGCCTCGGTGAGGATTTCCCGAAGCTCCTTCGCATTCCAGGTGACCGCGGTTTCGGTGGACGCGTAACCTTGAATGCCGTCGAAGACCTTGCCGCTGTGATCCTCGCGGCTTCCACTCCAGTACTTGAGACCAAGCTTGTTTTCGATGGCGACGACGAGCAGCCCTTCGTCGTTCAGCGCGTCGTGTGCGACGCGAAGGGTCGCCACGGCTGCATCCTTCGGTCGGTTCCGGTAATTCGGATGGTAGATGTGGCTGTACTCCAGCACGCCGATGAGCGTGGCGAGGTCGAAGTCTTGGCCGAAGTCGGCCCCGTAGAAATTCGACGAGTAGACGCGAACCGACTCAAGGTCTTCGCAACGCGCCTTCGCGACTCGAGCTCGCGCGAAGCTCCCTTCAACAGCATGGACATCGCTAAACCGTTCTCCAAGCCACCGGGTAATCGCACCACACCCGGCGCCAAGCTCCAAGACGCGCGTCTCGCGCTGTGAGAAACCGAGGCAGTCGAGAATCGTCGAGCGATAAGGCGTCAAGTGATACAGCGTCGGCCAGTCGCGAATCAGGTCGCGTAGCTCTTGCGAATACACGCTTCGGTCCAGACTCTGTGCAATCACCTCCAGCAGGTGCTGCTCAGCGCCGTCGAGATATGTCGTCGTCTGCAGCGGCCTGTCCGGCGAAACGAGAACCCCCGACGACGGTTCGACGACAAAGTCGGAAAGCGCGGTCCTCAGCGCGGGAAGCTCGACAGCCGTCGGCGGAAACGCGGACGCTGTTGGTTGCGCACGCGACCAGCCCACTCGCCTCGACGCGTGACGAAGTCGGCGCACTCGAGAAGGAATGAGCCGACCGATCACGAGCGGTGCATGGGTAGAGAACGTTTGTCTTCGGCGTGACTCACGCGTGTGACTCCTCAACAGATCCCCCGATGCGAGGCTGTGGAGGGCGACGCGAGCTCAGGGTGGATCTCGCCATGCCCCACAGGTCTCCGCCGAGTTCGCGCGCGAAGATCGCGAGACACGCAACGTAGACCGCCGTCCCGACCAGCGAGAGCCAAAGAAGGCTGATGATTGGTGGCGCGTGGACTAGTACGTAGAGGCGCAGCACAAGGAGGACACAGGCAGTGATGGCGGCGGCGACCAGCGATCCGACGAGGACGCGGGCAAGTTCGCGGAGTGGCAAGTGGATGATTCGCCGCAGAACGATAAGCGGCAGCGGGGTTACGAGGTAGCCGCACACGACGTACGACGCGGCAACTGCGACGATTCCCCAGTGAACCGCAATCGCGAACCCTGCAACGTTCAAGGAAGCACTCACAACGCGAATTGCCAGGACGACGCGAGCTTTCCCTGCGGCCATGATGACCGTGATGTTGAACCACATCACAGCCTGCAAGATCCCCATACAGGCGAGGATCTGCATCACCGGAGCCGCCGCCGACCACTTGGAGCCGAACAGAGCCGCGATGATAATTGGCGCGAGCGCAATGATTCCGCCGAAGACCGGAGCGGCGACCGCGGTGCTCAAGCTCGAGGCTGCCAGATAGCCTCGCTTCAAGCGCTGCTTGTCCTTCTGCACCCGCGAGAACACGGGGAAGGCGACCGTGTCGATTGTTTTCGTCATCACGTCGGTAATGAGCAAAAGCAGGCGATATGCAACCGAGTAGAGGCCCAGCAAGCGTGGGCCGAGCACAACGCCGATCAGCAAGTCGTCGGTGCGACGGTTGACGAAGTTCAGAAGGTTAACTCCGACCGCGCTCGAGCCGAAGCGGAAGAGGTCGAGGAAGTGCGGCCACGAAAACACAAGCCGGGGGCGCCACGGTACTGCAACCCACAATACGGCTGCCGCCACGAGAGCCTGCCCAAGGGTCTGCGCCACAAGACTCCAGACACCGAGGCCTGCGATCGCGCACCCGATACCGATGACTGCTCCTCCAGTCGTCGCCAAGAGCTGCCTTGCAGCCAGACGGCCGAACGCCAGATCACGCTGCAGGATCGCCTCTGGCGTGCTGCTTACCGAGCTGATAACTAGCGCCGGGCTCAAGGCCGCCAGCACTGGCGCGAGAGCGTGCTCATGAAGGATGTCAGCGACCGGGCGCGCTGCGACAAGCGTCAGGCCCGTGAGCACTAGACCGATAGCCAAGCTCGACCACAACGCGCTATCCAAGTGCTCGGGGTCCAACTGATGCCGCTGCACGATCGCTTGACCAAACCCCTGGTCGACGAACACCTGCATGAGAGAAACGAAAACGGATGCCAGTGCGACGAGACCGAACGCGGTTGGCGCGAGGAGGCGCGCGAGACAGATGAACAGGACAGTGCTGATCGCACGTGAGCCGAACGTCTGTAGAAGTGACCACATGACCCCGCGAGAGGCACGCTCCCTGAGGCCGGCCCCGCTCTCGACCTGCGTGTTTTCCATCTCCGGCCCTTGGCGCATTAGGCCTCCGCGCGAATGTCCATGCGCACACCTGCGAGCCACCCGTTGATCAATGCCCGGACAGCGCCCAGCTCTCGCCGCCGGACCAGGTTCCGCCACACAGGTTGAGCCAGTAACGCCGCGCCCACGGCCGCTGCTGCAAAGCGCGGCCGTTGAAGGCCGATGCGCTGGAACAGGACGTGATTGCGGGCGCGATAGTAGGCGCCGAAAACCGCGACGCCGCTCGCGCCAACAATGTGCGTGAAGACCGCGGACGGCTCAACGGCGAGCCGCCACCCCGCGCGACGCACCCGCACACTCCATTCGGTGTCCTCGAAATAGCAAAAGAAGCGCGCATCGAAGCCGCCGCATTCGCGAAGGGCCTCGGCGCGAATCATTACGGCCTCCCCCGAGATGCATCCGGTTTCCCGCGACCCGCCAGAAACGGCGTCGAGCGAGATGCCGCAGTCGTCCCAGCGGCCCCGCGCCGCGATCGGCAGAACGGTGCACGACGTGTGATGGACGACAGCCGTATCCGGCGCAATGACGGTCGGGATCACCGCCGCTACTCTGGGATTGGCAGTCAGATATGAGCGGAGTCGCTCGACACCTCCGGGGAGCGCAGCCGCATCGCTGTTCATCAGCAGGAAGTAGTCGTAGTCGGATAGGAACTCGGGAGTGAACGCAAGGTTATTGCCGGCCGCGTAGCCCAGATTCACCTCGCTCTGAATCATCGTGTATCCCCGATCCGTCGCGGCCGCGGCGAGTAGTGCCCGCTCTTCCGGCGCGCTCCCATTGTCGACGAGAATGACCGTTTCGACCGCGCCTTCCACGCTTGCAGCGGCCTCCAGGGCGAGCTTCGCCTGATTCCAGTTCAGTACAACCGCGCACGCGCTGCTCACGACGCAACTCCGACGGGCGCAATGACCTGCTCATAGAGCTCGAGCACTCGCCGGTCAATTCCGTCCCAGGAGTCGATGAAGGCGAGAAACCTGCTTTCGACATGGCCCAGCGCAGCGTTGCAAGCGTGGCTCAGGCCGAGCTCCGCGACGGGTAGGTAGTTGGTGGAACCTACGAGGATCGCGCGGAAGGCCGCCCACTCGCTACGCGCGCTGCGCGTAGGGCTGTTGTCTACGACCAGCACGGAGACCTCGTCCGCATGTTGCTCCTCAGCCAGGGACGCCAATGTGCGCGCGAGCGTGCGCGGGCGATCGAGCGTGCAGATGGCAACGTTCAGAAGCATGGCCTGGGCAGGACCCACGGTCGCACTCGACTCTGTGGGAGCGGTCATCGTAACCTCGGCTTCCCGATGCTCACGAGGTCCGCGTACACCGCACGCGTATGGCGGCTGATCTCCGGCCATCCGAGCGTCTTCGCATAACGTGCCGCCGCTGCGGCACGCACGTCGCGCTCTCGAACGTCAAGCGCAGCCCGCAGCGCAGCCGACAACGAGCCCGGCTCGTCGGGTTCGTATAGCCAACCGACATCTCCGGGCAGATCTCGAAGCGTGCCAAGCCGCGGCGCCAGCAACGGCTTGCCAAACGTCAGGGCAAGCAGGACCGAGCCGCTCGTCGTCACCGAGCGGAACGGAGCACAAAGGACGTCACTGGCCCTGAAGAACATCGCCACCTCCGCGTCATCGATCCAGCCGGTGTGCAGGAGGATGCGCGGGTCTTCGGCGGCACGAACTCCATCGAGCGCGTGCGGCTCCGTGACCCGCCCGACGACGAGGAGCCGCGCTTCGACGTCGTCGACTTCCGCGAACGCCTGCACGAGATCGTCGAGCCCTTTGTACGTCCGGATGTTCCCGAAGAACAGCGCCACGAACGCGTCCTTTTGGAGCCCGAGCCGCGCACGGGCCTCCTCGCGCGTGATCTGGTCTGGATACATGCCCTCGTAGTTCCCGTGCGGAATCACGACGGTGTCGTTGACGTCGAGCCCGCGCTTTTCCATTTCGGCGATCGTGTGCGGCGAGTGGACGATCTTGGCGTCGGCGCGCGCTGCGAGGTAGCGCGCCGCCGCCACGTCGTCCAACGTGTGCGACTCGTGCGGAACGACGTTGTGAACCGTCCAGACGAGTCGGCAGCCGACAAACTTGATCCACGCGACACACACGTAGAACCACGCGGTGGACAGCCAGATGTGAAACGGCAGCTTTCGCGGCAGCGAGAACTCCGGCCAATGGATATGCACAATCCGAAAGCCGGCGAGACGGTGCCGGAGCACGACCAACGGGAAGAGCACCTTGCCGACCTGGCGGGGCTCGCGCCGCGCGTACGCGATTTCGACGTTCTCCATCGAGCCGTAGAGCAGCGACTGGTACGGGTTGTTGTCCTGCGGATAGACGAGGACTTTGATTGGCCCGTTCATGTCCGCTTCAGCGGATCACGCGGCACACACCCGCTCAATCTCACGAAAAATCGCGCTGACCTTCGCCGTCGCGTCGAAGCGCTGCACACGTTCATACGCGTTTGCACGAAGACGACGGCTCAGGTCGCCATCCGAGAGCACACGCTCGAGCGCAGCCGCCAACGCTTCAGCGTTGCCAGGCTCAACAAGCAGCCCGTCGACATCGGGCCGCACGATTTCTCGAACGCCCGGAAGGTCGGAGGCAACGACAACGCATCCGAGGGCCATGTACTCGAGCACCTTGATCGGCTGGGTATACGCGATGTCTTCGTTCCAATGGAAAGGCAAGACACCAACTTGAGAACGCGCCATGAGGGCATGCGCCTCAGCGAGCGAAAGCGTCCCGAGAACACGGAAGTGTCTCGAGCGAGCTGCTTCCCGCGCGCTGTTCGCGACTGTTCCGGCGATTGAAACCTCTACGTTGCGTCCTCTCTCGGTCAGCAACGTCGCCGCCCCCGCGAGCGTGTCCAAGCCTCGGTCCGGCAAAAACAAGCTGCTCACGTAACACACCGAGTTCGGTCGGCGCGGAGCATCGGGGACCGGAGCGAGATCCGCGAGATCGATCGCATTCTGAAACGCGCGCACGCGGTCCGGTGCTAGACGGTAACTGCCTAGGCTTTCAGGACAGATCGAAACGAGGACCAGGTCGGCGGTGCGGAGCGTGTGCCGAAACAACGCAACTTTTGTCCGAGATGCAACGCGCCGGAGACGCTGTCGCGCGGTCGCTGCAGTCGCGTAATACGTAACGAGATGCTTGTGCGGCGCATCCCAGATGTCAGACACCCATCGGTAATTCCCGATGTGCCGCAGAAGCCAGGCCGGAACGCCCTCGAACGTATTGCCCGTCGCCACGGCGTCGATCGAGCGCAACCGAGCAGTCAGAAGCATCCAGGCTTCGGCGGCATAGAAGCCTGCGCGACCGGGGAGCGTCGCACGCCGCACGGTGACGTTCGCCGGCAAATCGAGTGACACACGGCTCGACCGCGGTACGAGCACGATCAGGTCAACCGCCGGCGGGGCAAATAGGCCGCGCTGAACCTGGTTGTAGTTGCGCCGCTCCTCTGTCCAATCTCCTGCGGCTACGTAAAGCACTGAAAGCCGGCGGCTACGAGGGCGCTTCATAGCGTCGCATGGGCCACGTCGTCGATCGGCCGGACTCGGCGGTTCAGCACGATGCCGGCACACCAGAAGAACGGCACCGCCCCGAATGGGGCCTCCATGATCACGCCGAGACTGAGCGGCACAATGAGGGAGAGGACCACCAACAGACCGATGAGCGGCAACTCGTCGCTCTGGCGCGATACCTCGTATAGCGCGCCGATCTGCCGCAACAGCATGAAGGCGAGCACGACCACGACGCCTAGGCCGATGACGCCCAGGCGAGCCTGCGTGCCAATCCACCATGAATGTGGTGACCGAGGATCGGTACCGGGAGACGTGCCCGCAGCCGGCCCGACGAGCTCGACGAGCGCCCCGCTCTGAGTCATGAAGTCGGGGCCGAAGCCAACCCCTGCGAGGAACCTCGCCGGCTGAGCCTCGCTGTAACGCTCCACCGAGCCCCAGGCACGCTCGCGCGCGTTCTGCGTGGCGACGCTGTTCACTCCGTGCGCGGCATTGGCAGAAGAGAGCCCAACGGAGGAGAGCAATCGCTGGCCCGCCACCGTGGAGGGCAGGAGCAGCGCGATCGCCGCAACCGAGAGCGCGAGGAAACCTGCGATCGACATTCGCGCTTGGTACGAGATTCGCCAGTGTCGAAGCCCGCCCCAGGCGACTGCAGCGAGCGGCACGGCCGCCCCCAAGATGCCTGAGCGCTTGTCGGTCGCGACGACGGCGCCCAGCGCCACCGCGAGACCGACGCCCAGCCTCCAAGTCAGACCCGTGCGGAGAACACGGGATAGGAGATACGCCGCAAAGGCGCCGGCGATCGCAACATCGAAGTCGGGCCGAATGCTCAGCACGTGCAGTCCCTGCGTTCTCGACACGACCGGTAGTCGGGCGCTCAGGCTCGGCATGATGAGCTCGTCGACGAAGACCCAGGCGGCATGGAGGCCGAGCGCCCAGACAAGAACGCGCGCCGTCCGCTCACGCTGTGCGGTGGTCGAACGCGCCCACGCGAGCGCCGACACCACACCGAGCACGGCGTAAAAGTACGGGACCGCGTCACGAAGCGCGGTCAGGTTGAGCTGGCCGCCGCCGATGAAGCGCAAGAAGGACCAGCCGAGCAGGATAAGAAACGGAGCGATGCGCACAGGCGCAGTGCGCCGACCGGGTACGCGTTCGTTTTCCCAGATCAACCGGGCGCATGCAGCGAAAACAAGGATGTCGGTCAGGAAGAGCGGTGGCTTGCCGATGTAGGCGCCCCAACGACCTGCGCCGAGCGCAAGGACGGCGGCAAATGTGCCCGCGAGGACGCGCGGGCGGGCGCCACTCACCGTGTCTCCAGGACGTGCGTATAGATGTCGGTCAGCGCCGACGTCGTCTGCTCGGGCGAGAACCGCGTGTCATACGCAGCCTTTGCCGCCGCGCCGAGTTCAACCGCGAGCTCGGGGGACTCACTCAGATGCCTCAGGGCTGCTGCAAACCCTTCGACAGACTCTGGTTCGACGAGCATCCCGGTCGCCCCGTCGTCGATGAGCTCGGCCAGCGCGCCTAGCCTCGACGCGATCACTGGAACGCCGGCAGCGAATGCCTCAGCGATCGTCCGCGGGAACACTTCGTAACAACGGGACGGGATGACCAGCGCCCGTGCGCTCGCCAACTGTGCTCTCGCCTCCAGCGGGGGCTGGGCGCCGCGGAAATTGATGCTCTGCTGGCCGTCTGCGCGCTGCCGCAACGCCGCCTCATCCTCGCCGGAACCGATGATCGTGAGCGTTTCCTCGCCGTTCGGAAACGCCCGACGCCAAGCGTCGATAAGGACGTCCAGTCCCTTCTCGGACGACAACCTGGAAATCGCGACGAAGCCTGTTCCCGACCCGTGCCGCACATCGGTGAGCGGCCGGACCGTGTTGTGCTTCACGAACAGCTTTTCCTGGGGCCAGCCTGCGTCGGCGTATTTGTCTCGAGCGAAGCGCGACGGAAACACCACTGCGTCGACGTGGTCCGTCCATGTACCGAGCGCTCTGTGGACGGCGCTCATGAGAACGAGCGGAGCCGACGCGATGCGCGAGTCCCGGTAGCAGCCATACCGGAGCGCGGCGACCGGTGCACGACGGTGGAGGCATAGCTCACAGGTTTTCCCGTGCCGGAGGAACGTGCCGGAGGCGCACAAGGGACGAAAGTTGTGCAGTGTCAGCACGACCGGAGTCCCTGTCTGCTTTGCGGCGCGGATCGCGGCCGGGCTCAGGAGGGGGAACGTGTTGTGAAAGTGCACGACGTCGGGTTGCGAGCGGTCGATCGCATCGAGAACGAGCTTCGATCCGCTCCTCGACCACACGGCCTGCAGCGGTACGGCAGCTCTTCGCGCGGCAGGTAGCGCAGCGATCGAGTCGCTGTCCACCTCTACGCGCTCGACGTCATGCCCACTTGCCTGAAGGAGCTCCGCCTCTTCGTCGACCACAGCGTTCTCGCCACTCGGCTGAGCGCTGCGATACCTGTTATGGACGAGAAGGATCCTCATGCTCCCCCTGGACGAAGCCACGCCCGACGTCGAGCACGAACCTCGTATTCGTTGCCAGGTACCGCGGCCCAAGCCGACGCGGCTCCGACCAAAAGCGGTGCAACCACTCGAGCCCGTACTCCTGCGCCCAGGAAGGTGCGCGCTCTTTGGAGCCGGCGAGAAAGTCGAACGCTGCGCCCACACCCGCGAACACCGCGGGCGCCGCCTCGTGCGCGTATCGGGCCATCCACAGCTCCTGCTTCGGCGCGCCCAGTCCGCACCAAACGACATGGGGTTCCGCGGCTGCGATGACTGCCAGGTGCGAGCCGTCGATCTCACCGAACGGGGGCGCGCAGGTCCCGACCACGTTCGCACCCGGGAAGCGGTCGGCGATCTGCTGCTCGAGCGCGCGCAGCCCGGACTCCGAGGAGCCAAAGAGAAAGTGGCGCAAGCCAGCGACGCGTCCACGGCCGAGAACCGCCGGCATGAGATCCGGCCCGGGAATCCGCGAGGCCGCGTCGTGCCCGAGACGACGCGCGAGCCACGCGACGGGCGCACCGTCGGGATAGACCATCCACGCGTCCTCGAGCGCCCGGAGTACGGCGGCATCCCGGCTCGCCATAACGACGACGTGCACATTCGCCAGGCATGCATAGCCCCCGCGACCGTCTAGCGCCCGATCGATCAGCGCGTCCGCAGCCTGATCGACATCCCCGACGAAACACCGTGTTCGCCGAAGCACCGCCCCCACGTGCACCGGCTTAGATCCCTCGGACGCGGACGCCGCCACCCACCAATACGGGAAGCGTCCGGAAGAGAAGACTCAAGTCGCGAGCGAGCGACCAGGTTGTGACGTACTGGCAATCGAGCTGGATCATTTCCGCGAACGGGATCTCGCTCCGCCCGAGGACCTGCCACAGCCCAGTGATCCCCGGCTTCAGCGACACCCTGCGGCGGCCCCAGTCCTCGACGTACCGATGCTCCTCGAGAATCAACGGTCGCGGTCCAACAAGACTCATCGAACCGGTGAGGACGTTTAGGAGCTGCGGCAACTCGTCGATCGAAAGGCGGCGCAGCATGCTGCCGACGCGAGTAACGCGCGGATCATCTGCGATCTTGAACATACGAGCATCGCCAGTGACGTGGATGCTGAGGTGGCGCAGATCGTCCTTGAGATCGTCGGCATCCACGACCATCGTGCGGAACTTCCAGATGCGGAACGACACGCCATCCACGCCGGCTCGTACTTGGCGGAAAAAGACAGGCCCGCGGGAATCGAGCTTGATCAAGAGCGCAACCACCGTGAACAGCGGGGCGAGTAGCAGAAGCCCGAGTGCAGAACCAGCGATGTCGAACGTCCGCTTGATCAGCACCGACGAGCGTGACAAACGGAACGGTGGTAGACCGACGACCGCCACACCCTCTACCGAATGGACGTCCATTCCGGCACCGACGACCTCGAAGAAGCGGGGGACGATGTCGACCTGAACGTTCAGATCGCTCAATGCTCTGATCTGATCAACGACGTCGCGATCGTCATCGGTCGAGAACGCGAAGATCACGCGCTCGAGATCGAGGAGCTCGACGAGCCCCGGCAGGTCGTCGAGGTCGCCGAGCAGCGCGAGGTGAGCGATGTCGTCCGCCGGCTCCTTCGGATAGCTGTCGACGAAACCAACGAGGTTCAGGCCGTACTCGGGGTGACGGAGCAGTTTCCTCGCGAGTCCCTGCCCGACATCGCCGGCGCCGACGATCGCGGTGTTCTGCAGGTAATGGACGCTCCGCCGGCAGCGGTAGCGGCCGGCCGCGCGCGCCAACGGGATCGCGACGATCGCGACCGCCCAGAACACCATCACCTTTGACAAGCTCGGCTTTGCGATCGGCGTCGCGTGGGCGACGACGAAGAGCAGCCAGCTTGTCGCCGTCACGAGATTGAAGACGCGGACGAAGTCGTCGGCTGTCGAGTGATCGGCCCGCTCTTCGTCCTTGTCATAGAGCCCGTAGAGCTTCGCCGCGATGACCCAAACAGGGAGCGCAAGGACGAAAAGCGCATACTCCCCAACCTGTCCCAGATGATTCGTCGGCGACGCGCCCACGCCGACGGCCACCACTGAAACAAGGAACGCAAGCGAGAGACCGAAGACGTCCGCCGCGAGCAGGGCGCGCCGCACGAGCCAGCCGCGCCGCTTGAGCTTCGTCTCGGTTCGGCGGTGCTCGAGGAGATCGAGCGTGCGCTGATCGACGAGATCGAGAACTGCCGGGATAGAGCTCATCGTCTGATCACCGCCGCGCCCTCAGCTCTCAGACAGCCTTGCTGCGCTCCGGCTCATCGACGTGCGAGCCGTAGTCGTAGCCGTACCCATAGCCGTACCCATAGCCGTACCCGTAGCCCTCCTCGGCTTCGGCGCCGGTGACGACGAATCCGAGCAGCCTCGCGGGAGAGTTCTCGAGGATCCGCGCAAGCTCGGCGAGCATGGGCCGGCGCACCTTCTCCATCCTCGTCGCAAGGACCGTCGCATCGACCTTCGCGGAGAGAACCATTGCGTCGCCGACATGAAGAATCGGCGGCGAATCGACCAGCACGATGTCCGCGAGCTCCTGCAGCTCGAGCAGCACGTTCCCAAGAGCCTGCGACGACACGAACTCGCCGGGGTCGGGGGGGATCGGCCCAGCGCCGAGGACACGCAGCTCCCCGGGGCCGGAACCGTTGACGCTTGCGCCCGGTTCGTAACGGTGCCGCAGTCGCGCCGAGGGCTTCGGCTGCGCGATCTCGACGGTCGCGAGCGCCTGCTCCAGCGATGCGCGACCGAGCACGACCTGGGTGATGCCGGGCCGGTCGCCGAGATCGAAGAACTTGTCGATGAACGGCCTGCGCAGGTCGAGGTCGACCAGGATGACGCGCTGGCCGCCACGCGCGAGCGCGACCGCGAGGTTGGCAATCGTGGTCGACTTGCCCTCTTGCTCGACGGCGCTCGTGATCATCACGCTGCGAACATCGCGATCGAGAGCGCTGAACTCCAGATTCGTCCGCAGGACGCGGAACGCTTCCGCATACACACCGGAGGGCTCATCAAGCATCGCAAGCCTGCTCCCGATCCGGAGATGCTTCGGCGGTTCGGGCACGCGTCCGAGCAGCGGGAGCTCCAGCCGGTCGCCGATCTCCTGCGCGCTACGGACCCGGGTGTCAAGCGCTTCGCGCAAGAACGCGAGCCCGATCCCGAGCACGATGCCGAGCAGGAGCCCGAGGACGCCGTCGCGCGACGGCCGCGGAGCGACTTGCGCTGCGGTATCGGCAACCTTGACGACCGTCGCGTTCGCGGTTTGCAGGTCCTCCATCGTCTGGAGCTGCTGCTCACGCTCGACGAGCGTCGTGTACAGCGAGCCTTTGTTGCTGCCCTGCGCGACGAGCTGTTGTGCCTTGTGGGCAACCTCACGCCGTGCGCTCTCGAGAGAGTTCGTGTCGAGCGTGCGGCGATAAACCGTGTACTGGTTCGCGTACTCGTTGACCATCCGGACTGCGAGGTCAGGATCGCCGTTCTGGCACGAGAAGTTGAGCAGGCTGGTCGAGGACGAGCTCGTTACCCAGCAGTCGCTTAGGAACTGCCCAGCTGTCATCGTGCGGAGCCCGAGCTGCGCCACAGACCGACGCGCGATCTCGGGGACACGTGCAAGCTGTGCCTGGGTCGCGACGAGCGTCGCATCCTGAGCGCTCCCGATCACCGAAGGTGTGTTTGTCAGCGCGCTCTGCAGGCCCTGATTGGCGAGCAGCACCTGCGAGTTCGCTTCGTATGCGGCGGGCTGCCGGAACGAGTAGAGGACCGCAGCGACAGGCACCAGGATGACCGCCTGCAAGATGATCCATTTCTGTCTGCGGACTACGTTCAGGTAGTCACGCAGGCTGGCTGCGCCATGCGCGTCGCCGCTGGCTTTCATCGCCGCTGTACCGCCCCTCCCTAGCTTGACCGAAGCACCCCCGCAAAAGGGTGAAGCACGATCATGCACACGCATGTCATGAAGGGCAATAGGTCCTGAGCACCCAATCTGCAGTCCTACCGGTCCCATACGAAGCCGGGATTCGGCCGTCACAGGTCCTACCCCGATAGCGGGTAGCGGCCGTCCGCGTTCAAAGCTAGTTTCGCCTGCATGCTGCGGCTTTCACCGCTCACGTTGCTCGCGCTCGGCGCGCTCGTCGCTGCGCCACATGCGTTTGCAGCCGGGAAGACAAGCCAGAGCTGGGCGGCGCCTGAGATCAAAGTGGTCACCCAGGCGCACGTGCTGGGCACCTCGCCGGGCACGTTTCGCCCGCAGTCAGCGCTGACGCAGAGCGCGCTGGCCACGGCGATCGCCGCCACGAACGCGATCCAGCATCCGGTGCTGCCGCCTTCGCCGGCGCCGCAGCCGGTGGAGGTCACCTCGACGCTCGGACCTGACGCCACGATCGGCGGAACGGTCGCCTGGGTCGTCGACGCGCCGGGCGACCACGTGGCATCCGTGGACTACGCCGTCGACGGGGTCGGTCGCACCACGGAGAACGTCCAGCCCTACGAGTACGACCTCGACACGACCCAGTTCCCCGACGGGCAGCACCAGCTCGCGGTCAACGTCCACTTCGCCGGCGGCGGGTACGCGATCGCCGTCTGGAACGTCACCATCGACAACGGCTCCGGCCAGGCGTACGCGGCGGGCGGGCCGCAGGACGTGCCCGTTGTTAAAGAACAAGTGCCGACGCCGCCGCTCGTCCCCGACCAGCGGCCGTCGCAGGCAGTGCTCTTCAAAGCGCTCTCGCCGGCGAAGCCGGTGACGATCAAGCAGCTCGACGCGGCGCTCGTCAACTACCTCGGCCTCGGCAAGGCGGCGTGGCAGATCCAGCAGGCGCTCAGGGGCGCCGGGCTCAACCCGCCGCCGAGCACCGGCAACGAGGCGGTCGCGCGCATGCTCGGGCTGCGGCTCGACCACCCGGCCGCGGAAGACGCGCTCGAGATCCTCCCCAACTCCCCGGCGACCCGCGCGGAAGCCGCCTGGTCGTTCGCGCACGTGCTGCACCTCGACGGCTGGTCGACGCAGTACGTCACGCAGGCCGCGGCCGGCTTTGCGCCGCCCACGTTCACGCCCTGGCAGCGGCGGATCCTGACGACCGCCGTGCACTACATCGGCTACCCCTACATCTGGGGCGGGACGAGCCCGGCGCACGAGGTCGAGTTCGGGGTGCCGTCGGTCGGCGGCTTCGACTGCTCCGGCTTCGTCTGGCGCGTCTACAAGCTCACGCCGTACGCGGGCGAAGGCCGGCTGGCGAGCGTGCTCCGCGGGCGGACGACCTACCAGATGTCCGGCGAGGTGCCGCACAGCAAGCTGATCTCGATCAACAAGCTGCAGCCGGCCGACGTCATGTTCTTCGGGCACCGCGGGCCGCGGTCGAGCCCGAGCATCGTCGACCACACCGCGCTGTACCTCGGCAACGGCTGGTTCGTCCAGTCGTCCGGGCAGGGCGTGACCCTCCTGCCGTTCGACGGCTGGTACCGCAGCTACTTCGCGTGGGGCCGGCGGCCGCTGCGCGAAGCCGGCCTCGAGTAGCTAGTCGATCCGGGCGGGACGAGTCGGGGCCCGATGCATCTCACGGCGCCGCCGCCAACGGCGCAAGCGTCGCCCGATTGGGATCTCCACCAGCGCCAACACGATCACCAGCGCTGCTGCTGCGGCAATGACCAGCAACTCGTCTCCCTCGTCCGAAACTCTTCCCTATGCATACGTACCTCGATTTGGGGGCGGACCCTTACGGGTCTCCGGGAAGATCGGATTCAGCGATAGCTGAGGGCGAACGCGATGGCGGCTATCGCCCCAGCGAAACAGACCCCCGTGAGCACTGCGATAACCACGCAGCGGACATTCCCGCCGCAAACGCCCTGAAACTCAGTTTGCTCTAGCCGCCGAGGCAGGTCAGCAGGTCGCCGATCTGCTGGGCGTTGACCGACGGGTGGCGCATCGGCGCCGCGGTGTTCACGCGGTAGTGGTTCCGGCGGCCGACGCGCTGCCGCTCCAGGTAGCCGGCCTCGACCAGGTCGGAGAGGACGCGGTGCGTCTGCCGCTCGGTGAGGCCGGCGCGCGCGGCGAGCTGGCGCACGGTCGATTCCGGGGCACGGTTGACCTCGAGTAGCAGCACTGCATGGGACGTCACGAACGTCCACCCTGTCGCCCCCGTCATCGCCGTGAAATCTAGCCGCCTTCGAGAATCGACTCGACGGTTGCCACCAGCTGCGAGGGCGAGAACGGCTTCTGGATGAAGTGGCCCTCCTCGCGGGCGTCCGTGTACCCGGACATGTAGAGCACTTTCACGGCCGGCAGCCCGATCGTCAGCTTGCCCGCGAGCTCGAAGGCGTCCATCTCCGGCATGACGACGTCGATCAGCAGCAGGTCAATGTCGGTCTCGCCCCGGACGAGGTCGAGCGCCGCCGACGGGGATGCCGCGACGAGCACGCGGTGGCCGGCGTCGTCCAGCGCGATGCGGACGACGTCGCGCACCAGGTCTTGGTCGTCGACGACGAGGATCGTGGCCACAGGCCGCCAAGCATGACCACTGTCAGCAGGCGGGACCATCCCCGAAAATGGGGAACCTGCCGAAAGCTACTGCGGGCCTTTGACCGGCGGCCAGTGCGGCGAGATGTCCGGATCGCCCAGCTGGCCGTACGCCGGGCAGGCGTTCGGGTCGCGGAGCGCGTCGCGGTCGGCGATCAGCAGCTCGTTGACGCGCGGGTTCTGCGGGACGGCGGCGCGCCACGCGAGCCGCAGCCGGCGGCCGAGGTCGACCAGCTGCCGCGGCGGCAGCGCCTCGTTCGAGCGCACGACGAAGTAGGCCGGCGTCGGCTGGGTCACCGTCACGCCCGGGAAGCCGCCGAACACGCTCACCGGGTCGAGCGAGAAGAAGAGCCACAGCCCGTGCCGCGGCGTCTGCGGTCCGAGCAGGAACGGCGCGACGCGCGCGCACGCGTCGTCGTCGACCAGCGGAACCGGCACGCGCAGCGCGACGTAGTGGTCGAGGAGGTTCGGCGGATGGCCGTAGTCGAAGCTCGCGAACAGCGCGCCCTCGGTGCCCGTCGAGCCGAACAGCACCGCGTCGCCCGCCTCACCCGCCTCACGCGCAACGGCATGCGTCACCGCCGCGATGTCGATCGCGTGCGTCTCGTTCCGGCGGTTCACGTCGTAGCGCAGCTCGACCGCGCCGAGCCCGGCGACGAGCAGCACCAGCACCGGGATGCGCAGCGGCCCCGCCCAGCGCGCGATCGCCGCGGCGCCCGCGAGCACGACGACGAGGAACGCCGGCGTCACCGGGATCACGTAGCGGTCGAAGAAGAGCGCCGAGTCGCCGTTCGCCGGGATCACCGAGAAGAAGACGATCGGCGCGGCGACCGTCAGCGCGCAGAAGACGAGCACCCGCCAGCGGCGCGCGACCGCGAGCGCGACGACGCCGACCGCAGCGAGCACCGTGAAGTAGTTGATGACGTGATGGCCGGGCGCGAGGTACTTCACCGCGTCCTGCCAGACGGGCAGCCCGTCGAACGTGCGCTGGCCCTTGCGCGCGGTGCCGAGGCCGTAGCGGTCGCCGAGCACGTGCAGCGTCGTCACGTAGTACGGCAGGAACGTCACCAGCAGCGCAACCGCGCCGGGCCATGCGCGCGTGGGGCGGCGCGCGTAGAGCACGCAGACGCCGAACGCGGTCAACGCGTAGAGCGGCGCCGTCGGGTGCACGAACACCGTCAGCCCGAGCGCGGCGCCGGCGGCGATCCACAGCGTTTGCGATCCGGTGCGCGCGGCGCGCAGCGCGAGCACCGTCGCCCACATCAGCCACGCAAAGAGCAGCGTGTGCGGGCGGCCGAACGTCGCATACGAGAGCGGGATCGGCGACACCGCGGTGAGCAGCACGACCGCAGCCGCCGCCTCATCGTCGCCGAGCAACTCGCGCGCGACCAGCGCGACCGCGGGCAGCGCGAGGCACAGGAAGATCAGCGACGGGACGCGCAGCGCGGGCAGCCCCGGCCACCAGCCGAGCAGGAAGTGCTCGAGCCAGAAATGCACCGGCCCGCCGCCGCGTTGCGTCGAGACGATGTGGAAGACGTGGCCGAACGAGAAATCGGCGACGCGGAGCGTCAGCTCCTCGTCGACGTTGAGCGGCCCCCACCAGACGGACGGCAGCGCAAGGACGACCACCGCGATCGCGCCGCCAAGGACGGCCGCGGGCAAGAGCAAACTCGCGAACCTGGTTCGCTCCGCGAACCAGGTTCGGTGCACGGCGCTAATCGGAAGAGCGGGCGAGCGCAACCGGGACGTTCTTGTACGGATGCTCGTCCTCGACGTGCGTCTCGTGGTAGACGCTCTCCGCGTTCACGGCCCAGATGTCGTGCTGCGACCCGTCGAGCGCGTTCTCGACCGCGCGCATCGCGGTGAGCATCGAGTGGTCGGAGTTGTTGTAGCGGTGCAGCCCGTTGCGGCCGACCTGCTGCAGGTTCTCGATCCCGTCGAGCCACTTGCGGATCGTCTCGACGCGGCCGGCGTAGTTCGAGTCGTAGATCGGGTACGCCTTCGGCACGCGCGTCACGTAGCCACGCTCGACCTTCTCGCGCTGCACCAGCCCGAGCTGCTCCAGCTCGTTCGCGGCGAGCGCGACGAGGTCGTCGTCCGCCATTGTCCAGAGCTCGTCGCCGGCGAAGCAGAAGTACTCGAGGCCGACGCACGCCTTGCTCGGGTCGGGGACCATCCACGGCGACCACGAGCGGTAGTTCTGGATGCGACCGACGCGCACCTTCGGCTCATGGATGTAGATCCAGTTGTCGGGGAACAGATCCTCGCCGTCGACGACCAGCGCGACGGTGAGGAAGTCGCGGTAGTTCAGCCCGCGTGCGGCGTCCTGCACCTCGCGCGGCGCGTGCGGGTGCACCATCTCGACCACCTCGCGCAGCGGCAGCGACGAGATCACGTTGTCGGGCAGCTCGTAGATCTCGCCGCCGGCCTCGACCTCGACGACACGGCCGCCGACGAGCTCGATCCGCTCGACCGGTGCCTCGAGCCGCACCTCGCCGCCGCGGTCGACGATCGCGTCGGCCATGCGCTCCCACATCTGGCCGGGGCCGTAGCGCGGGTAGTTGAACG
>Ga0157369_10002316_pt1 | contig 22925 bp, 11 predicted proteins | sample C25metaG_FD_113461 | JGI IMG/M metagenome (GOLD analysis project Ga0157369, IMG submission 113461) | Corn rhizosphere microbial communities from Kellogg Biological Station, Michigan, USA - C2-5 metaG | ecosystem: Host-associated > Plants > Roots > Rhizosphere > Soil | place: USA: Michigan... | reverse complement strand
CTGAATGCCGACCAGGTGAGCCATGGACTTGAGCTGGCACTCGCTGCGATTTCTGTGCTGGCAGCTCTGGGTGGGCTCTATGCGGCTTACGTTTTGTACTACCGCAAGCCTGGCTCGGCGACGGAGCTTGCAATGCGGGCGCGGCCACTGTACGAGACCCTTGAGAACAAGTACTGGGTCGACGAACTGTACCAAAGCTTTATTGTGTTGCCACTGCTGATGTTGACCCGCGGTGTGCTCGAGCTGATCTTCGAGCGGGGCGTGGTGAACGGTAGCGGACGCGCTTCGGCGATGGTGACACGGGGATTCGCGTGGTTTGCGCGTAAGCAGATCTCGGGCAACATACGCTCGTATGCAGGTTGGCTGGCCATTGGCGCGGCCGCGGTGCTTGCGGTGATGACGTTTGGCCGCTCGCTATGGGTGCACCTGTGAGGAGACGATGAACTACGACCACATGATTTTGACGCTGATCGTCTTCTTCCCGCTGGCCGGTGCGATTGTGCTCGCTCTGTTGCCGGATCGCGGCAAGACAATGCAATGGGGCGCTCTGATCGTGGCGCTGGGAACCTTCCTGTTGACGCTGCATCTGCCGTTCCATTACGTGTATGCAGGACAGCAAAACAGTTTCCAGTTCGAGCAGAACATTCCGTGGATTGCATCGCCGGCCATCCGATATCACATCGGAGTCGATGGGCTCTCGATGTGGTTGATCGTGTTGACAGGTTTTCTAGCCCCCTTGGGAGTATTGATCTCGTGGCGCACTATAGCGGCCCGGAAAAAACTGTTCTACGTTCTGTTCTTGCTGCAGCAGGTTGCGATGATAGGCATCTTTGTGTCGCTGGACATGCTGGTGTACTACGCGTTCTGGGAGATGTCGCTGGTACCTATGACAATCCTGATCGCAACGTTTGGCAGAACGGAGAAGCGGCGGCGGGCGGCTATCAAATATTTCTTGTATGCGTTTATTCCATCGGCGCTGCTGCTGGTTGCGATGCTGTGGGTCTATGCGCAAACGTCCACGTTTGACATTCCCGCCCTAACTGCAATGGCTGCGAGTCATGGCATCGGCAGCAATGGCGCTGCACTCTGGGTCGCCTCGCTCGCATTCCTGCTGGCGTTCGCCGTGAAGACTCCGGTGTTCCCATTGCACGGATGGCTTGGTGATGCGATTTTTGAGGGGCCGACGGCAGCCATCATGATTCTGGCCGGCAAAACCGCGCTCTACTCGATGCTGCGCTTCTCGTTCGGCCTCTTCCCTGCCGAGTCACATCGCATTGCTCCACTGATGATTGCGCTTGGTGCGATCGGCGTTGTGTATGGCGCGTTGCTGGCACTAGTGCAGACGGACCTGAAGCGACTCGCAGCTTACTCGACACTTGGCCATCTGAGCTTCATCGTTGTCGGTATCTTCAGCTTTACAATTGCGGGTCTGAATGGCGGCATCTATCAGATACTGAACGAATCGCTGGCGGGTGCTGCGTTCTTTATGCTACTGGGCTTGCTATATGAGCGGTATGGCACCTATGACATGCGGCAGTATGGTGGGCTTGCGGGGCGTTTGCCTTGGATAGTGACCATGTTTGTGATTACGGGTCTCGCCATGGTCGGGCTGCCAATGCTTAATGGCTTTGTGGGCGAGTTCCTCATCTTGTCGGGTTCAATGCAGACGAGCTTTACGCACCATCTCTTCTGGACAGTGCTCGCGACAATGGGCGTGATCCTGAGTGCGGCATACGTGCTCACGATGATTCAACGGGTGTTCTATAGCGATCTTGGCCCCATGCCCGCGACGGTCCAAGGCTGGGACCTGGACGCGAGGGAACACATCGCGCTGTGGCCTATGGTCCTCCTATTTCTTGTCATGGGTGTCGCTCCTTCTTTCTGGTTGCGTGCGATCGACACGGTTGCTGCCCCGATGGCGAGCCAGCCTGCGGGTCCGGGCCTGAAATACGATGGCACCGTCGCGGCCCCGGCCGCAGGAGCGATGGCAGTGAGCAGAGGTGTGAGATGACGGCGCTTCCGACCAATGTGACGGCATTACTGCCGGAGTACGTGCTTACCGTGACAGCTGTTGTCATCATGATGGTGGAAGCCGTGCTCAAGCCGGCAACAAGCCGGAAGCCGCTCGGCTGGCTAGCGATCATCAGCACTGCCGCGACGGGGCTAATCAGCTACTACCAATTGCGACTCGGGCCGATGAGCGCATTCAGTGGAACGGTGAGAATTGACGCCTTCAGCGTATTCTTCCACCTGCTGATTGCCGGGGTGGTAGTGGCTACGCTGCTCAGCTCTCTGGATTACTTTGAGGGCAAGGCAAGCCATGCAGGCGAATACTATTCGTTGGTGCTTTTTGGCGCAGTAGGCATGATGTTGATGACGTGCTCGGTGGAACTGCTCATGGTGTTCATCGGGCTTGAGATCTCGTCTATTTCGACCTACATCATGGCCGGATTCCGGAAGTCGCAGGCCGCGGCATCTGAATCGTCCATCAAGTACTTCCTGCTCGGGTCGTTTGCGACCGCGTTCTTTCTCTATGGCATAGCGCTGGCATTCGGAGCGACGGGCAGTACCAGCCTTGCGGCGATTGCGGCGGGCCTGGAAGGCAGCGCAACGCCCCACATGGCACTACTAGCGCTCGCGATGATGATCGTAGGGCTCGGCTTCAAGGTTTCGGCGGCGCCCTTCCATGTATGGACGCCCGATGTGTACCAGGGAGCGCCTGCGCCGGTTGTGGGATTGATGTCAACCGCGCCAAAGGCCGCTGCATTTGCAGTTCTGCTGCGAGTTACGTTTTCTGGGTTTGCGTCGAAGTCGGACCACTGGACGCTGATGTTGTGGATCCTCGCGGCGCTCTCAATGACTATTGGTAATCTTGGCGCGCTGATGCAACGTGATGTAAAGCGCATGCTTGCTTATTCCAGCATTGCGCATGCGGGCTATTTGCTAGTCGCGTTCAATGCTCTGCCGCACCAAGGCATTGCGGCGGCCTGCTTTTACACTGCGGCGTACGCGGCGATGAATGTTGGCGCATTTATCGTGATTACCGAGGCCGCTGGTTTCCAGGAATCTCTGCGGACCGTGGAGGACTACCAGGGCCTTGCGCTGCGTCGACCGGTACTAGCTGGGCTGCTGGCCTTTTTCCTGCTGTCGCTGATCGGTATTCCCTTCACGGGGGGGTTCTTCGGCAAGTTCTACGTGTTCGCGGGCACGCTACAGGCCGGGCATGTATGGCTTGCGGTGGTCGGCCTGATCAATAGCGGTATTGCGTGCTACTACTACCTTCGCCTCCTGGCGTCGGTGTACTCACGGCGTGACGATGAGGCCGAGCCGGTCCGCGTGGTTGGTTCGGTCAGCGTACCTGCCGGGATTGCGTTGGCCCTGAGTGCTGCGGCGACGCTGATGCTTGGCGTGATGCCGGGGCGTGTTCTGCATCTAGCAGATAGCGCGAGCACCATGCTGCAGTCGAACCAGACCGTTGCAGTGGACGGCAGCGCCAGTGTGGCTGTCGCCGAGCCGCACTAATAGAAGCGAAGAGCGAATTGAAGACGCGAGGTTGCTATCAAAGCTGCAATCTTTTATTCTTAGAGAGTTGCAGTCGCAACGTAGTGCACCCGTAGCTCAGCTGGATAGAGCAACTGGCTACGAACCAGTAGGTCGGGCGTTCGAATCGCTCCGGGTGCACCATTTCTTCTGAGTATTTTAGGGTGCGCGACGAGCGTGCCTTTTGTTTTCTATGGGTTCGGCGATGTGAACAGCCGGTCGTAATCGCGCCAGTGTGCGTTCATCACCCCGATCTTGTGTTTGATGGCGGCTCCGGTGTTCGGTCCGAGCCGCATTACGGTCTCCTCGCCTGGAGTGGGCGCAAGGTCCAGGATGGGCTCTTGAGTTGATTCGAGCAGGTGGCCCAGATCGACCATCGTGTCGATCTCGTCGCGAGCAAGCTGCATAAGGTCGGTACGGTCCCAGCCGGATTGCGTGCCGAGAACCGGATTTGCCTCAGGCTTGTTGCCGAGTGACTTCACGCGATCGAGCTGCGCCTGGTAGCACACCATGTTGTTAGCGGATTGCAGCAGGTCTGCGAGGGCCTGCAGGCGTTTGCTTATCAGCTCCCATTCGTGTCGCTTCGAATCGTCTTTGGCAGCGCGTGCGAGTCCGTCGATTAAGGTAATTGCACGGCGCACTCGAGGCATTGTGACTTCGATGTCCCGCTGAAACAAGAGACGCGCGCCCCAGCCCTCGTACATACGCATGGCCTGAATGTCGATGAGGTTAGCCGCCTGTTCGTCTCCTTTGGCCTGAAAGAGATATGGCCGATAGTCGCGGGTATCCTCAGCCGTCAACTCTTCCGGAAATGGAACCATCGGGCGAGTGATCCACCGATTGAGCACATGACCAAAGCGCAGCATAGGGCCGAAGTCGAGCACATTCAGCGTGGTCTGCGCCTCGTTGAGCTGATTCCAGGCCTCAACCAAGTTGTCAGCCTGCTGCTCGCCTGCTTCGCTTGCGGCGAATGCGCGCAGCGCAGTTACTCGCTCGGCCAGTGTTCGCATCGGCAGATTCCGTGTGAATTTCAGATACCGGTAATTGAAATCGATGGTCGTAGCATCGCCAAAGTTGATCAAATATCGGTTGGGCGACACCTGTAACCCAGGTGGCGGATTGTTCACGGGAGGAACAATGATACCGACAACTGGTGAGAACGGTGGACCACTTCCTCGTGCCACAACTCCTTCGAACGGCCTTCCATCCGGTCCCTCTTTGCCCTGAACGGCTATGCCCCGCGGCAACTTGCGAATAATATTTTCGAGCACGTCTGGTGCAAAGGTGGGGACCATCCAGGGTCGCTCGGCAATTGGTGTGAGCCGGATCTGAATGTCGTGTCCAGCGCTCTTGGCGGCCTGCTGCGCGTTGATCAGGAATCCGGCGACCCGGTCCGAGAGGGGACGGTCGCGGAAAGCAGAGTTGCCATTCACTCCGGGATAGAGAGCAGGTACCCAGTCGAAGCCGGAGCCTGCGTCAGTAGTAACCCAGTTGAACTGCTCCATTTCCGGGCAGGCTTCCAGTAACGCCTGCATGGATTCGCGATAAAGACGGAGCATCTCCGGCTCGTCAACGTTGGGAGCGAAGTAGATTTTGCGCGAGCGGTTTGGCTGATCTATGCGGGCGCCGCGGAGCTCCGGGTGTGCTTCAAAGAAGGATTCGGGCAGCACTTCGGGCTCGTTTGCATTCCACACAGCTTTGAGCCCAATGCGGCGCAATACGCCACAGCGCTCTCGAATAAGGCCAGAAACCTTCGCCGAGTAGGCTGCATTGACATAAGGCTGCATGTCCTTCGGCGGAAAGATGGTGAGCATCCCGGCATGGCCCACGAACCACATTGGGTATGGATCAGGGGGGTCTATCTGCCAGGTTGCGAGCGGCAGGCCTTCGGTCACGAGAACATGCGTCGCACCGAGCTCCTTCGACAGTGCTGCTTTGCGTTCAAAGAAGGCCAGATCATCCTGAGCACGAGATGCCGGTCGTACTTGCGCCGCAAGACTTCGGGCCGCTTCCGGCACTACAAGACTTACCAGCAGCAGCGCAACCAGCCATGAACAAGAACTTCTGCGCGACACTACCGAGCACCCCTCGGGACGGCTGGTGGACGGCGTTGGCGAATACGGCGAACGGCTGCTTCAGTAGGCAGAGCGTCCTTGCACAACTCCAGCACCTCGATGCAGGTGAGCCCAGTCTGTGCAGCTTCGTTCGTGGACATCCTGGGGTCTTCCTGCACCGGATTGAGCGAGTCCGCGCCGGAGATAGTATGGACGTTGGCTATGCCACCGCCTTGCTCCAGGAGCATCTGGATTGCCTTGTCACGATATGCAGTATTTCCCGTTTTCGCATACACGTAAGCTGCCAGACGCGGACCACCTTGTCCTGGCGCGACGTAGCGAGCATCTGCGCCTTCGCTGTTCGTGGTCTTGTCCCGAGTCCAAACGTCGGGAGGCGCAATGGCAAGGCGGCAGAGTCGCAGCCATTCGTTCTCGAAGTCCTTGCGGCCGAGAAGTGCCACAAGCTCGAACATCACCTCGGCGCCACCCTGGATCGTCGCCAGATTGTAGTTGGCGACGCCGTATTGGCCGGTCTTCATGTCAGGAATCGGTGTGAGCTTACCGGTTGCATTGTCGTAGCCGACAATCGCGGCTTCCGCCTTACTGTTTGCGACAGGTTTGCCCGTCTCAAGCCCAAATGGCATGGCGATGATGGAGTCCACACCGGCCAGAATGTGGTCGCGCCACCGGCGATCGCCCGTACGCTCCCACTCCGTCATCCAATTACCGGCCATGGCGAACCAGTCAGGCCCGATGCGGATGCGCACTTTGGGCTCACCGGGCTGCGCCGGCGCGGCCTCGCGCATTGGATCGAAGTTTCCGATGGAAATGCCTGAGGATTCGGCAGCTTCGCGGATGAGATCACCGGTGCGCTCATCGGTGGTGAGGTAGTAAAAAGGACGCCAATGGGCGGCCTGGCTGATGCGGGCCTCCTTGGCTCCGTCGCCCCACTTCACGACGTTATGACGCGAGCCGAGACCTTTCATAGGACCGAGGTGGTAGACGTCCGTCTCACTCGTGTTGCGCGTGTGCGCCTCCGCAAGGCGGAAGAGATCTGCGCGGCCGCTGCGCAGGAAGCTGTACCAAAGCCAGAGAGGCGCGCCAAGCTCCGTGTTGTCCCAAGCATGCCCGCCCCAGTCGTAATGCCACACGTGCCGCGGCGCGGAGTAGGAGTGCATGAAATCGCCAAATTGCCAGAAGCCATACCAGGAACGGTCGTCGACCTGGTGCTCGTAATAAGCGAGCACGGAGTCGAGTCCGTCCTCGATGGATTTCTTGAATGGAGTGGAGGGATCAGGCAGGCTCCATACCCCGAAGACGCCGGTAGAGTGGATGTACTCTGGCGAGCAGGCAAGGAGCGGGAGTTGCTTCCCTGCCGCAGCCATGGCCGCGGATTCGGTGCGGCTGGCGAACGCACCCATTGGGTATAAAGTCAACTCGCTGGTGCGGGCCACTCCATGCGCCGTGCTTAGACCCGGTTGCGCATCTTCGTATGCAGCGTCGAGATCGTGACCATGAGTGTCGTAGAAGCGCATGTCCATCTCTGAGGCTTCAGGCGCCCAAAGCCACGCAATCAGCTTTGCGGTGGGGGTGCTTGCCTCCCTAACCTCCAGGCCACTCGGATACGACTGCCAGAAATTCTTGATGCTGACTCCCAGCCCGCCGGTGAGATCACTCACTGAAGCCAAGCCTTCGGCACGCTTACCTGCGGCGGAGAAAAGCCATCCCGTCGTGGGGTGGGTTCGTTTGACTATGGTGAAGCCGTCGGGACTGGGTTGTGTCAGCTTGAAGTCGTTCCAGACGGCGTTCTTCCGAAAGACCGCGGCGGGATCGAAACTCTGTCCAGTCTCCTGTGCGACGGATCCTCCACCGGGCTGCAGCGGCTCAGACCACATGCCGCCATCCTGTCCCGCGAAGCGTACCGTGCGATTCTGCGGTTCGTCACGCAGCGGCACGTCAAATTGGAGTCCAAGCCCGCGGATGAAGTCCTTCTCCTGATCGCCGTCGTAAATGATGGTGTGGACCACCCGCACGGCGGTCTGTCCACTGTAGAAATAAAGCCGGACGGTAAACGGCATCCACTCGCGTCCGGATTTGCTTCCACGGTGCATGCCTTCGACCCGAATCACCGCCCGCACTGGTCCTTGCTGCTCGACCTCCACATGCTTGACCTCACTCGCATAGCTCTCGCGCGAGGGAGTGTCCTCGGGGTTCGTCGCAGGGCCATTTTGCAGTATGCAGACGAGTTGGCTGGCGCCAGCAACCTGCTTCTCGCCGATCTGGATGGAATCAATCAGGTTCCGACCACCGATTGGAATCGTACACTTGAGCGCGCCGGTGTCGACCAAGATAGAGCTGGCGGCCTTGCGCACCATGACTGTGCCTTTGGCCCCGCCCATCTGTCCCACCGACAAACTTACCGGGCCATTGAGGAGAGCAGGAATCACCGTAGCAAAGCCGCTCCACTTGAGTGAGCCATCCGGCCAGTAGGCCAGCGGCCAGCTCTGCAGCGCGAGCTCCGTATTGCCGTTCGTGCTCAGCCTGAACTCGGAGCCGGCGCGAACTGTCCCCTGAGGCCACGGCACGCCGAAGCTGACTCCGGTGGGCGAGCCCGGCGCCTGCGTTCCGAGCCAGGACAAACTGACATTGCCCGGCGCTGCCGCGGGCTTTCGAGCAGATTGGGCCGCGGCTGCGAAGAGCTTGCCCTGGCTGAGTGGATAGCTGCTGACGGCGACGCTGGCCAGCGTCGCATCCTTGAGGAAGTCTCGGCGAGTAGTTTGAGCCACAAATCTCTCCTGCTTGAGTAAAGCCAACTGCGTGTCAATTATGACGGCGGGTACTCCTGGTTGTGAAGTGTAGGTCCAAGTGGCTTTCCATATCGTTCCAAGTCAGCAAAATGGTCCTCTCTCCTTTGCGGTGATACCGCCCTTTGAAAGATCGCGCCCCCGCCAGCGAATGCGCAGGGGCCGAGTCCGTCAAAGATTACTTTGGTTAGAAGGTGACCTTGCCAGCTACCTGGAATATTCGAGGTGCCTGTGCGCTAGTGATTCTTCCGAAGCTTGTTGGACTGTTAATGTTGGAGCTTGGATTGCCAAAGTTGGGATGATTGAATACGTTGAACGATTCAAGCCGAAGCTGTAGTGCCAAACGTTCATAGAGCGGGAAGCTACGGCTCAGAGCGGCATCGATGTTGAAGTACTTAGGTCCTGTGAAGGCATTACGCGGCGAGTTACCGTACGTGCCAACCGGGTTGGCTGTGAACTTTGTGACGTCGAGCGTGTTCGGATTCAAGTTTGTGTTGCTGACCGGGTGCTTATCGATGTGGATGTCTCCCCCATTCCAATTGGGGCGGTCCGTACCAAGCGCGGTCATTGAGTTATCTAGTCCAGTGGTAACGGTGAACGGCGCGCCGCTGGTAGCTCGAATGATGGGGGCAAGCTGCCAGTTGTTGACGAGCCATGCCTTCCATCCGGATAGCCCAAAGTTGCTGGTAGCTACGATAGAAGTGTTGAAGATACCACGACGATCAAAGCCGCATGCCCCATAATCAGCGTGAATATTATCGGGATTCTGTACCGACACGGTGTTGAACGCACCGGGATTGTCCAGCAGATCGAAGCAATGTGACCAGGTGTAGTTTGCCAGGAAGGTGAACGACTTGGATGCGCGGTGTTGGATGGTGGCCACCAGCCCGTCATAGCGCGCATTCGAGCCGGCGACCATCAGAGTGGAAGCTCCGCCGCCGCCGCCGCCGAGGTAATACGGTCCCTGTGTCGGATTCAGAAGCGTCAGCATAGAACGTGCCTGCGAGTTGCCGTTGCTGGAGCACGGCTTGCCGGTTCCAGGAGACGTGAGCAACGGTCCATAGGGTGAATTGCAGGAGCCGGGGCCGGTCCAGTTCCCCCCGATGTAGACGATCGGCGCCAGCGGGTATCCATACGGCATGTGCGTGGTTTTGTTTCCGATGTAGTCTAACTGCATTTGCCAGCCGCGAGGGAGTTGGTGCTGCATGCTGGCGGTCCACTGAATCACGTAAGGAGTCGGGAACTCACGCGGGTACGTGATGTATTGCGTACCGGTGCTGAAACTTTGGTTGGTAGGAGGAATGAATGACTGGGGAAACGGATTTCCCGGAGCCGTACCGCCCACCCATGGATTGCTGAAGTTGATTGGGGCAGTTGTTGCGGAGTTGGTTACAAGCGTAGCGAACGGCGGGTTCTGTGTGGTCTCTGTCGAGGCAAAGAAGTTGGTCTCGTCATACACGAGTGAAGCACCGGCGCGGAAAACAGTCTTTCCATCACCCTTCGGATCGAAGGTAACGCCCAGACGCGGAGAGAACTGCCAGAGATAGTTCTTAGTGAAGTTCTTTGGCACACCGGTGTCGCCATAAAAGAAGCTGCCCGCCGGAGCATTTGGAAAGCGTGTACTGTGCTGATTCGCTTTGAACGCGTTCAGATCGAACGTTGATCCGCGTCCGAAATAATCATTCGGTGTAAATTGCGCGGACCAGCGCACACCTGCACTGATATTGAGACGCGTTGTAGCGTGATACGTATCTTGGATGTAGAGGCTCGGGATCGGAGCACGCATAGCATTCTGCTGTGGCTTGCTTTGCGAGAAGCTCGACATCGATCCGGTGAGAAAATCCAGCAACGAATTTCCAGTCTGGACGACGTAGCCCTTAGCCGGTGTGTACGAGGTGTTCTGACCCGGACCCTTCAAGCTGAAGTTGCTGCCAAAGTTAAATGTGCCGTTCGACGAGAAAGAATTGTTTACGTTCAACTGGGCGCGGATATACTCTCCGCCGAAGAGAATTTGGTGCTTGCCGATCACCATATTGACGTCATCGATAATGGACCAGCTGTTTACGTTGAACGTGCCGAGCGCACAGGTGCTGCAGTAGGTGTTAAACCCTGCGCCCTGCTCCCGAAGCCCAATGGGGATCGGCTGGTATGCGTTGATGCCCAGGCTTGTTGCGTTGATACCCTGAGCAGCTGGCCCGCGGGCATTCGTCCTGCGCGTTCCCGTAAGATGGATGGTGTTGACGAGGGTGTTGCTGATCGTCCAGTTTTCGCCAATCGTGAGGCTCTGAGCGACTTCATTGTTGCCCGGATTTGCAGTAATGAGAATGTTGGTGGGCGAGTAGAGTGCAGGCGTCACATAACCATCGCGAAAGTACCGCCCGTACACCGTGTGCTTGGGGTTGAGGTTCGCGTCGACACGTGTGATGAATTGGTTTTCTGTCTGAAAGACCGGGACTGAGAAGTGGACCGTTCCGCATTCATCCTCGGGCTGAGGCAAATACTTCACTAAAGCGAGCGAGGCGGCGTTGTAGCTGCTCGGGTTGATCGTATCGGCAGTCTGAGACAGATCGGCACCTGTAATTGGGTTCAGCAGAGAATACGCTTTGATGCCGGCCGTCTGTTGAGCGGATGTGAATACCTGACAGGGCGCACTTTCAGCAGGCAGCCAGTTCCCGGCCAGCATTGCTGCCGTAGGAACGCGGGCAGTGCTACGAGCGGACGATTGTGATGCACTAAGCCGTTGATATCCGCCAAAGAAGAAGAGCCGGTCCCGGATGACATGACCGCCGAACGTTCCCCCATACTGATTCTGGTGGAGCGAATCTTTCGTTGCGGAGAAGAAGTTCGACCCATTGATGTAATTGTTACGGATAAAGTCAAAGATCGAGCCGTGCCAGAGGTTTGTACCGGAGCGAGTCACAACGTTGATTACACCGGCTGGATGGAGACCGGTGTCTGCGCCCTGAACAGAAGTTTGTACGCTGAACTGCGCGACGGCGTCAGGGAATGGGAAGGCGAAGCTGGTGTTGCTCATGTAGTCGTTGTTGTCGCCGCCATCCAAACGGTAATCACTCTGATTGCCCTGGCCACCCGCAATCTGGGGGGAGACCGAGCTGAAAAAACCTTTGTTTCCCTGAGTAAGGGAGCTGCTCGGAACAGCGGCGCCGGCGAGTTGGATCAGCGAAGTCACCTGGCGACCATTTAGTGGAAGCTCCGTGATCGTACGCTCGTCGATGGTCTGTTTGAAGGACGCGTCTTCTGTCTGCAGTGCGAGACCGGTTGCCTCCACTTGGACCTGTTCGGTAGCTGCGCCGATACTAAGTGGAATATTCAGGCCAATGTTGCTGCCGACTTCCAGAATGATGTTCTGCTGCACATAAGTCTTGAAGCCTGGCGCCGTGACAGTCAGCGAGTACGTGCCAATTTCGATGTTGGGAAAGCTATAGAGCCCGTTCGATCCGGACGTGACGTTTCGCTTCACCTGTGTCGCGACATTGACCAGCTCGACTGACGCTGTTGGAACGACTGCGCCCGAGGGATCGGTTACTGTGCCTTGGATGCTGCCCGTGCCTGCGATCTGCGCAGAGGCGCTGCTAGCTACAAATGTAGCAATGAGCAACGCGATGACAAACCAACGTTTCGCTGAAAAAACAATTTCAAAAGCTGTTTTGGTGCGTCCGGCCTTCATACAGATGTGCATACGCGGCATCCTCTTGTCTGGTATGCGGTCCGACCACATGGTCCGCTTCCCTAGTTCTGGTCTGAAGAAATTGATGGGTTGTAAAGCCGTCGGCGATACTACACAGCACGAATTTCCGTTGTCAACTGGGTTTCAGCACGGAGCGCCGGACTCTCAATAGGTAATCTGGACACTTTTGAATATGCAGGCGGTATTACCACTGCTTACCCGTCGCGGCGAGCACGGGCGCGAAGAAGCGCAGATAGACATTCCGAATGGGAGCTGGGTTTGTGAAGTACGGATAGGATTGTGCGTGGCGGGCGCGGCAGGGATCGAACCCACAACGGGAATTAGATAAGTACTTATTTCCTCTGACACCGCGTAGGAGAGTCCAATAGGAGGCTCCGGGATCTCGGTTCTGTCGCGATCCCAGTTGAGATGGGCCCCCGTAACATCGGCTTCCCTAACTCCTGCGCTTGCTCCCCATGGCCCGATGGTCATTCCCGGAATTAGGTTCTACGGCGCCCGCATTTAGACAGTGGTCAGAGAAATGTTCTTGCGAGGCGAGAAGCGGACTTGCGCCACCGATGCCTCTCAGAGATAACTTGCATCTGAAGTACATCTCCGGGACTTGCCGGAAGCCGAGCGCAGTTGTTCTAGAAGGCCAGCCGAACGCTCAGCTGCGTTTCGCGTCCCGGTGTAGTCACTTCTGTTATCGATCCGAATCCTGCCGTGTTCACGAACCGGTTTGGTGTGCCGAGGTTCGTGTGATTTAACGCGTTGAAGAAGTCGGCTCGCATCTCCATGTGCAGCTTCTCCCTCAGGCTGACGCTTCGAACGAGGCTGACGTCCACCGTTTGCATACCGGGCCCAACGACGGAGTTCCGTCCGAGGTTGCCGAAGGTGTAGGCGGGCGGAGTGGAGAATGCCGCTGGGTTGAACCAATGTTCGGGTATGTGGGTGCCGGGGCCGAAGACGGCCACTCCGGTCCTGTTCGCGCGGATTGGGTTTTCGCCCAAGGCGGTCCCGGCGTTTGCGGTGTCGCCGAATACGGAGATGGTCAACGGGAACCCGCTCTGGACTTGAGCGATGCCAGTGGTTCTCCAGTCAGAAGTTATGACTCGCGTGAGCCGCGTAGTGTTTAGTTTCGGGATGTCGTAGACCACGCTGAGAGCGAACCGGTTGCGGATATCGCAGGCTGGGCCCTTCTCTGCCGGGAGATCACTGTTGTTCTGCGGAATGGACGCCTCAAACATTGGAGAGCGGAAATCGGGGGCGTTGGACAGAGCCTTCGCCCATGTGTAATTGGCGAGCAGGCTCAGGCCTCTTGTCGCCCTTTTCCTGACATTGATGTAGCCAGCCTCATACCAACTCTGGGCAGAGTTCTCCAATAAATTGATGGTGCTGACCGGCGTCGTAGTCGATACGGCAGATACGTCGGCCGGCAGAACGGTATTGGGCACGAAGCTAATTTGCCTATGTGGTCGGCGCGGCTGAATGAGCCCTGGTCCGGGTTGCGCATTGTTGACCAGGTGCGCACGCTGGAGGTGAATGGCCCGTGAACCGAGATACCCGAGTTCGACGACGGTGTCCTTACTGAGGGCCTGCTCGATGGAAGCGCTCCACTGCTGGACATATTGGGGCGCAGGGTTTGTCTGCATTGCAGTGAAGCTGACCACCGTCTTGCCGAGTACGGCCGGCGCGAAATCGAGTGAGGTGAGTGAAGGCGTGAAGTTGTCGCTTTGATTCGTCTCCGGGAAGACATACGGGACATTGTGCCGCTGATTACACCAGGTATTCATGTCCACCGGAGTGAAAAAAATGCCATAGCCGGCGTGGAGCACTGTTGCGGTCCGCGGGAGCGCTTGAGCAATGCCGAGCCTGGGCGCGAAGTTCAGGCGAGCCGGATACATTAGTCCCTCAGGATAGCCGTTCTGTCCGCCGATGAAGATGCTGGGCATGCCATCCGGCGCAATTGTGAGGTTCGAGTTGGTGTACCGGATGTCCACAAGCGCGCTCATCCATTCATAGCGAACGCCGTAATTAAACGTAGTATTTCGACTGACCGAAAACGTATCCTGCGCGTATGCGTTGGTATACCACTGCCGCAAGTTCATCTGAGGAATGCCAGCTTGGCGCTGTCGTACGGCCGGAAGGCCAAGGAGCAAGCTGGCCAGCGCTGATCCGGTGCCGTCATTGGCCCCAATGTCCGTCGTGAAGCCGCTGGTGAACTGATAATATCCGCGGTTCTGGAAGAATCCCCACATGGGCCAAATGAACCGCTGGTACGCTGCACCGAACTTGAATGTATGGCGTCCTTTCTGCCATGCAATCGTGTCACGTCCTTCAACTACGGTATCCCAAGAGTGCATTGGGGTGGCTGCGTAGCTGTCCCCTATGGGCGAGTACCCCTGCACGTTGAAATAGGCCGCTCCCCACGCTCCAGCACCCCCAAAGCCGATGCCCGTAATGCCGAGATCTCCAGTGATGTCGACTTTGTTCGCACTTTCGGTGGTGTGGTTCATGCTGAGGCGCGACACCGCGACTGTACTCACGTTCACCAATGACGAGCTGAATACGCGCGTGTAAGAAGCGGCTCCCTGTTGGGAGAGGTTGTCATGAAAGTACCCGAAGCCGGGTAGGTTTTCGGGCATGAAGCCGTATTCCTTACCAACGCTGTACCGGACAAATGCAATGTCGTCGGCTTTGACGCGATAGTCTATGCGCACGGTGCCCTGATCGGTCTGGTGAGTCTCGTTGCGGACATCGAGGTAGTTATTGGCATCGTTACCGGACCCAACCACCGTAGGTTGCCCCATCATGGTCATGCCGCTCATGTCGCCCATCATCAGGTTCGGCCGCGGCGTGTAGTGCGTCAGCATGGCAACGGCAACAGAGTTCATGCGGTACCTCGGGATTATGTTGCCAGGGAATGGATCACGCGTGAACTGCGGGTTCTGCGGCGACACGGGGAGGTTGGGGTTATAAGTGGGATTGGGCTTTGTCGTCTGGGGATCGAAGATCGTGACCCCACTCATGCTGAAGTCGCCGTTAGCCTCGTCTTCCGTGGGGACCGTGTCAGTCATCGAGTCGGCCTGAATGTGACGAAGAGCTTCATAGTTGATGAAAAAGAAGGTGCGCTTCGCTCCAATGATGGGGCCGCTGACTGAACCTCCGAAGTTGTTCTGTACCAGGTGATTCGTCCCTCCCATCTCATTGAACGAATGGGCGTCGAGCGCTCCGTTACGCAGGTATTCGTAAGCAGTTCCATGGAAGTGATTGCCACCGCTGCGGGTAATGATGTTGACCTGGCCTCCACCGGCGCCACCCATCTCGGCCGAGTAGCTGCCGATTTGCACATTGAACTCCTGCACCGCATCCGGAGAGGGGCTCAAGTTTTGGGTGTTGAAGGTAGGGTCAGTATTGGTAGCGCCGTCCAGCAGGAAGTAATTAGCATTTGGACGGTTGCCGCCGACGCTGATTGCCGACCTCTGACCGGGGCGCCAGTAAAGTGGGTTGACGTCGCCGGTCTGGGCGCCGTGGCTGACGTGGGCACCGGGGACGGTCAGCATCAGGTCGACGAGCATCCGGCCGTTCAGCGGTAGGTCAGAAACAGCGCGCTCGTCGACAACCTCGCCGATGCTGGCGTCAATGGTGTTCAGAAGTTCTGCGGATGCACGGGTTGTGACGCTGTCTGGAGCCCCACCTACTCTGAGTGTCAGATCAACGTTGATTTGCTGCCCTAACTCGAGAGTGACGGTTCTACTCGAAGGCACGAAGCCGCTACTGGATGCGGTCACCAAATACTCACCAGGCAGCAGTGCCGCGAATTCATACGTGCCCAGCGGGCCAGCCGTGCCCTGCTGTTCCGTCCCTGTGTGTGTGTCGTGCAGAGTGATGGAGGCAGACGGTATGACCAGTCCATGCTGGTCGTACACCACCGTTCTTAGCCTGACGTAGTTCGACTGCGCTGAGGCCGCGACCTGCGCGATGAAAAACGCGGAGCACAGCAACGAGAGCCGGTAGATGCTCATGTGCCACCTCATTCCCAAAGGGACATCGGGACCCGAGAAGCATATTTCAGTTCAGAGTAGAGTGCGCATTGTCTCTGATTTCAGGTGCTTGTGTCGTCGGCGGTTTGAATTAGATGTAGCTCAATCTTTGGGTTGAGGCCGCCACTGCGACACGAAACAGAGGTGCCGAAACCTACGAAAGGCCAACCTTTTCGGTCTGCAGCTCAGTTGCTGATTGAGTACACCAGCATGTACCGGCCTATCTGGATGTAGCGGTGTTCATTAGGCGGCCAAATTCTGAACGCCTCGACGCGGCCCGGCTGCGGAATGGGTAGGGCTACGACGGTTCCGAGTTCTTTTACGGTGGCTGCCTCGAAGACATGGACGTGGAGTCCGTCGTTCCCTCGAGTCCATCCGATAACGTAGGCACCTGGCGGAAGCGAGAGAGCGTCATTCAGCTTCAACGCGCGTTGTGTGAGGAGATAATGCGAGTACTTGCCCTCTGCCGAATATCCGGCGGTAATCAGAACGACTGATGCTATCAACTGGCCGCGCTCGTTGACTATTCCGGAAGCCGTTCGCATCTCCGTCTCAATGCGCTCCCTATCGACGGGAGCTCGCGAAGGCAGAAATGCTTCCAGTTCAGCTGGGGTCGCGGCACGCCAAGGAAGTTTTGGCTGCCCGATGGAGATTTGCGGCCAGCAGCAACACAGCATGGCAAGTGCAAGCATGTGTCTCATCTATGATCCTCCGGCAGCCGAACGAAGCCACGCTGCACCGCAATGATCGCCGCCTGTGTGCGATCGTCGGCCCCGAGCTTGCCCAGAAGGCTGTTTACGTGGGATTTTACGGTAGCTTCAGAAATGTTCAGGTCGGATGCGATCTGCTTGTTCGACCGACCGGCCACTATACGCTGCAGTGTGTCCAGTTCGCGACCGGTGAGGTCCTGCCGGGTTATTCGCTCCGCAAGCTTTTCTGCAATTGCCGGCGCAATCCGGCTCTTGCCCGAGTAGACGGCCCGAATCGTCGCCAGCACCTCATCTATGTCTGTGCCCTTTAGCAGATAGGCTTTCGCACCGGCTTGCATAGCACGGAAGATGTCTTCGTCACCATCGAACGTAGTCAACACGATGAACTGTGCCGAGGGATCATTCGCGCGAATGGTAGCGATTGCTTCCACGCCACCCATCCTTGGCAATTTTAGATCCATCAACGTGACCTGCGGCTTGTGCTGCCTGTGCGCTTCGATGGCCTCAACTCCGTCGGCTGCTGAAGTGACCACCTCGATGCCCGGAGCTGAGGACAACAATGCGATCAGTCCCTGTCGGACAACGACGTGATCTTCAACAACCATCACCCGGATAGAGCCTCTCATTTGGCCTCCTGTGCGCCAGCTGGAACAACTAGCCTCACCAGCGTTCCGGTCCCAACTACGCTCGTAACGCTTAGCTCACCGCCCAGCGCGCCCGCACGTTCGCGCATGCCAACCATTCCGAAATGTCCGACCTTCTCACCGCCTGCGAGCGCGAAGCCGTCTCCGTCATCTCTGACCGTCACGACGAGCGTATCGCGTTCGTAATGACAGTCGACATCTACTTCCTTGGCTGAGGCATGCTTAGAGACGTTTGTAATTGCTTCCCGCATGATCTTCAGTACCTCCTCTTCGACACGTGGAGTCAGGTTTCGATACGTCCCTCGAAAATGGGTTTTGACCGTGAGCCCATTTTTCGAGAAGTATTCAGCCAGCGCCGTGACCTCGGACGGGAGAGTTGCCGGCTCGCTGTGCCTTCGCAGATTCCATATACTTCGGCGCGCCTGTTCAAGGCTGTCGGTAACCAGAGTTCGAGTTGTTCTGAGTTGCTCAGCAGCTCCACTAACCTGATGGGTATGGAGCAGCTTCGAGACAAGATTAAGTTGGAGAGACACAGCAACCAGATCCTGAGCAAGCGTATCGTGTATCTCGCGAGCAATTCTGCTTCGCTCTGCCAGGACAGCTTCGAAGCTGTGACGGAGTCGTCGCATGCGCAATCGGTACAGGACAACTCCGGTCACAACGAGTGCACAGCACACCACGAACAGGAACCACCATCGCCGGTAGTACGGCGGTAGGATTTCGAATGGCAGTTCGGTGCCGGAAACGTTCCAAAACCCGTCGTTATTTGCGGCTTGTACTCGGAAGACGTACTTGCCGGCTGGCAGGCTTGTGTATGAGATGCTCCGCCGATTCGTTGGCGCACTCCAGTCGCGGTCGAGTCCTTCTAGCCTCGTACGGTAGACCACTTTTGAAGGGTTGACGTAGCTCAGGCCAGCGTACTCAAACGTGTAACGCGCGTTGCCGCTCGGGAACCTAGATCGAGTGGAAATGGGGAGTTCCGTTTCGTTTCGCAGGAAGCTTTCAATCTGAACGGGGATCGGGGTTCGATTCATTGGAACCGCCTTCGCATGGGCGATCCCAATGCCTTTGCGAGTGGCCACCCAGATCTCCCCAAAGCTCGTGGACAGGATGGACGGCCTGCTGTCGTAAAGAAATTCATCCGTCGGCAGGCCGTCGGCTGCTGTAAACCAGGTGCTTGAGAGATCACAGCGCGGCCCGGCGCAGGAAACCAGATCCTCAATAGGGGTACGGATCAGGCGGTGAGGGGCACGAATCCAGAGGAAGCCTGCTGCGTCCAGCGCCAAAGCGTAAACCTCGGACGGAACAGCGGCCGCTTGCTTTGAGAGGAGGTTGCTCCCGTCCCACAGATATAGCCCCGTGCCCTGAGTGCCAAACCAGAGACGTCCCACCCGGTCCTCTGCGATAGAGGTTACCGGTCCTACGTTGCGTCCGTCCTGCACGGTAAGGCGTTCCAAGTGGCCGTTATGACTGCGGAATACTCCTGACCCGGTGCCGATCCATAAATCGCCGGTAAGGGACTCATGTATGGGACCGATCGCATCCGTTCCCAAACTCGTCATTCCGGTGACGGCAACTATTCGGCCGGAACTCAGTCGCGCGATACCGTGACGGGTGCCGATCCAGAGGGTGCCGTCACGTGCGAACAGCAGCGAGCGGACCATGTCGTCGGGAAGGCCGTCGGATGACGTATAACGTTTTGTTTCTCCGCTATGTGTCACACGCGTCAGACCATCCGGCGTGCCGACCCACATCTCACCAGCGCCCCCCCCGGCGAGCGCAAGGATGAACGGACTGGTCAGCGCAGCGTTTGGGACCGGGCGAACGGCCGCCGCGTTCGGAGCGATTCTGCGAAGTCCATCTTGCCGCGTTCCGACCCAGATGCTGCCATCGGAGGCCGGTGCCATGCAGCTTACGTCTTCATCCGTCATCCCGGGCGACGCGGAGAACGCACGCGGTCGGAGAGCGTGCAGACCAGTGTTATCTGTTCCGATCCATACATCACCTTCGCGATCCTGCAGGACCGCCAAAACCGAGTCGTTACCCAGTTCATGTACGAGCTGCGCATGCTCCCCTGCCCTCATAGTGGACAGGCCTCGATTGGTGCCGACCCAAGCTGTACCATCACGATCCACCATCACTGTTTGAATCTTCGTGCCGGGGAGTTCCTTCCCGGTGTGCCAGACTGACGTACCAGCGTTCCCGAAGACCCTTACTTCGGTGCGGGTCCATAACCAGGTTGACCCAGGAGCGTGTGGCATCCCCCCAAGGAGATTTTCGCCGAAGTTGCCGGTTCCGAGTGGAGATGCTGAAACGCGCCCGTGAGCGTACTTTTTTACCTCATTCATGCCGAACAGGATTACGGAGCCGTCGGGCTGCCGTTTTATCGAGTCAATTGATGCGGGGTCGACCGGCAGAGAATCGAAGCGAAAACCGTCAAATCGCTGCACGGCCTTAGGAGTAAGGATCAGGATGCTGCCGTCATCCGCGGCAGTGACGGACAGCACAGATGCGCTCGCCAGCCCCGCGGCAGTTCCGAAGTGGGTAGTTCGTCCATTTGTGTACTGAACCAGTCCATCCGCCGTGCCGAACCATAATCTGCCCCGCCCGTCTTCTGCAATGGAGGTCACATCATTGCTTGTGAAAGCTGGGTCTGTATCGTGGCTGTAGATACTGAATGAGTACCCGTCGTATCGTGCGGCCCCTCCCTCGGTTGCGATCCATAAAAAGCCGTCTTGGGTTTGAAGAATCTGGTGCACGCTATTCTGGGGCAGGCCGCTTTCTGTCGACCAACTATCATGACGAAGGCCGGTGCGCACGTGGGTTTGTCCGTGGCCTAACCAAGCCAGCCCGAAGGAGATCCCGAGGATAAGCCGCGCAGGGTACACGCTCATAATGGCAGGACCAACTTAGCTGGTCCAAAATGCGTTTGCAACGCCTGTGTTGCGCACATGCGATTCCGCAGTTTTGCGCGAGGGATCGGCGCGTCAGTTTCCGTTTTCTTCTGGATAGAGCAACGAATAGACGTTATATGCCTCGTGCATGGCGACAAGGAAGCTCCTACTCCTCCGCGGGCGAGAGGACAACGAACTTCCGACCAAGGTACAAGCGCACTCCGTTGCCTTTTTGGACGATCTGCAGAGGCGTCGGCCGCGCCAATTGTTCATCACGCTGGGTGGTGGCTCGAAGAACCTCGTTGCCTCCGATGTCCATCGCAACCATGTGATTCGGTTCAACGAAGCCGAACCCGTAAGATCCAGGCGGGAGCCTATGTCCATCGACGTTTAATGGCACTTCGGTTAGCAGGTATGCCTGGTACAGCTCCTGGATCGATGAAGAGTAACCCGAGGTGTCGACGAGGACAGCGAGTACAAGCTTCCCAGTCCGTGTACGTAATCCAGCGGAGTTGCGAGGTTGGATCGAAGCGATTTTCCCCCGGAAGAACACGGTTCCCGGAAGAACCGTCGGCGCCTCATTGCGGCTCAGCACCGTTGTTCCGTTCCCACCGGAGACCGAATTGGCGGGTTGAGCTGATGCGCGGTAATTACCCAAGACGCACACGACCAACAGCGTTGTGGCAATCATTGTCTTCGTGATATTCATGACGGGCAATCGTAACCTGTTTGCTTCGTCGATGGCCAGGAAAGTGCGTCCGAGCGTGGGCCGTGGGTTGGCGTTCAACGGTGGAACGTGGCCGGTCAGTTCATTGTGGCTGCTTCGGACCGCCTCCGCTCTGTTGTTTTGCTTCTTCTCGAGGCGGCATCACAACCTTCCGTTTCGCTCGGAGGAAACCGACGAGATCTTCAATCTCCTGCTGGCTCATCGCGGTCCCAAACGCAGGCATCTCCTTGCCGCCATCCCGAATTTGATCGACCATCGATTCGCGGCTTCGCCGCTTACGAACAAGCTGGAGGTCCGGGCCTTTCCTTCCGCCGACTCCATTCGGTCCATGGCACCGCGGACAGCCTTTTGTCGCAAATAATTGCTGACCTCGCTGCTCGACGCCAGGTGTCGCGTAGCTTCGGCTGACCGGAAGTACGCACGTTAGTAGAGCGACGGACAAGGATCCCGCCATGACACGGCTCGCAATACGCAATGCACTCGGCCCCTTATTTCACTCTCTCATTGAGAGATGCTGCCTTCGGCTCATCCAGATCATGCAAGTGCCACGGAACGGTCTCCTGCGCCACGTCATGATGCTTCCTCAAGTACTCGAGCGCATACACGCTAGCGGTCGGATCGTCTTTCTGATCCGCGAAGTAGGCAGCCTCCTCTGACGCCTTCTCTCTCAAACCCAGCCGGCGGTAGAGGATGGCCAAGTTGTAGTGAGCGGCCAGATCGTCAGGGTCGATCGCCTGTACCTTTTCGTATTCAGTTCTCGCCAGATCGTACTTGTGCTGCTGGTAATAGGAAAAACCCAGTTCCCGGTGAGCATCGCGCGACCTTGGAAACTGGGCTGCAACCTTCTGGAGGTCAGCAATGGCCTCGTCGACCTTGCCCTGGCTCCGTTCGACTAAGGCGTAGTAGTACAGAGCACGAGCGTTGTCCTTCGCCAGGTCCAGCGATTTCCGGAGGTACGGCAGAGCGTCAGCGTATTTTTCCCACTGGAGGTAGGCGAGACCAATATTGGTCTGTGCGTCCGCATAGTCCGGACGTAGTTTAACCACGGTGCCGAACGCATCCACGCTAGCCGCATACTGCTGCGCATCCAGCAGTGCAATTCCGTAGTTGTTCCACCGCATCCATTCAGGATTTTCGCCAGCCGCGGCCGGCACTGCAGGATTACTACCCACTCTGAACGTCCGCGTCTGAGAAACGAGATCGACCACTGGCTCGGTGTAATGCTGCCCGAGCGGAACACTCATCCCAAAATCGACAAACGTCTGATCAAATCTGCGATACCGCACGGTCGCTGTCACCGTTATGGGCCCACTCGGAGGCATCGTAAAGCGGTACCTCACAAGCTGAGATCGCCCGGACTGGATTGTGTTGTTGTAGGCGACGACGCGGCTGTTCCACACCTGGTGCAGCTCATTGAGCGTGCCGCCCTTATTGATGAGCCGGTTCGTGAAGCCGTGTGCCGTGGAATCGAGGTTGCCGCCCGCCTTGATTTCACCGCTCTCGGCAACCACTTTGCCGGTCGGATCCTTCACGATGAAATCGACCCAACTTTCGTACATGTCCCGCTGTTCGGGGACAAATGAGTGCGCGATTCCTTTGTTCTGGATCACCACCGTCAGAGTCATGCGCTGCCCCGCAGCCAACTCAAACGGCTCCAGCCCAAGCGGCGCAACCATATTCGGCGTATTCGCACCTTCGCTCTTCAACTGGCCAGCTTCTACTGCAAATATGTCGACGTTGAACACGCCGTTCTGCAGGAACTGCACTACTCTCTTTGCCTGCTCATCGTAGTGGTACACCTGTGGAATCATTGTGTTCGCG
>Ga0157369_10002314_pt1 | contig 22932 bp, 23 predicted proteins | sample C25metaG_FD_113461 | JGI IMG/M metagenome (GOLD analysis project Ga0157369, IMG submission 113461) | Corn rhizosphere microbial communities from Kellogg Biological Station, Michigan, USA - C2-5 metaG | ecosystem: Host-associated > Plants > Roots > Rhizosphere > Soil | place: USA: Michigan... | reverse complement strand
GTTTCGGCGTCCTTCCCCATGCCGTTCCCTGCTACGTTCTCGCTTAGCTCCACCCCCGCGTTCTGCAGCGACAGGGTCGACGCACACCCCTAGCCCATGGAGGTGGAGCCGTTGGAACCGAGCGCCTCGGACACCTGGCGGATCGCGTAGGGGAATTCCTCGGGCGTGGGCAGCACGGGAACCAGGGCACGCTCGGCGAGCGCTCCGTGGCCGATCTCGCGGCGCTTCGGCGTTCCCACGCGGCCGGTCTCACCGGTCGAGTAGGGCGGGAAGTTGTAGTTGTGCATGTAGCGCTTCTTGGTGACCGGGCTCAGCGAGTCGATCGTCTGCTCCATCTTGAGCATGTTCAGCGTGGTGACACCCAGGATCTGGGTCTCGCCGCGCTGGAAGATGGCGGAGCCGTGCACGCGCGGGATGACCTGCACCTCGGCGTCGAGCGGGCGGATGTCCGCCAGTCCGCGGCCGTCCATGCGGACACCCTCGGTCAGTACGCGCGTGCGAACGACCTTCTTGGTGACCGACTTGTAGGCGGCAGAGACCTGGTTCGAAGCGGATGCCGGCAGCTCGCCCGCGTCGATCTTGGCCGCAATCGCGTCCTTGACCTTCGCCTTCAGGGCGTCGTCGGCGTCCTGGCGCTCGATCTTGCCGGCGATCTGGTAGACGTCCTTCAGCTCATCCTCGGCGAGCGCGGCGACCGCGTCGTAGGTGGCCTGCTCGTAGGGCGGGAACAGCGGGAACTCCGCGGTCGGCTTCGCCGCGGCATCCGCTACCTTCTGCTGCGCCTCGACGAGCTGCTTGATGAACGGCTTCGACGCCTCGATACCCTCGGCGATGACCTGCTCGTTCGGCTTGACGGCGCCGCCCTTGATCAGGTCCCAGGCGTTGTCGGTAGCCTCGGCCTCGATCATCATGATCGCGACGTCGTCGCCGCCGTCGGCATCCTTCACGACCCGGCCGGCCACGACCATGCTGAACACGGCCTCTTCGAGCTGCGAGGACTTCGGGAAGGCGACCCACTGGCCGCCGCCGTTCTGGCCGGGCATGAGGGCGACGCGCACGCCGCCGATCGGGCCGGAGAAGGGCAGGCCGGCGAGCTGCGTCGACATGGACGCCGCGTTGATCGCGAGCACGTCGTAGAACTCCTCGGGCTGGATGGCCAGCACGGTCACGACGACCTGGATCTCGTTGCGGAGGCCGTCGACGAACGACGGGCGCAGCGGCCGGTCGATGAGGCGGCAGGTGAGGATCGCCTCGGTGGAGGGGCGTCCCTCGCGGCGGAAGAAGCTACCCGGGATGCGCCCGGCAGCGTACATGCGCTCTTCCACGTCGATGGTCAAGGGGAAGAAGTCGAAGTTGTCCTTCGGCTGCTTGCTGACGGATGTCGCCGAGAGCAGCATGGTCTCTTCGTCGATGTAGGCGGCGGCAGAGCCCTGCGCCTGCTGGGCGAGTCGCCCGGTTTCAAAACGGATGGTGCGCTTGCCGTAGCTGCCGTTGTCGATAACGGTCTCGGCGAACGTGATTTCTGGACCTTCCAAGAGGTCTGTCTCCTTACAGTCTTTACTTCTCGCCATTCTGGCGACGAAGACCCGCCCGCCCGAATGGCGCGCGAGTGGAACATCGGAGCAGGGAACAGGCAGAATGTCGTGTGCTGGCCACCAGTAGAAATTCACCAGGCCTCGGCCTTCGCCGCCTGGGAAACCACCACCGAGGACCAGCTTCCTGCCAGCCTGCTCCGTTTGGTGCTCGGCCGATCTACGACCGACCCCGGCCATTCTAGCAGAGGGGGGTGCGAAAACAGCGGATGCGACGGTGGCAGGCTCGGGGGCCCGGGCGTAGGGTGAGCGGCACACCGACCACGGAGCCCAGGAGACGCGATGCCTGATTTCGTACTGCTCTACACCGACGTTCCTCACGACGAGCCCGACTTCGGTCCCGACGAGGTCGTGTCCGAGACGGCGGATCTGGATCCGGTGGAAGACGAGGCGAACGACGACGAGGAGAACGACACCCGCCGCCGGGAATGGGTGGCCTGGTCGGAGCGCGTGGGCGACGCCCTGGTGGACCTCGGCCATCCGTTCGGCGAGGGACGCGCCGTGCACGCGTCAGGCTCAAAGCCTGCGAACACCGGCATCAGCGGCTACTCCATCATCCGCGCGGACGACATCGAGGCGGCGACGGATCTCGTTCAGGGGCACCCGCACCTCGGCCGCGGCTTCATCCAGATCTATGAGGCTTTCGTCGTCCCCGGGATGTGACGTTCAGTTCGTCTGGAAGCCCCCGGTGGGGCTGAATGAGGGGTCGAGCGCGAACGGGTCTTGGGCCCGGCTGCTCCGGTCGCTGTGGGCGACGAGCCCGGCGAGTTCTCCCGCGGCCCGGTCGATACGGTCGGGCAGCGTCTTGATCTGGTCGGCCCCGCTCCCCCAGTCCTCGCTAGCGGCGAAGACGCCGGTGGGAACCACGACCGCGTGCAGGTAGGTGAACATCGGCCGGAGCGCGTAGTCGAGCGCCAGCGAATGCCGCGGCGTGCCCGCGGTCGCCCCGATGAGAACCGGCATGTCGGTCAGCGACCGATTGTCGATGACATCGAAGAACGACTTGAAGAGCCCGCTGTAGCTGGTGGTGAAGATCGGGGTAACAGCGATGAGCCCGTCAGCACCCGTGACCGCCTCGATCACCGCGCTCAGCCGGGCGCTCGGGAACCCGGTGAGCATGTTGTTCGTGATGTCCTGCGCGACGTCGCGCAGCTCGAACGTCTGAACCTCGGTCTCGATGCCGTCAGCACCGAGCCGCGCCACGGTTTCGGCGGCGAGCTTATCGGCAAGCATCCGTGTGGATGACGGCTGGCTGAGTCCGGCGGAGACGACGGCGAGTTTGCGTGTGGTCATGACCAGGCCTCCGTTGCGGCGGATGCGGCGGGAACCGCCTCAGCGCGGGACCGGGCGGCGGCGACAAGCGCCGCGTGGGTGGGCGCCTCGGGTACGGCTTCGGGCCGGTTCTTCGCGAACTCCCTGCGGAGCACCGGGACGACTTCGCCGCCCAGGATGTCGAGCTGCTCGAGAACGGTCTTCAGCGGCAGGCCCGCGTGGTCCATCAACCACAGCTGGCGCTGGTAGTCGCCGGCGTAGTCACGGAAGCCCAGGGTGCGGTCGATGACCTCCTGGGGGCTGCCGACGGTGAGCGGGGTCTGCGCGGTGAACTCCTCGAGCGACGGGCCGTGGCCGTAGACCGGGGCGTTGTCGAAGTACGGGCGGAATTCCTTGACGGCGTCCTGCGAGTTCTTGCGCATGAACACCTGGCCGCCGAGGCCGACGATCGCCTGCGCGGCGGTCCCGTGGCCGTAGTGCTCGAAGCGCTGACGGTAGTATCCGATCATCTTGGCGGTGTGCTCCGGCGGCCAGAAGATGTGGTTGGAGAAGAATCCGTCGCCGTAGTACGCGGCCTGTTCCGCGATCTCAGGGCTGCGGATGCTGCCGTGCCAGACGAAGGGCGGCACCCCGTCGAGCGGGCGCGGCGTCGACTGGAATCCCTGCAGCGGGGTGCGGAACGTGCCGCTCCAGTCCACGAACTCCTCGTCCCACAGTCGGCGCAGCAGCGCGTAGTTCTCCAGAGCCAGCGGAATCCCCTGGCGGATGTCCTTGCCGAACCACGGGTAGACCGGGCCGGTGTTGCCCCGGCCGAGCGTGAGGTCGACGCGGCCGTCGGCGATGACCTGGAGCATGGCGAAGTCTTCGGCGATCTTCACCGGGTCGCTCGTGGTGATCAGGGTGGTCGCGGTGGAGAGGATGATCCGCTCGGTCTGCGCGGCGAGGTACCCGAGCATGGTCGTGGGGCTCGATGGCACGAACGGCGGGTTGTGGTGTTCCCCGGTCGCGAAGACGTCGAGACCCACCTCTTCGGCGTGCTTGCCGATGGTCAGGATCGCCTTAATGCGCTCGGCCTCGGTAGGCGTGCGGCCGGTGGTGGGGTCGGTCGTTACGTCGCCGACGGTGAAGATTCCGAACTGCATGTCGCAGCCTCTCGCTTTCTATGCGTTTGCATGTACGTCGGAGGTAACGGACGACGGGGGCGCTCTATTCCCGCACCGGCGGCATGGCCTCACCCGCCCGCCCCGCTCTACGAGGAGCCACTCCATGCTGCGGGAATGATGGCCCAGATCACTTCGGTAGGGCCATCTTCGGCACTCCGCCAACTGTATGGCTCACGTCCTTCGATGGTGATGGTGTCGCCGGACTCGAGCACCATCTCTTCATCCGCGAACCGGATAGCCATCTCTCCGCTCAGGATGTGCACCACCTCGAGATCGCAATTGATCGTTCGCAGCTCGTCTCCGCCGCTCGCGCCCGGATTCAGCGTGGAACGAAGCATCTGCACGCGGGCTTCCTTGCGCGGCGTCAAAAGCCGCTCGAGGGCGTGGGTTCCTCCCATGTTGATGAGCGGAGCGTCGTCGAGCGCGACCACCTCGCGTTCCGGAGGAGCGAAGAGCGTCTCGATCCGGATCGACAGCACCTCGCAGACCAGCACGAGTGTCGCCACGCTCGGAGAGGACTCGTCGCGCTCCATCCGGCTGATGAAGCCCTTGGTGAGCCCGGTCGCCTCAGAAACATTGGCGATCGTGAGGCCCTGGGCAGTTCGCGCCGCGCGCAGCTTGGCGCCGATCGCAAGGGGTGCCCGCGACGGCGAGAGATGTACCGGCCTCAATCTGGCGCTCCCTTCCGGGCTCAACCCTACCGACCCCCTATCGCCCCCAAGGAACGCGACGAGAGACTCGCCAACGATCGCAGTTGACATGCCCTACCTCAGCAGTTGTACCATTAGGCAACAAAAATTGTCTGTGAGGATATCGGAACCCGCTGTCCCCGCACGCACCAGCCACTACTTCGTCCCGCAGTTCAAAGGAGAATTGATGTCTCAACAAGCGGATGTGCGCCAGAAATCGACGCCTCGACCTGATTCTCAGACCGGCCACGACAACTCACTCGCCAGGAACGCGCTGAGCCTGCCGGAACTGGTCTTCACCTCCCTGGCCACCCTTGCGCCGCTGACCCTCGTGGTCGCCGTCGCACCGCTGCACTTCCTCGTGGGCGGAGCGGCCGTGCCGGGCGGATACATCGTCGCGGCGATCGTCATGGCACTGTTCGCCGTCGGCCTGACCACGATGATGAAGTATGTACGCAACACCGGCGCCTTCTACGCGATCATCGCCAAGGGCCTCGGGAAAGAGATCGGCTCAGCTGCGGCGCTGATCGCTGTCGTCGCCTATAACGCGCTACAGGTGTCCACGTACGGAGCCATCGGCCTGTACGCCGGCGAGACGTTTGCCCACATCTTCGGTATCTCCGCGCCCTGGTGGGTGTACGCGGGCGTGGCTCTTGCCGCTGTCGCCATTCTCGGTTACCGGGGGATCACCGCCAGCGCGAAGGTGCTGGTCGTGGTGCTCTCGGCCGAGGTGCTCGTACTCGTCGTCCTCGCGGTGTCAATCTTCATCAACGGCGGCCCGGAAGGGTTCTCGGCGGAGCCCTTCGCCCCTAGCGAGGTTCTCACCGTTCCCAACGGCGCCATGTTCGGCCTGATCTTCGGCGCCTTCATGGGCTTCGAGTCCACAGTCATCTATTCCGAAGAAGTCAAGGGCGGCGCCAGGACCGTGCGCCGCGCCACATACATCGTCGTTGCCTTCATCGGCCTCTTCTACGCAGCGATGGCTTATGCGATCGTGACCGCCTACGGTGCCAGCAACATCGCCGCCGCCGCGGCCAATGACACGTCCGGACTCGTCACCGCGCTGTTCGGGAAGTACACGCCGCCGTTCATCGTCGAGATCATGAACGTGCTCCTGCTCCTCAGCGCGTTCGCCGCACTCCTGGCCCTGCACAACGCCTCCAACCGTTATCTCTACGCTCTCGGACGCGAAGGGATCATTCCCCGCCGGTTCGGGAACACTCATCCCAGAACGAAGTCGCCCTGGCTGGCGGGCACGACCCAGACCCTCTTCGCGGTCGTGGTGCTCACCGTGTGCGTTGTCTTCAACGTCGATCCGTACCTCGGCCTGCTGCTCTGGGGCAGCGCTCTCGGTTTCCTCGGGATCATCGCCCTGTGGGCGCTCTGCTCACTCGCGATCGTCGTGTATCTGAGACGAACCGCTCCCGAAGCCGGCCTGTGGCGAACCACGATTGCACCGCTGCTGTCGTTCATCGCGCTCAGCGGTGTCGCGGTGCTCGTCGTGATCAACTTCGACCTCTTTTCCGGGGGCGACCCCGTCGTCAACAACCTCCTGTTCGGCCTGGCCATCGTCGCCGCCCTCGCCGGCGTGGCACGGGCACTCTACCTCCGCGCCAAACGGCCCGCCGTCTACGCGGCCATGGGCGTCAACCTCGCCGACGACATCGACGACGACCAGTAAGCCCTCTCCCCGCCCCCACCTGGGGCAGCCGCTCACCCCCGAGCGGCTGCCCCGGCTCGGCCCTGCCCCAAAAAGACAAGGACACAACGCATGACGACCCGCGCCGACTACGAACCCATCGACCTCACGCCCTATTTCAACGCGGACTCGACCATCTTCGAAGACAAGGACGAGGTAACGCTCGGCGAGCGCACGCTCTACGGCCTGCCGTTCGCGTTCGGCACACCCCAGAAGGCGGTCGTCCTGCTGGAGAAGGGTGGGAGCGAGGTCATCGTTCCCGTCCAGTCCGAGGCCCGCTGGTTCGTCTTCGCTCATGCCGTGCTCGAGACCGATTACTACTACGGCGGGAGCGTCGGCGAGCACGTCGCGGACTATGCCCTGGTCTACGACGACGGTACCCGCGCCGAGACGGCGATCCGCCAGCGCTACGAGATCGGCCCCACTCCCCGCAAGTGGGCCGGGCGCGCACTCCCGCTGGATTGGGGCCAGACCCCGTTCCTCGCCTACAACGACGCGGAGCACGAGCTCATGGACCGAACCTGTGGTCGATTCGATGAGGCCGGCGCCCGCTTCGTCGACATCGAGGACCCGCAATCGCGCGTGCCGTACGTCCTCCCGTACCGCTTCTACCTGTGGGCGTTCCGCAACCCCCACCCGACCAAGCAGGTCAGGGAACTGCGGCTCACCTCGGCGGACCAGTCCGTCTTGATCGGCGCCATCACCGCAAGCAGCATCGACGAGGAGCCCTTCACGCGCTCGGTCGCCCGTGACGTCGTCGTCACCTCGCGCGGGCAGGCGGTCGATGAGGCTTTCAGCTTCAGCGTCGACCGCGGAACGGCAACCTACGTCTACCGAACCGTCGATTCGGCAGACGGGCAACCTGTCCCGGCCGGCTGGGGCATTCCCAAAACAGATGCCTGGAACCAGGGCTACGCGAAGATCTCCGCGTCACCGTCTGCCACAGTGACGGCGCGCCGAGGCACGGAGGTGCTCGGCTCCTTCCGGTGGGCGGATGCCCTGGCCTCCCCGACGCTCGCGGTGGGCGACGACCTGACTATCGCGCTGGCGCCTGCCGCGCAATCGTGGATCACCACGGTCGTCCGAGACGAGAACGGCGACCTTTTGCCGTGCCGTATCCGCTTCCAGACGCCGGAGGGAATCCCCCTGGCCCCCTACGGCCACCACGCCCACATCAATTCGGACGGCGGCACGTGGAACCTCGACATCGGTGGGGACGTTCGTCTCGGCGCCTACAGCTATGCGTTCATCGACGGCAGCTGCGAAGGCTGGCTGCCCACCGGCGCGCTCACCGTGGAGATCTCCCGCGGGTTCGAATACGAACCCATCCGCCAGGCGGTGGAGATCGCGCCCGGCCAAACCACGCTCGAGTTCACGCTGACCCGCAACAGCGACGCGCACGCCAGGGGGTACCTCTCCGGCGACACGCACGTGCATTTCGTGTCGAGCCAGGGCGCGGAATTGGAAGCCCGGGCCGAAGACGTCGACATCACCAACCTGCTACTGACGCAGTGGGGCCACCTGTTCACCAGCACGGAGGAATTCGTGGGTCGGCCACAGTACTCGCAGGACCGCAGGACGGTCGTGTTCGCCGGTCAGGAGAACCGCACCAACATGCTCGGCCACATCAACCTGCTCGGGCTCCGCGCTCCGATCATGCCGTGGTGCACCGGCGGCTCGGAGGAGGCGGCCCTCGGTGGAGGCCTGGAGACGACGCTGTCGCACTGGGCCGACGAGTGCCGGGCCCAAGGTGGAACCGTCGTGCTCGCGCACTTCCCTGTGCCGTACGGCGAGACCGCGGCACTGCTGGCGACCGGACGACTCGACGCGGTGGAGACCATCGCCTACGACGACTACAACGTCGAGGAGTATTACCGGTACCTGAACGCCGGCTACCGGATTCCGCTGGCCGCCGGGACCGACAAGATGACGAGCGAGGTGCCCATCGGCTTGATGCGCACCTACGCCGGCGCCGACACGGATACCGCCGACTACTGGGCGTGGTGCGACGGCATCAAGCGGGGCGACACCATGGTGTCGAGCGGCCCGCTGCTGTGGCTGACCGTCGACGGCGCGCGTCCGGGAAGCATCCTCACCGGAATCACCGGCACCGTGTCGGCTGAGGTCGTCCTCGACACCATCTTCCCCGTCGACAGGGTGGAGATCGTCGTGAACGGCGCCGTCGTGCACCGCGAGCCGGTGTCACCGGATGCCCGACACCACGCGTTCACACTCGACCTGCCGGCCGTCTCAGCGAGCTGGGTGACCGCGCGCTGCTTCGGCAGGGGCGAGGGCTACCTACGGCATAACGACACGTGGCAGCGCCCGGTGATGGCGCACACCTCCCCCGTCTACGTAACCCCGGATGCGGAGTATGACCGATTCGATCTCGGCGTGACCGAGACGATGCTCGCGATCGTCGAGGGCGCCCGGCGGTACATCGTCGAACGGGCCCGTACCCAGTGGCCGGAGGCGGTGCATCACCGGCATGGCGAGGACGACCACCTCGCCTACCTGACGCGCCCCCTCGACGAGGCGACCAGGGCGCTGGAGGAGAACATCGCCCGACACACCATCCGCTGACCGATATGACCACCCCGAACCCCCGCTGCAACCACGCACAGAAGTGAAACAACACATGAACAACCACCAGCTCGTCTACCTGACAGCCACTGAAGCGCTCGACCGCTTCCGCTCGGGCGAACTGCGCCCCTCGGAACTGATGCGGGCGCTCCTGGCCCGAATCGAGGCGGAGAACCCCAAGCTCAACGCGTTCACCGCCGTCTATGCCGATACCGCCCTGCAGCAGGCGGAAGCGGCCGATTCCCGCTACCGGGCAGGAACCGCGAGGCCCCTCGAGGGGATTGCCCTCGCGGTGAAGGACAACGTGCCCATCGCCGGTCAGACCGTAACCTATGGTTCGCGCCTGTACGCGAACAACGTCGCCGCCCTCACGCACCCCGGCGTCGAACGGCTGCTCGCGGCCGGTGCCGTGGTGATCGGTCGCACGACGATGCCCGAATTCGGTGAGGCGGGCAACTGCTATACGCCGCTGTGGGGCGTCACCCGCAATCCGTGGAACACGCAATACGGTCCCGGAGGATCCTCCTCGGGGTCGGGCGTCGCCCTGGCTGCCGGGATGACGACGATCGCCGATGGATCGGACATCGGCGGTTCGATCCGGATTCCCGCATCATGCTGCGGCGTCTATGGCTACAAAGCCCCCTACGGGCGGAACCCGAACGACCTCGCGAACACCTTTGACCCCTACATGCATTACGGCCCCCTGGCGCGCTCGGTCAATGACATCCGGCTCATGCAAAGCTTCATCGCCGGACGGCATGTCGATGACATCGGCACCGTGGCAGAGATCGTCGACTACTCCGCCGTGGAGGACGTGCGGGGGTGGCGGGTCGCCTACTCGGTCGATCTCGGCTACTTCCCCGTCGATCACGAGGTGCGCGAGAACATGATGCGCCTGGTTCAGGGGCTGCGCGCGCTGGGATGCGCTGTCGAGGAGGTGGAGGTCGGCTGGACGACGGACGTGTTCGACGCCTGGGTGGCGACGAATTCGAGTCGGGGCTCTGCCGCACGGTTCGTGCACGACTTCGACCGTGATCGCGCTCTCCTTGCCGACTACACCGAGGACATGATCGCCCAGGGCAAGTCGCTCACCGCCGATGACCTGATCAAGGCCCTCGAAACCCACGTGGACATGTATGGCGTCCTCGGTCCCATCCTCGAGGACCATGACGTCTTCTTGTGCCCCACCACTGCCCTGCCGTCGGTGGCAGCGGACCGCTCACCGCTCGACCTCGCGATTGAAATCAACGGCGAGATCGTCCCGCCGAAGATCGCCGAAGCGTGGTTCATGACCTACCCCTTCAACAGCCTGGCCCAACTCCCGGTGCTCAGCGTGCCGAGCGGAGTCTCGTCCAGCGGGGTCCCCACGGGAGTGCAGGTGGTGGGGCGGTCGTTCGCCGACATGAAGGTGATGTCGATCGCGACGGCGCTCGAACACAACGTCTATGCGACCGACTTCTCGCCGCTCGCCCATGGCGTGCGCCAGACCGAGCCGGTGGCATCGTGATCCCCGCCGGTATCGCCGGGGTGAAGGTCCTCACCCCCGGCACGCTCACTGCCTCGCAACCTCCTTTAGAGTCCTACGACACCGTCAGCGACGACTGGAATGAGAACGAGTACCGCATCGACCTGGGGTCGCCAGCGGTGGAGGGCGGGTATTGGAGCGGGTCCGCGGGCAGCGTCAGTTTCGACTCCTGGCCGTACAACGAACTCTGCATCATTCTCAAGGGACGCGTGCGCGTGGAGGCGGCCGAGGGGGGTTCGAAGGACTTCGGGGCCGGGGAGTCGTTCCTGATTCCGCAGGGATTCTCAGGTGTGTGGCACACCCTTGAGCCCACCGAGAAAATCTTCGTCGGGGTGCACGGGGACTGAATTCGGGCAGGCGGCGGTGCCAGGACCGGCTCTGGCACCGGCGCGACTATTCCCGGATGCCGGTGCCCTCGCGCAGGGACTCGTCGAACACGCCCTTCGCACGCAGGCCCACCACGGAGTGCTGCCGGCCGTAGCTGAAGTAGACGATGAATCCGACGACGAGCCAGACGAGGAACCGCACCCAGGTGAGCGTCGTCAGGTTCAGCATCAGCCAGAAGCAGAGCACCGCCGACAGGATCGGGATGAACGGCGACCACGGCACCTGGAAGGACCGCTTGAGCCCGGGCTGCTTGCGCCGCAGGACGATCACACCGATGCTGACCAGCACGAAAGCCGACAGGGTTCCGATGTTGATCATCTCTTCGAGGATCCCGACATCGGTGAGCCCTGCGATGAGCGCTACGACGACACCGCAGATGATCTGGATGCGCACCGGCGTGCGCCGGGTCGCGGAGGTCTGGCTGAGCCAGCGCGGCAGCAGACCGTCGCGGCTCATCGCGAAGACGACACGCGCGAGACCGAGCAGCAGCACCATGATCACGGTGGTGAGGCCGATGAGGATGCCGACGGAGATCACTTGGGCGGCCCAGTCGGCGCCCACGGCGACGAAGGCGGTCGCAAGTGACGGGTCCTCGGCGTTCGCGAGCACGGTGTACGGCACCATGCCGGTGAGCACGAAGCTCACTCCGATGTACAGCACGGAGACGACCGCGAGGCCGAGGAAGATCCCTTTCGGGAGCGTCTTCTGCGGGTTCTTGACCTCCTCGGCGGAGGTGGCGACGACGTCGAAGCCGATGAAGGCGAAGAACACCAGGGAGGCGCCGGCGAGCAGCCCGAAGATGCCGTATTGCGCCGGCGCTGCGCCGGTGGCGAAGGAGAACAGCGACTGCGACCAGACGTCACCGCCGCTGCCTGCGGTCGGCTGGGCCGGCGGAATGAACGGGGTGAAGTTGACCGGCTTGATGAAGAAGGCGCCGACGACGATGACGAACAGTACGATGCCGACCTTGATCACCGTGATGACGCCCGCGACGCGCGCGGAGAGTTTCGTACCGAGCACGAGCAGCACGGTGAAGATCGCGACGATGATGAACGCACCCCAGCTGAGCTTCAGGCCGCCGAGATCGAGAGTGTCGGGGATGTTCCAGTGCCAGAGCGAGAACACGCTGGAGAGGTAGATGCCCCAGTACTTGGCGATGACGGCCGCAGCGGTCAGCATCTCGAGGATCAGGTCCCAGCCGATGATCCACGCGAGCAGTTCGCCGAGCGTGGCATAGGTGAAGGTGTAGGCGGAACCGGCAACCGGAACGGCCGCAGCGAACTCCGCGTAGCACATGATGGCGAGGGCGCAGGTGATCGCAGCGAGCACGAACGACAACGTCACCGAGGGGCCCGCGTAACTGCCGGCGGCCTTGGCGCCGACCGAGAAGATGCCCGCACCCACCGCCACGGCCACGCCCATGACCGCGAGGTCCCAGACGCCGAGGCTGCGTTTGAGGTTGTGCCCCTCCTCGAGGGAATCTGCGAGCGAGTTCTCGACGCTCTTGGTTCTCCAGAGACTCATGGGCACCAGCCTAGAACGCGTCGCGCACGCCGGACAGTTGCCGCGGCATCCGTTGCGTATCGGGTGGGCGAACCTCTGAATGCCGTGTGCGACTCTGGACGCCGCGCGGGAGGTGACTAGCGTGAAAAACGTGCCGTGAAATCTGCGGCACGTTCCGAGAGAAGGAGTTCAACGATGGCGAACAATGATCTTTCCGGCAAGCGCGTGGCGTTCCTGCTCACCGACGGCTTCGAGGACAGCGAGTTCACGAGCCCCTGGCAGGCGGTCTCGGACGCCGGAGCCTCCCCCGTTCTCGTCTCGCCCGCGTCGGGCGAGGTGACCGGCAAGAACGGCTACGCCCAGAAGGTGGACCTGGCGGTTTCGGATGCGTCGGCGGGCGACTTCGACGCCCTGGTGCTTCCGGGCGGCGTCGTGAACGCCGACCACCTGCGCATGGACACGGATGCCGTCGCCTTCACGAAGGCGTTCTTCGAGGCGCACAAGCCGGTCGCCGCGATCTGCCACGCCCCGTGGATGCTCATCGAGGCCGGTGTCGCCGAGGGCCGCACGCTCACGTCGTACCCGAGCCTCACCACCGACCTGAAGAACGCCGGCGCGAGCTGGGTCGACAAGGAGGTGGTGGTCGACCAGGGCTTGGTGACCAGCCGCACGCCCGACGACCTGCCGGCCTTCAACGCCAAGGTGGTCGAGGAGTTCGCCGAGGGCAAGCACCAGGGCCAGACCGCCTAGCGGAGATCCGTTCGACGGACATTTTGTGGCCGGGCACCGGAATCAGGCGCCGTCAGCGCGGAACCGGCAGATTCTCGGTCGAACGGGCTTGGGTTAGGGCAGGGCGAGCACGGCCCGGGCGGCCTCGGCGAGGGCGGCGCCGTAGGCCGGGCCGTGGCCGGCCGCGTGCACGGCCAGCGGATGCATCTGGTGCAGCGGGACACGCTCCCGCCAGCCCGCGCGCAACGGGTGCGCCGACTCGTACCCGGCCAGCACGTCGTTTAGGTGCGGGCAGCCGAACAGGGCCAGCATGGCGAGGTCGGTCTCGCGGTGGCCGCCGTGCGCGGCGGGGTCGATCAGCACCACGCCGCCCGGCGACCACAGCACGTTGCCGTTCCAGAGGTCGCCGTGCAGGCGCGCGGGCGGCTCCGCGTCGTCGAAGTCGCCGGCGGTGATGCGGTCGCAGGCATCGCGCACCAGCCGAGCTGCGGCATCCGTCACCCCGCCCACCCGAAGCGCCGCGTCGAGGTACGGCAGCACGCGGTCACGCGCATAGAAAACCCCCCAGCTGCTCTCATGCGCGGCCGGCAGCGGCCGGTTGCCGATGAAGAGCGGGCCGTCGTAGCCGTGGGGGCCGGCACCGAACGCCTCGGCACCGGCATCATGGGTGACCGCGAGCGCGGCCCCGAAGCGACGCGCAGCGTCAGCCGTCGGGCGTGCGGCCGGTACCTCCTCAACCGTGAGGCTCGTGGGCGTGACCTCCAGAACGGATGCGACGCGCGCCCCCTGCGCGTCACCCAGCCACCTGAGGCCCGCCGCCTCCGCCTCGAAGAAGCCGGCCGGGGCATCCGTTCGCCGTTTCACGTACCCGCGCGCACTCATGCCCCTACTGTGCCCCCGAACCGCGCCCTGCCGAACACCGCCCGAACGGCGAAACGGGCCGCCACCCGAAGGTGACGACCCGTTCGCAAGAAGTTCGCGTTATCGACGAAGGCCGAGGCGCTCGATCAGGCTGCGGTAGCGGTTGATGTCCACGTCCGACAGGTAGCCGAGCAGGCGGCGGCGCTGGCCCACCAGAAGCAGCAGTCCACGACGCGAGTGGTGGTCGTGCTTGTGCGTCTTGAGGTGCTCCGTGAGGTCCTTGATGCGCTGCGACAGCATCGCGATCTGAACCTCGGGGGATCCGGTGTCACCGGGGTGGGTAGCGTACTCTTCGATGATCGCCTTCTTAGCATTGGCTTCAAGTGCCATAGATGGGATCCCCTTTCTCTCACTGCGCGGTGTCCGGGGCCGAATGCCTGAACTCTCTTTATCCGCGGCCGTTCGACGGCAACCTCAAGAGTCTAGCAGAGTACGCGCGCCACCCCGACGCCGGCAGCCACCTCGGCCGGCGAGGATCGGGGTGATTGACTGGCCATGTGAACGGGCCGGGGGCCAGGGAACCGGCGGCGCTGGGGCAGGCGGCGCCGGCAGCGCTGGCTGCGGCGTCGATCCGTGCCCTGGCGTTCAGCCTGGCCACCAGTCGCACCCTCGTCGGCGCCTGGGCGAAGGTGAGTGTGCTGCAGTTCTTCCTGGCCGAGGCGATCACCATCGCCGGGTGGGCCGGCCCGGCCCCGTACAGCCGCCGGTTCAACTACATCAGCGACCTCGGCGCGCTGCACTGCGGCGTGTACGCGGGGCGCGACGTGTGCTCCCCCCTGCACCTGGTGATGAACCTGTCGTTCGTGCTGCAGGGCACGGCGATGATCGTCGGCGCCTTGTTTTTGAACGCCGCGGTCTTCCGGGTCGCGGCGAAGCTGGTGTCGCCGGCCAAGGCGGCGCATCCGTTGTCGATCGTGGTGAGCCGGCTGCTGATCGCGGTCGCGGGCACCGGCATGGTGGTGGTCGGTCTCGTTCCCGAGGACCTGCTTCCACCCCTGCACTACACGGGCGCTGTGATGTTCTTCGTCGCCGGCGGGCTGTCGCTCCTCGCGACGGCCTGGAGCTGGCGGCATGTCACCCGGGCCAGCTGGCTGCTCCTCGGCTGCGGCCTGGTGTCGCTGGCATCGACAGCGGTCTTCCAGTTCGGCTCGGGCTTCGAAGCCGGAACGGTGGAACGGCTGATGGGGTACCCCATCACGATCGGGCTGGCGGTGGTCGGCCTCACCATGGCGCGCGGCGTGCATCGGGCGCGCCGCATGCTGGCAGCTCGCTGACCTGCCCTTGCCCGCGACTGCCGCCGGGAGTTTGATCGCAGGCAGAGCCGCCGCACGTGCGGCGACGCGAACAGGAGGAATCATGAGCGGATCCGCTGAACCGATGAACGCCTCGAACGACGAACCGGCGAACAGCGAGCCGGCGAACAGCGAAACGGATGCCGTCGCAGGCGAGCCGGGAAACATCGGCGACTACCAGTCGACGGACGGGCCCGACAAGCTGCCGGACTACGTCCTCCCCCGCACCGGCACCGACGACCCCGACGACGACAGCATCAACATCACCGAGAGCAACGGCCCCGACCTGAACGCGGGTCCCGACGTCGACACCGGCGCGGGCGGCACCGGCGCCTAGCGTCACCGCGTGAAGCGGGCAGCGACCTCCTCGAGCACCGCCTCGGAGCCCGCGTAGACACCTTCGGCTCGTGGCCAGTGGCTGATCACGTCGGTGAAGCCGAGCTCGTCGGCTCGACCGACGGCGTCATCGAACGCGGCCACGCTCTGCATGGAGTAGGAGCCGCCGCTGTCGAGGGAGAGATAGCGGTCGATGGTGGCCGGGTCGCGACCGGATGCGACGGCCGCGTCGTCGAGACGGGCGACGAGTGTGCGCACGGCCGCCCACCACTCCTCCCCCTCGGCGCCGTCCCTGCCGGTGGTGGCCCAGCCCGCCCCGTATTCCGCGGCGAGCCGCAGGCCCTTGGGGCCGTTGGCGGCGATCACGAACGGCACGCGCGGGCGCTGCGCCGGCTCGCCGACCATGCGCGCGCCGACAGCTGTGAACCAGTGGCCGTCGAAGCTGATGCCGGCCTCCCGCCCGCCCGGCCGCTCGTAACGCAGCAGCACATCCAGGTCAGTGACGAACTCGGCGAATCGGGCGTGCCGCTCGGCCGGAGTCAACGCCCGGTCGCCCAGCACGAACGCGTCGAAGCCGGTGCCGCCGGAGCCGAGCCCGAGCAGGAACCGCCCGCCGGCGATGTCGTCGACGGTCGCGATCTCCTTGGCGAACGGCACCGGATGGCGGAAGTTGGGTGATGCGACGAAGGTGCCGAGTCGCATCCGTGACGTCACCGTCGCGGCGGCGGTGAGCGTGGGCACGGTCGCATGCCACGGCTGCCCGGCCAGGGAGCGCCAGGACAAGTGGTCGTAGGTCCAGGCGTGGTCGAAGCCGAGCTCCTCGGCGCTCTGCCATGTGCGCCGGGCTGCCGGCCACGGGTCCTGCGGGAGGATGACGATTCCGAAGCGCATGACCGGATTCTAGGCAGAAGCGGGTCGCCGGTGGTGATGTCGGTGCCCGGTGGCAGACTCGGGATATGGCAAGCGCAACGGGTTCACGCGGGGTTCTGGTCGGGGTTCCAGCGAGGCACGGCATCGTTCCGCCGTATCTGCTGCAGCGCATCGCAACGCTCGAAGACCCGCGCTTCCAGGTCGCCTCGCACGCCGCGCTGCGCTCCCTGCAGAGCGACCATCCGCTCCGAATCCTGGGGCGCAGCCCGAATCCGCCGGCCCGGCCGGGCTTCCTTCCTGGTGAGGGCGGCGAGGCGGGCACGCCGACGCGGGCGATTTCGGATGCCGGTGGCCAGGAGACCCTGCCGGGCCGGCTGGTGCGGTCAGAGGGTCAGACGCCCACCGGGGACGACGCGGTCAACGAGGCCTACGACGGGCTCGGCGCGACCTACGCTCTCTACTGGGACGCCTTCGGCCGCAATTCCATTGACGGCCGCGGGCTCCCCCTCGACGCGTCGGTGCACTACGGCCAGCGGTACGACAACGCGTTCTGGGACGGCAGCCGCATGGTGTTCGGCGACGGCGACGGCGAGGTCTTCACCCGCTTCACCATCTCCATGAGCGTGATCGGCCACGAGCTCACCCACGGTGTCACCCAGTTTTCGGCGAATCTCACCTACCAGGGCCAGTCGGGGGCACTGAACGAATCCGTCTCTGATGTCTTCGGGGTGCTGGTGGAGCAGCACGTGAAGCATCAGACCTCGGCGGAGGCGACCTGGCTCATCGGCGAGGGGCTTTTCACCCCGGCCGTGCAGGGCAGGGCGCTTCGCTCCATGAAAGCGCCCGGAACGGCGTACGACGACGACGTGCTCGGGAAAGACCCGCAGCCGGACTCGATGGCCGGGTACGTGAAGACCAGCGACGACTACGGCGGAGTGCACCTGAACTCCGGCATCCCCAACCGAGCGTTCTACCTCGTGGCCCACGCTCTCGGCGGCCACGCCTGGGAGGCACCCGGCCAGATCTGGTACGACACCCTCACCGGCGCCAGTCTCGCACCCGACGTCGACTTCGCCGGCTTCGCCCGCGCCACGCTCGAGGCGGCGGCTCGGCGATTCGGCGGCGATTCGCGCGAGCGGTCGGCCACGGGCGACGCTTGGACGACGGTCGGCGTCGACGTGACCTGACGCGCGGAGTAGCATCGCGGCATGAAGGTGGTCGTATCCCGCAGCGGCGGCATCGCCGGCATCCGCCTCACCTGGGAAGTGCGGGTGGACGAGCAGCCGGACGCCAAGGAATGGCAGGCCTTCCTCACCTCGCTCCCCTGGGACGAAGTGGCGGAGACCCCGCCGCAGCCGGACCGGTTCCTCTACCGCATCCGGTGCGCGCCCCATGAGGTGGTGCTGCCCGAGCCGGAGGTGCAGGGGCCGTGGCGCGAGCTCGTCGACCGGGTGAAGTCGGCGGGATCGCGCGAGGGTTAGGCCTTCTGGCCCAGCAGCTCGCCGGCCAGCAGTTCAAGGGCGTGTTCGCGCGCCGGCGCGGTGAACGGCGCGTCCGTGGCGTGCGCCGAGGCGCCGGGAACCACCATCACCTCGTCGACGCCGAACTCGGCAGCGAGCTCGCGGACGCGAGCGGCGGCATCCGTCGGCGTGCCGATGACCCACTTCTCACGCATGCCCTGCACCAGCTGTTCCTGCTGCGGGGTGAGACGGCTCGCCTGCGCCTCCTCCACGGTCTCCAGCGGCAGCATGGGGGCGCCGCTCCGGAGCCTGGCCATGCTCTGCAGCTGAGGGAGCGCGAGGGCGAGAGCCTCCTCGGCGGTCTCGGCGACCGAGACGTTCAGCGTGAGGAACGTGCGCGGGACGTCGCCGGGCTGTGCCGGGGTGAAGCTGCTGCGGTACAGGTCCATGATCCGCTTGGTGTTCTCTCCCGCGAAGTGGTGCGCGAAGACATAGGGCAGTCCGAGACGCGCGGCCAGGCGCGCCGAATAATCGCTCGAACCGAGCAGCCAGACGGCGGCGGCCGAACGTGCCCGCGGTGTCGCACGCAGCCCGTACTCCTGGCCGGACGGCAGACGGAGCGCCGCGCCCTCGGGATCAAGCAGAGTGGCGATGTCCTGCACGTTGTTGGGAAACGCGTCGACGTCGCTGACGGTGCCCGAGGAGCGGAGGAACGAGGTGATGACCGGGTCGCTGCCGGGGGCGCGTCCGAGGCCGAGGTCGATGCGCCCCGGGAACGCAGCCTCGAGGATGGCGAACTGCTCGGCCACGATGAGCGGCGAGTGGTTCGGCAGCATGACGCCGCCCGAGCCGACCCTGATGTTCTTCGTGCTCGCGGCGAGGATGCCGATCAGCACGGGCGGGTTCGTCGACGCGACCGACGCCATGTTGTGGTGTTCGGCCACCCAGTACCGCCGGTAGCCCAGGTCGTCCGCGCGTTTCGCCAGAGCGACGGATGCCGCGACGGCTTCGGCCGAGGACTGGTTGCTGCGGACGGGGATCAGGTCGAGCACGGACAGGGCGAGGTCAGAAGTCACTCCTGCACCAACCACCCGGGCTGCCGACTCATTCCCGGCGTCCCCCGCTGCTGTGCCGTCGCCGGCGCCGTCAGGATCCGTCGTCCGGCTTCTGGGTCTCCTCCATGCTCCGCACGAACGCCTTCCGCGGCGTCTCGGTGGCCGTCATCGGGGTGACGTCGCGCGGCACGAAGAGGTTGATCACCCAGCCGGAGAAGATGCGGAATTTGCGTGGAAGCGTCGGCATGGCGGCGCCGTGGTAGGCGCGGTCGACGAGCCAGGCGGGGAGCCCGCGCAGCTTCACGCCGAAGACCACGGCGGCCCCCTTGCCCACACCGTAGCTGGCGAGCGTGCCGAGCGACTCGTGTCGGTACTCCTGGATCTCCTCGCCGCGCAGCGACGCGACGATGTTCTTCGCCAGCAGCTTCGCCTGCCGCACGGCGTTCTGCGCGTTCGGCGGGTAGTAGGCCGGTTGCTTGTCGGAGGTGAGGTCGGGAACCTGGGCGTTGTCGCCGGCCGCCCACGCGCCGTCGACCACGGTGCCGTCCTCCTCGATCACCTGCAGGCGGGCGTTGGCGTTGACGTGCCCCTTCGGGCCGCGCGGGATGTCGGTGTCACCGAGAACCGGGTTCGGCGTCATGCCCGCCGTCCAGACGATGGTGTCGGCCGCGAAGGAATCACCATCGCTCAGCACCACCTGTCCGTCGATGCACGACTTCATGGTGGTCTTCAGACGAACATCGATGCCGCGGGTGCGCAGGTGGTGCAGCGTCCAGGTCGACAACTCCGGTCCCACCTCTGCGGCGACCCGGTCGGCCGCCTCCAGGAGCACCCAGTTCAGGTCGGATTCGTTCAGCCGCGGGTAGAGGCGGATGGCGATCTTCGACAGGTCGCTCAGCTCTGCGATGGCCTCGACACCGGTGTAGCCGCCGCCGATGAAGACGAACGTCAGCGCACGCCGCCGTTCGGCGGGGTCGTCGGTGGCCGCGGCGAGCGCGATGCTGTCGAGCACCCGGTTGCGGAGGTAGAGCGACTCCTCGAGGGTCTTGAAGCCGATCGCGTTCTCCTCCAGTCCCGGCGTGGGGAAGGTGCGGGTCACCGCCCCGAGGGCGAAAACCACCTGGTCGTACTCGATCTCGCGGGTGCCGCCGTCGAAGGTTGAGATGCTTGCTTTCTTCGCGTGCCGGTCGAGCGATTCCAGCCGGCCCCGCACGACATCCGTTTTTCGCAGGGCCCGCCGCAGCTGCACCGTGACGTTGCGCGGCTCGATCTCGCCGCCGGCGACCTCGGGCAGCAGTGGTTGGTAGGTCATGTAGGCGTTCGGCTCGACGAGCGTGATCTTCATGGGGGTGTCGCGCAGTTGTTTCTGCAGCCCCCACGCCGTGTAGAGGCCCACATAGCCTCCGCCGAGGATGAGCACGTGCGGTTTCGATACGGACACGGTGATTCCCTTCTGGATTTCCTTGGGGGTCTCTCCTCATTGAAGTCCCGCCTGCCGGGACAGACAAGGTCAGCCGGCGCGGTTCCCTCCGGGATGCGCCACGAGCGCGAGCAGCGCCTCGGCGTAGGCGTCGGCCGGCGTCGATCCGCGGTACTCGCCCACGTCGCCGCCGATCTCGGCCTCCACGACGTACTCCGCCTCCGGGAGCCGCCGCAGCAGGCGGAACGTGCCGCCCAGCAGGTCGCGCAGCTGGTCCTCGCGCGGCAGCCACAGGGCGTCTTCCAGGGCGAGTGAGTCCAGCGCCCACTCTGTCGTGCCGTTGAACCCGAGGATCGTGCCGGTGTCGAACTCGTGCGGCTCGATGGTCATGTCGCTCACCGTGAACACCTCGCCGTCGAAATCCGGGCGTTCGATACGGAAGGCGTCACCGGAAGCGGGATGCCAGTGCAATCCCGCCTCCTGCAGCGCACGCGCCAGCGCGGTGGAGATCATCGCGCCCTAGCTGACGCCCAGCAGGTCGATGACGAAGATCAGGGTCTTGCCGCCGAGCCGGTGGCCGGAGCCCGCCGGGCCGTAGGCCATGCGCGGGGGCACGACGAGCTTGCGGCGGCCACCGACCTTCATACCCGGGATGCCCTCCTGCCAGCCGGCGATGAGGGAGCGCAGCGGGAAGTTGATCGACTGGCCGCGGCTCCACGATGAGTCGAATTCGTCGCCGGTGTCGTACTCGACACCCAGGTAGTGCACGTCCACCGTCGATCCGGGAGTGGCTTCGGCCCCGGTTCCCACGACGATGTCTTCGATCACGAGGTCCTCGGGCGCGGGGCCTTCGGGGGCGTCGAGTTCTGGCTGGGAGTTCATGTCGGTCATCCCTCCATCCAAGCGGATTCCGGGGCCGGCTGCACCCCGCAAAGTTTTGCTTGCGTCTTCGCCTGCCGTGGTGCACCCTTAATCACAGATGAACTCGCTGCACCGGGAGCGTTGTCGACAGTGTCACACCACCGGGCAGCGAGTTCCTCGTTTAAGCGGATGCCGTGGAGCCGCGCGGCGCATCGGCCGAGCGTGGCGAAGGCGGCCGGCTCGCACCGGGAGGCGGGCGAACGCATGGCCCACTTGGTCTCGGGCGCATGTCCCTTCCTTCCCCGAATTCAGGCCGCCTGCGGCGTGTCGGTCAGGGCGGTGCGGCAATCGCCACCGCGACACACCTCCCAGCCTGAGTTCGGAGAGGGCTCGCCGGGATGTGGGCGAGGGGCGGGGGGAGCGGGAGCGGGGGGCGCTGGCTAAGGGAGCTGCTCCGGCGCCGGCCCGAACCCGAGGCTAGGGTGGAGGCGTGAAGCTAGCGCACCTGCGAGCCGAGGGAGGCACGGCGCCCCGATTGGCCGTCATCGACGGCGATGAGGCGCTCTTCCTCGACGAGGTGATGGACGGCGCCCCACGGGACCTCCAGGAGCTGCTCGAACGGGGACCCGATGCGATCGCAACCGTCCGCGCGCTCTCCGCCGCGGCATCCGTTCGCCGGCCGCTCGACGGCCTGCGGCACGCGTCGGCGGTGCTGCGGCCGCCGACGATCATCGCGATCGGCGCGAACTACGCGGCCCACGCCAGTGAGCTCAAGCTGCGCTCCGAGACGGCGATGACGGTCTTCTCGCTCTGGCCCAACTCGCTCACCGGGCACGAGTCGACCGTGACCTGGCCGAGCGACCTGGCGACCCAGGTGGACTATGAGGCCGAGCTGGGGGTGATCATCGGCCGTGCGGCGCGGAACGTGCCGGTGTCACGCGCGCTCGACCACGTGTTCGGCTACACCGTCGTCAACGACATCACCGCGCGTGACCTGCAGTTCTCCGAGGCGCAATGGAGCCGGTGCAAGTCCTTTGACGGGTTCACCCCCACGGGCCCGGTGGTCGTGACCGCCGACGAGATCGGGGATCCGCAGAACGTGTGGCTCACCACCCACGTCGACGGGCGGCTGATGCAGGATGCCTCAAGCGGCGACATGGTGCGCACCGTCGCCGAGATCATCTCGCTGCTGTCGGCGACCGCGACGCTCCTGCCGGGCACGCTCATCTCCACCGGCAGTCCCGGGGGCGCCGGGTACAGCCGGAAGCCGCCGGTCTTCCTGCGCGACGGCGCGACCGTGACGGTCTCGATCGACAAGATCGGCATGCTGACGACCTACTGCCGCGAGATCTGACCTCGCGTTCCCTCCCCTCGCGTTTCCTCCCCCTTTCGTTTCCTCCCCTCGCGTTTCCTCCCCCTTTTCTCGTGAGGGGTCAGAAATCGACGTTCCGGAGCCGGCGGCTTCAGATGGTGAGTGCAACACCTCGGGACGGTTTCGTTCTGGAGGGTGTTGCTGGTGGTCTCTCATGCTTCGTTGGATGCGCGGGCTCGCGCGTTGGACATGTTGTTGGACGG
>Ga0157369_10002313_pt1 | contig 22935 bp, 12 predicted proteins | sample C25metaG_FD_113461 | JGI IMG/M metagenome (GOLD analysis project Ga0157369, IMG submission 113461) | Corn rhizosphere microbial communities from Kellogg Biological Station, Michigan, USA - C2-5 metaG | ecosystem: Host-associated > Plants > Roots > Rhizosphere > Soil | place: USA: Michigan... | reverse complement strand
GAACCTGCCGATGGAGAAGGTCGTGCTCACCGTCGGCAAACACGGCAACACGTCGGCGGCGTCGATTCCGCTCGCGCTCAGCGAAGCGGTGTCCGATGGACGCATCAAGGAGAACGACCTCGTTCTGATGCCGGCGATGGGGTCGGGCTTTACGTGGGGGGCGGCGTTGATTCGCTGGTAGGGATTCACACGAAAAGCCGTCGATAGATGAGGGATGGGCCGCTAAGCGACTGCCGACGCGGCGACGAGCTGCCGCCGGCGCGTGACCGGACGGCGGCTCCGACGTTCGGATTCGCTTTCAGCCGGCGCCCATTCCGCCATCGATCGACAGCGCGGTGCCGGTGATGAAGGTCGACGCATCGCTTGCGAGAAAGACAACCGCTTCAGCCGTTTCCGCGAGCGTGCCCATCCTGCCGACCGGATGCAGTGCTGCCAGTTGGGCCGCCTGCTCCGGTTGTTCGAGAAACGCGCCGATCATGTCGGTTGCCACGAACGCGGGGCAGATCGCATTGACCCGCAGCTTTTCCTTTGCGTACTCGAGTGCCGCCGCCCGGGTAAGGCCGATGACCCCGTGCTTCGACGCATGATAGGAGCACGCGCCGAATGCGGATCCCGCCAGGCCGTATGCGGACGACATGTTGATGATGGAGCCGCCGCCCGCCTTCAATATCTCGGGGATTTCGTATTTCATCGACAGGAACGTCCCCGTGAGGTTGACGTCGATAACGGTGCTCCACGCCTGTTCATCGGTATCGGCTACCGGCCTCCCGAAGCTCGTGATGCCGGCATTGTTGAACGCGATATCGAGCTTGCCGAACGACGCGACCGTGCGCGCGACCGCGGCAGCGCAATCCTCGGCTTGAGCGACGTCCGTCCGGACGAATATGGCTTCGCCCCCGTGGTCGAGGATTTCCCGGACGACCTGCCGTCCTTCCTCTTCCCGCCGTGCCGCGATGGCGACCTTGGCGCCTTCCCTGGCGAACAGCATTGCGGTCGCCTTGCCGATTCCGGACGTTGCACCCGTCACGAGCGCCACTTTATCGAAAAGTCTATGCATGAAGGATTCCTCACTATGTGTTCGGTTTTCAGTTTCCGGACCGTCGCCGTTGTAGCCGACGATGCCGGTGAATCGGACTACGATGTCACTCGCATGCCGCGAGCGGCTTCGCGCGACCGTAACGGATCGATGCGAGCAGCGCGGGCAAGCGCGGCCGCGTGATGATGCCCGCCACGCCTGCGTCGATGGCCGCCTCCACGGCAGGATCGTCGTCAGCAAAGATCGGTCCGCTGACCGTCGCGCCTGCGCGCAGCGCCGCGAGCGCGCGACGGAGTGTGCCGAGATCGGATAGGCCGGAGAAGTCCGCGTCGGCTGGCGTGCCGGCGCCATCCCGACTCGCGTGAACGGCGACGGGCGCATGGGCCTCGGCGACGCGGCACAGGCGCTGCAGGACCGGATCGCTGTCCTCATCGGGAGCGACGACCGCCAGTTCGCCGTCGTAGACGAGACCCGCGGCGCCGTCGACGGTGACGACGCGCCCCGCGAGCGCGGCCACGGCGCCTGCGCCACATCCCACCACACACGGACGCCCCAGGGCCCGGCCGACCACCGCGGCATGCGAAGTCGATCCGCCATTTTCGGTGACGACGGCGCGCGCGGCGATCATCCCGTGCAGATCGTCAGGGCTCGTGGCTGCGCGCACCAGTACGACGTCTTCGCCGAGCCTTGCGCGGCGTTCCGCTTCATCCGGGTCCGTCACCACCACGCCGCGTCCGATGCCCGGTGACGCCCCTTCGCCATGCCGCAACGCGTGGCCGCGCGCGGCGACACCATCGGCGAGGCGGGGGCTCAGACACGACCGGATCTGGTCGGGCGAAACACGGGAGAGCGCGATTGCGGGCGACACCAGGCCCTCGTCGAGCATGTCGACCGCCATGCGAGCGGCGGCTTCGGGCGAGCGCTTTCCCGTTCGTGCCTGGAGGAGGAACAATTCCCCGCTTTCGATCGTGAACTCGATGTCCTGCATGTCGCCGTGCGCATGCTCGAGCAATCTCGCGGCGGCAAGCAGCTTGTCGTATGCATCGGGCAACGTGTCGCGCATCGTATCGAGCGGATGCGGCGTTACCGTGCCGGAGACGATGTCCTCGCCCTGCGCGCGGGGCAGGAACTCGCCATAAGGGACCGGCTCGCCCGTCAACGGGTTGCGGCTGAACAGCACGCCGGTCCCGGACCGGTCGTCGCGATTGCCGAATACCATCGCCTGTACCAGCACTGCCGTGCCGGCATCGTCCGGGATGCCGTGATGAGCACGATATCGTCGCGCACGCCGCGAGTTCCACGAGCGAAATACCGCGTGCACGGCCATCTCGAGCTGCGCGGAGGCGTCGTCCGGCACCGCGGCCCCGGCCGTGGCAAGCGCGTCGCGCCACGCCGCGGGATCGTCGCGTGCGGACGGTTCCAGCGGCGGCGCGTCGAGCACGACGCGACTGAACGAGTCAAGGAAGCGGCAATGGGTATCGCGCGCGAAGCGCTGGCTGCCGCATAACCGCGCAAGCAGGGGCTCCGTCGCGCTCGTGATACCGACATTCAGCACCGTATCCATCATGCCGGGCATCGAGACCGCCGCCCCGGAGCGCACGGATATCAGCAGTGGAGCGGGACCGCCGCCGAAGGCTCGGCCCGTGCGTGCTTCCAGCCACGCGATGCCTGCCGCGATTTCTTCTTCAATGTCGCGTGGCGCGGCCTCATCGGACAGGTATGCATGGCACGCGCGAGTGGTCACGACGAACGCCGGTGGCACGTTCAGCCCCACGGCGGACATGTGCGCGATCGACCAGCCTTTCCCGCCAATCTGCTCTCTCGGCGGAAAATCGCCGCCGTCGAAACCAAGGACCCATGTTCCGAATGAAATGGCCATGTGCGTGTCCTATTCGGTGCGTTGGCGGCCGACGATCCTGAGCAGATCCTCGTGCAACTGGAACCACACGGTGTGATAGCTGTCGATGTTCGCGTCGCTCACCCACTGGATCGCGCCTGCGTCGATCTTCTCCAGCGCCTCCTGCAAGCGCGACCGGTAATTGTCGATGCGCGGCACCGCCTGCGCCAGGCGCACCAGGATGTCGTCGACCCGATCGTGCAACCCGCATAGCCTGTCGATCAGCGCGAAGTCGTGCTCGTGGTCCTGATGATCGTTGGCGATGCGCTGTCCGCCGAGCTCCACGGTTTGCCAATCGGTGATCAACGCCTTCAACCGGCTGTTGATCCGCTCGAACGCTTCGTAGTGCGCGACGAACGTTTCGTCTGCGCGTGCGTCGGCGTATTCGTTTGCATAGTGCGCGTCGAGCGCGATGCGTGCGAGCGGGCTCAGCACGAATCTGCCGTCGATCTCGATCGCGCGTCCGCCGGCCGTAGCGGTGTTCAGCACGGCAAGTGTCTGCTCCGCGCTCAAGCCGGACAGCGCCGCGATGTCGGCGGGGAGCGCATTCGGCTTCAATGCCAGGCAGCGGAGTACCGAATACAAGGAAGTCGTGAGTGCGGCGCGCCGATCGAGCGAATGGGTGGCGGCGCGCTCGCGCAGGTGCCTCGAATGACGCCGTTCGTGCCGGTACAGCGCATCGGCCTGCGGCGTGTCGCGATGGTATGCGACCCAGGTCTCGCACAGATAGCGAAAGCGCGCCGAGCTGGCTGCAGGCTCGTGCGTGCGAGCCGCTGCGTTGTAATCGGCCACGCTGAGTACGCCTCGTGTCGTCAGGTAGCGGTCGGTCTTCGCGGCGAGATGCGATGTACCGCGTCGAAGTCCGCCTGTCGACGCGGCGAAGTCGCGGTTTTCGACAACGGAGCAGGGCAGCGGTGTCATCATCCGTGCCGGGCGATCGGCATGCTGCATCATCACGAACGGCGACGCCTGCTGGCTCGGCATGGACATCGTGCCCACCAGTTCGCCGAGCACGCATTCGGCGAATTCGTCATTCAGCAGCGGCCGGAAGCGTTCGGCGCGCGGATCGATCGTAAACCAGTCGTCGGACTCGAAGACGCCGGCGATATGCGCGAGATTTCTCATCGCCGAGTTGTAGACGAGCGCGCCGGCGTCGAGCAGCTGGTCGCGCGACCAGCCGGCAATGCGCGTCCAGAGCTTCGTCATTGCGTCGCGGTGCCGGTCCGTGAGATCGCGGAAAATCGACGTCAGTTCGTCGGCCGATGCCATGCCCACCGGTATGAAGCCATCCGACAGCGGATCGGACGTGTAGAGCCCGACGCCGGTGATCATGTCGGACGTGAATTCGGGGGTGCTTTCGAAACTTCCCCAATCATCGACGATGTCGAAATGGCAGCCTCGCGTCGCGAGCGTCACGGTCAGATTGTTGTACGGCATGTTGGCGGCAACACCATCGAGCCACGGCAGCCCGCCTTCGCCGAGGTCCATGAAATCGCGCACCAGCATCTGCTGCGCATCGTCGATGCGGTACGGCCCCGAGTTGTGCAGGTTGATCCGGCTTTCGCACGCCGCGACGAAACAGTACTGCGAGGCCGTCGCCATGAAGTTGTGAGCCGCGTCGTGTAGCGCATCGCCGGGTCGGCACGGGTAGAGATCGGCCGCGAACACCTCGAGCGTGCGGTCCGGAAGAATCTGAGAACGGTGCCCGTATTCGCGGCTGCTCAAGCGGCTGTCGTTGCGGCGCCATGCGAGCTGGAAACGCCGCCAGAAGTCGAGAAGATAGACGACGTCCTGCGCGGCGTCCTGGGGCCGCAGCATGCCCATCGACAGCAGCCATTCACGGCCGAGCAGGTAATGCGTGGGCAGCAGCCAGCCCATCTGCGCACTCTGGAGCTTGATGCCGAGATTGCGCGCACGGTCGGCGATGTCTTCGGCCTTCATGCTCGTCTCGATCTTGCGCAGCAGCGCAGGCATTTTGTAGAACGCGTTCAGTAATGCAAACAGGCTGCACGCGGAGAGCGGAAACAGCGACGAGCGCTGCACGGTACGCGTGACCGCCAGCCAGTGCGTTTCGTCGCCCCACTGCTGGATCGCATGGTTGGCCTCGAGTATTTGCAGATAGGTCAGGTCGGAACCGACGTTGACATGGGGGTAGTCGTGGTGGGCGTTCATCGCGCGAATCTCCAGATGCGGGCCGTGCTTTCTCGTCCTGCCTGATAGTCCTGCGCGGTTTTCGCGGCCGCGCTCGCTTCGATTTCGATCCGGTCGCCGTCGCGAATGCCGCTGATGCGCGCATTCATCAGGCAGGGAATGCCGTACTCGCGGGCCAGGATGCCCAGATGCGAGCGAACGGTGCCGCTCGCGCAGATGATGCCCTTGAACCGGTCGATGATGGGCGCTGTGAGCGTGCAGCCGCTGTCGTCGATGATCGCGATCGTGTCGGGTGGCACACCGTTCTGCATGTACCGGATCACCTGATCGCTGGTCCGGACGTAGCGTGCAACCCCGTCGACATCTGTCGCATGCCGGACGACGTTGTCGCCGGTGCCGCGCTGCTCGCGGCCATTCGCGTCGATCGACCCCGTGATGGCGTCGTGGTGCTCGAAACTGAACGCGGATACGTCCACGCCCAGGCCCGTGGCATCCTTGTAGGCGTCGGGCCGTTCGCGCAGCGAGACCAGAGAGGTCGACGTAAACCGATAGCCCGTTGCAAGCACCTGCTGTTCGATGCACTCGATCTCCTGTCGGGTAATCAACGCATCGGCACTTCCAAATACGAACGACGTCCAGTCTTCGCCGCTCTGCGCGAACTGACGGCGCACCAGCGCACGGACCATGCCGTTGACCACCTCGGCGAGAAGCGATGCAGGCGTCCCTCCGTACCAATTCTCCGCGGGAAATTTTTTCATTATCAGCCTCGACTTTTCCAATGCACGATCGCGTCAAGAAAAAGGAGCCGTCGTTTGGTCAACTACGACGAATTACGGGCGTATTGGACGGGTATTTTCGAACTCGCTCATGGATTACCGCAGCGTAGACGCATGTCGCGTGAAAATCTTTGAACGATTGTGAAGCGATGCCATTCAGATCGAATCGGTCACAAATGTTGACTTTCGGGATGCAGGTGGCCGTCCTATGCTGAACGCTCCCGATCGACACGTGCCGGGAATCCACCACGTCGGACGAGGACTGGCCGCGCGGTTTTGGCCGGCATTTCCCCGCTTCACCTGATCGTCATGCTCTTTTGGAGATTCGATGATATTGCCGGAGGACGTAAGGTTTCATACACCCGCCGACGTTTCGTACGACTGGGCGGAGACGAATTTTTTCTCGGTCTATGTGCCGGAGGCCAACATTACGGCCTGGGTGTACACGATAGCGAGGCCGGGCATAGGCGCCTTCGTGGCCGACGTGTCGATGATCGACAGCCTGGGAAGGACGTCGCTCGAGGCGCTGTATGTCGATTTTCAGCAGCATCTGCCGATGCCGGAACGCCTCGAGCACTACGAGCTGCCCAATGGCCTCAGCGTTCGAACGATGAACGAGCCGCGCGATTACCAGGTCGACTACGTCGGCGTGGACGGCACCGAGCTGCATTGGACCGTGCGGGGCCTGATGGAGCCGTACGACATTCACGACAAGTCGATGGATCCACTGGCTTGCGCGGATGTCGACACGACCGGCTTCGGCGCCGCGTACGCGAATCATTTCGACATGACGGTGCACGTCACCGGCACGCTGAAAGTACGCGGACGCATTCACGAAGTGGATTGCGTATCGACCATGGACCACAGCTGGGGGCCGCGTAACGAGCGGGGATTGCGCCCGATGGGCTGGGTGAATGCCAGCTTCTCCCGGTCGCTCGCGTTCCAGACGATCTGGACCTTCGAGGCGTTCGCGGACGGTTGGCATCAATTCAGGCTCGCTCACGGCTACGCATTCATCGACGGGAAAGTGCGCGGGCTCGTATCCGGACGTCAGCGGGCGGTTCGGCGCGGCGCGTTTCCGTTCAGTTACGAGCAGGTGCTCGTCGATGTCGACGAGGTCGAACACCATTTGCTCGGCATCCCGGTTGCACAGCATCCATGGGCTTGCTACAGCAACACGATGCCCGTGCTGTCGATGATGCGCTGGTTCTACAAAGGCCAGGAGGGGTATGGACAGGCTCAGGAGAATTGGCCGCTCGACAAGTTTACGGGGCTGGGAATCCGGTCATGACAGCAAGGCCGTCGACATGTGCGCAGCTCGCGGAAAACGTTCATGCGAGGAAGCGCCATGCACGCGCTTGCGGTACTTTCAGCAGTGACAATCGTTCACTTTCAACGGGACATGCTGAACCTATGATGTTCTCGCAGCAGTCGGAAAGTAACTCGACATTTCACCGTGTCTGAACAACATGCTCTTCAACCGTATCGGGAGTAGTGCCATGACGACTCAAACCCTTGCGCCGAATTCGAATGCCGTTCCACAACCGGACCGTGCGTCGATCACGACCGACGATATCCTCGCCGCGATCAAGACGTGGATGCGCGAACAGAATCTCGGCGAGCCGTCCGATCTGAACGCAACCTTCTCCGATTCCGGTTTCGACTCGCTGGATTCCGTCCAGCTGTCTTTTTTTCTCCAGGACGAGTTTGGCATGCAGATCGACGAGACCGTGCTGTACAACTATCCGACGTTTGCAACACTAATCGACTACGTGAAGGCCCGGCTCTGAGCGCGCTCGCGCACAGGTGAATGAAAGTACGACCGGGAAGGCCTTGATCGTCGTCTGGCCGAACGGTCTGCGGCGGCCAGTCGTCTGAACGCAATGCATAGCAGGACCGAATCGACATGATCGAAAGTTTTCCTCACGATAGCGAGCGCGGTGCGCGTCACACATCTCGTCGTCTGAACGCACCGTTTCGCTCTTGCGTAATCAGCTGCGGCTCCGCTCTGCCGGAGCGGTGTGTGACGAACGATGAACTGGCACGGACGGTGGATACGTCCGACGAGTGGATCGTCAGGCGTTCAGGCATCCGCGAACGAAGGATCGCGGCGGCGCACGAGAAAACCTCGGATTTCGCGATTGCCGCAGCCTGCCGCGCGCTGGAGCGGGCCGGTCTGACCGGCGCCGATCTCGACCTGCTCATCGTCGCGACGACCACCGCCGATCAGACGGTGCCATCGACCGCCGCGCGCGTGCAGGCCGCGATCGGAATGCATCAAGGCGCCGCTTTCGATGTGAATGCGGCCTGTTCGGGGTTCGTGTATGCCCTTTCGGTGGCTGACAGCATGATGCGGCTCGGGCAAGTCGGGACCGCTCTGGTGATCGGCGCGGAAACGCTGTCACGCATCGTCGACTGGACCGAACGCGAGAGTTGCGTGCTGTTCGGCGACGGTGCCGGCGCCGTGATCTTGCGGGCCGAGCCCAGCGACGGCAGCACGAACCAGCGGGGTGTGCTCTCCACGCACCTGCATTCGGACGGACGGCATCAGGACAAGATTCGCACGGATGGAGGCGTGTCGTCGACCGGGACGGTCGGCAAGGTGCGCCTCGAAGGGCGCGAGGTGTTCCTGCATGCCGTCATGAATCTCACGGCCGTGGCGGACGAGGCACTCGCCGCGACCGGCTTGTCGCGCGATGACGTCGACTGGCTGGTCCCGCATCAGGCCAACCAGCGCATCGTCGAAACCGTGGGACAGCAACTGCACATTCCGGCCGAGAAGACCGTGCTGACCGTCGATCGCCATGCCAATACCTCCGCGGCGTCGATCCCGCTTGCGCTGGATGCGGCGGTGACGGACGGACGTGTGAAGGAGGGCGACCTCGTGCTGCTCGCATCGATGGGTGGCGGCTTTACGTGGGGATCGGCATTGCTGCGCTGGTAATCGAAGGGCGCAGCTGGCGGCGCCCCGCATGCAAGCCGCGATAGCCGGCCTCATCCCGACCCCGACGAGCAAGGATTCGACCATGACGCTACGCAACGTCTCGCTGGCCGATAAATACGCGTTGAGCGAGGAACGCATTTTCATCTCGGGGGCACAGGCCGTCGTGCGCATGCTGTTGATGCAGCGCGAGCGCGATCGGCAAGCCGGGCTGAATACGGGCGGTTTCGTGTCCGGCTATCGCGGCTCGCCACTGGGCGGACTCGACCACCAGCTCTGGAAAGCCGGCAACGCGCTGGCCGCGGCCGATATCGTGTTCCAGCCCGGCCTCAACGAGGAATTGGCCGCCGCCGCGGTGTGGGGTTCGCAGCAGGCCGAGATGCTCGGTGAAGGCAGACGCGATGGTGTGTTCGCCCTCTGGTACGGCAAGGGACCGGGCGTCGATCGGGCCGGGGACGTCTTTCGCCACGCCAATCTCGCGGGCTCGTCGAAGCATGGCGGTGCGCTGGCGCTGATGGGCGACGACCATCTCGCCGAATCGTCGAGCGCGGCGCATGCCAGCGAATTCGCTTTCGCGGATGCCATGATTCCGATCCTGAACCCGGCCGGCGTGCAGGAGATCATCGAATACGGGCTGCTTGGCTACGCGTTATCGCGCTATGCGGGCACCTGGGTGGCCATCAAGTGCGTGAAGGACAACATCGAATCGACCGCGTCGGTGGACCTGTCGACGAGCCGAATCGATATCGTCGTGCCGGATCTGGTGTTGCCTCCGGGCGGATTGAACATCCGCCGGGAAGTCGATGCGCTCGCGCAAGAGGAGCGCATGCTCGTCCACAAGCGCCACGCGGCCGCCGCCTTCGTCCACGCCAATCGCCTGAATCGAATCGTGTTCGCGGGCGGCCCGCGGGCCCGGCTCGGCATCGTCACGACTGGCAAGAGCCATCTGGATACGCTGCAGGCGTTGCGTGATCTTGGAATCGACGACGCGCGTGCCAGCGCGCTGGGCGTGCGGCTGTTCAAGATCGGCTGCCCGTGGCCGCTGGACCATGCGCACATCGCCGAGTTCGTGCAGGGGCTCGAATGCGTCGTCGTGGTCGAGGAGAAGCGGGCGCTCATCGAAACCCAGCTGCGCGAGCAGCTGTATGGCACACGTCATCGCGTGGCGATCGTCGGCAAGCACGACGAGCAGGGGCGAGTGCTGTTTCCGCCGACCGGTGCGCTGGATTCGAACCTGATCGGCATCGCGTTGGGCGAACGCATTCTGGCACTGTTCGGGCCGTCGGAAACGATTGCCGCGCGGTTGGCGAGATTGCGCGACGCGCGGGCGGCGCAGCTTGGCGCGAAGACGCTCGCCGCGCGCGTGCCGCACTTCTGCCCCGGCTGCCCGCACAATTCGTCGACCCGGCTTCCCGAAGGCTCGATCGCAGGTGGTGGAATCGGTTGCCATTTCATGGCGATGTGGATGGATCGCGGGACCATCGGCTTCACCGCGATGGGCGTGGAGGGTGCGCAGTGGATCGGGCAGGCCCCGTTCTCGCGGCGCGACCATTTCTTCCAGAATCTCGGGGACGGCACCTACAATCATTCGGGATCGCTGGCGCTGCGATTCGCGCTGGCGGCCGGCGTCAACATCACCTACAAGATCCTGTTCAACGATGCGGTGGCGATGACGGGAGGCCAGCCGGTCGAGGGCCGGCTGACCGTCGATGCGATCGCGCGACAGGTGCATGCGGAAGGCGTCGAGCGCATCGCCGTGGTGAGCGACGAGCCGGACAAATACGCGGGCGTGGCGCGGTTTCCCGACGGCACCACGGTTCACCATCGCGCGGAGCTCGATGCATTGCAACGCGAATTGCGCGACGTACCGGGTGTGTCGGTCCTGATCTACGACCAGACCTGCGCGGCGGAAAAGCGGCGCCGTCGCAAGCGCGGCAAGCTACCCGATCCCGATCGCCGCGTGCTGATCAACGAACTGGTATGCGAGGGCTGCGGCGATTGCGGTGTCGCGTCCAATTGCGTTGCGATACAGCCGGTCGAAACGGAGTTCGGCCGCAAGCGGCGCATCGACCAGTCGAGCTGCAACAAGGATTTCTCCTGTGTCGACGCGTTTTGTCCCGCGTTCGTCACCGTGCATGGAGCGAAGCCGAAGACCCGCCACGGGGCGCTCGACGCGAGTGAGCCGATAGCGGATTTGCCCACGCCGGACGAGTACCCCCTCGACCGCGGCTGGTGCGCGATCGTAAACGGTGTCGGTGGAACCGGCGTGATCACGATCGGCGCGGTGCTCGGCATGGCCGCGCATCTGGAGGGCAAGGGCGTCGGCATCATCGACATGGCCGGTCTTGCGCAGAAGGGCGGCGCCGTGCATTCGCATCTGCGGATCGCCAGGACGCCGGCCGACGTCGACTGCGTACATGTCGCAGCCGGCCAGGCAGATTTCGTTCTCGGTGGAGACCTGGTCGTGACAGGGTCCGGCAAGGTGCTCACGACCATCCGCCGAGGGCATACGCGTTGCCTGGTGAACACGGCCGAGACCATGCCGGGCGACTTCACCCGGTCCGCGGACTTCAGCTTGCCGGCGGAGTCGCTGAAGCATGCGATCCAGGATGCCGCCGGACCTGACTACACCCGCTTCTTCGATGCCACGGCCGCGGCGGTTGCGCTGTTCGGCGAATCGATCGCGGCGAATATGCTGTTGCTCGGCATGGCCTGCCAGCTCGGGAGCCTTCCGGTTTCGCCACAGGCAATCGGGAAGGCGATCGAACTGAACGGCGAAGCCGCCGCGATGAATCTCGCCGCGTTTCGCTGGGGCCGGCGCGCCGCGCATGCACCGGCGTCGGTGCTCGACGCGATGTCCAATGTCGAGGCTACCCGCCGCGACAAGCCCGCCACGACGATCCACGAGGTCGTCGAGCGGCGGGCGGCATTCCTGACCGATTACCAGGATGCGGCCTATGCGCGGCGCTATCGCGCGCATGTCGAGCGCATACGGACGGCCGAGGCGTCGGCCGCGCCGGGTTCGTCCGCTGTGACCGAGGCGGTGGCGCGCAACCTGTTCCGGCTCATGGCGATCAAGGACGAATACGAGGTCGCGCGGCTGTATACGGACGGGCGATTCCGCCGGCAACTCGAAACGGAATTCGACGGGTACGACCGGCTCGAATTTCATCTGGCGCCGCCGCTGTTCGCTCGCCGCGATGCGCAAGGCCGGCCCGTGAAGGTGCGCTATCGGGAATGGATCACCGCGGCATTCGGGGTGTTGGCGCGTCTGAAGCGCGTGCGCGGTACGTGGCTGGATGTGTTCGGCCATACCGCCGAGCGCCGCATGGAGCGTGCATTGCTCACGCAGTATGCCGACGATCTCGATCGCGTCGTCGAATGGATCGGAGGCGGCCGTATCGACGCGGCGAGGGAACTCGCATCGATACCCGAGATGATCCGTGGCTTCGGGCACGTGAAGGCCGCGAACGTCGCGCGTGCGACAGAAGCACGGGCGCGACTGCTTGAGCGGATCAATCAACCGGATCAGGCCGCTTCGTCGGAGGCGCCGAAGCGGGTGATCCCGGTTACGGTAGTGGAAGCCTAGCGAATGCTTCCGGCGTCGCGCGACGACGCACATTCTCTGCACACGCGTCGCCGCGGCAAGGCTCGTGAGTTCGAAGGGAGACGCGGTCACGGCGTGCCGCGTCGTCCGTCAGGACAGTGCGCGCCGATCCGAACGCGCACACCGCCGCAATCGATCGTTCAGAGATCCGGCCACTCGCCGCCGATGTAGGCGTGCACGTAGTCGTCCTGCGCCATCGGTGCTCTGATCAACTCGGTCGACAACCCGAATGCGTCGAGCAGCCGATCCAGATCGCCGAGAACGACGTCGAATGCCCCCGACAATGCGCGATCGCGTTCGACATAGTCCAGCGACCCGCCGAAATGCTCGAGCGCATAAATCGTCGCGAGGGCCAGCGCCGAGTCGGCATCGTCGGCGGCATGCACGTCCTGCAGGAATCCCTCGAGTGCGATCCGGCGGCCATGCGTTCTGGCCAGGTCGAGCAGCGCGGGAAGGCGCGGGTTCCATACGGCGAACGCAGCCTCTGGACCGGATGCATCGAGTGCGAGACCGTGCGTCGCCCGAGCGTGCTGGCGGTGCTCTTCGAAGCGGGCCAGCTGGCGGAGTGCGGCCGCATCGTCGATCCGCTCCGGCGTGCCGATGTCCGCCGAAAGGCGGGATGGCGAGGAGGCGAGTTCGCGGCCGATCTCGAGCAGGATCAACTGGTTGTCGCCGCCAGCGGACGAATAGGCGTCCGTCAGGTCCTCGTAGCTGCCGAATCGATTCGCGCCGAGGCATCCGTGCGCGCCACTGGCGCGGCGGCAATTGCGGATCACGTCGGCGGCGCCGGCGACGGTCACCGCCTTCGTCAACGCCCCCATTCGGTGAACGGCGGCCCAAGGCACGGCCGCGATATCGGACGACATGGCCTCACTGCCGTCACTTGCCACCAGCCGGCGTGCGAAATGGCTGATCACGAACGCTTCGGCCAACGCGCTGAACAGCAGGCTCTGCTGATTGCGAAATTCCAGCATGCGCCGGTTGCCGCCGAGCCGCGCACCCGTCGTTCGCCGCTGCGCGTATCGCAGGTTGGTCCAGATGCACGCCCGGGCCGCGGCGGACACGCCAACGGCAGTCGCGGTCGTGGCGTTCGCACTGACGCCCAGCGAGCGGACGAGGCGCTGGTCGGCGCCCAACGGATCGTGGAACTGCCCGTTCGCGTCGATCGTTGCCGTGTCCTGAAGCCAGTGCGTGCGCGGCACGCGTACGCGCGCGAACGATACGAGGCTGTAATCCAGCCCCATCGACGACATGCCGGCGAGCGCCTTGACGTGTATGCCGTCGAACACGCGCACGCGGTCGCGAATCGGCACCACGAACGGAAACAGGCCGCGATTCTCGCCGCCGCACCAGAGCTGCGCAAATACCACGCCGGTTTTCGCGACGCCGTCCAATGCAACGTTCGCCATCATCTTGCACGCACGCTCGTTGGGCGTGACCAGCACGAAGCTGTCGGTCGCCGGATCGTATTCGGCGCGCGTCGCGACCGACAGATGGCTGCAGGCCACGCCGACCTCGGTGATCAGGATCGCCGCGACTGACGAAAGACTGTCGAGTTCGTCGATGACGCGGTCCAGTTCGACGGACGGCTTGCCCAGCGTCTTGATCGTCGCGAGGCATACGCCGTAGTGCGCCTGCGCGACGTTGAACAGCGGCGGGCTGACGGTGGCCGCGAAGGCCAGCGTGTCGAAAAGACGGTGGCGATCCGCCAGCAACGCCGTGCCGCCGCCCGCGTGCCGGTTGAGCAGATGCAGCTGTTCGTAAATGCGTGACTGCATCGTGTAGCGATCGGGTTCGTCGCGCACGGCATCGAAAGACGGATGCGTCAGCAAGCTTGCGAGGGCGCGGGTGTATTTGGCGTCCTGCTCGTATGTCGGTTGATCCAGCATGGCGAGGCTCCCATTGAATGTCCGCAGTCGACCACCGGAGATCATCGATCTTTGCATATCGACGTTGCGCGGAATTTGAATTTTTCTGACGCACGGATTCGCTTGTCCGCAGCGGCCGATGGTGACAAAAGTTCACTTTGCGCGCTCAAAGCACCGTTTTATGCTGGCCGCACTTCGCACGCAGTGATGTGCAATACAACACCTGATCGAAGCGCATATGGCAGAGCCACTTCCGATAGACGCGACGGAATTCGCGAACGAAACGCCCGTGGTTTTCGACGTCGACGCCGGGACGCCGCTGCGCGTGGTGCGGCTGAAATCGGACGCGCGGACGGTCCGGCGCGAACGACATGGCGAACCGCGATGGCAGCGGCGCATCAGGCCGCGCGTGCCGCGTCCAACGAACCTGCGGTGACCCAGGCGGGGTCGCGGGATTTTCTCCACTGCTACTTGCGGGGATCCACATGCAAGGAACCAGCCTCCCTGTATCGCGCATTGCGATAACGGGTACTGCATATCGTTTCCCTGGCGATGCCGCTTGCCACGAATCCTACTGGGCGTTGCTCGAATCGGGACGCACTGCGGTCCGCGAGACACCGGTGGCCCGCTTCGACATCCAGCCGTTCTTCAGCGAAGACGCGAGCGTGCCGGGGACCACTTATGTGCGCAATGGCGGCTATGTGGAAGGCGCATTCGAATTTGACGCCGGCTTCTTCCGGATCTCCGAATCGGAAGCGCTCGCGATGGATCCGCAACAACGGTGGATGCTCGAGCTCTGCTGGGCGGCACTGGAGAATGCCGGCATCGCGCCCGGCACGGTGCGCGGGCAAAGCATCGGCGTGTTTCTCGGCAGCGGCGAAGTCGACTACGGCCGCCGCACCGTGTGGGCCGGCGACATGAGCAAGCTGACGACCTACGCGAGGCTGGGCGCGAGCCGACCGACGCTGGCGGGACGGGTGGCCTATTTCCTCGGCGTGCACGGGCCCGCGGTGTTCGTCGATACGGCCTGTTCCTCCTCGCTGACCGCCGTTCATCTGGCTGCGCAAAGCTTGCGTGCGGGTGACTGCGATATCGCGATTGCGGGCGGGATCAATCTGATCCTGTCGCCGGAAGAGACGATCCTGGGCGCTCGCCTGCAGGCCATGTCGCCCACCGAGATGTGCCGACCGTTCGACGCCCGCGCCGATGGATATCTGCGCGGCGAGGGCGGCGGCGTGGTCGTGTTGAAGCGCATCGACGACGCGGTCCGTGACGGCGATCGCATCGACGCGGTACTGGCCGGCTCGGCCATCAATAACGATGGCGCGAGCAACGGTCTCACCGCACCCAATGGCGCGGCGCAGGAAAGCGCGATTCGCGTCGCGCTGCGGCGCGCCGGCGTTGGCCCGGCGTCCATCGCGTACGTCGAGGCTCACGGCACCGGTACGCAACTGGGCGACCCTATCGAATTGACTGCCTTGCGCAATGCCTATACGGCTGGCGTGGAACGGACGCGCCCGCTGCTGGTCGGCTCGGTCAAGGCGCAAATCGGCCATCTTGAAGCGGGCGCGGGTATCGCGGGGTTGATCAAGGCGATGCTGATCCTGAGCCGCCGCCGGGTGCCGGTTCAGGCGAATTTCGACGATCCGACGCCGCGCTTTCGCTGGCACGACAGCCAGATTTGCGTGCCGCGCACCGGCGAGGACGTGCTGGACGAGAACGGAATGGTGGGCGTCAACGGGTTCGGGATCAGCGGCACCAACGTGCACCTGGTGCTGGCCGGCGCGGGGGCGCACGAAGTCGCGATGGACGAGGCGCGGATCCCGCGCGTTCTGCCGCTTTCCGCCAGGTCCCCGGAGGCTGTCGTTCGTTTGGCGCACGCATACCGGAAGATGCTCCACGCGGCCGGTCCCGCCGCGGGCGACATTTGCTACACGGCAAGCGTCAGGCGCGATCACTGGCCTCACCGCGCGGCCGTGGTGGGAGACAGCCGGGAACAGCTGGTCGAGTCGCTGGACGATTTCCTGGCCGGCAACGCCGAGGGCAACTGGCACTCGGCCAGTGTCGCGAAATCGCGTCGGCTGGTTTTCCTGTTGCCGGGCCAGGGCGCATGGAAACCCGGTGTCGGCGCGCAACTGTACGACGACAATCCGGTGTTTCATCGCTTCGTCGACGAATGCCTCGCGTATCTGGATCCCACGCTGGCCGCGGATGTGATGGCCGCAATCCGCGGCCATCATCCCGAGACGGTTCGCCATCGCCAGGGGCAACTTGCCCACTTCGTCATCCTCCATTCGCTGGCAAGGACATGGATCGAATCGGGCAACCGACCCGATGCCGTGGTCGGCCATTCGCTCGGCGAGCACGTCGCGGCGACACTGGCCGGTGTGATGACGCTCGAGGACGGCCTGAAGGCGGTCGAGGCGCGCGGCCGGTTGTTCGATACCGCCACGCCGCGCGGCGCGATGCTCGCGGTCGCGGCCGGCGTGACGGAGTTGCAGCGCCTGTTCGAGTTCGGGGAAGTGCTGTTCGTTGCCGGCATCAATGGTCCGGAGCAGACGGTCGTCAGCGGCACGGCCGCGGCAATCGAGGAAGTGCACGCCACCATGGTCGCGATGGGGCGGCGCGCATCGATGCTCGGCACGTACGACACGCCGGGGCATTCGCCGCTGCTGGCGCCGATGCGCCCGGCTTTCGCGCAGGCGCTGTCGGCGCTTCAGTTCATGCCGCCGCGCATCACGCTGATCTCGACATTGACCGGCAAGCCCGCCGGTGCCGAAATAGCGGGCATCGAGCATTGGCTGGACCTGGTCGAGCGGCCGGTGCTGTTTGCCGATGCGCTGGGCCAGTTCGCCGATCAGGATTGCGTATTCCTGGAGGTGGGGCCCGGTGCCGCGCTGTCGAATCTGGCGCGCGCGGCGACGCAGAAGTGGGAAAGCGCCGTATCGTCGCTGGCGGACGCGCCGGGCGACGACGCCACGGAATCCATGAACTTCTCCCATGCATGCGCGCGCCTGTACTGCCTCGGGTTCATGCGCGACTGGGCCGCGCTGTATCCGCGCCCGCCGCGGCCGGCTCAGGTGCCCACCTATCCGTTCGAGCGCGTGCATCTGGAATTGCCGATGACGTTACGAGCGGCTGCATCGATCGACACGGAAGTCGAACGTACGGCGACCGGTCGCGACGCCGGAATATCACACGACGCGTCGAACACCGGACCGACGAGCGTTGAAGCGACATCGGGCGACCTGTCGCGCGAGCGTGCGCACGTGCTTGACGCGATTCGTCGGATTGCGCGTTCCGTGTCCAGCAGTGCCGCTGCGATTGACGACGACGTGCCGCTCGCGGCCAGCGGCTTCGACTCGCTCGCGCTGACCGAGCTTCGTTCACGCATGCAGCACATGTTCGGACACACGGTTCCGATGGCGGTGCTTGCACGGGGCGCTTCGATCTCGAGGCTGGCCGAGCTCATGGCCGCGGCACCGATCGCCAAGGACCCGGCGGCGCGGACTTCACAAACGGTGCCGGCGGACATGCGCGCAGCGCTGCCGGCGCGGGGCGCTCCCGAAGATCGCGGCATGCGCGCACCACCGGCCGAGGAGCCGCTCATCGTGCTGCGTCACGGCGAGGGCGAGATGGTTGCGTTGATCCATCCGATCGGAGGCGACGTACTGTGCTACCAGGCGCTGGCGGACGCGTGGCCCGGAGATCCCACGATCGTCGGCTTGCGGCATCCCGACGCCGACCGGCCGACGCTGCCGTTTCATCGATCGCTCGCCGCGCTCGCCAGCGGGTATCGGGACGTGCTCGAGCGCGAGTTCGGGCGCCTGCCTGATCGCGTCGGCGGCTGGTCGTTCGGTGGCCTGGTGGCGCTCGAAATGGCGGCGCAGTGGGAGTCGGAAGGGAAGGTGGCGCCGCCGCTGATGCTGGTCGACAGCCCGTTTCCCACGGGTGATTTCGCGTTGCGATTGAAGGAAATCGTTGGCTCGACGACCGCGTTGCCGTCACTCGCCGACATCGACGCGCTAGCGAAGGATGCGCGCTTTGTCGCGTTGCTCGATCGCGACCTGGGGCTTCTCGAGATGCGGGCGCGGCTCGATCCCGCCGAGTTTTCGCGTATCTCGCGGCTCTATGCGTCGAGCGTGGTCTCGATCGTCTCGCGAAGTTTTACCGCGCTGCGCGCGCCGATCCACTATGCGTTGGCCGCCAACGGCGGCAACGGCCGGTGCCGCGACGATGCGTGGCCGCATCTCGCCCGCCTGACCACGGGTGCGATCGAGGTGGACGTGTTCGACGACGACCACAACTCGATCGTCGGTGGTGCATCCATACGGCGGCTTGCGACGCGGCTGGGACGGCCCGTGGCCGAAATGCAAGCCGCGGCGAGCGGCGATTGACGGTGTTTTCGAGTGCTGCCCGTGGGCGGACTACCGATGCGAGGAATGAATCATGCAGCATGAAACCCAGGTGACGCTTGCCAAACGCATCTTCGCGTTGATCGATTCCGGCGGCACGGACATGAGCGACGCGTGCGCGAGCAATCCCGTATCCGCATACAGCTGTCCGGCGATCCTGAAGCAGGAGCGACAGCGCTTGTTCACCGGCCGACCGGTGCTGATCGCGACGAGCTGCCAGCTCAAGGCGCCCGGCGATTATCTGACCGACGATCGATGCGGCGTGCCGATCCTGCTCGTGCGCAATCGCGACGGGAAGCTCAACGCGTTCGCCAACGTCTGCCGTCACCGTGGCGCGCGGCTCGCGAATGGCTGCGGCCGCGACTCGACATCGTTCGTTTGCCCGTATCACGGCTGGGGCTACAACCTGGAAGGGAAATTGCGCATCCTGTCGCCGCGCGGCGCGTTCCCCGGCCTCGACTGCGAGCATACCGACCTCGTACGTTTTCCCGTCGCGGAGCGGCATGGGCTCATTTGGGTGTTGCCGCAGCCCGGCGGCACCATCAACGAAGATGCGCTGCTCCCGGGGCTGGACAGCGAGCTGGCTTCGTACGGTCTCGCCGACTTCACGCACTTCGGGACGCGAGCGCTGCGCAAACGGCTCAACTGGAAGCTGGCCATCGATACGTTTCTCGAAAGCTGGCATATCGACAAGCTGCATCGGGAAACCATCAATCCGATCTTCCTGCCGGGCGTCGGCCTCGTCGATACATTCGGCGACAACATGCGCCTCACGTTTCCGCGCCGCTCGATCGTCGACATGCGCAATCAGCCCGAGGAGAACTGGGATCTGCTGCGTCATACGCTCATCGTCTACGTATTGTTTCCGAATACGCTGTTGAACTGGCAGGGCCGACACTTCGAAATCTGGCGCATGTTTCCCGCCGCCGACGAGGATCCCGATCAGTGCATCGCCGAGGCTTCGCTTTACACGCCCACACCCGTCGGCAATGCGCAGACCGACGCGTACTGGCGGCGCAATTTCGATCTGCTGATGAACGTCGTGGAGAAGGAGGACTTCGATCTCGCGGAACAGATTCAGCGCGGTTTCAACGCACGCACGCAACAGAGCATCACGTTCGGCCGGCATGAACCGGCGTTGGGCTATTACCACGAGCGGCTGCGACGGGCAGTCGCGGCGGATCGAGAAGCGGAGGAGGAGGCCGCGGCCTAGGTGACGACGGCGCGGTAGTGGTCGGCGATGAAGGCCCCGATGGTGGCGCCGCACATCGGCTCGCCGAGATAGAAGCCCTGGCCTTCGACGCCCGGCAAGGTGCGCGCCCATTCGAACTGTTGCGCGGTCTCGATACCCGTCATCACGATCTGCTTGCCATGGCTCGTTGCAAGATGCACCAGGGTTTCGACCACACGCGTGGATTCCGCATTCTGCGGGACGTCACGGATCAGCGATCGATCGAACTTGACGATGTCCACCGGCAATTGCTGGAGCAAGGTCAGCGAGTTGAAACCTGCGCCGAAGTCGTCGAGTGCGACGCGCACGCCGACTGCCTGCACCGCATGAATCGTTTCCACCAGCCAATCGAGCTCCGCGGGCGGAACGACGTCGGTCAGTTCGATTTCGAAGCGGTTCGGCGGGAGATCGAGCGACTCGAGCAGCGCGGCGAGCTGAGCCGGAAATTCCGGATGCCCCAATTCGAGCGCGGACAGGTTGATGGAGAGCGACAAGCCCGGATAACCGTCCACCGTCCACTGCGCGAGCGTGCGAGCCGCGTGATGGGTAAGGAGATCGGTGAACCGGCCGGCGAGGAACGAATCCTCGACGACGCTGATGAACGAATTCGGTTCGAGGACGCCGCGCTGCGGATGTTGCCAGCGCATCAGATATTCGAAACCGGACAGGCGGAATTCCTGCAGGGCGAACCTGGGCTGCAGCAGGAAAAAGAATTCGCCCTGGTGAAGCCCCCGTTCGGCGTCGTTGAGTGGGTGGTTTGTCAAGGAGGTGAGGTTCATGAATATTCCAGCAAGCCGAATCAGGATGTCTGCTTCTTTGGGATGGCTAGATTCTATGGAGCGAGTCTTAAATTTTCAACTTCCAAAAATAAACAAATGTAAATTATTTTAACTGACTGGTAGTTGAGGGATTGATTTGTCATTGTGGGTCTGATTTTCAGAGGGGTATTGATTTTGAGATTGATTTATATTGCATTTCGACGTTATTGCGGAGTGACATGCGTCGCTAATGCCGAGTTCCTGTGGGGCGTGATGCCGGCGAATCCGCATGTTCCCGGAATGTAGTGCCCGCAGGGCATGGAGGGCAGAGTGAAAAAATGAAAAATTGGAATAATTTATTGGAATAAAATATGCAATTCCAATTGAATAAAATTTATTGTATAATTTGATCAATATGCACGCATATTTTTCATCAATGCTCCTATAGATGTTGATCGATCATCATAGTGATTGAGGTATGTTTGCAATGATTTATTGAGATAAATTAATACCAATAAAAATGATTTTCGGGGGAGTTCTCGGGATTTTGTGTGGTCATTTCGAGTGTCGTTTAGTGAGTTTTTGTGAAACATCATCGAATTGACATGGTTGGAAGAATTTTTGCATCGAGATGGCGTCGCTCGCGTGCCGAGCGCGATCGGTTGGTGCAGGCCCCCCGCTTCGATCTGGCAGGAGAATGGGTGTGCATGACGTTCGTGCTCATGCTCATGTGTCTGGCGTTGACGACGACCCATTTGCTGCATCGCGTCGATCGCGCATTTTTCGATCTTGCGGCGCAAGCGGCCGGTGGCGGCGCGGGCAAACCACTGGCAGTGATCGTCGTCGACGATCGTACGATCGAGCACCTGGGTGGCTGGCCATTCAGTCGCGAAACCCGCGAGCGGATGATGGACCGGCTCGTTGGAAGCGGCGTCGCCGCGATCGGTATCGATCTGACGAGCTTGCGTGACGCAAGCCGCGGCCGTGCGGCCGACGAGGCTACCGACAAGGCAGCCGCCGAGACGCCTGGCCGAGACAGCGGGCGAACGGCTTCCGCGGCCCCCGGGGCCGGCACGCAGGGCCGCAGGAGTGCCTGTGCCGGAGCCGCCCCGCTTCAATGCCATCCGCCCTATGAACTCTATTCGTACATCAATGTGCTGGACGGCCGCGTGCCGTCCGACAGCCTGAGTGGCCGCCCCGTCCTGATTCGAGCGTCGATCGACGCGGCGGCCACGTGGCCGGCCGCATCGCCGGACGGCGGGTTCCCGCTGGCGGGCGTTGTCACGGCAGGAAGCGCGAACGAAGCACGGCTCAAGACTTCGGTCCCGCGCGAAATCGATTTCGCAATCGAACTGCTGTTCAACGAGTGGGTCGTGTGCGTGGCCTGCGCATTGCTCTATCGGCTGACGCCGCGCGCCGGCATGGTTGCCACCTTCGGCCTGACGATCGCGATCGCGGCGGCCGCGTTCGCGCTGTTTCGGTTTGGCGACCGCATTCTGCCGCCGTCCACCGGCATGCTCATCTGCGTGCTCGCCTGTGTGCTGTGGTCATGGCGACGCCTGGAAGCGCTGTTGCGCTTCATCGTTCGGCTCGCGGATCGACTGACGACCGAGCCTTCGCTGCACGCGGAGCCCGCCGTCGTTCCGCATTGCATGGACCCGGTCTGGCGAGAACTGAGCAGGGCAGGCGCATTGGACGCGCAGGTTCGCAGGTATCGCGCACTGATCGACGCATGGGTCGACAGCCTGCCGGAAGCGACCCTGATCGCGTCGGCATCGGGCGTCGTTCTGCTGGCGAACGAGCGGGTGGCGGCGTTGTGCGGCGAGCTCGACGGGAATCCGGGATCGCGCCATTCGCCGGCCGGCCGCTCGGTCTCCGATGTGCTGTTTCAGATCACGGCGTCACATCGGGCCAACGAATTCGCCGCACAGGCGCTGACATGGCTCAATCACTCGCCGCACGGCGACGATCTGTCGGCGCAGACGAAATCGCAGCTCGACCAGGGCGTCGAGATCGCCAATGCGCGCGGCGGCCTCTCGCTGCTGATCAAGTGCGCACCGATCCGGCCGTCCGCGTTCGGCGAGCGTGCGCTGGTCTTCCATGTGGCCGACGTGTCGTCGGTACGGCTCGCGGAGCGGCAGCGCGACATGGTCCTGCGTTTCCTGTCGCACGACATGCGGTCTCCGCAGGCGTCGATTCTCGCGCTCGCTTCGCAGATAAAGCGCGATCCGTCGCGGTACACGCCGCAACGGTTC